>Ga0157361_1000193_pt1 | contig 30938 bp, 32 predicted proteins | sample AttlaeALBM2_FD_111481 | JGI IMG/M metagenome (GOLD analysis project Ga0157361, IMG submission 111481) | Fungus gardens microbial communities from leaf cutter ant in Ribeirão Preto, State of São Paulo, Brazil - Atta laevigata ALBM2 | ecosystem: Host-associated > Fungi > Mycelium > Unclassified ...
AGACAACATCTGGCAAGGCTGGGACGGAAGTCACTGTCGTTCTCAAAATCGGTGGAGCTGCATGACAAGGTCATCGGGCATTATCTGAACATAAAACACTATCAGTAAGTTGGGAGCATTACCAGGCTACGCTTCTAAATATTGCAGTGAGGGCAAAGACTACACTTTTAGCCGGAATACATCAGCATTTAAGCTGACGACTTTAAAAAAATATTATGAAAGCAGCAACCTGCATCTGTCGCTATGAAACCAGCACTTTCACATTGAGCAGTGAAGCCTGTTAGGTTCGCAGAATATGCCGCGTAAGGGCGGACACCAGTTTTATGATTCAGCAGGTTGCTGGTTTCATGGCGTGTTGCAGTGAGCTAACAAAAAAGCCGCGTGATCCTTTACGCGGCCAATCGGTATTTTCATTTTATTTTTTATTATCGGACATACACTCACATACCTGGGTCAGCACAAATACTCCTGCATCATTCAGGTATAGCTTATGTTGTATCAAACAGCCATATGCCTGACCGGGCGAACGCAGCTTTTGAATTCCACGACCGGCTTATTTTCTTTTGAAATTTTAGCTGCGATATTGACTGCACGCCTTACCTTTGTAGCAGGCTTTGCTTTAACTTCGGGCTTTGCCACGCAGTGCGGGCAGGGCTTTACCCCTTTAAAATTGGCTGCTGCCACTGTTCTGGCCTGATTCAGCGAGTAGCAGCTTCCGATAAAGACACGGGCCGCCTGATCGGGCAGGTGTGCGCAGTCAGCACGGTGAAGCAGTAGGCCTTCAGGATTGTTATCGCTTACGTAATATTTTAAAGCCGTATACATGGTAAATCCTTTGCTGTTTATCATCTGATGTTAAATGATATTGATTATTATTAATTTCACCTGGTGGGATTTCATGTGTCACAAAAGTGCCGGTGACAAAAACAGTTATGGAATATTCTTATAAGCGGATTAACACAAATAACGCGATCCTTATCAACTACTTTTTTTAGGACAAATTTAATTTTTGGCCTGCAATTAACTTATTGAAGTTAATTTTCTAGATTAAAAAAACTTCAAGCATATGATTTATATGGACTCTTCGCTTTTAATAATTTTATGGGTAGTTCAGACCATATGATCAAAAAAGTATTTCAGTACCATGGCACTCATTTAAAAATTTTGATAAATCACAGTAAGAAATTAACGTGTTCAAATAAAATGAATTAAAGTTATCTGGTACTTCAGTTTTTTGGAAAAAAATTAACAGATGTTTTAGGCCGCATACCGCACACGGTAGGAACAGAAACTCAGTCCGGACTATTGGGCAGCTTTTTCGATACATCTGCTATCAGCGTGTCAGACAGAGCCCGGGCTTTTATGCTGCCCCCAGTCAGGTTGAGCCACTTCCGGTTGGAATCACCACTTTCCTGCACCATCAGCCTGAGACCGTTTAGGCGAATACAGGACGCACGGAAGCTATTGGGATAGATATCGTCTGATCGCTCATAAATTATGTGCAGGATCGTTCGCTGCGGCACCTTCTGGCGCCGATTAAGGGAAAACTGATACAGAATGAGCAAAGTCTGTTTCTGAACAACTGACAAGCGCATACTTGCCTCAGCGCGGCGCGTGCTGCCGGTAATGCACCTGCACGGCATAAAGATGTACAAATTGCCCTCACGTGGCGGGCGTAAAGCAGACTTGTATGATTAAGCGATAAGGACAGGTATTTTCACTATGAGCGTGCCCTTCTCAATCATTTCCTGCAGCAGCGTATCGCGCCAGACTTTCCAATCCAGAGAACGGTGGCAAACGTTTAATCCTGCAGATTAAGATGAACTGTCTGGCCGGTTGCTTCAACACGGGTTTTGATAAAGTACAGGACGGCGCTCTGATCACACGTAAGATTGTCCTTATGGGCGCTGGCAGGCATATGGCCAACATAATCGGTAGTCGCCTGCTTTTATTGCACCTTTGATTCGCTGACGCAGTTTGCGTATCTTGAGACTGCATTTGCCTTTGCCAGCTTCACGTGGGAACTCCCGATCTTCTTCAGAAATAAACGCAGAAATCGGTTTGCCCTTACTGACTGCACTTCAGCCATACAATTAAGCTAGGTCTACTTCGTTTTCGTGGCTTCGATAAGGCATCGTACAGGTATGTTTTGAACGCCAATTCATTCTAAAAGTAAATAAATTGCTGTTTAAGCACATTCACAATATTTTTAGATTTGGGGTCTCATCACATAGCTAGTCTTTGTAATTCTGCTGCAATCATCGCCCTATCAGCTTCTCCCGTAGCTGCGCTGACGGTCAACTCTTCCAGAGCATTACCTTCCGGGTTCAAATCTATACCGTTACGGCGCAGGAAAAGCATCATTGCGAAAAATGCGGTTCGCTTATTATAGTCAGCGAACACATGGCCACGCGCTACGGCTTCAAGATGCGCTGCTGCAATGTGCCATACGTCAGGCAGTTCGCCATATAGGTAGAGTGTGGTAACACGGTCTATCACTGCTTTAGCTTTACTGCGGTCTGCTATACCAGGTAATCCCGGCGCAGTGCTTTCCAGCCTGGCATGAAGCATGATCAGTTCGTCTGCTGTGACAGAACGGTATTCTAATTCCAGCTTCATCGGTCGGCTAAAGCCTTAAACGTATTGGCATGGCGATCCAGAATGTAGTCCATATCCTTTTCAAGCTGGATGCGCTTTAACGACTCAAACTCGCTCTTAGATAGCATTACAACGCTTTCTTTGCCACCATTGCGGGTAACTTCGATTGGCTCAACCAGTGCCGCATCGAGCGTAGCAGCCCAAGTATCGCGTGCTGCCCTGCTGTTAACTGTATTCATGATGACCTCTTAAATATGGTACTCATTTGTGTACGCAAATTATGGTACGCATTTGCGTACGCACTCGCAAATGTTATCAGCAAAATATTGCTGGTTTCATGGTAACGTTAGTCTATTCATGGTAGCCCACTAAGTTAGCAGGCAAATGTTCGTCTATTCATGGTAAACAGGCTCAATCTGTACATATTGCGAACACATTTGGTGGCTGCGCCTTCCTCCACCATGAAATGTAGTGGTCAACTAAAACTGGCCACCGATTTAGAGTTTTTCCAGTATCGCTTTTCCGATTCGTTTGAGGGCAACCCACCGTTTTAATCATGCGGCCTTAGCGAGCTGTAATACCCGACGATATAGTCTGTGATCGCATGAGCAGCTTCGCTAAAGTTTATATAACCTGTCACTGGCACCCACTCGTTTTTCAGACTCCGGAAGAAGCGTTCCATCGGGCTGTTGTCCCAACAGTTTCCACGTCGGCTCATACTTTGCCTGATCCGGCAACGCCACAGTAGTTGCCGGAACTGCCTGCTTGTATAGTAGCTACCCTGGTCACTGTGGAACATCACTCCGGCTGGTTTACCGCGAGCTTCCCACGCCATTTCCAGCGCTTTGATGGTCAGTTTGCTGTCCGGTGAGAATGACATTGCCCAACCTACCGGTTTCCTTGCGAACAGATCGAGAACAACAGCAAGGTAAGCCCAACGCTTGCCTGTCCAGATATACGTCACATCGCCGCACCACACCTGATTCGGTTCTGTCACTGCGAACTGTCGCTAAAGGCGATTCGGGATAACGATGTGTTCAGGACCACCACGTTTATATCGGTGGGTAGGCTGCTGACAACTCACCAGACCCAGTTCTTTCATGAGCCTTCCGGCAAGCCAGCGTCCCATTTTGAAGCCTCTCAGGGTTGCCATAATCGCGATACTTCTTGCGCCAGCAGAACCATGGCTGATGTTATGCAGCTCCAGAACCTGACTGCGTAACACAGCTCGCCTGCCGTCTGGCTTTTCGGGGCTTTTTTCCCAGTATTTGTAGCTGCTGCGATGAACCCCGAACACGTGGCAAAGTGTGACCACAGGATACTGCGCTCTGAGTTTCCCGATTAACGAGAACTGTTCAGGGAGTCTGACATCAAGAGCGCGGTAGCCTTTTTTAATATGTCGTTTTCCATTTCAATGCGTTGTAGCTTTTTCTTCAGCTCACGTATTTCAATCTGTTCCGGGGTTACAGGGGAAACTTTAGGTATTTTGCCCTGTCGTTCATCCCGCAACTGCTTTACCCATCGCGTCATGGTAGAAAGACCCACATCCATAGCACTGGCCGCAGCTGCAACGGTGTAGTTCTGATCAAGGACCAGTTGAGCGGATTCGCGTTTAAACTCTGCGCTGAAATTTCTTTTTTTCATTGAGGCACCTGTAATGTTCTGAGGTGAGCATATCACCTCTGTTCAGGTGGCCAAATTCAGTAAACCACTACACTTTCCTTTCAGGCCGGGAAAAGCCATTAACAGCGCACGTGGGTGCTCACCGTCCAGGCGTATATCGTCGAGCTTCCCTTCCAGCACCGGAATAACCAGCTCACCGGAAGATAAATCCTGCTCAGTTAAAAACGCTCTGCTGGTAATATAACCGCGCTGCATATACCAGTCAGAAATTGAGTGGACCAGAGAATTAATATTGGTTAAGTTCAGGCAGCGATGGATATAGGGGGCGGTGATATTCTGCTGCTGGCTCTGCGATAATAAAGACGCGTTACGGATAACGATATGATGAACAGGGAAGCACGGACCGGATGTGCCTGACTCCCCGGCTGGGGCGGCCAGAGGCGACACCGCGTTCCACAGCGCATCGCGCTGATGCTGATCCTGCTGTAAACGTTGCTGCTGCTGATTCTGGATATAATCACGGTCGCCCGGATTCAACGGTGCCGCTGCTGCTGAAGCAGTTAATAAGCTGACGCTCAGCGCCAGTACCATCCCTGTATGTGCCATTATAAAGACTTAAGTTAAAGTGATTGTCTGTTTCCTGTCAGTTTGCCTGCACAGAATATCACCTTAACAATCAGAAAGTTCCTGATGGCGCTATAAAACGAGAATGCAATCGTAATATTACTTAAAGCATCGTTCCGGGCTGGCCTAACTCAAATATAAAGAGAGATATTTGCGAGTGCTGATGCAATCGGGAGTATTTTCCAGATATATCGTCTTTTTCTCATTAGCGTTTGCACTGTGATTAAACGTAAACCCGCTCTGATTGGTTAATAAAACCGTATCAGGAGCCCGCTTAAAGAGAGCAGATATAGCTTATTTTTCCCGGTGCAAGGTGGAATGCGTAATTACCATTGCAAATCTAATGCTATCGCATTCTCTCACTGGCAGGATGATACACATCGCTGCGTTCGCGCTTTCCGACTGCGATGATCAGCTGATCGTCGATCACCTGATAAACCAGCCGGAACCCCGACGTTTGCAGTTTGATTTTATCCCGCGCAGTCTGGCAGATGCGATATGGGGGTTATCGCAACACTTCTTCAGCTTTTTCGCAAACTGTTGCCTCTGCTCCGATCACAAGCGCCGCTATGCGTGACGCAGCCGGAGTGTGGCCGGCAGCACTCTGCGGTTACTGGCAGGCTCATCGCCAGCAATCAGCGCGCTCAGCAACGCAAAGCACTCCTGCGCCAGTCGCGGTACATCCTGTTCGACGGTATCAATCGCTACCGACAGTGAATCATAGAGATAGTGGTCATCAAAACTGGCGATGCGGATGTTGCTGTTGAGCAGATGATGCTGGCTCATGTAACGCAGCACCCCTTCCATCAAGCCGCAGGCGGCGGTGAAGATCGCCTGTGGCGGACGACCGAGTCGGGCGCAGAGCGCGGCAAACATCTCATAACCGCTGCTGGGGTGATAGTTACCATGAATAATCCACTCCGGTCGGGGCGTGATGCCCGCCAGCTCCAGCCCCTGCAGAAAGCCGGCAAGGCGATCGCGCGTCGGAGAGAGGCGTGCCTGACCGCCAAGGAAATAGATCTCTTCCGGATTAGCGCGCGCCAGTTGCGCCACTAATTCGGCAGTAGGCGTAACCGCATCCGTGATCACCAGCGGCAGCTGCGTATCATTCATATAGCGGTCAAACAGTACGACCGGCAGCTGTTCGCTGAGTTTTACATAGTCGCTGTCGCCGGACATGCTGGAGGCGACAATCAGCCCGTCCACCTGGCGGGCGACCAGGTTATCCACGACAACCCGCTCCTGGCCGGCATTTTCATCCGTACAGGAGATCAGCAGCTGTAGTCCCGCTTCGCGGCAAAGGTTTTCCAGTGCGTCTGAGAATACGGCAAAACCGTGATTGGTGATCTCCGGCACCACCAGACCCAGCGTATGGCTGCGATTATCGCGCAACAGACGCGCATGAATACTGGCTTGATAATGATGCTCACGGGCCAGGGAGAGCACGCGCTCGCGCGTCTCTTTGGCGACGCGCAGCTCTTTACCCCGGCCGTTCAGCACCAGGCTGGCGGTCGCTTTCGAGACGCCAGCCAGCGCGGCGATATCGGTAATGGTTACGCGTTTGGTTTTTCTCACGTCATGGCATCAGTCAGGGAAACAATAACTTATTGTACCACGCAGCGTCGCAGCGGCCAGTAGCGCGCGGTAACTTCTGTGTCCCCGATCAGCCTGAGTTGCGCCTCCGCTGCCGGAAAATAGCGGCTGCTCATCACGCCCTCGCCTTCGTTGATAAAAATCTCTACGCTGGAGTGGTCGCATAAAATCTGCAGCTGCGTCACTGCTCCCTGCCAGTAGCGATAGTGCCACTCCCCGTTCGACAGGCTGCGACGCGCAAGACGCAGTCCGCTGCTATGCCACTCCAGCAGCAGCGTGTTGGCAAAATCAAGCGTGATACCGCCCGTACCGGTCAGCTCCAGCTCAAGCCGTCGCGCGGCAATAAAGGGGGCATCTGCAGCCAGACCCTGAAAAGCGTGCTCCTCACCGCGCAGCGCCTGCAGCTCAGCTACCGGCCGCTGGTAGAGTTTGCCGTCACGCGTTCCCAGCTCGCGGATACAGGTCATCTGGTGGATCCAGCCGCGGGCGATAGTAGGCTGATATCTCTCTTCACCGTCCGGCACCCCCATCCATGCTACCAGCAGGCGACGGCCATCGGCGGTCAGTGTGGTCTGCGGTGCGTAGAACTCAAAGCCGGCATCCAGCTCATGAAAGTCGCCGTGCGTAAAGCGGGCGGTGTCATAGTCCAGATCGCCTGCCAGCCATGCACTGGGATGCGCATTGAGAAAACGCTGTTCTTCAGGCGTGATCCCCTGCGGACAGCAGATAAGAAACGTACTGTCGCCCAGCGTGAAGAGATCGGGGCACTCCCACATATATCCTGCCGCACCCAGCCCGTTAAGGCCGCTGCCGGCAATCTCCCCGAGCCTGTGCCACGTGTGCATATCGTCAGAGCGCAGCAGCAGAACTTTGCCCTGCAGCGCATTGTCCTGTGCCCCCAGCACCATGTACCAGCTCTCACCATGCCGCCACACTTTTGGATCGCGGACGTGTCCGGTATACCCTTCAGGCAGCGCAATAACGGGTCCCAGCTTATCGAAACCTCCTGCTTCATTCTGTACCGCCAGGCACTGCCACGCGGTACGGCTGCCATCGTCAAACTTCACATTACCGGTGTAAACCAGCGTGAGCGCACCGTGATTGTCCACGGCGCTGCCGGAGTAGCAGCCGCTGCGGTCATACTCTTCATCCGGCATCAGCGCGATCGGCTCATGCTGCCACTGCAGCAGGTCCGCTGAACTCCAGTGCCCCCAGCATTTATGCTGATGCTGGCAGCTCAGCGGGTTCCATTGGTAGAAGAGGTGATAGCGTCCGTTAATGTGGATAAAGCCGTTAGGGTCGTTCAGCAAACCCGTTACAGGCGCAAGATGCCAGCCGGGATAGTGCGCATCGTTTAGCGCGCGCGGCTGACCGCGCATGACCGCCTGCAGGATAGCGGGGAACAGGTTTAATGAGGCCATTATTCTGCGTCCGTTTTGTATTTAAGCAGGTAAGAGATAACAAAGGCTGCGCTGAAAGCGATCACCATACCAATGGCGTAATTGAGCAGCGAGCTGGCCTGCACAATCGCCATGCCCGGAATACCGGTCAGGCCTACAGCCGTCATATAAACATGCACCGAGACAACCCATGCACCTCCCAGCGCACCGCCAATCAGCCCCGCTACGAAAGGTTTCATAAAGCGCAGGTTGATACCAAAAATGGCTGCTTCGGTAATCCCCAGCAGCGCCGAGAAGCCGGAGGGAAGCGCGATAGCTTTAATCTTAATATCTTTTGATTTTAACCATACCGCCAGGCACGCCCCGCCCTGTGCGACGTTAGCCATCGCCCAGATCGGCAGCAGGAAATTCACGCCGATAGACGGGTTGCCCAGCAGCCCCGCTTCAATAGCGTGAAAGCTGTGGTGTACGCCGGTGATCACAATGACAGAGTAGAGACCGCCAAACAGTAATCCCGCCAGCCAGCCGGCGTGGGCGATCAGCGTGCTCAGGACAAAGGAGATCCCGTCACCCAGCGCGCGCCCGGCCGGACCGATAATCAGCAGCGCTACAAAACCGGAGATAATCACCGTCAGGAATGGCGTCAGGATCAGATCCAGCGCGTCGGGGATCACCCGGCGTAGCTGTTTCTCCAGTACGCTCATGAACCATACCGCCAGCAGTACCGGGAACACCGTGCCCTGATAGCCAATCATCGCGACTTCGATACCAAAGAAGTTCATGGTATGGAAACCAGCCGCCACGCCCCAGGCGTTGGTCAGCGCCGGATGCGTCAGGATCCCGCCCAGCGTCGCCCCGAGAAACGGATTGCCGCCAAACTCACGTGCGGCAGTGAATCCGATCAGGATTGGCAGAATGATGAATGCCGCTGAGCTGCACATATCCAGCATGATATAGAGTGCATTTTCCGGATTAACCCAGCCGTAGGTTTTCACCATGCCGAGCAGCCCCATCAGCAGACCTGAGGCGACAATGGCCGGAATAATCGGAACAAAAATATTCGACAGCAGACGCGCAATACGCTGAAAAGGATTGAGTTTACGTGCAGCGATATCTGCTGCTTCTGACTTACTGGTTTCGCTGATGCCGGCTTCGCGGATAAAGGCAGCATACACCTTATTCACCACGCCGGTGCCAAAAATGACCTGCAGCTGTCCGGCATTGCGGAAGCACCCTTTTACGCCATCGAGTTTACCGATCGCGGCGGTATCTGCTTTGGCATCATCCACCAGTACCAGACGCAGACGGGTAGCGCAGTGCGCCGCGCTGGCAATATTTTCCCGGCCTCCCAGCAGCGGCAGCAGCGCGCGGGAGATCTGTACAACATCCATAGTAACCTCTGTTTTTCGTTGTTATGCCTGCCAGAATGTGGCCCCCGCAGGGGCCGGAGAATCAGAACCAGGTTTCCATCTGCACGCCAAAGTTCCACTCGCCGCCAGATTTAAAGCCGCTGCTGCCAAAGGCGTCATCGCCCGCATAGTTATCCAGACGGTGATCCCAGTCCATCCAGCTGGCAAACAGACGGATTTCAGGGCGCTTGAGGAAGTCGCCGACGTCGCTGGCTTTCAGCGTCGGCGCTACGGTGAGCTTGTAAAAATTGCCACTCACGGCATTGCGGCTGTTGTAGCCTTCAGGCCGCAGATCCATGTACTGATATGAGCCTTCATACTGCATCTCAAAGTTCTGCGTGAATTCCTGAATCAGGCGCAGGTTCGCGGTCGCCCATTCATAGCTGTCGCCTTTGACGTAGCGATCTTTGCTGCTCTGTGCCAGCAGTGCTGGCGCAATATGCCAGCCGCCGCCCAGCGGCGTAATGCCGTAGCTTGCGAGGCGCCAGGTATCGGCTTCCGGCAGCAGCGCACCGTCAGATCCCAGCGTTTTCACTTCCGCGCCCAGACCGTGGCCGTAGAGCAGGGCCGTTTTAGCCGAGCCTTCGCGCAGGCCGTAGAAAGTATCGTTATGGATGCCCGCTAATACGTGCACGCCGGTGTTAGCCGCGTCGCTTTTCACGCGATTTCCTTCGATATCGGTGCGCTGGTCATTATCTTTAGCGCGCATGCCGCTGAGCATCAGCTGCAGCGGTCCGGTGAAGTTATTCAGTGAAAGAATGTAGTTCTGCGCGGTGTTTTCATTATTTTCGATATCACCAAAGGTACGTCCGTAAAGTGACAGGTTACGGCGTGTGGTTTCGCCCCACTTTATGTCGTAGATCCCGGCACCGGTACCCGCAAGAAACACGACGTCGGAGTCGATCCAGTGAATATCAAAGTTGTCGCGATCGAAGCGTTTACCCGCCCAGACGGTAGAGTCTTTGAAAGCGCCGGAGAAAGTGGGCAGCTGCCCCAGCTCAACAAATGCCTGACGCAGGTTGAGATCGCTGCTGGCCGCTGTCCAGTCATTGTAAGTACGCTGCCCGTCCGCCAGCATCGCTTTAAAGCGGGTGGTGGCCCCGTTTGCCAGCGTCTGTTTGTGCTCCAGATTCAGTTCAACATAGGTGTCAGGCTCGTTGCCCAGCCGGCCCACATGTCCTCCGGTCTCGCCAGCCGGCGTAACGGTCGGACCACCCTGCGTTTTGGCCGCTGAACTGTTCATCAGCAGGCCGGAGCGGGCATAACCATGAAACTCAAATCCGCCATCCTCGCTGCCTGTCGTCGCGGGTGCGGCTTTTGCCGTACGCTGTTCAACCCGGGCAATCGCCGTCTGATTTTTCTGCTGGGCGGTGGCCAGCATTTGTGCCTGTTTTTCTGCTGCTTTTGCGCGGGTTTCTGCAAGGTCAGCACGCTGTTCTGCCGCCGCGAGACGTTTTTCCATTGCTGCAAGACGCGCTTCAATACTGCTCATATCGGTGGCGGACCACGCTGTTCCTGAACTTAATAAGGCGCTGAGGGTAAGGGCGAGGATGCTTTTTTTCATGGTATGGCGTCCCTGAGAGGTAGCTATTATCAGATATTGTTTTTTGCTAAACCGATTTAGTAGCTGAATCCTGATGAACTTTGTTACTGTGCGCAACTGATTTTGCTAAACCGTTTTAAGTGATGTGAAGTACATCGCAAAATAGTGCAGGAAAACGCAAAGGGACGTCTCAGGTGGGTAATACATGGGGGAGAGAAAAGCAGGAGAAAGAGGGAAAAAAGAGCAGAGCCAGGCTCTGCTCCATGCGGTTACTCTTTAGCAATCGGCGCCTGATCTACGGTGACTTTTTCATCGCCCTGAATCTGCCCGATACGCTGTTCCGTTTTGCTGACGGCGTCAGCATCTTTCAGCAGCGTGTAAGTCAGCTCAAACGTGGTGCTCTGGCCCGGCTGTAGCTGCTTAACCCTGCCCTGCTCTTTTTCAATGGTGACCGGATAGGCATAGCTGGTACCGGGTTCAATACCGGTAACGTAGCCCTGTTTAAGCGTGTCGGTGTTTTTCCACATGGTCAGCACCGGCAGCTGGCGGGTATCAAACTCGATTGATGCCCCTTTATCGCCTTTGCTGTTAACCACCGCCGCCAGCGTTTTTCCGTTGCTGTCCGCTTTCGGCACCAGGTTAAATACCATCTCATCAAAATCTCTGGCAGGCGCATCATAGACGTTCCAGCTATTCAGCCCTTTCTGCGCGTAATCGTTAAAAGGCGAGACAGATTTCAGCGGTGCGATAAAGCGGGCATCTTTCTCCAGAATCGGCGTGCCGAAATTGCTGTGATAGATGATCTGATAATCCTGCGGATAATCGCCGTGGTTGGTTAACACATCATGCAGTGTGAAGGCATCTGTACCCGGCACGTAACGGAGCTCTGTCCAGGTGGCGAGGTTCGATTTTTTGAACGTATGCTCTTTCAGCAGGCCGCGAATGCGGATTTCATGCGGGGCTTTATCATCCACGGTGACTTCAACCTGCGAAGCGGGTGTGTTGCCCGCTTTACCGTGCAGCGTATAGATGCGGCCATCTTTAGTGACCGGATGCCCGGTCCACTCATAGCCGCAGCGCACCATCATTTCATTAAAGCCATCAAGCCAGCCGAGACCGTTGCGGCTCTCCAGATTGATATAGGCCGGGTTGACCACTTCATCTACCGGCGAATCCCAGCCCAGACGCACGCCGTGTCCCCTGACGTACAGTAAATCCATCCCGCGCGTCGGGCTGAGCGCGATGGTCAGGCCCTCCGGACTGGTAATCGTAATGACTTTCGAACCTTCCTGTTTGCCGCCATGCAGCACTTTTTGTTCGATGCTGAACGGCTGGCCGCCCAGCTTCAGCGTTTTGCTGTCGATGTGCCAGTTTCCCTTCTCTGTACTTGCTTCAGCATCCGTCAGCACCCATGTCTGTGCTGCTGCCTGAACGCTGATCCCCGCCATGACCACACCGGCCAATAATGCTAATTTCATAATGATGCATCCTTTGCTGAATTGATTTAGCTAATGTCAGCTAAGCGTACAAACATGAGGAAAATGAAACCGTGAGGTGCTTCACTTCGGTCGGTTATACCGTCAGTAATCTCTGTAAATTTGGGTTAGATCACATTTTGAGAGGTTAAGACGGCGTTTTTAGACGCACAGAGAGAGAAATCAAGCTGAAATGGTGGTGTTTGGTTTAATCGTTTCAGCTTTAAAGGGGTAGGATAAATAAACGCGTGCTGCCTGATGCTCAGTTGCGAAAACAGCCGGGTTGCGGAATGGTGTCGTTTAAGAGGGTTTGAAGTCTGATGGAGCGAAATAGTTTTAGCAACAACTCCGTCAGCATCCTGTCAGGCCGGTTATCACATCCGGTAAGCAGCGTTGCAACCACCACGACAACCACGTCTTTACTGAGGAATTTTAACTTCTTTCTCAGCAACGAAATTAAAGCGGGCCAGGGCATGCTCCCCGCCCGGCAGTTTCCGGGTTTCCATCAGCGAAATGCCCAGCATATCCTGCAGAGCGAGGAACACCGAAGAGGCAAGCGGATGGTACTCCAGCCTAACGTTCAGCCCGGTAACCGGGCTGTTGTTCTCATCCACGAACTGAAGCTCAAGCCAGTGCTTCCGCTGTTCGCCGCGACACTGAACGGTTTTGTATGTGCCTCTGAGACTTGTGACCAGAGTATTGTCACCGATGATTTCCACGCCAATTCCTTTTGAGCAGTAAGGTTAACCAGCGCGCATCATACCCTGGATAGTTTCCCTGCTAAATTATTAAGCTGAAAAACGGACCTGAAAATCGCGGATTCAGGGCGGGTATGCTTACCCATGAACTGTTAGCTATGAAAATATGAAGGCGGGTATTTATGGAGCTAATGCGACGGGTGTAAACTCACCTAAATCACCTTTTAGCGGCTTCACTGACTGGCGCGGATCTACCGAAGCAGCAATGCGTATGTTCATAAAATCCACTATCCGTCGCGCATTTTGCTTATCCATTTTACGCAACACTTTCAGTGCACGGTCAGAGTAATTAATCGTCCAGACCAAGTGACTTCCTCACGTCTTCGGACGAATGCATGGATTCCTCTCCACGCCTGATGCGCTCAACTGTTTCCGCTGCTAAGTAATAATCCTCAAGATCTTCAAGATGCGTAAGGATAGCTTCGCGTGCATAGAACGTCTTTGTTCTACCGGTTTTTTTCGCCAGCGAGTCCAGACGGGACTCAATATCATCAGATAAACGGATAGCAAGCATAACGGCCCCTGAATTTAAGTGCTGTACATGGATAGCAAAAATCATAACCCTGTCAGGATGAAAAAAATCAATCACTGGTTGAAACAACAGCATTAAACATGACATGTCCCTGCTGTGCTTTTCCTCGCTGTAATCTTACATCCTGCTTACCGGCCGGCCTGCTGCTCCCGGCACGGTGCTAATGGCCTTCAAGCCCCCTTTAATCAGGCAAGCTGCTGCTGCAGCTGATCAAGATAAGGCAGCGCGGTCATTGCGCCTTTCGCCGTGGTTGCCAGCCCGCCGCAGATCTGCGCGCGCTCCAGACACTCTCTGAGCTGCACGTCATCCTGCGGCAAACCCTGTCCGGCTAAATGCCACAGCAGCCCGGCAACAAAAGCGTCTCCGGCGCCGGTCGTATCCACACTGACAACCGGGCGCGTCGGATAGTGCTGCAGCGTGCCACGGGACCATGCCTGCACGCCCTGGCGGCCCTGGGTAACCAGAATAAGCCTGATAGCATATTGCTCAGCCAGCTGCTGCATACCTGCCGCGATATCGCTGGTGTTACAGATAAAGGTCAGCTCTTCTTCTGAAAGCTTTACTACGTCAGCAAGAGCCAGCGCACGGGCAAGCGCGTCGCGCAGCTCCGCTTCATCTGCCCATAAATCGTGCCGGATGTTGGGGTCAAAACTCACAAAGCCGCCCGATTCATGCAGTTGCTGCATCGCCGTCAGCGTGGTGTTTCGTGAGGGATCTCTGAGCAGTGCAATCGAACAGCAGTGCAGCCATTCGCCCGCCCGGAAAGCTGGCAGCTCGTGCGTTTCGATAAACAGATCTGCTGAAGGACGCACCATAAAAGTAAAGTTGCGCTCACCGTCTGCGTCCAGCGCCACCACGACAACCGAGGTGCGCTGCGTGTTATCTGGCTGCATAAACTCGGTGTTTACCTGCTCGGCATTAAGCGTATCAATCAGGAACGTGCCAAAGGGATCGCCGCCTACTTTACCAATAAAGCCGCTGTTGCCCTGAAGCCTGGCGATACCCACCGCCACATTGGCGGGCGCACCGCCGGGACACTGAATCAATCTGTTATCACACTCCGGCAGCAGATCCACAACTGCATCGCCCAGACACCATACCCGTTTGACCATTTCACTTCTCCTGATCGCAAGCTAAATCGGTTTAGCAATAACATATTATTATGCACAAACGGAGGGGGTTAGAAAGGTTCAGGCCACTTTTTTGCGAAAGTGTGCGGGTGATACCAGATTTTATGGGTGCAGAAGTTGATGGGCAGAGTGTTCAGAGGGTGGCTGAAGGCTAGCCGACAGGTACAACCCGGCAGCCAGCCGGGCTGTAAAACTTTATCAGGCTGCAGTCAGCAATGTGCGATCGGGGCCGCTTAGCATCACCGGTTTATCGTTGCGCAGTTTTTCACGATAGTTCCACTGCATCAGCTGCGAGATCCCTGCTCCACACCACATCATATGGTGATCGTGCCGATAAATTGAGGTGGCCGGCAACCCGGTCACATTCTCGGAAATCTCGACCCGGCAGCCCTGCCCGGTCAGGCGAATAGCTTCCAGCCAGATTTCGGTTGCGTCTGTCACGCTGATAGCTTCCAGAAAAACAGGGACAGTTTTACGACGCTCCGATGCACGCATGATACAGCGTGCGTGAAAAACCACGGCATCATGAAAGCGTGATTGCTTTATAACCGAATCTGCGCTGTTATCACTGCGCAGCAGCAGGTTCAGCGGCTTCAGATAAGCGTTAACAAAATCATCACCGCTGTAGTCGCTGCCCATCTGTCGCATGCGCGCCTGCAGCGCTAAATCCGAGCTGTCGCGCAGCTGGTCCGTCATCTCTTCCTGCCGGCATTGCCAGCGATTTTGCGGCAGCGGTGACCTGCCCTGCAGAAAGGCGTAAATTTCAGGCAGCGTGCTGCCGGTAGCCGTCAGGTCCAGCACGCTATAGATACGCGTTAGCTGTCCGCTGGTGTATTCACCATTATGCTGTGGCTGGGTAATCAGGCCTGCGCGCTTCCAGTTGCGTAAGGTGGCGGGTAAAAGGCCGGTGAGGTCGCAGATGGCCTCGACAGAATATAAACTCATTACAGGTCCCCCGATATCGGGTGTGGGTCAGCAGCTCAGAACGCTGCCGACGAATCCCTATTGTGCGCTTAGTTATCCGCAATTGATACCGTATTGACATTGATTTGCATAAAACTTGCAGCGTTCTGACTGTAAACCGCAGCGGCAGGAAAAACGCTCTGCCGTACCTTATCGCAGAATACGTTTTTGCTTTGCTGCATCCAGCCAGTCACGAAACTCCACCAGCAGCCAGTCGTAAAGCTGCTCATCGCTGATATTTCCGACATCATCAACCGGAAAAAAATGTGTATTGTCGATCAGGCGATCGGTAAAGGTATCCAGACGCTCCAGCACGCCATAATTATTGCCGCCCAGGCCTAAGAATTTATAAAAAACTGGCAGTGTGGCGGACTCTCTGAGTTTCTCTTTGATAAGGCGTGTTTTATTGATGCCGCCATCGGTAATAAAGACCACATACACCGGTAGTGTGGCGTCGCGATAGGTATTGTTAATCGCTTCCAGTACCGGTGGCTCATTGTTCGTGCCGCCCAGACCCGGCAGGATTTCCCACATCGTCCGCCTGCCGTCGTTGCGAATACGATCGATGTAACCCTCAAGGTTATCCAGTGACACATCCTCGTACTGACGAAATTTTTCGCCAAACGCCCAGACCGGCATGCTGCCGTCATCATCAAACTGCACGGCCAGCGCCGCTACCCGCTCCAGTACCTTCTGCACATTACCGCGCTTAAACTGTGCCGTCATGGAGCCTGACGCATCCAGCACAAAGGCGACCTGCGCTTTAACTTCTGAGAGCCGGTGTTTCTCCAGACTGACGCGGATTGGTTTTGCCAGGCTGACCAGTTGCGGCAGTTTTTCAAGCTTCTTCTCCAGGCTAACCGCGGGTACTGATGCGATCACAGGTTCTGCTACATCCACGCCAAAATGCAGCGCCAGCGGATGAAGGCCTCCATCAAATCCCTGCCCGACCGCTCGCAGTTTCCACTGTTCGTTATGACGATAGAGATGGCAGACAATCAGGGCTTTCTCGCGTCGATCGCCGGGTGCGATATCGTAGCGATGTTCACCACACTGCAGAGTAAGCTGCTGTAAACCCCCTACTGTATCGCTGCCATCGATAACCAGCGTAACAGCAATACGCATGACGGCAGCGGGTAGCGCGTGAAGCTGAATCTGAAAACGCGCCTCTCCGGCATGGCTGTGCATGACAATACTGCGGTTTTCGTTATGCGGCTGGTTGAAAAAAATCATCGACGAATCACCGAGGACTTTTTCATTTGCGCCGAGCAAAAACGCTGAAGCATCAATGTCGCTGCTGAATCCAGGCCTGGTTTTCCAGGTCAGGCAGAGTTCAGGACACGTGCTATTAAGAGCAATATTCTGTCCGGTGGTCAGTTCCATATTTCACTCCCTGTGGGTGGTTAACAGACAAAAAAAAGCCCCTTCACGGGGAAGAGGCTCTTTTGCAGCAGTCCGTTACACGGATACGCCGTGCTGAGCTGCCAGCGCTTTCAGGCCGCCGGCAAAGCCCTGGCCCACCGCTTTAAATTTCCACTCACCGTTGTGACGATAGAGCTCGCCGAAGACCATGGCCGTTTCGGTGCTGGCATCTTCTGACAGATCGTAACGGGCGATTTCGCTGTTGTTGTCTTCGTTAACAATACGGATGTAGGCATTAGAGACCATACCGAAGTTCTGCTTACGCGCTTCCGCATCGTAGATGGTTACCGCAAAAACGGCTTTCTGCACGTCGGCGGGCACGGTAGCCAGCGAAATTTTTACCTGCTCATCGTCACCCTCGCCTTCACCGGTGCGGTTGTCGCCCTGATGCGCGACAGAGCCGTCCGGGCTGGTGGCGTTGTTGAAGAACACGAAGTGCTGATCGGATAACACTTTGCCGTCTGCGCCGACCAGAAAGACCGATGCATCCAGGTCAAACGCCTGACCATCGGTGACGCGTGAGTCCCAGCCCAGACCAGCAATCGCTTTGGTCATGGTTGGGGCTTCTTTGGACAGGTTTACGTTACCGCCTTTTGTCAGATTAACTGCCATGGTGAAATCCTCTTTGCTTGTGGCTGATGCCCGGCCAGACCGGGCAGATAATGGGTATGTGACTGCGGATCAGGACGCGTTGATACCATACTGCGCGCAGACTGAGGCCAGGCCGCCTGCATAGCCCTGACCAACGGCGCGGAATTTCCACTCGCCCGCGTGGCGATAGAGCTCGCCAAACAGCATTGCGGTTTCCGTGCTGGCATCTTCAGACAGATCGTAACGCGCGGCTTCCACGTTGCTGTCGTTGTTGACCAGACGGATAAAGGCGTTTGCCACCTGCCCGAATGACTGGCGGCGGGTTGCGGCATCATGAATGGTGACCACAAAAACAATTTTGGTCACGTCCTGCGGTACGCGGTCCAGTTCAACGATCAGCGATTCGTCATCCCCGTCACCTTCACCGGTACGGTTGTCACCGGTATGGGTCACGGAACCATCAGCCGATTTCAGATTGTTGTAAAAAATGAAGTCGTGATCGCCACGCACCTTGCCTGCATCGGTGAGCAGAAAAGCGGAGGCGTCAAGGTCAAAATCCTGACCGTCAGTGGAGCGGGTATCCCAGCCCAGACCAATTTTCACATTTTTCAGTGAAGGGTCGACTTTTGCCAGGGAGACGTTGCCGCCTTTAGAGAGAGTCACTGCCATGTTATTTTCCTCACGTCGTGCATACGCTGTATGCGGTATTCAATAGCGCGGCCGGGCCGCGCCCTGACTTACTCTGCCTGCTCTTCTTTTTTACCCGGGAACAGCAGGCTCGCGATAATCCCCAGTGCCAGCACGCCCAGTACGACATAGAGGCTGGTGGTTGCGCCGATAGCGTAACCGTGATGGAAGAAGTGCTCGGTCGCGTTCAGGCCCAGCTTGAAGGCGATAAAGAACAGCAGCACGATCACCGCTTTTTCCAGATGCACCAGATACTGCTTCAGTCCTTCCAGCACGAAATAGAGTGTACGCAGACCAAGGATAGCGAACATCATGGCGCTGTACACAATCAGCGGCTCGCGGCTGACCGCGATCACGGCCGGCACCGAGTCGAACGCAAACATCACATCTGAAAGTTCAACCACAGCTAAACAGAGCAGCATCGGCGTAGCGTAGCGGGCCGCTTTGCTCACGCGACCTACCTGCACATCCGCGTTCTCCGGCTTAGCGAGTTCAGCATCGACCTCTTTCTGGCTCAGCACAAAGGCGCTGCCTTTGAGTTTTGGCCAGATTGGATAGAAACGTTTGACCATGCGGTAAGCAAAGTGCTGTGAGTAATCTTCGATCTCATCATCGTCATCGCCGCTTTTCAGCATCATCACAGCCGTCCAGCCTACGATAACGGCAAATACCACTTCCACCCACGGACCGAGCGCCAGCAGGCCTGTACCGATGGCAACAAAAACGCCGCGGAACACGATGGCACCGATAATGCCCCAGTAGAGCACGCGGTGACGGTAGTTATTAGGAATGGCAAACCAGGAGAAGATCGCCATCATGACAAACAGGTTGTCTACCGACAGGACTTTTTCCAGCGCATAGCCGGTCACAAACAGGCTGGCCACTTCCGCGCCGTGATGGACATACAGGAAGCCTGCAAAGGCCAGCGCCATCAGGATCCAGAATACTGACCAGCCCGCCGCGCTTTTCAGCGAAATAGGTTTGTCATGCCGGTGCATGAACAGGTCGATAAAAATAGCTCCGACAGAGAGCAGTAAAAACACCGCTACCGTTTCAATCGGAAACCCGATATGGGTCGATTCCATCTATTAGCTCCAGAAAAGTCAGTAACGGTTACAGGCCAAATTCAGCGGGCTGAAAGCCCAGCGCCTGAATAATTTCGCGGGCGTTAGCCTGCTCAGTGGCGTCAAAGTCACCGTCGCTTTTGGCCACGGCAATACCCACCCGGACCGCAAGCTGCGCCTGTTCCGGTTTATTTTTTAAGGCGAGGATATATTTCATTGTTTCACCCTTGCCCACTTCCATATCGAAAGAGAATGAGGTCACCAGCTTTTCAAAAAACTGGATCACCTCATTGGTGTCGAAAATACTCAGCTCCGGCGACGCCCGCAGGAACCCCATCATTTTCTGCTTCTCTTCGCTGCTGACGCCGTCGCTGGCAACAGCAATACGGGCACAGACGGCCACGGTGCCTTCGAGAAAGGCGCGGTTTTTGTAGCGGCTTACCTGTTTTGTCAGCTCGTCGCGGCCGGCGTTAAATTTGTCTTTAAGAGAGTTAAAAAAGCTCATAATTACTCCTGATTACTTGGAACCGGCGCGCCAGTTAAAGCCCCAGCCAAACGCCTGATCGAGTTCCTGATGGCCGCTGAAATAGCGGTTGATACGCTCTACGCGGATTGCGCCGTTGTCGTTAATCAGACGGGCAATCGCACACATGTTTTGCCGGTTGTTGCCTTCAGTAAGCGCGGTTTCCACCGGCGGCTGTCCCGGAACCTGAATGGTCACCATGCCGTCAGTGTTTTCCCAGCTCGGCACACCTTCATAGATAAAGGTAAAGATCAGGACTTCTTTGATCTGCTTCCATTCGCTGCCGTTGATATGGATCCACTCACCGTCGCTGACGGCGCCGGTACGGTCATCGCCCTTCAGCTCAACGAAGGGTTCGCTGCGGAAGCTGCCAAATTTGTTGCCCAGCGCCTGTACGATAGTGCGATAGCCATCTTTCAGCTCCACAAACGCAGCCAGATCAAGGTCAACACCTTTGTTATTGTTAAAGATGCCCTTCAGGAAACCGCCGCCGCTGTTGCCGGCAGCGCGCTGGTTCCAGTTCAGGTTGACGCGGATCTGACCATAGTCATCCTTTTTCGTCAGGCTGATGGAGGGCTTCTCTTTTGTCAGACTGACTTTGCTCAGATTTACGACGGGCTGTGGTGCTGGTGCCGGAGCCGGTGCGGGCGCAGCGCTGCTCTCATCCACTTCTATACCAAAGTGTTCAGCCAGCGGCTGCAGGCCGCCGTTAAAGCCCTGAGAGACAAAGCGGAACTTCCATTCGCCGTTACGACGATAAAGCTCGCCCAGGATCAGCGCAGCCTCACTGCGTCCGGTGGTATCAACATCACACTGCACCAGCACGCTTCCGCCGGCTTCGACCTGAATGGCGAGACGCGCCAGTGACGCAACGGTTTTGCCGGCATCACAGGTGGCGGTAAAGGCTATTTTCTGCACATCGCTTTTCAGCGTTGCCAGATTAACGGTAAACATGGTTTCGTTGCCGGACGCGGAAAGACGCACTGTACTGTCATCATTTTCGCGCTGGCCATAAAACACCATGTCCGAATCGCCGCGCACTTTGCCGTTGTCATAGAGACGAAACGCTGAGATATCGACCGGTACGCCAGAGGAGACACGCACCACCAGCGATTGATTAGGTACGGGGGCATTGCCCCCTGGCGTCAGGTTCATCAGTAGAGTACCGCCTGAATATCGGGGATCATGTCCTGAATGGTGCGGGCACGCGAAGCGTTGCCGTGCGCAGTAAAGTTCCACTCGCCGCCGCTGCGGCGCAGTGAAGCTATTACGACCGCCGTATGCGAGCCCTGCTCGGTCAGGGTAAATTTCGCCAGCTCTTTGCCCTGCTGATCAACAACGCGACAGAAGGCATTCGCTACATCGTTGAAGGTTTGCCCGGTAAAGCTGTTTACCGTCAGCACCAGGCTTTCAATGCTGGCTGGCAGACGCGACAGATCGGCTTTGATCACCTCATCATCGCCGTCGCCTTCGCCAGTACGGTTATCGCCGCTGTGGACTATTGAACCATCATTTGAACGAAGCTGGCGGAACCAGACGGTGTCCACCACGCCACCGTGCGCGTCAAGCAGCACGCAGCTGGCATCAAGATCAATGCTATCGCCCCCGCCGAGAAGTTTGCCAAAGAGTCCTTTCTTTTTGGCAGGATCCCAGCCGAGTCCGAACTGAATTTGAGAAATCGCACTGCTGGATTTCGCCAGCGAAATTGTCTGATTCTTACTTAAAGATACCATCACTTCTCCTTAATGAGTGGTTAGCTGCTGCAGTAAAAACGCCGATCAATTTAACAGCTCAGCAATCATAACATGAGTTTTATCCTGCGCAAGAAAACAATCATCATATGATTACTTTCAGTTGTGAATGTAATGTTTTATAAAGAATTATCTATTTTTATTGGTAAGGCGGTAACTGTCATTAATCTGTAAATGAAGCGAGGTGCTTTATTAGTTTATTCAATCATAATATGATTGCCTGAATGTTCTGGCGTTCACCTGACGGCGCCAGCAGGCCCTGCGCTGCAAAAATAAGGAATACAACACGATGAGTCAGCCGGATGCTATCTGGTTTATGGAAGGGGTTTCTTCCCAAAAAGATATTCTTGCGCTGGTGGCGCAGGCGCGACGTGCGGGCCGGCATGATTTCGTGCTGATTGCCTCTCACCGCTCCTCCCGCCCGGAAATTCTGGCGGAAGCAGATGTTGCTTATCTGGAACCTGAGGATGACGGTGCCCTATTCGCTTTTATCCGGCATGTCTGTCAGCAGCACCGGGTACGTGCCATCCACGCCGGCAAACGCGGAGCGTTGCTGGAGCAGCAGCGAACGGCTATTGAAGCGCTGGGTGTCAGGCTGGTAACAGGCGCTCGCGAGCGCGCCACCTTTACGCTCGCTGATAACAAAACCCGTTTTAGCGCGGAGATGAGCGCGCACGGTCTGCCTGCCGTACCTTCAATTGAAGTGCGCACGCCGGATGAGGTAGCGGCTGCGATAGCGCAGGTTGAGGCGCAGGGCCATCGACCCTGTATCAAACCGGTGCACGGCATCTATGGCATGGGGTTCTGGGTGCTGCGACGCGATGCGCATACCCTGAGCTTTTTTAACAACCCGGACAGCCGCCAGATCCATCCTGACGTGCTTATTGAGAGCCTGCGTCGTGCACAGCAGGCCGGTGAGTCGCTGCCGCTGCAGATTGTCATGCCCTGGCTTGCAGGTCCGGAACGCTCGGTAGATATGCTGGTGGAGAATGGCCGGGTCATTGCAGCCGTCGCCCGGCGCAAAGAGGGCTCAGTACAGGTTTTTGAACAGGAGACGCCCGCCTGGCGCCTGGCAGTTGCCTGTGCAGAGACGCTGCATGTGGATGGCCTGATTAATGTCCAGACCCGCAACGATGCTGAAGGGCATCCGGTGCTGCTGGAGGCTAACCTGCGTCCTTCTGGCGGTATCGGTTATACCGCATTCAGCGGGATTAACCTGCCCGGCCTGTTTGCACTGCGTCAGCTGGAACTGATTTCCGCAGCGGACGCCATTGCGCAGCGTGCCGCGTTTAATCCGGTGCAGGTCATCCCGACCAATGCCGTTCAGCCTCTGCCACAGTGTGACCCTGTCACATGGTCTGCCAGCCCGGATGAGGAGTGCCGCTGATGACCGCTGCCTTACAGATCTATCAGCGCGAGCTGCCTGGCGGCACGCTGCGTGTAGAAACGACGAGCGAGACGCCACTGGAGACGCTGTTTGATATTGCCGCACGCCGCAATCCCAAACGGGCATTCCTTTTTGTCAGCAAAATACTGGGACGTCATATCCCGGTCAGTCCGGCCATCATGCGCGCCAGTTATGAGACGCTGGCAGCAAAACTGCCGCATGACCTTCCGGGGCCGGTGCTGTTTATCGGTATGGCCGAAACCGCCGTGGGTCTCGCCGCTGGCGTATTCCGCGCGGCCAGAGAGCAGATCGCTGAGCCGGTGTTCCTCACCAGCACCCGTCATCCGGTAGAAGGTGATTTGCTGTGTGAATTTAAAGAGGATCACAGTCACGCCACCGATCACCTTATCTATCTTCCGGCTGACGCTACGCTGCGCCGCCGTGCGCTGCAGGCGCGTACGCTGGTACTGATTGATGATGAAGCGACCACGGGCAATACGTTTCTGAATCTGCTGCAGGCGCTGCGCGAAGCGGGTCTGCAGGCGGTGACGCGTGTGGTCACCGTCACGCTCACCGACTGGAGCGGTGATGCCGTGCGTCATCACTGTCCGCTGCCGGTGGAGCCGGTTTCACTGGTTGCGGGCCGGTGGCACTGGACCCCACGCGCAGGGGCACCGGTACCGGTAATGCCTGCGGTAAACGTGACGGCGCAGGGCGCAGTGGCCCTCTCCGCCCGTCAGGACTGGGGACGGCTGGGGATGGCGGACGCTCACTGCCGCTTTGCAGACGATATGCACTCTGAGCCGGGCGAACGTATTCTGGTACTGGGATCGGGAGAATTTATCTGGCCACCTTTTCTGCTGGCAGAGCGTCTGGAGCAGCAGGGTGCCTGCGTGCGCTTTGGTTCACTGACGCGCTCGCCGATCTCAGAAGGTCTGGCGATTAGCTCCATACTCGCTTTCAGCGATAACTACGGTCTTGGCATGCCAAATTTTGTCTATAACGTGGCGCATCAGCAGTTTGATCGGGTGATTATCTGTGTTGAAACGCCCGCGGAGGCTGTCTGTCCCACCCTGCTGGCAGGATTACAGCAGACGGCCCCCCGCATTGAGGTGATCGCTTATGAATAAGCCGGTTGTGCTGTGCGATCTGGATGACACGCTGTTCCAGACGAAAAGAAAAATGCTGACCGAAACCCTGCAGACCCCGGTTGAAGTGGGCGCCTACGATCGCGAGCTGCAGCCGCGCAGCTTTATGTCACAGGAGCAGTCGATGCTGGTCTCCTGGCTGCTGCAGAGCGCAGAGCTGATCCCGGTGACCGCGCGCGGTACGGAAGAGACGGCGCGCGTGGCGCTGCCTTTTACATCCTGGAAAGTCATGACGCACGGCGCGGTTATTGCGTCACCTGACGGCAGCCTTAACCGCGCCTGGCAGGATCGTATTACCAGCGAGCTGTCAGCCATGCGGGCACAGCTGGTTAGCTATCGCCAGCAGCTGAGCGATGCGCTGGATCGCGCTGGCCTTAATGCCTGGTGCCGCATGAACTACGAGTATGATGGTGTCCCGATCTATTTTGTGATGAAACATCGCGACAGCACGCAGATTGCCGAACTCTATGCGTTCAATGCGCAGATGCAGCAGCAGCTCGATACGCGGGGCTTTTATATCCATGCCAATGGCAACAATATCGCCTGGATCCCTGACTGCATTCAGAAGGGGCATGCGGTGGCGTGGCTGTTGCAGCAGCTGCGCGACACGCGTGGCCCATTCCCGGTAATGGGGCTGGGCGATAGCCTCAGCGATTTCAGCTTTATGCAGCACTGTGACTGGTTTGGCATGCCCGCCCGCAGCCAGTTTACTGACGCCATCCGCCGCCATATTTTTGACAAGGCCGACGCCCATGAAAAACCCTGAATTACAGCAGCTGCATGGCACCTATCTGCCCTCGGACGTGCAGTTTTTGCTGAATCCGGTTCAGCTTGAGATGACGCCGGTCGATGAGAAAGAGCGCCTGATCCAGTCCGGCCAGAAGCACTATTCCGAGATGCTGAGCCAGGAGCCGGCGCCGTCTGCGGCGCATCTGGAGATATTTAACTGCGCGCTGGAGATGGGCAGCGCCCGGCTTGCACGTGACGTTGTGACGCTGGCTAAAGGGCTGATAGCTCAGGCCGCCGGGCAACCTGTGATTCTGGTTAGCCTGGTACGGGCCGGCGTGCCACCTGGCGTGATGCTGCAGCGCGCGCTGCGCGATATGGGCGTGGTATCGTATCACTACGGTATCAGCATTATCCGCGATCGCGGCATTGATGAAACTGCGCTGAGCCTGATTGAGGCGAAGCACGGCACAGAGGGCATCGTATTTGTGGATGGCTGGACCGGTAAGGGTGCCATCACCGGCCAGCTGATTGAGAGCCTGCGCGACCGGCCCGGCTACCCGCCGTTGCCGCGACTGGCGGTGCTGGCCGATCCGGCGGGCTGCGCCTGGCTTGCCGCCTCCGATGACGACTGGCTGATCCCGTTTGGCATTATGGGCGCGCCGGTTTCCGGCATGGTGTCACGTTCCCTGTGGAGCGCCTCTGGCCTGCACGGCTGCGTGCTGTGCGATCATCTGCTGGCGTATGACTGCAGTTTGCGCATGGTGGACACTGTAGACCGGTTCCGGCAGCAGCTGGATACGGCACAGATTGCTGCAGCGGTGCCTTACGCCACCCACCTTCGCAACCAGCAGGCGATTGCTCAGGCAGTGATTAACCAGCTGGCGGCGCAGTATCATATTCTTAACCGCAACCGTATCAAACCCGGCATTGCCGAAGCCACGCGCGCGGTGCTGCGCCGCGTGCCCGATCACGTCCTGGTCCGCAGTAAAACCGATCCGGATGTCGCCCTGCTGATGCATCTGGCCGCGCAAAAAGATATTCAGGTAAAAGAGATGGGCGATACGTTGGGGCAGTATCGTGCCGTAACCATTATCAGGAAGGTGTCGTGATATGAGCCTGCCACTCTCCCCCTGGATGCTGGGTGCCACGCTCTATATGCCTGCCACCCGCGGCGATCTGGCTGACGTGATCCTGCATGGAAAGATCCCCCAGCTGCGTTCGCTGGTGATCTGCCTGGAGGACGCCGTCAGCGAGCGGGATGTGACTCTGGCGCGGGATAACCTGCAGACTTTACTGCGCCAGCTTCAGCAGCAAACCCCCACGCATACCCCGCCGCTGGTGTTTATCCGGCCGCGCGATGAAGCCATGGCTGCCGCATTGCTGCACGATAGCGAATTGTCTGGTATCGACGGGTTTGTTTTACCGAAGTTTAATCAGGCTAACGTACTCTCCTGGTGGCGTCTGCTGGCGCCAACGTCGCTGCTGCTGATGCCGACGCTGGAAACGCGCGATGTTTTTGACAGTACCGCGATGCAACAGCTGGCAAGCCTGCTGGAACAGCACCCGTGCCGCGAGCGTATCCTGGCTCTGCGCATTGGCGGCAACGACCTGATGTCGGTTCTGGGACTGCGGCGCTCGCGCCACCTTACGCTCTATGAGGGGCCGCTGGGTTACGTGGTGAAAATGCTGGTGGCGACCTTTGCGTCGCGCGGGTTTGCGCTAACGGCCCCGGTGTGTGAACGCATCGAAGATGTGGCGCTGCTGGAGCGTGAGCTGGCGCTGGATGTGGCGCACGGGCTGGTCGGGAAAACGGCTATCCATCCGGCGCAGCTGGAGATCATTCAGCGCGGTCTGATGGCGGAGCAGAGCGACTACGAAGATGCGCTGCGCATCATGAATTCAGAACAGGCAGTATTTAAATCGCAGGGCGCAATGTGCGAACCTGCCACGCATCGCAACTGGGCTGCTGCTATGCTGGAGCGGTCTGCACACTGCGGTATTGTCAGCGCGTATACCGGCGCGGTTTACGCCCAGCGTCAGTGATCGCTATCTTTACTCTTTTAACGGTGTGCTATGCCTCTGAGCGCAAAACAGTACAGACAGTATCAGCTGGTCGCCTTGCTGAGCACGGGTAAACCCGTAGAAAAGGCGCTTTTACTGCAGCAAATGGCGTGCTCTGAACCGACGTTTGTGCGCGATTTACGTGAAATCCGCACCAGCTATCAGGCAGAGATCAGGTTTAATAAATCCGCCGGTAACTATCAGATGACCGGCGCCGGATCGCTGACGCCTAAAATCGTTAAAATGATGCGTGAAAGTCTCGCGTTACATGACAGCGCGGGTGCAGGACAGAATCTCTCTGCGTCAGTGATACTCGACAAAGAGGCCAAAAAGTCGGTTTCTCTCTCCCTGCGCCTGTCGGTATTACGTAAAATTCAGCTTTACGCTAACCGCCATAATCTTAATCGCAGTCAGGTGATTGAGTGGCTGGTTGAACAGAATCTGGGTAAGGGAGGCAAGAAGTCTTAACGCACGGGAATCAGGCCATTTGCTGAACAGTCCGGCGTTTATCAGCCGGCCTGAATCAGCCTGAAAACAGGAAAAAGCGAACAGCAAGTTACCCGCCAGATTGATAACCACTTCTGAACAGATTGTGGCTGATGTATGATGCCTGCCTGATTTCTGCCGCCTGCTCAGAACCCGACTCTATGCGAAAAAACTCACTTAACGCTTCAGGCTCTTCACTGCTAAAAACTTCGCTGGGAAAAAGCATGATGCTGTTTCTGGTATTGATTAGCCTGTTTGTGGTGGCAATCAACGCCTGGTCGCTGTGGAACTCCTGGCAGCAGATCATAAGTGAGAAGAAAGATGATGCGCGCAATCTCTCTGTATCGCTGGCCAAACATGCTGAAGATTCGTTTCTGCAGGTTGAGATCACCTTAGCCGATGCGGTCAGGCAGTTGCGTCAGCGCGGCAATGAGTACGCGGCGACGCCGGCGTTTTTGCACCAGCTCAAAGAGCAGCAGAGTAAACTGCCGCAGCTACATGGCCTGTTTGTCTATGATACTGACGGACACTGGATCGCCTCATCCGGTAACTTTGTGCCGACCAATGCCAGCAATGCTGATCGCGCCTACTTTTTATGGCACCGCAATCACAATGACACCAATCTGCTTATCAGCCGCGTTATCCGCAGCCGCTCTACCGGCGATCTGGTTATCCCGGTTTCAGTACGCCTGAACGACAGTCAGGGGAACTTTGCCGGTGTGGCGCTCGCCACGGTGCGCGTGGACTATTTCCGCCAGTATTACAGCTACTATGCGCTGGGCAATAAAGATACGCTGGGCCTCATTCTTGCTGACGCATCGGCCCTCTATATTCGCCCTTTCCCGGACGCCTATATTGGCAGAATGCTCTCCGCCAGCCCGCTGTTTAAAACTGAACTCAAATCTGCGTCCAGCGGCAACGCGACCTGGCGCTCCTCTCTTGATGGCATCGTGCGCGTTTACGGCTATGCGCGTCTGGAGCGCTATCCGCTGATTGTTACCGCCGGGTATGACCTTGCCGCAATACGCAAAGCGTGGCTTATCGGTAATCTGATTAATCTGCTGCTCAACCTGACGCTTCTGTTTGCCATTGCCGGCATGGGGCTTCTGGTGCTTCGCCAGGTAGGAACTAACGTCAGAAATCAGATTGAGCTGACCTTTGTGCGGGATGAACTTACCAGCATTAACCATACGCTGCAGTCGCTGGCACTGGTGGATGGTCTGACCGGGCTGGCCAACCGGCGACAGTTTGACGCCCTGCTCGACCAGGTGCTGCTGAAGTCATATAAAAGCGGCGATCCGGTGGCGCTGATCATGATCGATGTCGACTGTTTCAAGCATTATAACGATACTTACGGTCACGTTGCCGGCGATGAATGCCTGCAGGATGTGGCGCAGGCCCTGAAGAGCTGCGTGCATTATCATGGCGACGTTGTGGCGCGCTACGGTGGCGAAGAGTTCGCCATCATTCTGCCGAACACCGACTTTTCAGAAGCGCAAATTGTCGCCGGACAGGCGGTTAAGGCCGTAAGAGAGCTGGGGATTGCCCATGAGAGCAGCCTAGTCGCCGCAGGCGTGGTAACCGTGAGCGCAGGCTACTATTCACTGGTCTCTGCCGGGGAAGCGTCAGAAGCGGAACAGCTCAGACGCGAAGCGGACCAGGCGCTTTACCAGGCGAAACGCAGCGGCCGCGATCGGGCGTGCGGGCTGGTCTGACAGCGCTGAGCCAGGTAAAGAACCGTCAGATTCTGGCAAGTGGTTAATGCTCTGTCCAGACTTAGCCTGATATTGCCAAAAAGGGGCCGGCTTATGCCTTCTGCATCGCGATTACGCTTCACCCTCAACGTTGTGCTGTTTACCCTGGCGCTGAACGGTGCGGCGCAGGCTGCCCGCCAGCCAGAACCGCTGTTTCAGACGCTGCAGCCAGCGCAGAATTCGCTGGAGAATTATCGCTGGCATAAGCGGCTGCTTGTGATCTTCGCCCCTTCTGACCGCGATACGGATTTCATACGGCAAATGGCGCTGTTGCAACAGCAGCAGGATGCGCTCAGGGAGCGTGATATCGTGGTGCTGAGCGATGTCCGCCCGGCGGACGGCGGCGCGCTGCGTGCGCAGCTTAATCCTGCCGGATTTGAAATTGTGCTGGTGGGTAAAGATGGTGGCATGAAACTGCGCGAGACCCGGCCGGTAAGCGCGGAGGCCCTGCTCTTACTGATTGACCGTATGCCGATGCGTCAGGCAGGCCAGAATTAGCGTAATAAAAAAGCGGGGCACTCAGGCCCCGCTCTGTTTACCGCTGCATATGCAGGATCACTCTTCCGGAAGGGCGTAAACCACAACCTGATCGCCGACCTGATCTTTCAGAATCGTATTACCACCCGCCACAAAGGCGACATACTGACGCCCTTTATACTCATAGACAGACGGGTTAGCAACGGCAGGTGCTTCTACCTGATCGGCCCACAGCTCTTCACCTGTGTCCACGGAGTAGGCGCGGACTTTGGCATCCATTGAGGCACCGATAAAGATCACGCCGCCTGCGGTGACTGCCGGACCACCAATCGTCGGTGAGCCCCAGCTTTCTGGCATAAAGAAGCCGTACTGCTGCGAAGCACCGACCGGACGACGCCACTTCACGTCACCGGTATGCATATCGATCGCCACGATTTCGCCAAACGGCGGCTGCCAGCACGGCATGCCCAGCCAGTTGTTTGCGACCATCAGACGCAGACCATACGGGGCACCTTCCTGAGGTGCAAAACCGCTTTCATTGCCCGAGCCGTTATCCGCTTTCTCATAATCTTCACGGCTGTAGAGCTTGATATACTGCACAATGTGCGAGGTGTTGACGATAGCGATCTGCTTCTGCGGATCGAACGCCACGCCACCCCACTGTACGCCGCCAGCGCTGTCAGGATAGGTCAGCACACCTTCGCCTTTGGTTGTAGGCGGCGAATACATGCCATCGTAGCTCAGCTTGTCCCACAGGCGGGAACACTGACCTGCTCCTACGATGTCAGCCAGCTTCCAGATAGCCGGCTTTTTCGACTGATCCAGCAGCGGAGCGGGTTTGGTCGGGAAAGGCTGCGTAGGGGCCAGTTTTTCACCCTGTACTGAACCATCGCCCTGCGGCACCGGGCGCTCTTCAATTGGCCAGACATCTTCACCGGTCAGGCGATTTACCACAAACAGGAAGCCCTGCTTGGTGGCCTGAACCAGCGCCGGGATCTGCTTACCATTTACGGTAATGTCCATCAGCGTCGGCGCAGAGTTGATATCGTAATCCCACACATCGTGATGCACCCACTGGCGCGACCAGACAACTTTACCGGTTTTGATATCCAGCGCGGTCGTTGAGGTACCCAGCGGAATAGACTCCGTGCGGTTGCCGCCCCAGTAGTTAGGCGATGGGGATGAAACAGGCAGATAGACCAGACCGTTG
>Ga0157361_1000194_pt1 | contig 30935 bp, 20 predicted proteins | sample AttlaeALBM2_FD_111481 | JGI IMG/M metagenome (GOLD analysis project Ga0157361, IMG submission 111481) | Fungus gardens microbial communities from leaf cutter ant in Ribeirão Preto, State of São Paulo, Brazil - Atta laevigata ALBM2 | ecosystem: Host-associated > Fungi > Mycelium > Unclassified ...
CATGCGGCGGCGCGAATTACGGCTGTTCGTGCGCGTTGTTGAGGGTGGCGACCGAGTGGCGGCGCACCAGCGTCGGGCTGAACATGTTGGTGATTTCCGGCAGCGGTTGGCGATTGGCCAAGGCCAGGGCGAGTTCCGCCGCCTGGGTGGCCATCGCTACGATCGGGTAGCGAATGGTGGTCAGGCGCGGCCGCAGGTAGCGCGAAATCAGCACGTCGTCGAAACCGATCAGCGAAATTTCCCCCGGCACGTCGACGCTGTTGTCGCTCAGCACCGACAGCGCGCCGGCGGCCATCGGATCGTTGTAGCAGGTAACGGCGGAGAACGAACGGCCGCGGCCGAGCAATTCAGTCATCGCCTGTTCGCCGCCGATCTCGTCCGGCTCGCCGTAGGCGATCAGCTTTTCATCCACCGCAATGCCGTGCTCCTGCAGCGCGTCGAGATAGCCCTGCAGGCGATCGGTGGCGTCGGAAATCTGGTGGGTGGAGCAGATGATGGCGATGCGCTGATGCCCTTGCTGGATCAGATGCCGGGTCGCCAGCCAGGCGCCGTAGCGATCGTCGAGCGCCACGCAGCGCGTTTCAAAACCCGGCAGCGTGCGGTTGATCAGCACCATGCCCGGGATCTGTTGCATCCAGCCGCAAAGTTCCCGATCGCTCAGTCTCTTGGCGTGCACCACCAGCGCCTCGCAGCGGTGCCGCACCAGCTGTTCAATCGCCTGGCGCTCTTTTTCGGCGTCGTGGTAACCGTTGCCAATCAGCAGAAAATTGTGGGTGGCGTAGGCCACCTGCTCGACCGCTTTGACCATCGCGCCGAAGAAGGGGTCGGAAACGTCGGAGACGATCAGGCCCAGCGTCTCGGTGGATTGCTGCGCCAGCGCCCGAGCGTTGGCGTTAGGGTGATACTGCAGCTGTTCCATGGCGGCCAGCACCGCGGTGCGCGACCCTTCGCTGGCCTTGGGGGAATTATTTATCACGCGGGATACCGTGGCCACGGAAACTCCCGCCAGCCTGGCAACATCCTTTATCGTAGCCATATCAGTCAACACATCCTGGGTAATCGCTTACATCCCTCAGTTTTGCGGAAAAAAACCGGGGCTGCAAGCGGTCTCGTGCGCAACTTGTGGCGGCCGTTGCAGAATCTCTTCGCGTCTGTACGCATAACCATCGGCTGCCGAACGATAGCGCAATTTGTACGTTGGCTCTGGCGGCGGGCTGAGGTAACGTCTGTGCATTCCGATTTGCGCCGAGAACGCCATGTCCATTAAACGCTATCCGCAGCTCGCCCATTGGGGCGCTTATACCGCCGTGGTTGAAGACGGCCGGCTTATCCGCTGTGAACCCTTCGCCGACGATCCCGATCCTTCGCCATTGCTCGATTCCATCGCACCGATGGTTTACTCCGACAAACGTATTCGCAAGCCGGCGGTGCGCCGCTCGTGGCTGCAAAAGCGCGAGGGCAGCGACCGCACGCTGCGCGGCAGGGAAGACTTCGTCGAGGTGGACTGGGAGCTGGCGCTCGATTTGGTGGCGCAGGAGAACCGCCGGGTGCGCGATCGCTACGGTGCCTCCGGGCTGTTTACCGGCTCTTATGGCTGGTCGTCGGCCGGGCGTTTGCATCATGCGCGTTCGCTGGTACGGCGGTTCTATTTCAGCGGCGGCGGCGGGGTCGATCAGCAGGGCAACTACAGCTGGGGCGCGGCGCAGTTTTTCCTGCCGTATGTGATCGGCACTTTTTCGCCGTTGACCGGGCGCGTCACCAGCTGGCCGAGCGTGGTGGAGCATTGCGAGCTGTTTGTGGCGTTTGGCGGGCTGGCGCTGAAAAACGCCCAGGTCTCTTCCGGCGGCGCGGCGGAGCATGCGCTCAAGCCCTGGCTGCAAAAGCTGGCGCAGAAGGGCACGCCGGTTGTCAACATCAGCCCGATGCGCGACGACTGCCCCGGGTTCGTCAACGCGGAGTGGATCCCGATCCGGCCGAATACCGACGTGGCGCTGATGCTGGCGCTGGCTTACGAAATCCAGCAGCTGGGTGCGCACGACGAAGCCTTCCTGCACAGCCACTGCGTAGGCTATCAACAGCTGGCGGATTACCTGAACGGCGTGAGCGACGGCGTGGTAAAAACGCCGGCCTGGGCCAGCGCCATTACCGGCATTCCGGCGGCGCGCATCGCGCGGCTGGCGCGGCAGCTGATCGGCGTGCGCAGCTTCATCACCTGTTCCTACTCGGTGCAGCGGGCGCACCGCGGTGAGCAACCCTATTGGATGATGATCGCGCTGTCGGCGATGCTGGGCCAGGTGGGGCTGCCGGGCGGCGGCTTTTCCTTCGGCCACGGATCGATGAACGGCGTCGGTAACCCGCGCGTGGACACCCCCGCGCCGACCATGCCGGTAGGGGATAACCCGGCCGGGCTGGCGATCCCGGTGGCGCGCATCTGCGACATGCTGCTGCACCCCGGCGAAGCCTATCAATTTTGCGGCGAGACGCGCCAGTACCCGGATGTCCACCTGGTGCACTGGGCCGGCGGCAACCCGTTCCATCATCATCAGCAGCTGAACCGGCTGGTGGAAGGCTGGCAGAAGCCGGATACGGTGATCGTACAAGATATCTGGTGGACGGCGGCGGCCAAAATGGCGGATATCGTGTTGCCGGTCACCAGCTCGCTGGAGCGCAACGATATCGGCGGCTCCTCGCGCGATCGCTACGTGCTGGCGATGCATCAGGCGATTGCGCCGCAGCATCAGGCGCGCAACGATTTTGATATCTTCGCCGATCTGGCGGAGCGCCTGGGTTATCGCGAACGCTTTACCGAAAACCGCGACGAGCGGGCCTGGATCGAAGAGATCTATCGGCAATGCGGCGTGGCGCAGCGGCGTGCCGGCGTCGCCTGGCCCGAGTTTGAGGATTTTTGGCACCGGGGCTATGCCGAACTGCCCGCGCCGGCCAAGGAATTCGTCTTTTTTGACGCGTTCCGCGCCGATCCGCAGGCTAGTCCGCTGCAGACGCCCAGCGGCAAGATCGAACTGTTCAGCGAGCGGATCGCCGGTTATCGCTACGAGGATTTCGCGCCGCATCCGCAGTGGCGGCCGCCGGTGGAGTGGCTGGGCGCGCCGCAGGCCAAAACCTGGCCGCTGCATTTGATCTCCATCCAGCCGAGCGATCGTCTGCACAGCCAGATGGATCCGGCGCCGCTGGCGCAGGGCAATAAGACCGCCGGGCGCGAAACCCTGTATATGCATCCGGAAGACGCGGCGCAGCGCGGCGTGGCAGAGGGTAGCGAAGTGCTGGTCAGCAATGCGCGCGGCAGCTGCCTGGCAGGGGCGTCCCTCACCGACGGCGTGACGCGCGGCGTGGTGCTGATGGCGACCGGCGCCTGGTTCGAGCCGGGTTACGACGCGCAGCGCCGGCCGGTCGAACAGGCGGGCAACCCGAACGTGCTGACGCTGGATATCGGCACCTCATCGTTGACGCAGGGGCCGAACGCCATGAGCTGCCTGGTGGAGGTCAGCGCGCGATGAATGACGATTTCACGTCGGGATAACCGGCTCGCCGTCGTTGTTATATTTATTTTTTTCGCCGCTGCGGGAAGGTTTAAGTTTCATTGAGTTATTACAGCAGATCGCGGGAAATTTACAGCTGGTTGCATTTGGAGCAGAACTCTTGCGATTCGCCGGTAGTTTCCTGCACGCCATCTCTCTAGAGTAGGTGATCCCAGAGGTATTGATTGGTGAGAAATCAGCATACTCTGTATGTTGAAGCCATTTTCAATTGCACCAACCTACGCGGATGCGTAGGTTTTTTTTTGCCTGCCATATAGTATTCTTTTCCCTACAACGATTTACGCCTCCATGGCCAAGGGAGAAGGGCATGATCTTTTCACTGCTGCGCGCGCTGTTTCGCCTGCTGTTTCGGGTTCGGGTCGAAGGGGACGTCCAGCACTTCGAGCGGCAAAAACTGCTGATTACGCCGAACCACGTCTCTTTCCTCGACGGCGTGCTGCTGGCGCTGTTTCTGCCGATTAAACCGGTGTTTGCGGTTTACGCCAGCATCGGCGAGAGCTGGTTTATGCGCTGGCTGCGGCCCTACATCGATTTCGTCTCGCTCGATCCCACCAAGCCGATGGCCATCAAACAGCTGGTGCGGATGGTTGAGCAGGGGCGGCCGATCGTGGTGTTCCCTGAAGGGCGCATCACCGTGACCGGCGCGCTGATGAAAATCTACGACGGTGCGGCGTTTATCGCCGCCAAATCGGGCGCCACCGTGGTGCCGGTGCGGATCGACGGGCCTGAATTCAGCCCGTTCGGCCGCATGGCCGGGGTATTCAAAATCCGCTGGTTCCCGCGAATCAGCATTCGCATCTTGCCGCCGACCACGCTGCCGATGCCAGAGGCGCCGCGCGCGCGTGAACGCCGGGCGCTGGCAGGCGATCGGCTGATGCAGATCATGATGCGGGCGCGGATGGATACACGCGAACCGCAGACGCTGTTCCATGCCTTGCTGGCGGCGCAGCACCGCTACGGGCGCCGCAAGCCCTGTATCGAAGACATCGCTTTCAAAGAAGACAGTTACCAGACGTTGATCAAGAAATCGCTGGGCGTCAGCCGTATTCTGCAGCGCTTTACCGCCGAAGGGGAACACGTCGGCCTGCTGTTGCCGAACGCCACCATCACCGCGGCGGCGATCTTCGGCGCTTCGCTGCGTAACCGCATCCCGGCGATGCTCAACTACACCGCCGGCGCCAACGGCCTGAACAGCGCGATGACTGCCGCCGACATCAAGACCATCGTCACCTCGCGCCAGTTTCTGGAAAAGGGCAAGCTGACTCACCTGCCGGAACAGGTGCCGCAGGCCAACTGGGTGTATCTGGAAGATTTGAAAGATACGGTCACGCTGGCGGACAAGCTGTGGATTTTGCGGCATTTGCTGCAGCCGCAGCGCGCGGCGTTGCCGCAACGCCCGGAAGACGCGGCGCTGATCCTGTTCACTTCCGGTTCCGAAGGCCACCCCAAGGGCGTGGTGCATTCGCACGCCAGCCTGCTGGCCAACGTAGAACAAATTCGCACCATCGCCGACTTCACGCCGCGCGACCGCTTCATGTCGTCGCTGCCGCTGTTCCACTCGTTCGGTCTGACGGTGGGGCTGCTCACGCCGCTGATCACCGGCAGCCGCATTTTTCTCTACCCCAGCCCACTTCATTATCGCGTGGTGCCGGAGCTGGTGTATGACCGCAACTGCACGGTGCTGTTCGGCACGGCGACCTTCCTCAACAACTATGCGCGCTTCGCGCATCCGTATGATTTCGCCCGCCTGCGCTACGTGGTGGCCGGCGCGGAAAAGCTGGCGGACAGCACCAAACAGATCTACCAGGACAAATACGGCATCCGCATCCTGGAAGGCTATGGCGTGACCGAGTGCGCGCCGGTGGTCTCCATTAACGTGCCGCTGGCGACGAAAGTGGGCACCGTTGGCCGCATCATGCCGCAGATGGAGGCGCGCCTGATCGCGGTGCCGGGCATCGATAACGGCGGCCGCCTGCAGCTGAAGGGGCCGAATATCATGAAAGGCTATCTGCGGGTTGAGCGCCCCGGCGAGCTGGAGCCGCCGGCGGCGGAAGATGAGAACGGCGTGCTGCAGCCGGGCTGGTACGACACCGGCGATATCGTCAGCCTGGATGAGCAGGGTTACTGCACCATTCGCGGCCGCGTGAAGCGCTTCGCCAAGCTGGCGGGGGAGATGGTGTCGCTTGAGAGCGTCGAATTGCTGGCGCAGCGGCTGTCGCCGGAAAAACTGCATGCCGCCACCGCCAAAAGCGACAGCAGCAAAGGTGAGGCGCTGGTGCTGTTCACCACCGATCCCGCCATCACACGCGAGGCATTGCTGCGAGTGGCGCGCGAGCTGGGCAGTCCGGAGCTGGCGGTGCCGCGTGATATTCGCCTGTTGAAAACGCTGCCGGTGCTCGGCAGCGGCAAACCCGATTTTGTCACCCTGCGTCATATGGCCGAACAGCCGGAGAGTGCCTGATGAATCCTTCGACCGAATCCCCTTTGTTGTCACGCGGCATGATCGCCGTCATCAGCGCGCAGTTCCTCTCGGCGTTCGGCGACAATGCGCTGCTGTTCGCCACGCTGGCGTTGATCAAGCAGCAGCTGTATCCGGACTGGAGCCAGCCGATCCTGCAGATGGCCTTTGTTGCCACCTACATCATCCTGGCACCGTTTGTCGGCCAGGTGGCCGACAGCTTCGCCAAAGGGCGGGTGATGATGTTCGCCAACGCCCTGAAGCTGGCGGGGGCGTTGGTGATCTGCTTTGGGTTCAACCCGTTTCTCGGTTACAGCCTGGTCGGCGTGGGGGCCGCTGCGTATTCGCCGGCCAAATACGGCATTCTGGGCGAGATCACCAGCGGCGAGAAGCTGGTCAAGGCTAACGGCCTGATGGAGGCCTCGACCATCGCCGCCATTCTGACCGGTTCGGTGGCCGGCGGTATTCTGGCGGACTGGCATGTGGTCGCGGCGCTGGCGGCCTGCGCCTTGGTTTACGCGGGAGCGGTGGTCGCCAACCTGTATATTCCGCGTCTGGCGGCGGCGCGCCCGGGGGCCTCCTGGCGCCCGCAGGCCATGACGAACAGCTTCTTTACCGCCTGCGTCACGTTATGGCGCGATGGGCAGACGCGTTTCTCCTTGATCGGCACCAGCCTGTTCTGGGGGGCCGGCGTGACGCTGCGTTTTCTGCTGGTGCTGTGGGTGCCGGTGGCGCTCGGTATCGCCGATAACGCCACGCCGACGCTGCTGAACGCCATGGTGGCCGTAGGTATCGTGGTGGGGGCCGGCGCTGCCGCGCGCTTCGTCACGCTGAAGACGGTAAAACGCTGCATGCCGGCCGGGATCCTGATCGGCGTCGCGGTCGCGGTGTTCGCGCTGCAAACCACCATGCTCAATGCCTATGTCTTGCTGGCGATCATCGGCATGCTGGGGGGCTTCTTCGTGGTGCCGCTCAATGCGTTGCTGCAGGAGCGGGGCAAGCATTCGGTCGGCGCCGGCAATGCGATCGCGGTGCAAAACCTGGGTGAAAACGCCGCCATGTTGCTGATGCTGGCGCTGTATTCGCTGGTGGTGAAGCTGGGCGTGCCGGTGGTGGGCGTCGGCGTAGGGTTTGGCGCGGTGTTTGCGCTGGCGATTAGCGTGCTATGGTGGTCGCAGCGGCGGTAAAAAACGGGGCGCAGCCAGGCTGCGCCCCGGCTGTATTAAGGTGCCGGAATGGTAAACCGGGTATGGATCTCTTCCAGCGCCTGCAGCACGTCCTCATCCAATACCACATCGAGGCTGTCGATGTTGATTTTCAACTGCTCCACCGTGGTGGCGCCCAGCAGGGTGCTGGCGACGAACGGTTGCTGACGCACGAAGGCCAACGCCATCTGCGAAGGATCCAGACCGTGTTTTTTGGCCAGCGCCACGTACTCGGCGATCGCCAGCTGGGTTTGCTGCCCTGAATAACGGTTGAAGCGGGTGAACAGCGTATTGCGCGCACCGGCCGGTTTAGCTCCGTTGAGGTATTTGCCGCTCAGAGTACCGAACGCCAGGCTGGAATAGGCCAGCAGTTCCACCCCTTCGTGCTGGCTGATCTCAGCCAAGCCAATCTCAAAGCTGCGGTTCAGCAGGCTGTACGGGTTTTGAATCGACACGATGCGCGGCAGCTCGTGTTTCTCCGCCAGCTGCAGGTAGCGCATCACGCCCCAGGGCGTTTCATTAGAAACCCCGATATAGCGAATCTTGCCGGCGCGCACCTGCTCGGTCAGCGCCTCCAGCGTTTCCAGCAGCGTAACCGTAGCTTTGTCATCGGTGTATTGATAGTTGAGTTTGCCAAAGCAGTTGGTGGCGCGCTGCGGCCAGTGCAATTGGTAAAGATCGAGATAATCGGTGTTCAGCCGCTTGAGGCTGGCGTCGAGAGCGGCGCGGATGTTCTTGCGATCGAGCGCCTGCTGCGGGCGGATGCTGCTGTCGGTGCCGCGCACCGGGCCCGAGACTTTGCTGGCCAGGACGATTTTTTCGCGATTGCCGCGTGCCTTGATCCAGCTGCCGATATAGCTCTCGGTCAGGCCCTGGGTTTCCGGGCGGGGCGGCACCGGATACAGTTCGGCGGTATCTATCAGGTTCACGCCTGCGGCCAATGCATAGTCCAGTTGCGCATGGGCGTCGGCTTCGGTGTTCTGTTCGCCAAAGGTCATGGTGCCCAGTCCCAGCACGCTCACTTCTAAAGAACTGTGGGGAATACGGTGGTATTGCATTAACGGCCTTCCTTTCTTGTTAGCGCTGACGGGCCGCGCGGCCCGGTGAAACAGGAGCCCAATGTCAGAAGACGGCGCAAAGTCCGTCGGGCGGCGATGTCGCCTTTTCTGACTATAACCAAGCGGTGAAGATGGGGGAAGCGGATTCCGTGCGGACACGAATGAGGGCTACCGCGCTCGCGCGGGCGATAGCCGGCGGGCGGTGATTAGCGTTCGATAACCTGGGAAACCTGATCGCCGTTGATCTGGCGGTGGTTGCCTTTCTCGTCTTTATAGCTGATGAGGCCAGTATCTTTGTCGATCTCTGGCTTGCCTTGCGTCAGGATCATGTTGCCGTCTTTGGTCGCCATCACGTAGTCGCTGGAACATCCCGCCAGGCCGGCCACCATCACCAGCGCAGACACTGCCATTACCCACTTTTTCATCCTGCGGATCCTCGATTATGCAGAAAAGGTTGTTATTTCAAGATTAGCAAACTCTCGGCGAAGGGCGTCTCAGATAAGTCTTTATCTGATAAGAAAAAGTGAAATGAGAGGTCAACGAAGCGATGGAAGCCGCCGATGGCGGCTTCCGGGTAAGGTTATTCCGGCGAGCGGTTTTTCTTGCTGCGCATCAGATTGAGCGCTTCTACCGACATCGAGAAGAACATGGCGAAGTAGATGTAGCCTTTCGGCACGTGCACCTGGAAACTTTCCAGCATCAGCGTGAAGCCCACCAGGATCAAGAACGCCAGCGCCAGCATTTTCACCGACGGATGGCGATTGACGAACTCACCGATCGGCCGGGCGGCGAACATCATCACACCGACGGCGATCACTACTGCCGCCATCATGATGAACAGATGGTCGGAAAGGCCCACGGCGGTAATCACCGAGTCCAGACTGAAGATAATATCGAGCAGCATGATCTGCACGATCGCGCCGAAGAAGCTGTGCACCTTGGTGTGGTGCTCTTCTTCCGTGCCTTCGATGGTTTCGTGGATCTCTTTACTGGCTTTCCAGATCAGGAACAGCCCCCCTAACAGCAGGATCAGATCGCGGGCGGAAATGGCGTGATCCCACACGGTAAACAGCGGGTGCGTCAAGCGGATCACCCAGGCGATGGAGGCCAACAGCGCCAGGCGCATAATCATGGCGGCGGCCAGACCGAGCCGGCGAGCTTTGTTCTGTTGCGCTTGGGGCAGCTTGGCCACCACCAGCGACAGAAAAATGATGTTATCAATACCCAGTACGATCTCAAGAATGGTTAGCGTACCTAACGCTAACCAGGCATTGGGATCCATAATCCATTCGAACATTGCCCGGCACACCTTAATACTTAATAAATGCAAAGCGTGAATTATACGCGTTTATCGTGGCGCTGACAGGGTTAGCTAAACCAGAGTTAAACGAAATCGCTTAGATTGAGAAATGTCTTGCCAGCAGCGCGCCGGTAAAACTCTTTTTCAGATAGAAACCGCGCGGCAGCGTCATGATAGGTTGCCCCTGTTCGCCGATGGCTTCGGTGAGCGCCCTGCTGTTGGCGGCTTTGGGGCGCAGCTGCAACACTTCGCCGTGGCGCGCGGTGATGCGCTCTACGTGGCCGAGTACGATCAGATCCATCAACTCTTCCCAATCGCGGCGCAGACTCTCTTCTTCTGCGGCGCTCGGGCTCCACAGCAGCGGCGAGCCGACGCGGCGTTCGGCCAGCGGGATCTGCCGTTCGCCTTCTACCGGTATCCACAAGACGCGCGCCAACTTGTGGCGAACGTGGCTGCTGGCCCAGGTGACGCCGCTGTTGCCGGTAAGCGGGGCGACGCAGACAAAAGTGGTTTCCAGTGGTTTGCCGGCGGCGTCGACAGGAATGGTTTTCAGCTCGATGCCCAGTTCGGGAAAGTCCTGCTCCGGTTTGCTGCCGGCCATGGCGCCGAGGTACAGCTCCAGCAGCATGCCCACCCAGCCCTTATCGCGCTTCAGATCCTTGGGGATCGGCAGCTGCGCGCGGGCGGCCAGCTCGCCAAAGCTGGCGCCGGCCAGCGCCTGAGCACGCTCGAACAGCTGCCGTTCATTTTCCGGCGGGGGCGGCAAAGGGGATAAAAACGCCATAAATCAAGCCTGTCGAATTTGGTTGAAAAACGTACTGCAATTATGCACGACGAACGATAACCGTCATCGCCTGGGGAAAAGAATAATAGTAGCATGATTTTACATGAATTTTTTCATTTCCTTGCGGGGAAGGCAATGCACTGGCGGGGCTTGTTCACCTGAAGCCACCGACAATAAACAGGATCTTACACCTATTTATCCACAGATTTATGGGATAACCCAAATTTTTACCGATCACTGGTTCAATTTACAGCCTTGACTCGGGCGGTTTTTTACGAATTTGTCCGTTTTGTGCGTAACTTGCTCGGATAATCTGTGGATAAAAACGGCGTTGGTGGATCTTTCGCCAGGGTAAGATCCTTGCCGTGCATAGATCACATTTTTACTCTGTACATAATGATGTGGCATTAATTAAGTGTATGTTTTTAAGGTAAATGTGTGTTTTTGGGGGCGGTGGGGGATTTTGGGGTTTAAGAGTTGTACCGGCTTATCCCTCGAGTTCTGCACACACCTATCCACAGAAAAAGTGAATAAAACCGGCCCGAAAGGCTGGGGTATGTTTATAACTTTGCCTATATCTGTGAGTTATCCCAATGTTATCCGGTCCGCAGCGCCGTAAAGCAGTGGTTTACCGCCTGTAGCTTGTGTGAAACAATCAGGACATCTATGCGAATTTAAGCTTATCGAGGTAGTCCGGTGATCGATGATGATGGCTACCGCCCGAATGTTGGTATCGTAATCTGTAATCGTCAGGGGCAGGTCTTATGGGCCCGCCGTTACGGTCAGCACTCCTGGCAGTTTCCCCAAGGTGGGATTAACCCTGGCGAAACTGCGGAGCAGGCGATGTACCGTGAGCTGTTCGAAGAAGTGGGGCTGAGTAAAAAGGATGTGCGCATCCTGGCTTCGACCCGCAACTGGTTGCGCTATAAATTGCCGAAACGTTTGGTGCGTTGGGACACAAAGCCGGTTTGTATCGGCCAAAAGCAAAAATGGTTTTTGTTGCAGCTACTGTGCAATGACGCTGATATCAATATGCAGCGCAGCAGCACGCCGGAGTTCGACGGTTGGCGCTGGGTGAGCTTCTGGTATCCGGTGCGCCAGGTGGTGTCGTTCAAACGCGACGTCTATCGCCGGGTGATGAAAGAATTCGCCGTGACCGTGATGCCGATGCAAGAGCAGGCGGCGCCGCGGCAGGGCCCCGCTTATCGCCGAAAGAGAGGTTAAGTTAAGCCGACTATGCTCACGCGCTTGCGAGAAATTGTAGAGAAGGTGGCCGCGGCGGCCAGTCTGACGGATGCGCTGGATCTGCTGGTCAATGAAACCTGTCTGGCGATGGACACCGAAGTGTGTTCCATCTACCTGGCGGACAACGATCGCCGCTGTTACTACCTGATGGCCACGCGCGGGCTGAAAAAGCCGCGCGGGCGCACTATCGCATTGGCGTTTGACGAGGGCGTCGTCGGGTTGGTCGGCCGCCGGGCCGAGCCTATCAACCTGGCCGATGCCCAAAGCCACCCTAGTTTCAAATACGTTCCGCAGGTGAAAGAGGATCGTTTCCGATCCTTCCTCGGGGTGCCGATCATTCATCGGCGCCAGTTGCTGGGCGTGCTGGTGGTGCAGCAGCGCGAACTGCGCCAGTTCGACGAAAGCGAAGAGTCTTTCATGGTCACCCTGGCCACGCAGATGGCCGGGATCCTGTCACAGTCGCAGCTCAACGCCATTTTCGGACAGTATCGCCAAACGCGCGTGCGCGCGCTGGCGGCCTCGCCCGGCGTGGCGGTGGCGGAAGGGTGGCAGGACAGCAGCCAGCCTTCTCTCGATCAGGTTTACCGCGCGTCGACGCTGGACACCGCCAGCGAGCGCGAGCGCCTGACGCTGGCGCTGGAAGAGGCCGGCGCGGAGTTTCGCCGCTTCAGCAAGCGTTTTGCCGCCAGTTCGCAAAAAGAGAGCGCGGCGATCTTCGATCTTTATTCTCACCTGTTAAACGACGCCCGTCTCAAGCGAGAATTGTTCGCCGAAATCGACAACGGTTCGGTGGCGGAGTGGGCGGTGAAACAGGTGATAGAAACCTTTGCCGAGCAGTTCGCCAAACTGCAGGACACCTACATGCGCGAGCGCGGCAGCGACCTGCGCGCGCTGGGCCAGCGTCTGCTGTTCCACCTCGACGACACCACCCAGGGTGCCACCCAGTGGCCGGCGCGTTTTGTGCTGGTGGCGGATGAACTGACCGCGACATTGCTGGCCGAAGTGCCGCAGGATCGTCTGGTCGGCGTGGTGGTGCGCGACGGTGCCGCCAACTCGCATGCGGCGATTCTGGTGCGGGCGATGGGGGTGCCGACGGTGATGGGCGCCGACATCCAGCCTTCTCTGCTCAGCCAGCGGTTGCTGATCGTCGACGGTTATCGCGGTGAACTGCTGGTCGATCCTGAGCCGGTACTGGTGCAGGAATATCAACGGCTGATCAGCGAAGAGCTGGAGCTGAGCAAGCTGGCGGAAGACGACGTCGAGCAGCCGGCGCAGTTGAAAAGCGGCGAGCGCATTCAGGTGATGCTGAATGCCGGCCTCAGCCCGGAACATGAACAGCTGTTGGGCGGCCGGGTGGATGGCGTGGGGCTATACCGCACCGAAATCCCGTTCATGCTGCAAAGCGGCTTCCCTTCCGAAGAGGAGCAGGTCGCGCAGTACCAGGGCATGCTGCAGCTTTACCCGAGCAAGTCGGTCACGCTGCGCACCCTGGACATCGGCGCCGACAAGCAACTGCCTTATATGCCGATCAGCGAAGAGAACCCTTGCCTGGGCTGGCGCGGCATCCGTATTACCTTGGATCAGCCGGAGATCTTTTTGATTCAGGTGCGCGCGATGCTGCGTGCCAACGCCGGCACCGGCAACCTGGGCATTCTGCTGCCGATGGTCACCAGCCTGGAAGAGGTCGACGAGGCTAAACGCCTGATTGACCGCGCCGGGCGCGAGGTGGAAGAAGTGCTCGGCTACGCGATCCCGAAACCGAAAATCGGCGTGATGCTGGAAGTGCCGTCGATGATTTTCCTGATCCCGCATCTGGCCGGGCGCGTTGATTTCATCTCGGTCGGCACTAACGACTTGACGCAGTACCTGCTGGCGGTGGATCGCAACAACACCCGGGTCGCCTCGTTGTACGACAGTTTGCATCCCGCGATGTTGCAGGTGCTGAGATTGATTGCCGAGCAGGGGAAAGCAGCCGGGTTGCAGCTTAGCCTCTGCGGTGAACTGGCCGGCGATCCCATGGGCGCGCTGTTGCTGGTGGGTATGGGCTATCGTAATCTGAGCATGAACGGCCGCAGCGTGGCGCGCATCAAATACCTGCTGCGGCATATCGACCTTGCCGACGCCGAAGTGCTGGCGCAGCGGGTGTTGAACACTCAGATGACCACCGAAGTGCGCCATCTGGTGGCGGCGTTTATGGAGCGGCGCGGCATGGGCGGGCTGATCCGCGGGGGCCGATAGCCGCCGTGCGGTGTGATTTTTTTACAGAACTTTTCCCGCCCTGCCGGACCGGACCGTGCTAAGCCTATGTTATGATGCGCAACCTCAGCGCGGCGCATGCTCGTCGCCTTGCACACCACAGCGGCTAACGCTGCCGTTTGCAAGGCGCGGGATAATCTCCGTCGCCGCTTGGCACCTGCCGCCCCCGCATGGGGAAAAATAACAGACATGTTGTGGTGATAGATGAGCAATAGCTATCTGGCGTTTCCTAAATTTGATCCGGTCATTTTCTCCATTGGCCCGGTTTCTTTGCATTGGTACGGCCTGATGTACCTGGTCGGTTTCGTTTTTGCCATGTGGCTGGCGGTGCGCCGCGCCAACAAGCCGGGCAGCGGCTGGACCAAAGACGAAGTTGAAAACCTGCTCTATGCTGGTTTCCTGGGCGTATTCGTCGGCGGCCGCGTAGGCTATGTGCTGTTCTACAACTTGCCGCTGTTCCTGGATAACCCGCTCTATCTGTTCAAGGTCTGGGATGGCGGCATGTCGTTCCACGGCGGCTTGATGGGGGTGATTCTGGTGATGTTCTGGTTCGCTCGCCGCACCAAACGCACCTTCTTCCAGGTTTCCGATTTTATCGCGCCACTGATCCCATTCGGTCTGGGTGCCGGCCGCCTCGGCAACTTCATCAACGGTGAACTGTGGGGCCGCGTGACCACCGATACCCCTTGGGCAATGCTGTTCCCAAGCTCGCGCAGCGAAGACGTGGCCCTCGCCGCCGCCGATCCTTCTCTGTTGCCGCTGCTGAACCAGTACGGCGTACTGCCGCGCCACCCGTCGCAGCTGTATGAACTGCTGCTGGAAGGCGTGGTGCTGTTTATCATTCTGAACCTGTTTATTCGCAAGCCGCGGCCGATGGGCGCCGTATCGGGCCTGTTCCTGATCGGTTATGGCGCATTCCGCATCATCGTTGAAGCGTTCCGCCAGCCGGATGCCCAGCTTGGCTTGTTCGACGGCGTGATCAGCATGGGGCAGATCCTGTCCATCCCGATGGTGGTGGCCGGTGTTATTATGATGATTTGGGCGTACCGTCGTCGCCCGCAGCAACAACTGTCGTGAGGGACAAATGAAACAGTATCTGGATTTGATGAACAAGGTGCTCGCCGAGGGCACCCCTAAAGCCGACCGTACCGGCACTGGCACGTTGTCGATTTTCGGCCACCAGATGCGTTTCAACTTGCAGGAAGGTTTCCCGTTGGTGACCACCAAAAAATGTCATCTGCGTTCGATCATTCATGAGCTGTTATGGTTCCTGAACGGCGATACCAACATCGCCTACCTGCGTGACAACAAGGTCACCATTTGGGACGAGTGGGCCGATGAAAACGGCGATCTCGGCCCGGTGTACGGCAAACAGTGGCGTGCCTGGGGCGCAGCGGACGGCCGTCAGATCGATCAGCTGAGCAACGTGCTCCAACAGCTGAAGCAGGATCCGGATTCGCGCCGCATCATCGTTTCCGCCTGGAACGTCGGCGAGCTGGATCAGATGGCGTTGGCGCCGTGCCACGCGTTCTTCCAGTTCTACGTAGCGGACGGCAAGCTCTCTTGCCAGCTGTACCAGCGCTCCTGCGATGTCTTCCTCGGCCTGCCGTTCAACATCGCCAGCTACGCGTTGTTGGTGCACATGATGGCGCAGCAGTGCGATCTGGAAGTGGGCGATTTCGTCTGGACCGGCGGCGATACCCACCTGTACAGCAACCACATGGAACAGACTCAGCTGCAGCTGACGCGTGAACCGCGTCCGTTGCCGAAGCTGGTGATCAAACGCAAACCGGCTTCGCTGTTCGATTACCGTTTCGAAGACTTCGAGATCGAAGGTTACGATCCGCATCCGGCCATCAAGGCGCCGGTCGCGATCTGACCTTAACCGCATCACATCAGGGGCGCAGCGATTGCGCCCCTTTTTTTATCCGCATTGCGCACCGCGCCGCATTTTTTTGTCGCCGCCTGCCGTCGTAGAGGAAACATTGCGCAGCTTGCCGCAGCGCTTGCGCATGTGGCTTTACCGCGTTGTTACGGCCCTTACACTGGCGGCATGAACGACAATACTCTCTCGAACATTGATGATCGCCAGCGTGGCATGACGTTGATTGAGCTGTTGGCGGCGATATTGATCGCCGCCATGCTGACCGGCTGGGGCGTCGGGCAATGGCGCTATCATCAGCAAGCGCTGCGGCTGGAACATACGGCCCAACAGCTGCTGGCGTTTCTGCTGCGCTTGCAGGCGGACGCCAACTGGCGTAACCGCACGACGCTGCTGTGGTTCAAGAACGGCACGCCCTGGTGTCTGGGCGGTGGCGTGCCGCCGCCGGATTGCGCTTCCGCCGAAGGCTCTGTCTTCTCGCCGTCTTATCGCGACGTTGCGCTGAGCGGCTACACCGGCAAAGAGATTGGGTTTTACGGTTTGCGCAATACCGCACAGGCGGGGCACATCCTTCTCAGCAACGATGCAGGCAGCCTGCGGCTGGTGCTATCCGCCCGTGGGCGGCTGCGTTTGTGCAGCGAAGGGCAGCGGCTCAGGGGCATGGCGCTATGTTGACTTTAGAACGCGGTTTTACCTTGCCGGAGGTGATGTTGGCGTTGGTCTTCGGCAGCGTAATCGCGCTCGGCGCGGCGAAAACTTACCCGCTGTTGCGCCAGCAAAGCGTGGCCGTCGGCCAGCACTTTCGGCTGGAGTCAACGCTGCGGCAGTTGGCGTTCGGCATTGAGAAAGATCTGCGCCGCGCCGGTTTTTGCGCCGGGCAGTGCGCCGGCCGGCCGCTGCTGATCGGCCAGGCTGCGGGAGAAGCGGCGGGCAGCTGCGTTATCGTCGCCTACGACATTGCTCGCAGCGGGCAATGGCTCACTTCGGGCGAGGATGCAGGCTATTTCGGTTACCGGCTGCGCAATGGCGGCTTGGAAGGGCAGCGCGGCGTGAGCCAATGCGATGGCGGTGGCTGGGAGCGGCTGCTCGACCATGACGAGGTGCGCATTGAGCGGTTTCATGTGGCGATAGAGCGGGGCAATCACGGCGCGACCTTGGCTCGCCTGACGCTGGCGGGGCGCTCCGCCAGCGATGCGCGTATCGGGCGCAGCCTGAGCGGGAGCGTCGAAATGGCGGCGCTGCCATGAACCGGCGTACCCAGCGAGGCGGTAGCACCCTGGCGGCGGTGATGCTGCTGCTGGCGCTCGGGCTGATGTTGCTTAACGCTCAGCATCGGCAGTTGGATAACGCGCTGTTACTGGCTGCCGATCAGCAGCGTTACCTTCAGGCTTACAATCAGGCCGCTTCGGCGCTGAGTTGGGGCATGAGCCAGCGCTGGCCACGCGCCGAGCTGAGTGCGGCGGCCTGGTTATGCAGGCAGCGCGCGGAGCTGACGGCCTGCGCTCGGCTGTCTGCCAGAGCGGGCGTGGTGACGGTACGCGGCCTTGGCGAGATGCGCGGCGGTGAACCGCTATGGTTGTATCAATGGGCCACCTTTAACGGCGCGGAGGCCGCTGGCAAGGTGCAAGCACAGCCGGGCGGTCGGCTGGATTTTTGCCCCGAGAAAAGGCAGGTCGACTGTGACGGCTAACGCTCGGGCTGGGCGGATATCCCGCAACGGCTTCAGCCTGCCGGAAGTGTTGGTGGCGGCCTTGCTGTTCTCGGTGTCGCTGCTGGGCTTGTTACAGTATCATCAGGTGCTGTTGCAGTCGTTTCAGCGCCAGTGGCACTACCGGCAAGCCTGGGGGCTGGCGCATCAGCAGCTGGAGGCGTTTGCCGTCACCAGGCGGCTCGAGGCTGAACCGCTGCCGGAAGGGTGGCGACGCGAGACGGCGCTTGACGATGCCGAGAGTGATTGCCGCCGATTGACGGTCAGGATCCAAACGCCGCAGCGGCAGTGGGCAACGCTGAGCCGCTGGTATTGCACCCGCTTTTAAGCCGGTATGTCTTTTGTTTTAAAGGAGCCTTGATGTTCACGGTTTATCATTCCAATCAGCTGGATTTGTTGAAAACGCTGACCAGCGCGCTGATAGCCAGAGATCCGTTGGCCGATCCTTTTCAACCGGAAGTGGTGCTGGTGCAGAGCCCCGGCATGGCGCAATGGCTGCAGATGCAGCTGGCGGAACAGTTCGGCATCGCCGCCAATGTCGCGTTTCCGCTGCCGGCGACCTTTATTTGGGACATGTTCACCCGGGTGTTGCCGGATATCCCGAAAGAGAGCGCCTTCAGCAAGGACGCCATGACCTGGAAGCTGATGTGGTTGTTGCCGGAGATGCTGACCCAGCCGGCGTTTGCGCCACTGCAGCACTATCTGACCGATGACGGCGACAAGCGCAAGATCCACCAGTTGGCCGGCCGGGTCGCCGACCTGTTCGACCAGTATTTGGTTTATCGCCCGCAGTGGCTGGAGAGCTGGCAGCGCGGTGAGCATATCGACGGTCTGGCGGAAGCTCAGCAATGGCAGGCGCCGCTCTGGGCGCGATTGGTGGAGTACACGCAAGAGCTGGGGCAGCCGGAATGGCACCGTGCCAATCTGTACAGCCGCTTTATCCACGCGCTGGAGCAGGCAAAAACGTGCCCGCCCGGTTTGCCGCCGCGGGTGTTTATCTGCGGCATCTCGGCGTTGCCGCCGGTCTATTTGGAGGCGCTGCAGGCGCTGGGGCGGCATATCGATATCCACCTGATGTTCACCAATCCCTGTCGCTATTACTGGGGCGACATTCAGGATTACGCTTTCTTGGCTCGCTTGCAGAGCCGCAAGCGCCGTCACTACCACCAGGCTCGTGAGCAGGGGCTGTTCCGCGAGCCGGATGACGCGGCGCGCCTGTTTGACGCCGAAGGCCAGCAGCAGCTCAGCAACCCGCTGTTGGCCTCCTGGGGCAAGCTGGGGCGCGATCACCTCTATCTGCTGTCGCAGATGGAAGGGGCGCAAGAGGTCGACGCCTTTGTCGATATCCCGGCCGATACCATGCTGCACGCCGTTCAGCGCGATATGCTGGAGCTGGAAGACCATGCGGTAATCGGTATTACCGCGGAAACGCTGGAAAGCAGCTTCAGCAAACGTCCGCTTGATGAGAACGACCGCTCCCTCAGCCTGCATGCCTGCCACAGCCCGCAGCGGGAAGTGGAGGTTTTGCACGATCAACTGCTGAGCATGCTGGCGCAGGATCCGTCGTTGACGCCGCGCGATATCATCGTGATGGTGGCGGATATCGACAGCTACACGCCTTACATTCAGGCGGTGTTCGGCAATGCCCCCGCCGAGCGCTACCTGCCGTTCGCCATTTCCGACCGTAAAGCGCGCCAGGCGCATCCGGCGCTGCAGGCGTTCATTTCACTGCTCGATCTGCCGCAAAGCCGCTTTACCTCGGAACAGGTACTGGCGCTGCTGGAGGTGCCGGCCCTGGCCGCCCGTTTCGCCATTGGCGAAGAGGGGCTGCGCCTGTTGCGTCATTGGGTCGGTGAATCCGGCGTGCGCTGGGGCCTGGACGACGATAACGTGCGCGAACTGGATCTGCCCACCACCGGCCAGCATACCTGGCGTTTCGGCATTACGCGCATGCTGCTCGGCTACGCGATGGACAGCAATGCCGGCGATTGGCAGGGCATTTTACCTTATGACGAATCGAGCGGATTGGTCGCCGAGTTGGCGGGGCAGTTGGCGGATCTGCTGGCGCAGCTCAGCCACTGGCGGCAAATCTTGAGCGAAGCGCGCCCGCTCGAAGCGTGGCTGCCGCTGTGCCGGCAACTGCTGGATGCCTTCTTCGCTGCGGACAGCGACACCGAAGTTGTGCTGGCGCTGATCGAACAGCAGTGGCAGCAGGCCATCAATTTTGGCCTGGCGGCGCGCTATCCCGACGAGGTGCCGTTGACCATTCTGCGCGACGATCTGGCGGCGCGCCTCGATCAGGAGCGCATCAGCCAGCGCTTCCTCGCCGGGCAAATCAACTTCTGTACGCTGATGCCGATGCGTTCCATTCCGTTCAAGGTGGTGTGCCTGCTGGGCATGAACGACGGCGTGTATCCGCGCACGCTGCCGCCGCTGGGGTTCGATCTGATGGCGCAGCAGGTCAAACGCGGCGACCGTAGCCGTCGCGATGACGACCGCTATCTGTTCCTGGAAGCGATTTTGTCCGCTCAGCAGCGGCTGTATATCAGTTTCATCGGCCGTTCCATTCAGGACAACAGCCCGCGCTACCCTTCGGTGCTGGTCACCGAGCTGCTGGAGTACCTGGAGCAAAGCTATTGTCTGCCGGGAGATGAGGAACTCAGCGCAGACGACAGCGCCCGGCGGGTTGGTGAGCACTTGCTGAAGTGGCACGCGCGCATGCCGTTCGCCGCCGAGAATTTCTTGCCGGGCTCGGAGGCGCAAAGCTATGCCGCCGAGTGGCTGCCCGCCGCCGATGGGCGCGGTGCGGCGCATCCGGCGTTCAACCAGCCGCTGCCCGCCGAAGCGCTGCAGCAAATATCGTTGGATGAGCTGCTGCGATTTTACCGCCATCCGATTCGTGCATTTTTCCAACTGCGGCTGGGAGTCAGTTTTATCCTGGAAGAGACCGAGCTGCCCGACGAAGAACCCTTCACGCTGGATAACCTCAGCCGTTACCAGTTCAACAGCCAGCTGCTGAATACGCTGATAGACGGCGACGATCCCGAACGGTTGTTCCAGCGGGTGCGCGCCGCCGGCGGCTTGCCCTATGGCGCCTTCGGCGAAATCTATTGGCAAAAACAGCAGGAGGAGATGAGCGAACTGGCCGAGCAGGTGCGTGCGGAACGCGCAGAGAGCCATAGCCTGGAGCTGGATATCGATATCGCCGGCGTGCGCCTCAGCGGCTGGCTGCATCAGGTGCAGGATGACGGCCTGCTGCGCTGGCGGCCTGCTACGCTGTCGGCGGTGGACGGCATATTGCTGTGGCTGGAGCACCTGGTGTACTGCTGCGCCGGCGGCACCGGCGAGAGCCGCATGTATGGCCGCAAGAATTCCGCCTGGCGCTTTGCCGCGCTGGCGCCAGAAGAGGCACAGGCGCAGCTGGCGGAACTGCTGGTGGGCTATCAGCGCGGTCTGAGTCAGCCGCTGCTGCTGTTGAACAAGAGCGGCTGGGCGTGGCTAAGTCAGTGCTATCTGCCGGAAACGCAGGAAATCGACTGGGAGGAAGAAGCGCAAATTAAGGCACGCGCCAAACTGCTGCAGGCCTGGCAGGGCGATCAGCGCATTCCCGGAGAAGGGGAAGATCCCTACGTGCAGCGAGTGTTCCGCCAATTGGATAATGAATACTTGGCGCAAATACTGGCTGAAACAGAGCGTTATCTGTTGCCGATGGCGCGGCATAACCTGGGGTAACAATCCCCCGGTGGTGCTGTGCGGCGGGAGGTGGTAAAAATAACGAAGGTTATATTCAACCATTGGGGTAATTCCCGGTCTTACATAACGTACAGGCATATACCCGCCGTGTTCCGGGCCGCCACATTGGCGAAGAACCCGGCGAGTACCGATTTGGTTATGTGGTTTTGATGTACGTCGCCAACGTCAGGGAGTGGGCGTAGCGACGTCAGAATAGGGGTTTATTTTGGATATGCGCAGACAGTTGGCCCGTATCGCCGGGCTGGTATTATTGGCTATGTGTTGGGCACCGTTGAGTTGGGCCGCGCAAGGATGGCAACCGCTGGCGGAGAAGATCAACAAGAGCGAACACGATCCACGTCAGTATGAAGCGATCAAGTTGGCTAACGGCATGACGGTGTTGCTGGTGTCCGATGCCCAGGCACCGAAATCGCTGGCGGCGCTGGCATTGCCGGTCGGGTCACTCGAAGATCCGAACAGCCAACTGGGCTTGGCGCACTATCTGGAGCATATGGTACTGATGGGCTCCAAACGTTACCCAGAGCCGGAGAACCTGTCCGAATTCCTGAAAAAGCACGGCGGCAGCCACAACGCCAGCACGGCCTCTTATCGCACTGCCTTCTATCTGGAAGTGGAAAATGACGCGCTGGAGCCGGCGGTCGATCGCATGGCCGACGCCATTGCCGAGCCGCTGCTGGATCCGGGCAATGCCGATCGCGAGCGCAACGCGGTGAACGCCGAATTGACGATGGCACGTTCGCGCGACGGCATGCGTATGGCGCAGGTCGGCGCGGAAACCCTTAACCCGGCGCATCCGAGCGCGCGCTTCTCCGGCGGTAATCTCGATACGCTGAAAGACAAGCCGGACAGCAAGTTGCACGATGAGCTGACCGGCTTCTATAAACGCTACTACTCCGCCAACCTGATGATGGGCGTTTTGTACGGCAATCAGCCGCTGTCGCAGCTGGCTGATATTGCGGCAAAAACCTTTGGCCGCGTGCCGAATCACGACGCCAGCGTGCCGCCGATCACCGTGCCGGCCGTGACGCCGGAACAGCAGGGCATCATCATTCACTATGTGCCGGCGCAGCCGCGCAAGCAGCTGAAGGTCGAGTTCCGCATCGATAACAACAGCGCCGCGTTTCGCAGCAAAACCGATACCTACATCAGCTACCTGATCGGCAACCGCAGCAAGAACACCCTGTCTGACTGGTTGCAGAAGCAGGGGCTGGCGGACGCCATCAATGCCGGCGCCGATCCGATGGTCGATCGCAACGGCGGCGTCTTCGCCATCAGCGTTTCACTGACCGACAAAGGCCTGGCCCAGCGCGACGAAGTCGTCGCCGCCATTTTCAACTACCTGAAAATGCTGCGCAGCGAAGGCATCAAGCAGAGCTACTTCGACGAAATCTCGCATGTTCTGAACCTGGATTTCCGTTATCCGTCGATTACGCGCGACATGGACTACATCGAATGGCTGGTGGACACGATGCTGCGCGTGCCGGTTGAGCATGCGCTGGACGCGCCTTACCTGGCCGATCGTTATGATCCTAAGGCGATCGCCGAACGTCTGGATGCCATGACGCCGCAAAACGCGCGCATCTGGTTCGTCAGCCCGGATGAGCCGCACAACAAGACGGCCTATTTCGTCAACGCGCCTTACCAGGTCGACAAAATCACGCCGCAGCGCTTTACGCAGTGGCAGCAGCTGGGCAGCGGCATTTCCCTGTCGTTGCCGGCGCTCAATCCGTACATCCCAGATGACTTTACCCTGACCAAGCCGTCGCACGAGTTCAAAAAGCCGGAAATGGTGGTGGATAAACCTGGCCTGCGCGTGCTGTACATGCCGAGCCGTTACTTCGCCGACGAGCCGAAGGCCGACGTCACCGTCGCTTTCCGCAACGCCAAAACCATGGATTCCGCGCGTAACCAGGTGCTGTTCTCTCTGACGGATTATCTGGCCGGCCTCGCGCTGGATCAGCTGAGCTATCAGGCATCGGTCGGCGGGCTGAGCTTCTCGACCTCGCCGAACAACGGCCTGATGTTTAACGCCAACGGTTTTACCCAGCGTTTGCCGCAGTTGCTGACGGCGCTGATCGAGGGCTATTCCAGCTTCACGCCGACGGAAGATCAGCTGGCGCAGGCCAAATCCTGGTATCTGGAACAGTTGGACGCCGCCGAGAAGGGCAAGGCGTTTGAGCTGGCCATTCAGCCGGTGCAGATGGTTTCCCGCGTGCCGTATTCCGAACGCAGCGAGCGCCGCGAAGTGCTGAAGACGCTGACGCTGAAAGACGTGCTGGCTTATCGCGATAGCCTGCTGGCCGAGGCCACGCCAGAGCTGTTGGTGGTGGGCAACATGAGCAAGCAGCAGGTCGACACGCTGGCGTCGACGCTGAAGCATCGCCTGGGCTGTACCGGCATCGAATGGTGGCACGGCGAAGACGTGGTGGTGGACAAGAATCAGCTGGCCAACCTGCAACAGGTGGGCAGCAGCACCGACTCGGCGCTGGCGGCGGTCTATGTGCCGACCGGCTACGACGAAGTGACCGGCATGGCCTACAGCTCGCTGCTGGGGCAGATTATTCAGCCGTGGTTCTATAGCCAACTGCGCACTCAGGAGCAATTGGGGTATGCGGTCTTTGCCTTCCCGATGTCGGTGGGGCGCCAGTGGGGCGTGGGCTTCCTGTTGCAGAGCAACAGCAAGCAGCCGGCCTACCTGTACCAGCGCTATCAGGATTTCTACCCGAAAACCGAGAAGCGCTTGCGCGACATGAGCGAGGCGGACTTTGAGCAGTACAAACAGGCGCTCATCAATGAGCTGAAGCAGCGTCCGCAAACCCTGAGCGAAGAGGCCAGCCGGTTCGCCAACGATTTCGATCGCGGCAATTTCGCCTTCGATACCCGTCAGAAGCTGATCGCGCAGGTGCAACAGCTGACGCCGGCCAAACTGGCGGATTATTTCCACCAGGCGGTGATCCAGCCACAGGGGCTGGCGGTGCTGTCACAGGTGAGCGGCAGCGGGCAAGACAAGGCGGATTACGCGGCGCCTAAGGACTGGGTCACCTATCCGAACGCGTCTGCATTGCAGCAGATCCTGCCGCGCAAAGTGGCGACACCATGACGGAAACTGCCCCGCAGAGGTTGGAACCGCTGACGCTGCCGCTGTTCGGCGAACGCCTGATCGAGGCGTCGGCGGGCACCGGCAAAACCTTTACCATCGGCGCGCTGTATCTGCGTTTGCTGCTGGGGTTGGGCGGTGAAGCGGCGTTTCCTCGTCCGCTGACGGTCGAAGAAATCCTGGTGGTGACCTTTACCGAGGCCGCCACCGAGGAGCTGCGCGGGCGTATCCGCGACAATATTCACGGGCTGCGTATCGCCTGCGTACGCGGTAAAGACGCAGAATGCAAAAATCTGCTATTTATCGAATTGATGGCTGAAATTGACGATTTGACCGACGCCGCCTCGCAGCTGCTGGCGGCGGAGCGGCAGATGGATGAAGCGGCGATCTACACCATTCACGGCTTTTGCCAACGAATGCTGACGCACAACGCCTTCGAGTCCGGCATGCTGTTTGAACAAACGCTGGTGCAGGACGAACTGCCGCTGCGGCGGCAGGCCTGTGCCGACTTCTGGCGTCGCCACTGCTATCCGTTGCCGCTGGGCGTGGCGCGTGCGGTCAGCCAGGAGTGGAGCGGCCCGGAAGCGTTGCTGGCCGATCTCTCCGGCTATCTGCACGGTGAGGCGCCGGCGCTGCGTCGGCCGCCGAAGGACGAAGAAACCGTCCTGATGCGCCACGAGCAGATCGTCGCGCGTATCGACGCCATCAAGGTGCAATGGCGGGCGGCGGCGGGCGATCTGGAGGCGTTGATCGCCCAGTCCGGCGTCGATAAGCGCAGTTACAGCAGCAAGCACCTGCCGAACTGGCTGAACAAGGTCGGTGAATGGAGCGGGCAGGAGACTCAGGACTATCAGCTGCCGAAGGAACTGGATAAATTTCGCCAGTCGGTGCTGCTGGAGAAGACCAAGAAAGGCGAGCCGCCGCGGCATGCGCTGTTCACGGCGATCGACGAGCTGTTCGATGAGCCGTTGACGCTGCGCGACCTGATCATGGCGCGTGCGCTCAGCGAGATCCGCACTTCCATTCAGCAGGAAAAGCGCCAGCGCGCCGAGCTGGGGTTTGACGACCTGCTCAGCCGGCTGGACGGCGCCCTGCAAAGCGGCGGTGGTGAACAGCTGGCGCAGGCGATCCGTCAGCGCTACCCGGTGGCGATGATCGATGAATTCCAGGATACCGATCCGCAGCAATACCGTATTTTCCAAAAGCTTTACGTCGGCCGGCCCGATTGCGGCCTGCTGCTGATTGGCGATCCCAAGCAGGCGATTTACGCCTTTCGCGGCGCCGACATTTTTACCTACATGCGGGCGCGTTCGGAGGTGAGCGCCCACTATACGCTGGAGACCAACTGGCGCTCGTCGCCGTCGATGGTCGCCAGCGTCAATCACCTGTTTTCTCAGGTAGAAAAGCCTTTCCTGTTCGGCCAAATCCCCTTTATCGAGGTCAGCGCGGCGGAAAAGAACCAAGGGCTGGCGTTTGACCTGCACGGCAAGCCGCAAGCGGCGATGCAGTTCTGGCTGCAGCAGGGGGAAGGCGCCGGTGTAAGTGATTACCAACAGTTGATGGCGCGCCTGTGCGCCACGCAAATTCGCGACTGGCTCAGCGCCGGGCAGCAGGGCCAGGCGTGGCTGCAGGGCGGCAAGGAGCCAAGGCCGGTACAAGCTTCCGATATCACGGTGCTGGTGCGCAGCCGCAATGAGGCGGCGTTGGTGCGCGATGCGCTGAGCGCGCTGTCCATTCCGTCGGTGTATCTGTCCAACCGCGATAGCGTGTTCGACACCCCGGAGGCCAAAGACCTGCTGTGGTTGTTGCAGGCGGTGTTGGCGCCGGAACAAGAGCGCACGCTGCGCAGCGCCATGGCTACCGGGCTGATGGGGCTGGACGCGCCGACGCTGGACGGCCTGAGCCGTGATGAGCGCGCCTGGGACGCGTTGGTTAATGAATTCGACAATTACCGCACGCTCTGGCTGCGCCGCGGCGTGTTGCCGATGCTGAGCGAGGTGATGAAAGCGCGCCAGCTGGCGGAGAACCTGCTGGCCAGCGCCGGCGGCGAGCGTCGCTTGACCGACGTGCTGCACCTGGGGGAGCTGTTGCAAGAGGCGGCGGCGCAGCTCGACAGCGAGCATGCGCTGGTTCGCTGGTTGGCGCAGCAGATTGCCCAGCCTAATCGCCAGTCCGACAATCAACAGCTGCGGCTGGAGAGCGACCGGCATCTGGTGCAGGTGATCACCATCCACAAGTCCAAGGGGCTGGAATTCGATCTGGTGTGGCTGCCGTTCGTCGGCAATTTCCGCCAGCAGCAACAGGCGCTGTATCACGATCGCCACAGCTTCCAGGCATTGCTGGATCTCGACGCCAATGAAGAGAGCCAGGCCTGGGCGGAGGAGGAGCGGTTGGCGGAAGACCTGCGTCTGCTGTACGTCGCGCTGACCCGCTCGGTGTACCACTGCAGCATCGGCATCGCGCCGTTGTTCCAGGGCTCGCGCAAGAAACAGGGCGAGACCGATCTGCACCGCAGCGCATTGGGTTATCTGGTGCAGGGCGGGCAGGCCGGCGACGCTGCGTATCTGCAGGAGCGGCTGCAGCAACTGGCGGGCGGCGGCATTGCGCTGTCGCTGGTGGAACCGCCGGACGAGGCGCCCTGGCAGCCCCAGGCGGCGTTGGCTGAAGCGCTGGCGGCGAAAAACTTTACCCGGCGGATCCAGGATTTTTGGCGGGTGACCAGCTATACCGGTTTGCAACAGCACGGCGCGAGCCTGATGCAGGATCTGCTGCCGCGTCTGGATGTCGACGCCGCGGGCGAGCGCGGGGAAGAAAGTGAGCCAGCGCTCACACCGCATACCTTCCCGCGCGGCGCAACGCCCGGCACCTTCCTGCACAGCCTGTTCGAAACATTGGATTTCACTCAGCCGTTAGACGAACAGTGGCTGCTGGCACAGCTGCAACAGCACGGGTTCGCCGAACATTGGCAGCCGATTTTGCTGGCGTGGATGCGGGTATTGCTCAATACGCCGCTCGCCGACAGCGGCGTGACGCTGGCGGCGCTGACGCCGCAGCACAAGCAGGCCGAGCTGCAGTTCTATTTGCCGATCAACCGGCTGTTGCAGGCGAAGGAGCTCGATGCCCTGGTGAAGCGTTACGATCCGCTTTCCGCCCGCTGTCCGGCGCTGGATTTTCATCAGGTGCAGGGCATGCTGAAAGGCTTTATCGACCTGGTGTTCTGCTGGCAGGGCAAATACTACCTGCTGGACTACAAGTCCAACTGGCTGGGGGAAGACAGTAGCGCCTATACCCGGCCGGCGATGGAGCAGGCGATGGCGGAGCATCGTTACGATCTGCAATACCAGCTGTATACGCTGGCGCTGCATCGTTATCTGCGTCATCGGTTGCCGGATTACGATTATCGGTGCCATTTTGGCGGGGTGATTTATCTGTTCCTGCGCGGCGTGGATGCGGCGCACCCGGGCAACGGCATTTTCACCTGTCTCCCTGAGCTTGAGCTGGTGGAGGGGATGGATCGCTTGTTCAGCGGCGAAGCTGTGGCGACGGAGGAAGGATCATGATCGCACTGCTGGAGCAGGCGGTAGCGCTTGGCGTACTGCGTCCGCTGGACGTGCAGTTCGCCCGCGTGGTGGCGAACGAAGACGAGCCCGATATTTTGCTGGCCGCCGCCTGCCTGAGCGCAGAGGCGGGGGCCGGCCACGTCTGTCTGATGCTGGAGCAACTGCAGGCGGACACGCTGTTTGAAGGGCGCCAGCCGGCGTTGGCGTTGGCGGTGTGGGAGGCGGCCGGACGACCGGATAGCGTGCGTTGGCAGCAGCGTTTGGCGGCCAGCGCAGCGGTCGGGGACGGCAGTAGCGCTACGCCACTGGTGCTACGCGGGCCGCGCCTGTATCTGCAGCGCATGTGGCAAAACGAAGGTGAAGTGGCGGCGTTTATCGGCGGTGAAGGCGAGTCGTTGGCGGTACCGGAGGCTGAGCTGCGCATTATTCTCGACCGCCTGTTCGGCGCGGCGAGTGACGAGCCCGATTGGCAGAAGATCGCCGCCGCAGTGGCCGCCACGCGGCGTATCGCGGTCATTTCCGGCGGGCCTGGCACCGGTAAAACCACCACCGTCGCCAAGCTGCTGGCGGCGCTGGTGCAGCTGGATGAAGGCGCGCGCTTGCGCATTCAACTGGCGGCACCGACCGGCAAGGCGGCGGCGCGCCTGACGGAGTCGCTTGGCAGCGCCAGCCGTCAACTGGCGCTGACCCCGGCGCAGCAGGCGTTGTTCCCGACGGAGGCGGCGACGTTGCACCGTCTGTTGGGGGCGCAACCGAACAGTCAGCGCATGCGTTATCACCGTGGCAACCGGCTGCATTTGGATGTGTTGGTGGTGGATGAGGCCTCGATGGTCGATCTGCCGATGATGGCGCGCCTGATTGCCGCGCTGCCCGATCGGGCGCGGGTGATTTTTCTCGGCGACCGCGATCAGCTGGCCTCGGTGGAGGCCGGCGCGGTGCTGGGAGATATTTGCCGCTTTGCCGAGCAGGGATACAGCGGCGCGCGTGCCGCAGAGCTGAGCCGCCTGACCGGCTGTTCGCTCGCAGGGCGGCAGGCCGATGCGGAAGCGGCGGTGCGCGACAGCCTGTGTCTGCTGCGCAAGAGCTACCGTTTCGATGCCCGTTCCGGCATCGGTCAGCTGGCGTTGGCGGTCAACGCCGGGGCGGGGGATCGCGCGCTGGCGGCATTAAACGGCAGTTTCGGCGATGTCACGGGCTATGCGCTGGCGACGAGCGAAGAGTATCAGGCGCTGTTGGATGCCTGCGTGGCGGGCTATCGCGACTATTTGCGGCTGACCGCCGAAGGCGCGGACGCGGCGGCGGTGCTGGCGGCCTTTGGCCGTTTTCAGGTGCTGTGCGCGCTGCGTGAAGGGCCATTCGGCGTCGCCGGCTTGAATGATCGTATTGAGCTCGGGCTGCAGCGTGCCGGTCTGATCGACCGCAAACCGGGCGTGCTCGGCCGCTGGTACCGGGGGCGGCCGGTGATGATCGGCCGCAACGACAGCGCGCTGGGGCTGTTCAATGGGGATATCGGCATTACGCTGCCGGATGAGCACGGCGATCTGCGCGTACATTTCCAACTGCCGGACGGCAGCATCAAGTCGGTGCAGCCGAGCCGTTTGCCGGCGCATGAAACCGCCTATGCCATGACGGTGCACAAATCTCAGGGATCGGAATTTGACCATACGGTCCTGGTGTTGCCGAATCACTTCCTGCCGGTGCTGACGCGTGAGCTGGTCTATACCGCGATCACTCGCGCGCGTAAGCAGCTCTCGCTGTATGCCACGGAGGCGGTGTTGCTGCGGGCCATTCGCATGCCGACTCAGCGTCGCAGCGGATTGGCTGAACGGCTACAGGCGACGGAATAAGCGTTGAAGGGGCGCGGCAACGGCCGCGCCGTGGGGATTACAGATCGGCCAGCAGGATTTTGGAACGGCGCTGATAGTTATACAGCGCCTGCTTTTGCATCGGCAGCACGTCGACTTCCGCCGGGGTGAATCCGCGTTCCTGGAACCAGTGGATGCTGCGGGTGGTCAGCACGAACAGCTTCTTCAGCCCCATCTGCCGCGCCTGGTTTTCCACCCGCTGCAGCAGCATCTCGCCGCGCGAAGAGCTGCGGTAATCGGGATGTACCGCGACACAGGCCATCTCACCGATTTTTTCCTCTAAGAACGGGTACAGCGCCGCGCAGGCGATGGTCAGGTTGTCGCGTTCGATAATGGTGAACTTGTCGATCTCCATCTCCAGCTGTTCACGCGAACGGCGCACCAGAATACCTTGCTGCTCGAGCGGCCGAATCAGCTCCAGGATGCCGCCGATGTCGTTGATCGTCGCCCGGCGCACCTGTTCGGCGCTCTCCATCACGATTTGGGTGCCGATGCCGTCGCGCGAGAACAGCTCTTGCACCAGCGCACCGTCCTCCTGGTAGCTGATCAGGTGGCTGCGGCGCACGCCGCTGCGGCAGCCTTTCACCGCCCCGCGCAGGAAGCGCACGGTGCCGGAATGGTAATCACCGCCTTCCTCCAGCTCTTCAAGGCGCTTTTGCGCGTCGTTGGGGAACAGCTCGGAAAGGATGTTACCCTCCGCGTCGGTCACACCTTGCGAGGAGCAGAAACCGATCATTTTTTCCGCTTTCAGCTTGATCGCCAACTGGGTAGCCACTTCTTCCGAAGTCAGGTTGAAGCTCTCGCCGGTGACCGAAACCGCGACCGGGCCGATCAGCACGATGGCGTTGCTGTCGAGCTGGCGGTGGATTGCGTCTTCATCGATGCGGCGAATGCGGCCGCTGTGACAGTAGTCGATGCCGTCATCGACGCCCAGCGGCTGCGCGATGATGAAGTTGCCGCTGACCACGTTGATATGCGCACCTTGCAGCGGCGTGTTGTTGAGGCTCATCGACAGCCGGGCGGTGATATCGAGCTGCAACAAACCGGCGGCCTGCTTGACCAGCTCGAGCGTATGGGCGTCGGTCACGCGGGTGTGTTTGTGGTAGATCGGCTCATAGTTGTGCTGCGCCAGATTGGCGTCGATCTGCGGCCGTGCGCCGTAAACCACCACCAGGCGAATGCCCAGACTATGCAGCAGCCCGATATC
>Ga0157361_1000196_pt1 | contig 30712 bp, 16 predicted proteins | sample AttlaeALBM2_FD_111481 | JGI IMG/M metagenome (GOLD analysis project Ga0157361, IMG submission 111481) | Fungus gardens microbial communities from leaf cutter ant in Ribeirão Preto, State of São Paulo, Brazil - Atta laevigata ALBM2 | ecosystem: Host-associated > Fungi > Mycelium > Unclassified ...
AGAGGATGGGCGATCCTGGGAAGGGAAGGCAAAGGCACTAGGGTGCTCCTTCAGGAACTTGACAAAGTCCTTGACAGTTGGCACTAGGTCAGTCAAGGGAAAATGGGCAAACCGGCGGCAGTTAGCAAAGATGTGTCGATGTGTTTCCACCTGGCAATGGCCACATAGACACTGGGTGCACTTTGCAGGGAAAAAGCGCTGTCTAAACTCCCCAATAGGAGTATAGTTAAGGATAGTTCAAGTCACCCTGGCACACAAGGTGACTGACTCGCCAATAAATGGAAGCCAGCCCCCATCTTTAGCATAGGAGGGCTGGACTACATAGTAATGTCCTTGTCTAGTATTACCAATATCTTGTTTACTAGCCACTCATTATCAGACCATAGTTGATAATAACTGTGGTCCCACTCAATGTTCATAACATTCACAGTCTCCTAATGGTGCTTTGGTCCTGTTTGTCAAGAAGAAAAATAGAGCCTTACGACCTCATATAGATCATAAAAGATTGAACTACATCATCCAGAAAAACAAGTATCTAATCCTATTAATAACAGATCTACTTGATACTCCAAAAAGAGCCAAAGTCTACTCAAGGATTAACTTGATGTCATATGACAGAAAATAATAATTTAATAAAATAATTTCTTTTATATTTTATTTATTACTAAATTTCACTCCTAAACTTCTATTGTCTACTCCTATAGGATCATGATATAGACTAGTTACTTGTACTTCTTCTATTCCAGACTTAGTATAAATACTCTATTAGTTACATCCTAGTTCCTTAGTTCGTAGATTAACATCTCTTATATGTTCTATTCTTACTCCTATTAATCTATATACCATTCCTCTCTTGAGCTCCTGACAACAATTTAGTCCTCCTAAAATATGCAACCATACACATGATAACGGCACAGTACATGAGCTGAGGCCAAGGTTGTTTCCCAATTTTTGTTGTTAACTCCCTTTTTCTCCAGAATAATCCTATTCCACTTTGGGTTACTTCAACCTTGCTTCTCACATTCATGACAAAATCTACAAACTCCTATCAGTTACTGTTGTACTCAACTACCTTGACTTTACCATCCTTACTCATTTGCTCTGCTATTCCTGTTCTTTACACTAATTGATGTCTAATTCCATTTATTCAACTACAGTGTTCCTAGTGAATATAGTCCCCAAACGCTCTGGGACCATGCTATGTTAGAACAAACAAGTTCAATTTCTGACCCTCACTCCTGACTTTTGTTTCCTTAACCTCTACTCCAGAATTGACCAATTAGTTTGACTTTAGATTCTATGTCTTCACAACTAGTTGTTTCTATCATTGAGTCCAATTCTTTTATTTCATAGTCCAACCTATCTGTCTATTTGCTCTCTACTAACATAACAAATGCCTTTCATCATCTATTAAATACTCTAGAACAATCTCTGGTTGCTCCTCCTGTCAAGGTCCATATTGAAAGGGGTACAAAAGAGAATTGCATACTGGAACAAACAAAATAATGATGTGCCAGCTCCCAATTGCATGCTAAAGGTCCGAGGGGAGATAATCAAAGATGAAGGTTTATAAATAATTAGAGAAATAAGAATTATATGCAGCTCCAATAAAATATATGTTGGTGGTTGTAAATGGATTGTAAGATCTCTCCAGATTGTCATTACATAGCCTCTCTAAGGTGTCAACCTTTATATACTATGACAAAAGCTCCTCTGGAAAATACAATTAGTTGATCACTCATGGACTCTCCATACTCAGTTGCCCCCTTGTCTATACTCCTAACACTGAACCTTACGGGTGTGATACAATCCAAGTGTGCACCTAGCCAAGCTTTCCTAGCTTGTTGTCCTCTCCAAAGCCTGTCTGAGTTGCATCTGCATCTTTTTCCTAGATCAAGTTCTGGGTATATTCTGTGTTCTTCTCAAGATAACCTACTGGTCCCAGTCTTCTTACTCTCAATAGATTTGCATTTACGATTCCAGAGGCAGTATAGATGGAGGTAGAAGTCAAGAGGTTCCTCTCCTATCCAACTGCACACCAGATACTATATTAAAATGATTACAAAGCCCTGAAACTCAAGGAATAAGATATAAAAAGGTAACTATTACTACTTTTGATGTTCTCTCAGCCTCTTCTTATGCTAAGTCCATTCCAATTCCCAGTGATGACATGTCCTTATAGTGATGTATTGTCATGCTAGACAGCTGTTCAGGCAATAAAAGTGACATTTTTCACCATAACAACAAGAATAACCAGCTCGAGAGATGAATTTAGCTCCTCCAGAGAAACCATTAGATGCCCAGTCGTAAACTCAAGCATACTACTTGAGTAGCAGAGTAGTAGCTGTGACCACCACTATAGAAACCTCATAGAGATTGTCCAGAGAATTTCATAACAGATCTATAACAGAACTCCCCTCTAAAGTGCTCTTGAGAGCAGAAAGGACCTTAGAAGATGTTCTCTAACAGAATAATGTCATATCTCAGCAGCAGTCACTTATTTATAATGTCTAGGTTACCATCAGAGCAGGGCCATCATTGCTGATGGCTAATTATAGCAAGAACTAGCAAGATGAGTCCTCTTGAGGACTGCATTGCAAACCTAACAAAAGAAAACTGAGACTTGAAGATGTAATGAAGTATAGAGGAGTAGTAGAAGAACTAGAGAGGTTAGATAAAGAGATAAAAGAAGAGGTATTTGATAAAGATAACGTGCTCGAGAGCAAGATGACTTAAGATTACTGTCTCCCTCTATAGCCCATCAAAAGGCTCGAGAGCTATATATTGTTTAGAGAAGAACCCCAGGAGTAGGATTAGAGGAGTAGGGAGTGGTAGCCAAGTAATCAGGAGAGGTGCTGTCTCATCATTTTTCTCTTACTATCTTTGGGAATTTGGAAGTTTTCTTTGTTTCTTTTCTTTTGTTGTATTATTGCTTTGTAATTCTAATAAAATACTTTAGGGCACAGAAAGGAGAAAAGAGACTTTTTTCCCCCATTATCTCTCTCTCTGTTGCTCTAGAGCTGAAAGGCTATTTGAGTGATTTGAGGATTTCTTTTGTGTCTGCTTTATGAAAACTCTATAAAACTTCTCTCGAAGGGAGACTCAAGCTCAACAGACCTGGGCATTTGCTTACACTAGGAGCTAACTACTTACTACATGTTATTGGAGTCAGCTTTCAGTTGTACGGTCAGCTGAAAAAGAGCCCACACGATGGCACAGAAGTTCTAGGTAGTACTGCTATATCAATGGCGAGCCAGTCTACTAGACTAGGTAAGGGCAGTAGTGTCATGGTGCGAGATGAACGCATGCCTTAGGGATCCTATTATAATGAGGGTTTGCTTGAGTAAATACTAAAAACAGTTCTTTTTTTCTTAGGTTTCTATTTGATATATTTTGGTTATTTTTTGGACTTTTACCTTTAGTAAGCTCTCTATTATTTGATTTATTTCCCCAGTGCCTACTTGTTTAGTACATAATTGTGAAGCAGCTTGAAGATTTCGCCTCTTTGACCTTGTTTTCACTTTTGTTCTATGATCAAACCTTTTGATCCCTATTAGCGTTCTCTTCATCAAACCCTTCCTATTAAAGATGACACATCTTCATCGTTGCTTCTCTCTAGAATATTCTTTCTGGTCTCCCATCACTCCCTTTGATGTTGCTTTATAAGAGGACCCTTTTTGGTTACCTGTTAAGTAGTCAGTAAAGCCCCACTTAATGTTTAGTATCTCCAAGTCATATCCTAGAGCTCATTTATCTAAATATAATTGATCTGATGCCACCAATGCTTAATTGCAATTAGAGTCTATTTATCTAAGTCTATCGTCCAAACACTACTGGTTTTAGAGTTCCAGTCCGCCATATCTCTAAGTTGGTTCCATCCTATAATGGATCTAGAGCATAGTCCTTTTATAACTTTTTTCCTAAACCTGATGCCAGCTCATCCTACTTGCTTCCTGAGGTATCAACATGAGCTCTACTTTGGTTCTCCCTTGCTCAATGTCTTTATTATATGGTATTATGTTTTGAGAATATAGAAAGGGTTCTAGAGCGAACTCTAATCAAGAATTTGTTGGTATAAAGTATATCAAATGTTATCTTCTATGGAAAATTTGCTTGCAGCGTAACAATGTTCCAAATGTCTTTGACAAAATGGACCCATACTAACTTCATTATTTCCTCTTCTAATGTCGTCTTTACTTCTGCTCCAGACCAACTGTTATTAAATTGGACTTTGATAAAATCAATTTTGCAATGACTTATGTGTTCAGAATAGTACAAGATTGGCTTCAGGTAGCATTAGAACAAGAGGAGCAAGGTGTTCATCATGTGTGGCTATATTTCTGATCTTCCTTTGTCAAAGAAATGCACACTTACTTTGGTATATTGTTGCAAAAGTAGCTCACTTCTTAGATTATCTTTATATAAATCCTGATGACTAGATTGCAATTTACAATATTGCTTTCTTCCAGTACTCTGCTGAGTTATAGTGGACAGAGAATACTCTTTGCCATAGGTACTATTTTGGACTCCCTGATTGCATTCAGGATATTATTTTTACTCGTAAAGGAGATAAACCTTCTACCTTCCAAACTCTATATTCCATAGCTATCTCCATTGATAATCATTTTTGAAAGCAAAAACATGAGTTTAAAAGGGCTCTGTACTCCACTCTACAGCATTCTTTATATCTAGTGTCATGCTATACAACAATTTAGGCAAAATAAGTGACATTTTTCACTGTAATAACCAGGATAACTAGCTCGAGAGAAGAGTTCAGCTCTCCAAAGATATTCCCTAGATGTCTAGTCATAAACTTAAGCATCTCGCTTGAGTAGCAGAGTAGTAGCTGTGACTACTACTACATATATCTCATAGATGCTTGCCTAGGTATCTTGTATTGGATTTACAATGGATTTCCCTTCTAGAAGTACTCTCAAGGATGAAAGCAAACTTAGGTAGCCTAGTACTACCAGAGCGATGTCATACCTTAGCAACTAGCAGGGCTATTTTCAGAGAGTTACAATCAGATCTGAGTTATTATCACTGATGGCTAATTATACCGAGATTAAGAGGGTCGAGTCAGCATGGAGTTATATTACAATGACAAGGGAAGGAAACTGGGTTCTGAAGGAATGAGAAGACATAGAGGAGGTAAAGAGAGGAGTAAGGAAGTTAGAGAAAGAGGTAAAAGGGAGGATTGACCAAGACAATGTACTCGAGAGCAAAACAACCCAAGATTACCATCTCTTTCTACAGCCTAGCAAGAGGCTCGAGAACTGCCTATCATACAAGGGAGAATTCCTGGAGTAGGGTTAGAGGATCAGGGAGTAGTTACTGAGTGTTTGAGAGAAATGTTGTCTCATTACATTGGCCTTGCTATGTTTAGGAATTTAGATGTTTTCTTTGTCTCACTTTCTTTGTTGTTTCTTTGCTTTGTAATCATAATAAAATACTCTAGGGTGCAGAGGGGAACTCAAGCATCATACCCCCATTATCATTCCTTTCTGTTGCTTTAGAGCTTAATAGCTAGTTGGAGTGACTAAGTCTCTATTTTTCTAAGTGCTCTTCTCTCTTTTCTAAAAACCACCAAACCTCTCCCTCAATGGGAATTTGAGCCCTAATAGACTTGGGCATTTGCTTATGCTAGGAGTTAACCACTTACTATATGTCATTGGAATCGGCTTCCAGTTGTACAGTTAGCTAAAGAAGAGCCCATACAATGGCATGGGAGTTCTAGGTAGTTCTGCTGTATTGACAGTGAGCCAAACTACTAGACTAGATAAGGGTAGTAGTGTCATGACACAAGATGAACATGCATCTTAGAGAGTCTATTATGGTGAGATTTATCTCAAGTGGATTTATAAAATCTTTATTATTCTTTCTTTTAGTTATTTGAGTTTTTCCTCCTCTATTCTCCCTTTCTTCAGCTCTCTTTTATCATTTGATCACCTCCCCAGTATCTACCTGTTTAGTGCACAATTGTGAAACATCTCAGAGATTATTTTACTTTCATTTGTTATTACTCTTATCTTGCAATTAAATTCCCTTTGATCCCTATTACCAGAGTGTTCTGAGTTTGTCTCTAATTTGTCATTATCTAACCCCAGTTTTGATGTTGAGTCCTCAGAGTTTTTTGATAAGTTTCCCACTTGTCAATAAACTCTGTCTCTGGACCTCTCTGACTCTATTTCTGAATTTGTTTCCTTTCTGGGTCTGCAACAAATTCTGTTGTTACGCTGCTAGAGAATTTTCTGTAGAAATGTAACATGGGATAAAAGTTATAACCTTGGATTTCGCTATTGAAATCTACTCTAAAGACTTCCTATTAGCCCCAGACATAATCTAGATCCAAGATTGGGTACTTCTCTTAAGTAGTGACCAAGCTACCATATGCTAGAATAGCATATACCTTGGGAGGTAAGACTAATGAGCTAGCATCAGGTTTCTTAGATATAGACTATCAATGTTGAAGCTCTAGAAATCAGAGGCTCAGAGATATCTTTGGAATATGAGATAATTTCAATCTAGAGTGGACTTAGACTAATATGACACCAAGATAGCAAATCAAAAGTCTATCAGTGACTAGTGATCCCATCACTGCTAGACTCAGTAAAGAAACGGATGCGCCACTAGACGACAATCATATTGCTGACGCTAGGACACATTGTTATGTGTTTCTAGACCATATTTGGAGTAAAAGAAAGCCAGTTCAGGGTTCAGGGAACAATGGGCAGGAGTGAAGTATAGAGGTGGAGCAGGATCACATAATCATATCTGGGAGGTATAGAGGATAGGAAGGTGACGGCTATCATAGCCGCATGGTAGTGTCATAGAGGAGAGATGTGAGAGAGAGTGGTAGAATAAAGAGTTTCCTTTTCTATTTCTTTTTAATTGAGTCTCTAACATTTGTAATATTTCTCAGAGTAGAGATTGATAGACAGAGCCTTTTTGGTCCTTGCCTTTATCTCAGAAGCTCTTAAGGTTATAAATGTGATTCTCTTGAGTATATAAGAGGTAATCTTGGTGAGAGGTTGAGTTAGTGAATATTTTCTACCATATACCCTACTCTTTCATGAGACAAGATGCAGTGGTCGCTTAGGCAACCTTCTATGAAGTAGCAGGCCTGAAAAGCCTGGCTAATCATCAACTCAGATTGTATCACACCCATAAGGTTTGGTGTGGGGGTGCGAATGAGGACTTAATTGAGTGTGGTAAGGCCTATAAGTGGTTTACTGACTATTTTACTAGTGAGCTTGTTATGATGTATAAAGGTGGACATCTTAGGGACACTATGCAGATAGGATCTAGATCAAGCTCCCATTATTCTTTCTATACTTAGATTCCAAATAAGCTATATATTCATTTTTTAATTTCTTTCTGATACCCCCACTTTCTTCTTTTTCCCACGAACCCTTTAGCATGCAATTGAGAACTGTCACTGCCTTTCCTGCTTGTTTGTCACAGTAAACATCTCTTTTGCCTCTTTCACTGTCTTTAAAGCTCTCTGATTCTACTTCTGTCCTGTCATTTTCAATATCTAGTTCCGGTCCTAGGATTTCAAAATCTCCAGTCAAACTTAAGTTGCTATATTAATAAACTCACTCTATGGACTTGGTAGCAATCTTTGTCTAGAGTTGTTGGTCTAGGTCTTCTATTTCTGTAAATCTGTCTTTGCTCCGGTCTACATTTTCTATGTTATAACCATCTCTGGTAACTTCCCACTTCTATTTCCCCTAGTTTTTGCATGACTCTTGGGCTTTTATGCTACTCTACTTGTTCTGCCTTGCTTCTTGATCTAGGAACCATAATATATCTCATTACCAATCCATTGATTAACTAGATAAAATTACAATCTATTCTACCATTTCTACCTGAAGTACTAGTATCTATTTAGTGTTCCAACTTTCATTAGTTCACCACTCTGGTGTAGTCAATTTCTGACCACTATTTCTGTCTAACAACTCTGTCCTAGACTTGTTGAATCTGTTACTCTAACAAATCCTCTGCAAATTCCAGTCTCTACTAAGCTTCTATGCTTAATCTGGAACCTTCATGTTCACTCTAGGTTTCCACATCTATTTCTATCTTACTATCTGGACTGTCGCCAATGAACTTTTTCAAAAAAGTTTGTTTTTGTTATTCCATGATTTACCTATACCGGAGTCCATAGCCATAACTCTAATACTTTAATTTCTTACTCTTGTTACTAGGCGATGGGATGCCTAGTCTCAAAGAGGGGATAGGGATCAAACTACTCCTCTAAAAGCACAAATTTCTATGCTGGACACAAATTTTATTCAAAACTAATTACAAAAAGAAAAAAATTCTTTTTCTACTCCATTGAATTACACAGATAACACTAGAGTCCTAATTATTTTCTCCACTCCTTCTATTCTATCTTCTCCATCCTCAATAACCATTTTGGACTACTTGTTATTATGCTCTATCTTTACTATCTCTCTGCTTTTTCCTTTGTTAACCCTCTCCACTGTCTCTGGTTCCTCCTCTCTGGACTCTGGCCAGAAAATTAAGTCGTTCTCTGGAGTCTTTGACCTTATCCCTGCTATCCTCTCCAAAGCATCTGTAACCCTTTGGATCTGGACAACCAACTCATCCACCTTCTCTAACTTCTTCAACACCTGCTCTTTTCACTCTGTGTCCATTTGTTGCTTCATCTTTCTTATACATATTCTCCTAGCTATTTCTTTCTTTGTCTTTCTCTGTGTACCATCTGTGTCAAAAGGCTTGTAAGCTGCCTTTGTCCTAGCACAAGGAGAACAGGAGGTTGCATTCCTAAGACTAATTTAGCCAATGATTTTACTCCAAAAGAATACAAAACTCATGGAAGGCCTTGTGGTAAATACAGTATACCAAAATTTGCACACCTCTTGTAGGGATTTTCTTCACCTATTGGCTCAATTTCCAACTCCTTTGCCATTTCTTTCTTCTCCTGGCATTGCTCTAAAGTCTCTTTGGAAAAATAGTAGACTTGTTATCTTTTTGTCAAAGGGAAGAGGTCAATTAGATTCATCTCCTCCTCTGATAGAGAAAACACCAATAGTTCCAGAATTATCATTTTCAACTAATTTTTTCTCTATATCTACATGACTACCATCTGTTGATCTACTTCATGATGAAAGGCATTGTCCATTTCTTTTTGTCTCCACTGTTCCTCCTTTGCCTTCATCTGCCTCTTTGCTTCCTTCTTTTGTTGTCTCTTCTCCTCCACTTGCCTTTTCATTTCCTCCTTCTGTCTTTTTTTCTCTGCTGCCCTCACCTCTTTTCTTGTTTTCTGCTCTGCCCATTGTTTCTTCTCTTCCTTCCAGAGCCTTGTCTCTACCTCCTCTCTTTATTTTACAAGCTCCTGTCTATACCTTTCATTATCAGAATCCAACATTGAAGCAGAGTTGATGGTGTATTGTGATAATATTATAGTTTAAGATCAAGGAAGAAAGTTTCATGAAGCTAGTTTTTAAAACTATGGATCAGGTGATAATTAAACTGCTTATCTATCAGGGCTTTGAGGGCTCAGCCTTAAGGGAGAGATACTGTCATATGATGGAAAATAATAATTTAATAAAATAATTTCTTTTATATTTTATTTATTACTAAATTTCACTTCTGAACTTCTGTTGTTTACTCCTATAGAATCATGATATAAACTAGTTACTTGTACTCCTCCTATTTTAGACTTAGTATAAGTACTCTATTAGTTATATCCTAGTTCCTTAGTTCATAAATTAACATCTTTTATATATTCTATCCTCACTCCTATTAATCTATATACCATTCCTCTCCTGAGCTCCTAGCAACAATTCAGTCCTCTTGAAATATACAATCATGCATGTGATTGAGGCACAGTACATAAGCTAAGGCCAAGGTTGTTTCCCAATTTTTTTTGTTAACTCCCTTTTTCTATAGAGTAACCCTGTTCCACTCTGGTTTACTTCAACCCTGCTCCTCATGTTCATGATAGTTGAGGAATGCCTATTACTTGGTGCATATTGTAGAGAGCAATGAATGGAAAACTTATTTCAGAACTTGGTATAGCTCCTTTGAATGGCTAGTAATGTCATTTGGACTATTTAATGCTCTAGCTGCATTTCAATAATTTATGAATAAGATCTTTGTAGACCTATTAGATATATTCATGGTCATTTATCTAGATGATATATTAATCTACTTAGATAACCTAAATGACCATAAGAAACATATTAAAGAGGTGTTAAGGAGGTTATAGACTTACAAACTTTTCACGTTATTAGCAAAATGTACCTTCTACCAAAATAGCATTGAGTTCTTGGGGTTCATACTCAGCCCAGAGAGATTATAGATAGACGAGCAAAAGGTTGACATCATATAGAACTAGCTTATTCCTTGCCAGCTAAAGGACATTTAGACTTTCTTAGGCTTCTCCAACTTCTACTACTGATTCATCCATGAGTACTCCAACCTTGTCCTACTATTGATTTATCTTACAAGAAAAAGAATACCCTAGAACTGGTCCAAAGATTATCAAAAAGCATTCAAAACACTGAAGGAGACATTCACATTCACACCTATACTAGCATATTGGAATCCAGACTCCAAGATTATAGTAGAGACAGATGTATCTAACTAAGCCCTAACAGCTATCCTCTCAACATACCTCAATAGAGATGTTTACTCTATTGCCTTCTACTCTAGAATCTTTAGCAAAATGAAGTTGAATTATAACATACATAACAAGAAATTATTAGTAATATTTAAAGCTTTTAAAAAATGGTGACACTATCTAGAAAAGACCCTTATCCCAATAAAAGTGTTCATAGATTATAAGAACCTGACTTACTTCTCAGACTTAAAAACACTTTTCTAGTACCAGGCAAGATGGTTAGAATTTCTATCATAATTTAATCTTCTCATTCAGTTCAAACCTGGAAGGCTAGGGGCAAAGCTAGATGTACTAACTAGATAGGAAAATGTATACTATAAGGATAGTACTAGTAACAACCATAATCAATGACCTCTCTTCACCACAGAGCAATTAGCCAACTCACAATCAAAAACAGATCTCCTTCCAAAGCATCCTGACCTACAACTTGATTGACTCAGAAGGCCTAACTAATCTGTTTATCCAACACATCTTCTCAAAACATAGACTATCAAGCCATATCACATCTAATAGGGGAACAGAATTCACTTTTAAGTTCTTCAAGGCATTGGCAACAGTCCTTGATATGAAACTATACTTTTTAGTAAGTTATTACCTAGAAGCAGACAGACAGACAGAGAGGACAAACTAGACCTTAGAACAGTACTTGCAAATCTACTACAATTATCAGTAGTCAGACTAGACAAGATTACTATCTCTAGTAGAATTCACTTACAATAACAACCTATTCTCTACAATGGATATGTTACTATTCTTTGTAAACAAAGGGTACTATCCTAGTCTACAAGTACAAATGACATACAAACTCATATCTATACCAGCAGAAAAATTTGTAGCAGACCTTACGGTGATGAAGATTAAGAGGTTTGATCACAAAAAAAAAATAAAAGCAAGGTTAGAGAGGTGAAATCTCTAAGCTACTTCACAATTGTGTATTAACAAGTAGGCATTAGGGAGATAAATCAAAGAATAAAGAGCTTATAAAGGTGAAAGTCCAAGGAATATTTAAATAGAAACCTAAGAAAGAAGAATTGTTTTTAGTATCTACTTAAGAGAACCCTTACTATAATAGAATTCCTAAGACATGCATTTGTCTTGTACCATGACACTACTACTCTTACCTAGTCTAGTAGTCTGGCTTGTCATCAATACAGTAGATCTACCTAGAACTCCTGTACTGTTATGTAAGCTCTACTTCAGCTGACTATACAACTGAAAGCCTATTCCAAAAATACATAGTGAGTGATTAGCTCCTAGTATAAGCAAATGCCCAAGTTTGTTGAGACTTAAGTATTTCTTTAAGAGATGTTTTATAGAGTTTTTATAAAGCAGACACAAAAGAACATCTCAATCACTCAAATAGTCTTTTAGCTCTAGAGTAACAGAGGAAGAGATGATGGGGGGAAGAGTATTATTATGTCCTTTCTATGCCCTAGAGTATTTATTAGGATTACAAATCAAAGATACAACAAAAGAAAAGAAACAAAGAAAACTTCCAAATTCCCAAAGATAGTAAGAGTAAAATGATGAGATGGTACCTCTCCTAATCACTTGGCTACTACTCTCTACTCCGCTAATCCTACTCCTGGGGTTCTTCTCTAAATAATAGATAGCTCCTGAGCCTTTTAATAAGCTATAAAGAGAAATAGCAATCTCAAGTTGTCTTGCTCTCGAGTACATTGTCTTTATTAGATCTCTTTTTCTATCTCTCTATCTGATCTCTCTGCCTGACTTCTCTAGTCCTTCTACTACTCCTCTATACCTCATTACATCTTTGAGCTTAGTCTTTTTCTATTAGGTTTGTGATATAACCCTCAAAAGGACTTGTCTTGCTAGTTCTTGCTATAATTAGCCATCATTGCTGATAGCTCTGATCTGATGGTAACCTAGACATTATAAATAAGTAACTGCTACCAAGATATGATATCATTTTTATAGAAAACAATCCTTTTAGGTTCTTTCTGCTCTTGAGAGTACTCTAGAAGGAAGTTCTATTTTGAATCTGATATAAGGCACTTGGGCAAGCATTTATAAGGTCTCTGTAGTGGTGGTCACAGCTATTACTCTGCTATTCAAGTGGTGTGCTCAAGTTCACAATAGGGCATCTAATAAATATTTCTGGGGGGCTAAACTTGTCTCTTGAGCTAGTTATTCTTGTTAATATAGTGAAAATTGTCATTTATATTACCTAAATGGCTATCTGGCATAATAGTGGATACTTATACAAGGCTCAAACAAGCTATTGCAGAGACACAAGCAAGGTACCAAGGCCCAGTAGATGCTAGGTGTTCAAAGACACCTACCTACCTTCTAGTCTGGGGATACTGTCTTTATCCTAGCAAAATTTGTTAGGACTGCTTAACCTTTGAGGAAGCTATCTGAATGCTACCTTAGGCCATTCAAAGTAGTAGAGAGAGTAGGTATACATTTGTATCTTATCAGACTCCTGAAACATCTGTGGGCAATTTACCTAGTGTTCTACATTTCCCAACTTAAACTATCAGGCCATTGTACTATCTCCAATCACATGAACCTATTTCTCCTCCTATTGAAGTCAATGGCAGATTGGAATTTAAAGTAGTGGAGATCTTAGACTCTAAGTGGGATTGCTAACAGAAGGACCTACTATAGTATTATATAAAATGGGCAGGTTATGAGAGTATACTAGAGGAGTACTTCTGGCTCAGTGTACTTAAACTAAAAAATGCCACTAAATTACTATCTGACCACCACTTCCAAAACCTAACTAAACCTAGACTATGCAACTCACCAATGTCACCTCGAGAACCCTAGAGCCCCAGATCAATTGCCAAACTCTCTTAGAATACCAGATAAACTACTGAACTTTCCTAGTACTGAATTATAATCTCTAAACATTATAGCCACAAGGGTATGGTCTTTGAGGGGGGTACTGTCACAGTCCTCTGTGACACCAAGTCACAATCTATTGACAATCATGTGCCTAACTTTATATCTATTTACTAGAACCTTCATACTTAAGGAAAATCCCTGTATTTTATTATATTCCAGAAATCTAATAATTATGTAATTTATTTCTTCTAATAATTCTCCTAAAGAATTAATAATAGTAGGATAGCATAGTGGACTACTCTCCTCCTATTCTAAGACTACCTATAAGTACTGAGTAGTTATAGTGTAATTCCTCAGTTTGTAAATTAACGTTATTTGGTCCTAATCCTATCCATTTCAGTCTCTATCCTATATCCCTAGGACCTCTACTCTGTCGACTTACCCTCATTCTGAAATAAGCAACCAACCTCACAACTGGAGACTAGGGTGCAACATATAAGTTAAAGCCAAGGTCGTTCATCAAAAGTCATACTCTGCTCCAACGTTTTTTCCTGTGTACTGGAGTCTATTTTCATAGGTTTCTCATCATCACTAAGTACTATCTATTTTCTAAAGTAGTACTATACATCTATCCCAGAGTATAATTCTATTTATAACTCCTCCACTCTGTTATCTGTCTCTTATATTTAACAGAATTTACAAACTCATACCAGTTTCTGTTATGCCATAGTTCTGATGTCTCATCATTCAGCAGCTCCCTCTTCTAAGAGTAATTCCATTTCTCTAGCTAACCAAACTATTGGTCATTCAACTTCTGGTCTCCTAAAGAGGTTAAGATGCCTTTACTCTAAAGCACCTTACACTCTGGTGTGCCTCTTGTTATCTTCACTTTCATTGGACTCCTCAGAATTCCATGATATGAATCCTATTACTATCTCTCATGTCAATGATGACCCAGACTAGGTCAATGCTCCTATTCTTGTTCTTACCCTTGTCTTCCAAACTTTGCCTCCTGTTGTTAACCGTAACCCCGTTAACAATCAGTTAGCTGAGGCTCTCTAACAACTATTGAAAAACCTTAATAGAGAATTGGTACCAAAACCCCATCAATCCAAGGCCCATATTTCAGATACCTTCGATAGATTTGATTCTTATAAGCTTAATTACTTCCTGTTTCAATGTCGACTCTACTTCCATGCCAATGCCCTATAATTTCTCACTGACAAAGAAAGAATCAATTTTATGATGACTTATCTCTCTTGTGTAGCTCAAGATTGGTTTGAAGTCATACTACAACAGGAAAACCTTGGTTATTCACAACCTTGGCTTTCTACTTGGCAACTTTTTGTAGACAAACTCTGGGTTCATTTTGGACTCTCAAACCCAGTCGAGGATGCCATCAATCTCATCAACAACCTCCGCATGAAGCTAGGAGATAAGATTGCTACTTACAATATGGAATTCATGTAGTACACAGCACAGTTGAACTGGGATAATTTAGTTCTCTGCTATTATTTCTATTAAGAGTTGCCAAATTGCCTTCAAGATCTGACAGCAAACTGGGAACAGGGTAAACCCACTTCCTTTCATGCCATGTACTAATTGGCAATTACCTTCAACAATTACTACTGGGAACAAAACTGTGAATGAGATTATCTTCAAAATATGGAGAAGGAAGTAGCAGATAGCCACAACCAAAAACAGGGTAAGATGGCTTAGTACTCTGCCTCCTCATAAAGCTCTGTTCCGTCTCATTCCTAGTCAACTACAAATCTACCACAGACCATACCCTCTTGGAATCTCTTGAAATCTCCAAGACAACCACTATCTTCTATTGCTAAATCCTTATCTACTCCATGTGTTGACCTCTTCAACAAACTAAGTAGAGACAGTAAATTGAATAGTAATGAGCACAAGTGCCGTATCAATAATAATCTCTGCTTATATTGTGGATTGAAGGACCATAAAGTAGATGGGTGCCCTAGAAAACAACTAACTACTCTGGTGGAACAAGAAACTCCACCTTCTGAGAATCTCTCAGAAAACTAGAGTACAGTCCCCAAGACTCAGCACAAACTGGGGATCATGTTGAACTTGTTTATGCAACTACAAGTCTAATGTGTCTCAATGCGTCTACTCTTTCTGATCCCAATTCTCTTTGTATACCCTTTGTTTCTTCTCTGGTGTGTGCTCCAGACCATCTCTAGCCTATACCCATTTGAACACTGATGGGGATCAAAGGGAATTTGATTACTAGACAAAAGTGATAACAAATGAAACTATGAAAGATCTCCGAGATGTCTCACAATTGTATACTAAACAAGTAGACACTAGGAAGATGATCAAATAAAAAAGAAAGCTTAAGAACAGGGGGAATAGAGGGGGAAACTCAAATAACCAAAAGAAAGAATAATAAAGATTTTATAAATCTACTTGGGATAGATCTCATCATTATAGGCTCTCTAAGACACGTGTTTGTCTTACATTGTGATACTACTGCCCTTACCTAGTCTAGTAGTCTAGCTTGTTGTTGATACAGCAGAACTACCTAGAACTCCCATGTTATCATGTGGGCTCTTCTTCAGTTAACTGTACAACTGGAAGCTAACTCTAATGACACATAGCAAGCTATTAACTCCTAGCATAAGCAAATGTCCAAGTCTGTTGGGGCTTGAATTCCCATCAAGAGAGAGATTTTGTGGTTTTTAGAAATAAAAGGGGAACACTTAGAAAGATAGAGACTCAGTTACTCCAAATAGCTATTAAGCTCTAGAGCAACAGAAAGGGATGGTGGTGGTATATGATACTTGAATTCTCCTCTGTGTCCTAGAGTATTTTATTATGATTACAAAGCAAAGAGACAACAAAGAAAGTGAGACAAAGAAAACCTCCAAATTCCCAAATATAGCAAGGCTGCAATGATGAGATGGCACTTCTCCCGAACACTAGATGACCACTTTCTGATTCTCTAACCCTACTCCAGAAATCCTCCTCTGCATGATGGGCAGGTCTTGAGTCTCTTGCCAGGCTGTAGAAGAAGATGGCGATCTTAAGCTATCTTGTTCTTGAGCACATTATCTTTATCTAACCTTCCTACTGCCTCTCTTCTCAGCTTCTCAGTTTCTCTTTCGATCTCTTCTATGCCTTCTCATTCCTCCGGATTCCAATTTTCTTCTCCTACTGTTGCAGTATAACTCCATGGCAGCTCAACTTTCTTACTCTTGCTATAATTAGCCATCAGTGATGGTAACTCAGATCTGATTGTAACTCTTCTACAAATAGCACTGCCAGTCACTGAGCTATAATGTTGCTTGGGTCACACTAGTCTATTTAAGCAAGCATTTATGAGGTATATATAGCAGTAGTCATAACCACTACTCTCCTACTCAAACTAAATGCTTGAGTTCATAACTGGACATCTAGGGAACATCTCTGGGGAACTGAGCTCTTCTCTCGAGCTAGTTATTCTGGTTATTAGGGTGCAAATTGTCACTTATTTTGCCTAAACATTTGTATGGCGTGACAACACTGGTAGACTCTGAATCTACATACTATTTCTTGGACTTAGCTTATGCTCGTAAACATTCCCTACCTAATATTGCTACTCCTCCTGTAGAACTATGTCTGTTTGATGGAACCTCAAATAATATTATCTCTGAGGTAGTATTATTGCCTGTAAAATTCCCCTCTAGTGAATGTATGACTCTTGACTTCTATATCACTCTACTTGATTCTTGTTGTTCTCTAGTCTTAGGTCATTCTTGGCTCACCTGCTACAATCTGTTAATTGACTGGGTCTCTAGGTCAATATCTTTTCAACCACCATCTTTACTTCAAAATCTAGCTTTTATTCCTCCTGTTGAAACCTTGGTAAATCCTCTATTCCCTTCAGCGAAAAACCCTCTATAATTTACCACATCTAAGACATTTTTTTTTAACACTAAGTGACCTCACATTGCAATTATCAATGTGCTAGCCCTACTTTGGGCCTCGTGCCTCTCAGGCTTGACAATATTTTTCCTTTAATTCTGTTCTACAATATAGGCCAAATTCACCACAATCTTTGAAAAAATTGATCTCTCTTCTATTCTGGAGGAGTACCATGAGTATGCTAATGTGTTTAGCAAATCCAAAGCAGAAACACTTGCTCTCCATTGCCCTTACAACCTGTGGATTGAACTAGAGAAGGATTCCCATCCTCCAATAGGAACCATCTACTCCTTGTCTAAGTTTGAACAAGAAACATTAAAAGAATTCATTGATGAAAACCTCACCAATGGATTCATCCATTCAACATTGTCTTTTTATGGAGCCCTAGTTCTGTTTGTAAAGAAGAAGGACAATTCCCTCTAGCTTTATGTAGATTTCTGTGGACTTAACAAGATCATGAAAAAGGACTGATACCTACTTCCCCTCATCTCCAACCTCCTAGATTCTCCCCATAAAGCTTGCATTTACACCAAAATTAACCTTTGACATGCATATTATCTGGTCTGTATTGCTAAAGGAGATGAATGGAAAACTATCCTTTGAACTCACTATGAAGCTTTCAAATGGTCAGTAATATCATTTGGATTAACTAATGCTCTAGCTGTCTTCCAACACTTCATGAACAACGTGTTCTCCAATCTCCTTAACATATGCATAGTAATTTACTTGGACAACATCTTAATCTACTCCAATGATATCACACAACACTGAAATCACATCAAAGAAGTACTAAAATGACTTTGAAAATTAGGCTTATATGCAAAGACAGAAAAATGTGAATTCTATTTAGATTTTGTAGAGTACCTAAGCTATGTTCTATCACTATTAGGCTTAACTATGTCTAATGCTAAAGTGAAAACTATTTAGGAATGGCCAGAACCAAAGAAAGTAAAGGATATTTTCAATTACTCAGATATAGTTATACTGCTCACTTGTCTTACTAGAAAAGACACTCCATGGAATTTTAACGACAAATGTAAAGAGGCATTTAATACCTTGAAACAAGTTTTCATCTTAGCACCTATCCTTATGTACTAGATTCCAAACACATAACTTGTTGTGGAAACCAATGCCTTAAACTATGTCCTTGCTGCTATCCTCTCCATTATGACTAAAGATAATCAAATTCACCCTGTAGTCTTTCATTCCCAAATGTTTTCTGTTCTAGAACTCAATTATGACATCCACAACAAAAAATTACTTGTGATATTCAAAGTTTTTAAAATTTGGTGACACTACTTAGAGGGATCTGCTTCACCAATTGACATTGTAATAGATTACAAGAACTTAGAATATTTCTCGACGACCAAGGTTCTAATTTGCTTCTGTCCAGGCGCCTTGGTATCAAACTGGATGCACTCACTAGATAATGGGATGTCTACCCAAAAGTGAAAGATAATGGCTATGCTTCAGTGAACCCTTATAATTTCTGTCTAGTCTTTACTCATAAACAAATTACAGCATCTCTCTAAGCAACCATTCTTACCACTCCAATATCATTTACTCCATCTAGAAGGACGCTGGTCAAAAGACAATACAGGATTTCTCAGACTTGATAACAAAATATATATTCTAGATAATGCCAACTTACACCTCAGGGTTCTCCAGTATCACCACAACTATGTTCTGATAGGACATCTAGGCCAAAATAAAATACTAGAACTTGTACAGAGATACTATACTTGGCCAAATATCTGCAATGATATACAAAGGTTCTGTAAGTCTTGCATTACCTATATAAGAACCAAACCATAATAGTACAGACTATATGGATCTCTCCAACAACTCTCTATTCCAGAACATCCATAGAATTCAATTTCTATGAACTTCATTAAAAAACTCTCTCCTCTAGATTCAACACTATCCTGGTTATAGTAGATCACTTGTCAAAACAAGCCATATTTATTCCCACTCATGATATCATCACTTTAGCGGAATTAGCACACCTCTTTGTTGTCCATGTCTTTTCAAAACATAAAGTTCTGTCCCATGTTACATCTGACTATGGTTTTGAGTTTATTTCGCACTTCTTTCACTCCCTAGGTACTGCCCTAGACATGAGACTCTACTTTACTAGTGGTTACCATCCAAAGGCAAACGGTCAAGTAGAATAGACCAATCAAACATTGGAACAGTACCTCTATGTATATTGTAACTATTAACAGAACAACTAGTCTAAACTATTACCCTTGGCTGAGTTCTCATACAACAATGCCCCTAGTGCTACCACTGGAATATCCCCATTCTTTACTAATAAAGGCTACTATCCTAACCTCGATGTATACCCAGAACAAAATATAGCCTCCTCTTGTGCCTACAACTTCATAATTAATATTGATAACTTACAATACACACTCAAGAGAGAAATTGCCAAAGCCTAACAATAATATCAACCCTCTGCTGACTCTTGCCAAAACCAACTACCGGACTTCCAAGTTAGTCAATCAGTATTCATCAGAGCACAGTACTTCTATACGACTTGCCTATCAAAGAAACTCTTCAAAAAGTACCTTGGACCATACAAAATAATTGCTCAACCCAGTTTGCAGTCCTTCATACTTCATTTTCTAGACACCATGAGAGCCATATATCCTGTGTTCCATGTTTCTATGCTATAACTAGCCATACCTAATACCTTTTCAAAGCATTTTGGGCCCCTGCCAGCACTCATAATCATTGATAGAGAACCAGAATACAAAATCTCTAGAATAGTTGACTCCAAGATTGACCGTCAGAGGGTATACAAGCTACTCTATAAGGTTATATGGCTAGGATACAAAAATACTGACAATGACTCTGAATGGTTACTAGTGACAGAGTTAGAACATGCAAAGGAACTACTGAACAATTTTCATCTCAAGTACCTCTCTAAACTGAGACCATTATGACCTTAAAAAACTCTCTATTCCATTTCTTGACACCACTAATCTGCACTCACTCCTGCTTTAAAAAAAAAAGAATTTGAGTACTTACATACATCTCGGAGTGCAGTTTCCATTGCACTAACTCACTTACTTGTATTCTGTTCTACAGTTTCCATTGCAGTCTAATACTTGTATTCAAAAGCAGTCTCTGTTGCAAGGTCTATACACTTGTATCCTCACAAAGATCTCTCTTGCAAACATCCAATATTTGTATTCTTGGTTCATCAACTATTTTCACTTACATCCATTTTCTAACCACAGAAAATAAATGAAATTCAAAAGAAAAATATTACAAGATTCTGGTACTAACAGAATATGCAACTGGAGAGAAACTACTGTTCCCTTCTTCCACATCCTCTGCTCTAACTATCTTTTCCTCCCTTTGTTTTCCTTTTTCTCTGCTTTTCTGTACTTCTGTCTCCTCTCTCTTGGACTTCAGCCACAAAATCTATTTTTTCTCAGAATCCTGGCTCTCTATACTAGCCAACTTCTCCAATGCCACCACAATCCTACAAATATTTAACTTGCTCAACTCATTTAACTTCCTTGAGATGTCTGCCTTTCACTCTGTGTTTATTTGTTGTTTTGTCTTCCTCATTCTTGACCTCTAGACTACTTCTGTCCTTGCTTTTGCTCATGCCTTATCTGCATCAAAAGGCTTATAAGTAGCCTTAGCCTTGGCACAGGGAGCACAGGACATTGCATGCCTAAAAAAGTTAACAAAGTAGTAAAAGAAATTAAATGAACTCATAGCAAATGTTGAGGAATATACAAGATCCTAAAGTCTGTGTACCTCTTACAGGGACTTTCTCCACCTATAGCTACCATCCCCATTTCCTTTGCCAACTCCTCACATTGTTGACAAGCCTCCAGAGTTTTCTTGGGCAAATAATGAACATATTGCCTCTTAGTTAGAGGCAGAAGATCAATGAGACTCATCTTCTCATTAGAAGGAAAATTTATAGGAGGCAAAAATGTCTTGGACCAGTTTGTATGATGTTGCTGTTTGATAGCAGTGATGCAATCCACCTTAAGGCAATGAGCTAGATCTCTCTGGCATTTTTGCTCTTTTTTTTGCAATTGTTCTTCTTGCTCCTATTTTTGCCATGCCTTTTTTTCCTTTTGTTTTTTTCTGGTCTCTTTCTCTAATCATTTCCATTCTGCCAATTTTGCATCTTTTTGGGCTTAGTATTTAGACTGCTCCTTTTCTTCTTGCTGTTGAAGCAAGGTTTCTGCCTCAGCACGTCTTTTGGTAAGTTCAACTTTATATTGTTCATTGTCAGAGTCAGAGAGATGGATGTTTGAGGATAGGTTGAGGGACATGGTGGTAAAGTTTTAGGTTAAGAGTCCACAGAAAAGGATTTTTAAAAAAGCAAATCAGGTGATAATTAAATTGCTTATGCATAGTAGCTTTGAGGGCTCAGTCTTAAAGGAGGGGTACTGTCATATTTTGGAAATCTGACAATTATGTAATTTATTTCTCCTAATAATTCTCCTAAAGAATTAATAATAGTAGGATAGCATAGTAAACTACTCTCCTCCTATTCTGAAACTACCTATAAGTACTAAGTAGTTACAGTGTAATTCCTCAGTTTGTAAATTAACGTCATTTGGTCCTAATCCTATTCTCATTCATTTCAGTCTCTATTCTATATTCCTAGGACCTCTACTCTATTGACTTACTCTCATTCCAAAATAAGCGACTGACCTCATGACTAGAGACCAGGGCACAACACATAAGTTGAAGCCAAGGTCGTTCATCAAAAGTTATACTCCGCTCTAACATTTTATCCTGTGCACCGGAGCCTACCTTTGTAGGTTCCTCATCATTGCTAAGTACTATCTATTTTCCAAAGTAGTACTATATATCTATCCCAGAGTATAATTCTATTTATAACTCCTCCACTCTGTTATCCATCTCTTGTATTTGATATATTTACACCTTAGTTTTGTTTATTTACTAAGTAGAACTACTTCCAATCCAGAAAATATATCTCAGAGCTACTAAGTCTCTAGATTTCCTAGGAGAAGGCCAATACAAGGGTAACTAGTACTCTTTGTGACAGTCAGATGCATCAAGATGCTCTCCTAGAAAATAGTAGTTTACTAACTATTCTGCTAGTGAGTTTGTCACAGTATGTAAAGGTGTTCACCTTAGAAACACTAGGTGAGAAGAATCTAAATTGAACTCACTATCATTTTGTTTATTTTTATATTATAGATAAGCTGCACTTTACATTTTAATTTCTTTTTGATACCTCCACTTTTTTTTTCTTCTCATAAACTCTTTAGTACATAATTGAGGATTATTACTATCTTTTCTACTTGCTTATCATAGTAAATACCTCTTTTGCCCCTTTTACTGCTGAACTAGGAATGTTGTGCTCACTTTTGCCCCCAAACTATACCTATTATCAGAAATACCATACAAAAGCTTTTTTTCTCTATAACTACCATCATAGTTAAATCAAATATTCAGAATAAATCATCTGTTAGTAATGCTTATCCCTGTAGTTCCCAGGCTATTCTTTCTAGTATTAGTAAGTCTCCAGACTCACTCAATCTTATTTCTTAGACTAGCTCTAGGGCTAGTAAATGCATTCATCCTAGAGAATACTCTTATACTCGTTGTATTGTCAGATGTTTCTCTAGAAGTGTCTCAGCTACTAAGGACTCTAGAAAAGCCCACTTCTTTCTCTAAGAAGGAGAAAAGTAATGAGGAAAAGGTTACTTTTAGTTCTAGAACACCTACTACCTCTAGGATTTTTTTTTTGTTCAAAAATTTATAATGCAGTACTCAATTGCAGTTTGTGGCAGACTCACTACAACAAGTAGCCTATATGAGCCTCAAGAGCCAAGATAGTTCTATTACCAGAAAGAGACACTATTAGTATTAAAGGAGAGATTTAACCTAAGAGAGGAGAAAAAACTAAATACAGGTTACTCATAACCAACCTTTGAATAACATGTCCAAGTCTATAGTATTAGATGTGCTCTAGACAATCCTTCAGTAATATTTTGGTGATTAATTATTTAGTAGGTTACCTGACTTGATATACAATTCCCTATGAACTTGAAGTTGACACTCTATTACTTATAGTTGTCCATAGTATTACTGAGTTGCTAGGATCTCACAGCTGTCACTATTGCCTAGCTAATAGTGAGATAGAAAGGTCAACTAGTAAAAGAGCATGGTCTAAGGGTCATTTGAAATTAGGCTTAATATGATGTAGGACTTGAGCATAGCTTATACCTAAAAGATAAGATTAATAACTGAGTTAGCATATTCTTTTTTTTTCTCTAACCACTACCATAGTTAAATCAAATATTTAGAATAAATCATCTACTACTAATACTTGTTCTCTTGGTCCCTAGGCTATTTCTTCTAGTATTGGTAAGTTTCTAGACTCACTTAATCTTATTTCTCAGGCTAGCTCTAGGACTGGTAAATGCATTAAAAGGGGCGAAAGAGATGATTACTGTGACAAGCAAGTAGAAAAGGCAGTAACAGCTCTCAATTGTGTGCTAAAGAATTTGTGGGAAGAAGTAGAAAGTGGGAGTATCAAAAAGAAATTAAAAAGTGAATATGCAGCTTATTTGGAATCTAAATATAGAAGGAATGATGGGAGCTCAATCTAGATCTTATCTGCATGGTGTTCCTAAGATGTTCATCTTTACATATCATAACAAGCTTACTAGTAGAATAGTCAATAAACCACTTATGGGTCTTACTACACTCAATCAAGTCCTCATCTGCACCCCCATACCAAACCTTATAGGTGTGATACAATCTGAGTTGATGATTAGCCAGGCTTTTCAGGCCTGCTACTCCATAGAAGGTTGTTTGAGTGACCGCTGTGTCTTGTCTCATGAAAGAGTAGGGTATATAGTAGAAAACATGCACTAACTCAATCTCTTACCAAGATTACCCCTTACACACTCAAGAGAATCACATTTACAACCTCAAGAGCTTCTGAGATGAAGGCAAGGGCCAAGGAGGCTCTCCCTCTTAATCTCCACTCTGAGAAATATATTATAATCTTACAAATATTAGAGACTCAATTAAAAAGAAATAGAAAAGGAAACTCTCTATTCTACTACTCTCTCTCGTGTCTCTCCTCTATAATACTACCATGCAGCTATGACAGCCATTACCTTCTTGTCCTCCATATCTCCTAGATATAACCATGTGATCTTACTCTACCTCCATACTTCACTCCTGCCTATTGTTCCTCAAACCCTGAACCAGCTTTCTTCTACTCTGAATACAGTCTAGAAATACATGACAGTGTGTCTGAGCATCAGCAATACAATTGTCATCTGGTAGCACATCTATTTCTTCACTGAGTCTAGCAGTGATGGGATCACTAGTCACTGATAGACTTTTGATCTATTGTCTTGATGTCATATTAGTCTAAGTCCACTCTAGATCAAATTATCTTGTATTCCAAAGATATCTCTAAGCCTCTGATTTTTAGAGTTTCAACATTAATAGTCTATATCTGAGAAATCTGATACTAGCTTATTAGTCTTGCCTCCCGAGGTATATGCTATTCTAGCATGTGGCAGCTCAGTCACTACCTAAGAGAAGTACCCAATTTTGGGTCTAGATTATGTCTGGGGCTTGTAGGAAGTCTCTAGAGTAGGTTCCAATAGTGAAATCCAGGGTTATAACTTTTATTCTATGTTACTTTTCTGCAAAAAATTCTCTAGCAGCATAACAGTGTTCATTCCAAAGGATGCTCTTGTACTTGTCACACTGTCAGATGCTCCTCTAGGAGTGTCTTAGTTGCTAAGGACTCTAGAAAGGCATTTCCTGAGCCCTTTTTTCCTTTGAGGAGGAGCCTATTGATAAGAAAAAGATTAGTTCTGGTCCTAAGACACCTACTACCTCAAGAATCATTACAAGTAAGCTTTCTCATAGAATTGCCCCTCTCTAGCTCCCTATTGCTCCCTTTTCCTTTGTTCCTGAAGAGAAAACATATTCTATGAGTTGGGATGACCAAGTTTCTGCTAAGAAGAGCAGGAGCCTTGTCTCGAGGGTAGTTTTTGTTCCCTAGGCTCCTTTGTTAACTAGTTTGATGCCTCATGGCCCAAACCATGAAACAGCTGAGTCATTTTTCCAAGTAAAGAGTAGTAGTACAAAGTTAGGTACCTATGACATGACAGGTGACTATGATACATTAGTCATTTATAAAAGTGACAGCTTACCTCAGGTATCACAACTAGTAACAAGTGACATTGTCACATATGATATCACACATGATAGTAACTTATAGGATAGTGAACACTATATTATATCTTTGTTTGGTCACTTTGGTTATTTAGAGAATGATGCCAAAGCCCTTGCCTCATCTGTATTGTATATTGCATGCTTTATTCAAAAGCATCCTATTAGAAGCTGTCCTATTGAACAGTTTTCTCCTATTTTAGGAACAGGTTCTATTATGTGACATCTATTCCAAACTGTGTCTGTAGCAGGGTGGAATTATTTCAAGGTTTTATCCCAAGCTTGATGTTCTCTCATATGTGGAGGCTATGAGGACTCTTTATACTAACTTGCCAATGAAGAGTAGCCAGTCCCCACCTTTTGTTAGAACCTGGACAGTGGTGACAGCTGTGAGGTCCTAGCAACTTAGTAACACTGTGGACAGTTGAACTATAAGTGACAAAGTGCCAACTTCAAGTCCATAGGGAATTACACATCAAGTTAGGTAACCTACTAAATAATTAATCACCTAAATATTACTAAAGGACTGTCTAGAGCACATCTAACATAAGGATGTTCATTGACCATAGGCAAGAACAGTAGCCAGATTAAGTAGGAATGGTGGAGTTTGCCTATAACAATAAAGCATACTCAAGTACCAAAACATTGCCTTTCAAGGCAAATTACAAACAAGACCCAAGAATGGGATTTGAAACAAGAAAGAAAGAGAAATCTGAAGGGGCAAAAAAATTTATAACTAAAATAAAAGAGATTCAGAAAGAAGCAAAAGTAGCACTAGGAAAAGCATAAGAAGAAATAAAGAGATATGTAGATAGAAAGTAAGTAGAAGTCAATGAATATAGAGTAGAAAACTTGGTAATGCTTAGTACTAAGGATCTGAAATATCAAATGGTTAGAAGGAGAACAGAAAAGCTAATAGAGAGATTTGTTGGCCCTTATAAAATAAAGAAAATTATATTATTGAACACAGTAGAATTAGAGCTACCTAGTACAATAAAAATACATTTAGTAGTTAATGTTAGTAGAATATAGAGAGATATAGGACAAGTAAAAGAGCAAAGAAAAGAGCAACCAGCTCCAGTTATTATAAAAGGAGAAGAGGAGTGAAAAGTTAAAAGAATTCTGAATAAACAACAAGTAAGAGAGAAAGACAAATACTTGGTAAAGTAGAAAAGATTTACAGCAGAGTTTGATACTTGGGAAAGAAGAGAGAATTTAGAAAACACAAAAGAGGTGATTGAAGGATTTGAGAAAGAATATCAGCAAGATATAAAAGAAGTAAATTGGCAAAAAAGAAAGAAAAGAATATTTAAGAGAGGAGAATTGCCAAGAAGGTTTATGGCAAAGAAATTATTTAGATGAACATAAGGCTGAAGAGAAATTGAAGGTACTAGAAAGGAGGATAAGTAAAAAGAACCTTGAAAACAGTCAAGAAAAAAAAAAGAAACTAAGTAGAAAAATTTTGGAGTTAGAGAATAAACAAAAGAAGACAAGGACAAGATAGGCAATATAGTTGACCTATACTATAAGCTGTAAAAATCCTTGGGATAAGAAAACCTAAAAGGGAAGTAGTGTTATGACTTGGCAAAATGGCTAAGTTATTATTTATATTTTATTTTATTTTATTTTTCTTTTGGACTTACTATACAAGGAAGTATGGGAAAGTGTTATATGACAAATGTCACATATCATATCACATGATGGGATTACATGATGAGTGTGAGAAAATAGTACACAGACTATATAGTAGTTGTATAAGTAGTATATAAGAAATAAATGGGGACTTTATTGAGTTCTCCTTGTCAACTTAGACTTGGAGGGTAATTAAGTTGTCTCAGGCTAAGTCACTACATTATAATCAAATTGAAGAGGTATTAAAGAAAACTCATATCTTCAATGTTATTGTTTTAGTCTTTAAATTACATGTCATCAAGGCCTCCCCAAAATCTGATTTAGTTATCATCTGGGTTGATACCTAGGACTCTCAAAATAGCACCAATGCTAAGAAACTCATCAACAAAAGTTTTAATACATTGCTACTATATAAGAGACCAATATGAACCTAGGAGTTCCTTAATGCAAGAACTACTGGAAGTAGGACCATATTACCTTTACTTGCTAGGCACATAAAGCTAAACCTTCTAGACTTGAAACTAAGAAGAAAGAACTATGCCACCACATATTTAAGTATATCAACTATAAGGGAAAACACCAAGCAAACAGCTATGAATGCCTCTTTTGAAAACACTGGTTCAACTGCAAATAGTATTCCAAGAAAGCTCAAGAGCTCAAACTCAATTTGCTCAGCTGTGAGCAGCATCAAATAATGATTGTTAAGTCCTTAAGAGTATTCTCACAGAATATTTAAAAGAACAAGTTGCTTACTACTCTTATCATCAAGAATAAAAAAGACATAGGAGCTCTAAATTACCTCTCTTGGACAACATTTGCAAGAAACCCCTGTCTAGCTAGACATCATTCAAGAGTCATTACATATATCAACAATAGACTTATAAAGCTACATTTTTCACTTTAAAAGGACATCATCAGTCATTGAGATATTAATCTTGTATTATTCTTTAATTGCAACATTATATACTTCCTTTTCAATATTTATTCTAATGATCAACAGAGTGTCTTAAATTATCTAAAGGATAATAAGGACATTATTTAGATTGACCTCATTATAACAGAAGATTTTAATATTAAAGACAACAACTAGGACCTATCATACTTATACCACTCATTATACACAGATACTCTCCTTGAAATCACTAACAATTTTAATCTAGAGTGATCCATTCCTACTAATCCAGTCCCTACATAATATACTAACAATCCCCAAGACTCAAATTCGGTAATAGATTTAATGTTCTTGTATGCTAATGCAAAAGAATTTAACAACTATTAAATCCTATTTGAACCATGAAATCTATTTGTGTAAGACTCTAGCTATGATGACTTAAGTCTACTCCAAGTCAGAGTTGACAAGGAGAACTTGATAGAGTTCCTGTTTGATTTTCTATACTACTTATATATTTTACTATGATGGCTGTGCAATATCCTTCCATAGTCCTTATGTTGTTTCCATTATATGTCTACCTTATCACATGTTGTGACTGTGACTTGTGACATGACAAAAATGGTGACCAATGTCACATTTGTGACTAATCACATGATATCTTCCCATGCTCTATCCTTGTAGTAGTAAGTCCAAAATAAAAGAAACTAAAAGAAAAAGAAAATAGAAATGACTTAGACATTTTACCAAGTCATGATAATCTGACTATACATCTCTAGTTACAACAATAACCATTGAAGAGAAACATATCCAAATGAAGAAACAGTCTATCCCCAAAGATAGTAAAAAGAAAAAGGAATTCATTAAGGAATTGGACAATAAGCTTAGTGCTATGGACACAACTAATATCTTTGATATAGAAACCTTAGAACATATTACCTAAGAGCTTGTGTTAATCATCAAAGACCTCTGGAATAAATACTCTAAATCTGTCAATATAACAAAATAATCCAAGGAGTGGTAAAACTAAGGAGTATAGTAGGAACCTTGCAATCTACTGACAATCTAAAATAAAATAAGATTAGATCTTATTCAAGAAGATAACCAGGGTAACTAAACAAAATTTCTTTAACAAAAAAATCCAAGAAATTGCCTCAACTAATAAAAAACTGTGGGACCTTATAAACTAGGTCAAGAAATGAAAACTAGCTATCAAAACCATTAAGTCCAATGGCTAACTGTGCATTGAATTAGACAATCTATGACAAGTGCTATACCAGTTCAATAACTTGGCCCAGGATAGGCCAATAAACACTTGACTACTAGATGAAATCCCTAATAGTTAACCTATGGAATAGTCTCTTTTTTTGAGTACCAAAATTCATGATGCTCTCAAAAGTACAATAGTTTATTGATACCTAGCCTAGACCATGTTTCTTGGAGCTATCTTAAAAATATACTCTGTAATCCCTAGTGTACCATTAATATTATGAACATAGCAAGTGCTTGTATCAACCTTAGTTACTAGCCAACACACTTCAAAAAATCTACCTCTATTATCATTCCCAAACTAATAAGATATCCTATGACACACCCAAAATGTTCTGTCTAATTGTCCTTCTCAATGTACTGGATAAACTAATTGAAAAAGTGATAAGTAGTCAAATGTAAATTTACTCTATCTCTTTTAATTTCTTTCATCCTAACCAACTAAGAGAAATCAGACAGTGATCAACAATGGATATAGGTATATTTCTGACTTACCTTATTAGAACAAGCTAGGTTAAAGGCCTTTATATGAGCACATTGGTTTTCAACATAGCTCAATTTTTTCTTTTTCTTAATCACTAATTCCTTTCAATGATCCCAACCAAAGCTAGTTTTGACATTAGAATCTCCTGCTTCTTTTCTAACTATTTAATTAACAGACAGACTCAATATATATGGAATCATTCCACATCACCACTATTCAATACAGATATTGGCATAGAATAGGGATTTGCTCTCTCTTCTATTCTCTTGGCTCTATACATCATCCTTCTTTTCTATATTTTCAAAAAAAAAAACAAAAAATCTCTCTATTCCTTCTTCTATTCTATCTTTTGTTGACAATGGACTTCTTATTTCTCAGGAGAAGAGTTATGAAAATCAAATGCAATCCTTTACATCAACTATAGTATTATCTTTTCTCTCTTTAACCAATTCAGTCTTATGATTAAACACAAAAAATCTGAAGTCTTCTACTTCTTCAGATTGACAAAAAGACAAAACCCTCTTCTCTAGACTTAGGCCACTAGGTGGATCAATACTCAAACCCAAGAAAATCTAGTAGTACCTAGAATTCTTCTTCAACAAAAAACTCTCATTTCAATACCATACCCACTTTTATGCTAACAAAGCATTATCTACTATCAAAGGCATGAATTTACTTGGTAACTCTATAAGAGGTCTTTTTCTAATGCATAAATACCTTCTTTATAGAATTTGTGTTCTTTCCATTGCTCTCTATGGATTCCAACTATGGTTTTTCAAAGGAGCCCTACTTTACTACCCTCTCAAGGCCTTAAGGAAAATGCAAAGAA
>Ga0157361_1000197_pt1 | contig 30463 bp, 27 predicted proteins | sample AttlaeALBM2_FD_111481 | JGI IMG/M metagenome (GOLD analysis project Ga0157361, IMG submission 111481) | Fungus gardens microbial communities from leaf cutter ant in Ribeirão Preto, State of São Paulo, Brazil - Atta laevigata ALBM2 | ecosystem: Host-associated > Fungi > Mycelium > Unclassified ...
AGATTCGCTATGTGCGTTTCACTTCACCGCAACATCGCCGTGTCATTCTGATTGTGCCGGGCCGTATTGAGAGCTACATCAAATACCCCGAGCTGGCTTACGATCTGTTCCACTGCGGCTATGATGTGGTGATCGTTGACCACCGCGGTCAGGGGCGCTCCGATCGTCTGCTGGCGGATTCGCATCGCGGCCATGTCGTGGAGTTCAGTCACTACGTTGACGATCTGGAGACGCTGTATCTGAAAGAGATCGTCAGCAACCACTATCAGCAGCGCTATGTGCTGGCCCACTCAATGGGCGGTGCGATTCTGGCGCTGTTCCTGGCGCGACAGCCGCAGGCCTTTCATGCTGCTGTGTTTTGCGCGCCCATGTTCGGTATTGTACTGCCGCTGCCGCCGTTTCTCGCCCACCGCATTCTGGACTGGGCAGAAAAATTACCGGTGCTGCGTGACGGCTATGCGCTCGGCACCGGCCGCTGGCGGGCGCACCCGTTTGGCATCAACCGTCTGACGCACAGCCGCGAGCGCTATCGACGTAATCTGCGTTTTTACGCCGATGACCCGGCGATCCGCGTGGGCGGACCGACCTATCACTGGGTGCGCGAAGGCGTGCAGGCCGGGCGCAGCATCCTCAGTCAGGTGGATAAAATTACCACGCCGACGCTGCTGCTGCAGGCCAGCGAGGATGACGTAGTGGATAACCGCTCACAGGATATTTTCTGCGCCGCGATGGCCGAAGCCGGGCATCCGGTCGCCGGCACGACGCCATATATCATCCAGGGCGCGCGTCATGAGATCCTGTTTGAAACAGACGCTATGCGCGCCGAAGCCCTTAACGCGGTGATCGATTTCTTTGAGCGCCCCGTTTCCTGAATTGCCACTTTTGACATCATTACCAGAGGTTTACATGTACCACATCGTCGCATCCGACCTGGATGGCACGCTGCTTTCACCGGAACACCGTCTGACCCCTTTCGCACGCACCACGCTGCAGGCGCTGGTGGCACAGGATGTTCATTTTATTTTTGCCACCGGCCGCCACTACATTGATGTCGGACAGATGCGCGATAAGCTGGGCATTCCGGCTTATATGATCACCTCCAACGGCGCGCGCGTACACAATGCCGCGGGCGAGCTGGTGTTCAGCCATAACCTCGACGCGGATATCGCCAGCGAACTGTACGGCCTGCAGTATCACAATGAACATATCCTGACCCATGTTTACCGTGATGATGAGTGGTATATGAGCCGCCATAATCCGGATGAAGAGGACTTTTTTCAGGAGTCGGTGTTCAACTATGAGGTCTATCAGCCGGGTATGCTGCCGACCGACGGCATCAGCAAAGTGTTCTTTACCTGTACCGATCCGCAGCATCTGATCCCGCTGGAGCAGGCCATTGAAGCCCGCTGGGGCGATCGCGTTAACGTGAGTTTCTCTCTGCCGACCTGTCTGGAGGTGATGGCGGGTGGCGTGTCGAAAGGCCATGCGTTAGAGGCGGTGGCAAAGCAGCTTGGCCATTCGCTGAAGGAGTGCATTGCTTTTGGTGATGGTATGAATGATGTAGAGATGCTGAGCATGGCAGGCAAGGGCTGCATTATGCGCAACGCTTATCAGCGTCTGAAGGATACATTGCCAACGCTGGAGGTGATTGGCAGCAACGCAGAGGATGCGGTGCCGCATACCTTGCGTAAGCTGTTTCTCTCCTGAGAACGGCTGGCGGCCCTGCCGGGTCGCCACTACGAATGATTGGGGTGATGGCGGCAGCAGGGCCGCCATCGTTCCCGCCCTCAATCAGGCCATCTGCTTCTTATGCTTATGCTCGTTCACCATGGTGAGCAGCAGCAGGATCACTGCCAGAATCGAACCGGCAATCATCACCATAAAGCCGCCGTCCCAGCCAAAGTAATCCACGGTATAACCAACAATCGCACTTGCCGCCACGGAACCACCCAGATAACCGAACAGCCCCGTAAAGCCGGCTGCAGTACCGGCGGCTTTCTTCGGAGCCAGCTCCAGCGCGTGCAGGCCAATCAGCATCACCGGACCGTAAATCAGGAAGCCGATAACGATCATACAGAGCATATCGATGCCAGGGTTGCCCGGTGGGTTAAGCCAGTAAACGATGGTCGCGATAGTCACCAGCGTCATAAAGAACACGCCCGTGGCACCACGGTTGCCGCGGAAAACCTTGTCTGACATCCAGCCACACAGCAGCGTACCGGGAATACCGGCGTACTCATACAGGAAGTAGGCCCACGAAGATTTATCCAGCGTGAAGTGTTTTACCTCTTTCAGGTAGGTCGGTGACCAGTCAAGAATGCCGTAGCGCAGCAGGTAGACAAACACATTCGCCAGCGCGATATACCACAGCAACTTATTCGGCAGCACGTACTGCATGAAAATCTGCTTCGCCGTCAGCTCCTGCTCATGCTCTTCGTTATAGTCTGGCGGATAGTCATTTTTGTAAGCCTCAATTGGCGGCAGACCGCACGACTGCGGCGTATCGCGCATCAGGGCAAACGCAATGATGGCGACAAGGATCGCGCCAAATGCCGGCATATACAGGGCCGCTTTCCAGTCGTTAAACCATGCCATGCCCAGCAGGAACAGGAGTGGCGGAAGACCACCGCCAACGTTATGCGCGCAGTTCCATACGGAGACAATCCCGCCGCGCTCCTTTTGCGACCACCAGTGCACCATGGTGCGTCCGCACGGTGGCCAGCCCATGCCCTGGAACCAGCCGCACAGGAACAGCAGCACAAACATCACCATGATGCTTGATGTCGCCCACGGTACGAAGCCCATGAACAGCATCACCGCTGCCGCCAAAATTAAGCCCGCGGGTAAAAATACGCGCGGGTTCGAGCGATCCGAAACCGAGCCCATAATGAACTTGGAAAAGCCATAGGCGATGGAGATCCCCGATAGCGCAAAACCGAGATCGCCACGGGAAAAGCCCTGCTCAACCAGATACGGCATCGCCAGCGCAAAGTTTTTCCGCACCAGATAGTAAGCGGCATAGCCGAAGAAGATGCCCAGGAAGATTTGCCAGCGCAGGCGGCGATAGAGCGGATCAACACGATCATCGGCCACCTGGGGCTGATGCGGTGCAGGTTTAAAGATACTTAACATGAAGATGGCCCTCCGGGGGCGCAATATAGTTATGGATTCCCAGCAGGTTGGGCAGTGAAGTCGGACAAATATAAATGGAGACAGCCCGTTTCCATTTCGCGCAAAGGATAGTGATGGTTACGTGCATTTACTGTGATGTGTGACACATATGTTACAGTTTTATGACAATTGAGAGCGATAAAAACCAAAAAATGTTGGTATTCGCGCATTTTTGCCAGCGTGGCGCGTTAACGCAGCGTAAACGCCTTTGGCTTGTCAGACCCTGGCATAGCAGGGCAAATGCATGCAATTGGAAGAGTGAATTTTGTCCGCTTGTAAATCAGATAAATCAGTGCCGGCTGCGCAGTTTGTTTACACTAGCGGTATTATTGATTTTGGGATCCTTTACCGTGCTGTTACTGATCGTTACCACCATTCTGTGGGCTTTTTCCTTTAGCTTAATCGGCGAGTATCTGGCGGGGCAGGTTGATACCTGGTTCTCGGTGCTGATGCGGCTTGGGCTGGCTGCGCTGGTTTTTCTGCCATTCCTGCGCTGGCGTGGCTATCGCGCCTCCACGCTTCTGCTCTATATGCTGGTTGGCATGCTGCAGCTCGGCATCATGTACCTGATCAGTTTCGAAGCCTATCTCTATCTTAGTGTCTCAGAGTTCCTGCTGTTTACCGTGATGACGCCGCTCTATATCACGCTGATTTACGATCTGCTCAGTAAGCGCCCGTTGCGCATTGGCTACGCTTTCAGCGCGCTGCTGGCGGTGGCCGGCGCGGCGATCATTCGCTACGACCAGGTCAGCGAGCACTTCTGGTTTGGGTTGATGCTGGTGCAGGCCGCGAACCTCTGCTTTGCTATTGGCATGGTGGGCTATAAGCGTTTACAGGAGATCCGGCCAATGCCGCAGCATACGGCGTTTTCCTGGTTCTATCTGGGCGCGGTGCTGATTGCGGCGCTGGCATGGGGCATGTGGGGCAATCCGAACAAACTGCCGACCACGTCACTGCAGTGGGGCATTCTGGTCTGGCTGGGAGTCGCCGCTTCCGGGCTGGGGTATTTCATGTGGAACTATGGTGCCACGCAGGTTGATGCCGGCACGCTGGGGATCATGAACAATATGCACGTGCCGGCAGGCCTGCTAGTGAATCTGGCTATCTGGCAGCAAAAGCCGCACTGGCCAAGCTTTATCGCGGGTGCGATAGTGATTTTCGCATCGCTTTATGTGCATAAGCGCTGGATACTTGGCAAGCGCCAGCCGTAATGTCGCCGGGCGCGCTTCGCCCGGTTTGAGATCGGTAGCGTGCCGGGCCGCCAGCGGGCCTGGCAGGCTACTCAGACGCCCTTAGCCTTTTTGGCCGGCGTGGTCGGGCGCTGCACCAGCGTTAATCCCTTGAGGAAGTTACGCAGAATCTGGTCGCCGCACTCGCGGTAGTTCTTGTGATCCGGATTACGGAAAATCGCCCCGATTTCGCCCTGCGACACTTTAAAATTCGCCCTGAGCAGAATATCGGGGATATCGGTGGTTTTCAGTGCAAAGGCGATGCGCAGTTTCTTCAGGAAGATATTGTTTGTCATGCGGCGCTCAATCGACGGCGCAGGCGCATCCTCGCTCTTACCGCGACGATAGAAGATCAACCCGTTAAGGAAATAACCCATCAGCACATCCGGCAACTTACGGAAAGCGGCGTCATCATCCTTCTTCAGCCAGGCCTGCACATCCTCCAGCGGCACATCGCTTCCCGCCAGGGCAAAAATCTCCACCACTTTGCTATCGCTCAAATCAAGCATATAGCGCACGCTGCGCAGAACATCGTTATTGGTCATGGTGAAACTCTCCGGGTAGCGAATAAGGCGGCGCATTATAGAGCAGGCGGGGCGGGGATAACAGCACGGGCGACGTGCGCCGCCCGCTTAATCAGGAAGAAACCGACTGCAGTGAGCCCGGACGCGCGGCGTCACGCACAAAGGGCAGATGCTCACAGGCGTGCTGGCGGGCAAATCGCACAAAGGCTTCCAGCACCGGCTGACGCTGCTCACCGTCGCGCACGGCCGCGTACAGGCGGCTCCACAGGCCTTCGCCCAGCGTGCGGGTAACCACCAGCCCCTGCTTCTCAAAACTCTCAACCACCCAGTGTGGCAGGGCGGCAATTCCCATGCCCGCCGACACCATCTGAATCAGCAGCAGCGTGTTATCCACGCTTTTCAGGGCCGGACTTACGCCCGCAGGCTGCAGGAAATGGCGCCACACATCCAGACGCTGACGCTGTACCGGGTAAATCATCAAGACTTCACTGGCCAGATCCTCCGGTGAAATGTGCTCAAGCCGCGCCAGCGGATGATCCGGCGCCAGCACCAGGCGCACCTCGAAATCAAACATCGGTGAGTAAAACAGCCCGCTGCGCGGCAAGATATCTGACGTCAGCACCACATCCAGCTCGCCCTGCTGTAAAGCGGGCTGCGGATCAAAGGTCACGCCCGATTTGAAATCCACCGCCACCTGCGGCCAGCTCTGACGGAAATTGTTCAGCGCGGGCGTGAGCCACTGAATGCAGCTGTGGCACTCAATCGCGATGCGCAGCGTTGTCTGGTGCGGCTCATGGCATGCCTGCAGCGCCTGCTGAATCTGCGGCAGAATCTGCTCTGCCAGCTGCAGCAAAATTTCACCCTGCGGCGTAAAACGTAATGGCTGGCTCTTACGCACAAACAGCCGGAAACCCAGCCGCTGCTCCAGATCGCTGAACTGGTGAGACAACGCCGATTGCGTCTGATGGAGCTGGGCAGCGGCGGCGGCTAACGAACCGGTATTCCGCAGCGCCTGCAGCGTCCGCAGGTGTTTGAGTTCGATCATGAGAGTCCTTCACATCGGATTGAACAAATTGCGCTTGAGGAGCATACAGTACCCGCAGATTATAGCGGTGTAAACATCTGGACGGCTAAACATCTCAGGTAAGCGTTATTGCCCTTTCGGTTTGTTCAGCCAGAACCCGCAGCAAAGCGAAGCATATCTGGAGGATATCTGATGACCATTCTAAACCACACCCTCGGTTTCCCACGCGTTGGTCTGCGTCGTGAACTGAAGAAAGCACAGGAAAGCTACTGGGCAGGTAATAGCTCACAGGAAGAGCTGCAGGCCGTGGGTCGCGAATTGCGTGCGCGTCACTGGCAACAGCAGAAGGAGGCGGGTGTGGACCTCCTGCCGGTGGGTGATTTCGCCTGGTACGATCACGTTCTCACCACCAGCCTGCTGCTCGGCAATGTGCCGGCGCGTCACCAGAATAAAGATGGTTCAGTGGATCTCGATACCCTGTTTCGCATTGCCCGGGGCCGGGCACCCACTGGCGAGCCCGCCGCCGCCGCAGAGATGACCAAGTGGTTTAACACCAATTATCACTATATGGTGCCGGAGTTCACCAAAGGGCAGCAGTTCAGCCTCACCTGGATGCAACTGCTGGATGAAGTGGACGAAGCGCTGGCGCTCGGTCACACCATCAAGCCGGTGCTGCTCGGCCCGGTAACGTACCTGTGGCTGGGGAAAGTGAAGGGGGAGACGTTTGATCGTCTGACGCTGCTGCAGGAGATTCTGCCGGTTTACCAGCAACTCCTGCACGAACTGAAAAAGCGCAATATTGAGTGGGTACAGATTGACGAACCGGCACTGGCGCTGGAGCTGCCGCAGGCATGGCGCGAGGCGTTCGCACCAGCGTACCGTGCGCTGCAGGGCGAGGTAAAACTGCTGCTGACCACCTACTTCGACAGCATCGGTCAGAATCTTGATGTTATCAACACGCTGCCGGTGCAGGGCCTGCATGTCGATCTGGTGCACGGCAAGGATGATATTCAGCAGCTGAACCAGCAGCTCCCCGCAGAGTGGCTGCTGTCGCTGGGCGTGATCAACGGCCGCAACGTCTGGCGCGCCGATCTCAGCCGCTGGTTTGAACGCCTGCAGCCATTGGTCAGTCAGCGGAAACAGCTGTGGATCGGGTCATCCTGCTCGCTTCTGCACAGCCCCATTGACCTGAGTGTGGAAACGCGGCTGGATGATGAAGTCAAAAGCTGGTTTGCGTTCGCGCTGCAGAAGTGTACTGAACTGGCGCTGCTGAGCACGGCGCTGAATAACCATGATGCGGCTTCGCTGACGGCGTGGAGCGCGCCAGTTCACGCACGCGCGCACTCTTCACGCGTACACAACGCGGCCGTGGCGCAGCGTCTGGCAACGATCCAGGCCAGCGATACTGAACGCCGCAGCGCCTACACCAAGCGCGCAAAAGCGCAGCGCCACCGCTTCAACCTGCCAGCCTGGCCGACCACTACCATCGGCTCATTCCCGCAAACCACGGAGATTCGCGGCCTGCGTCTCGACTTCAAAAAAGGCAATATTGACGGCGGCCGCTATCGTACCGGCATCGCAGAGCACATTAAACAGGCGATTGCCGAGCAGGAGCGTTTGGGGCTTGATGTGCTGGTGCACGGTGAAGCGGAGCGTAATGACATGGTGGAGTACTTTGGCGAAAACCTTGATGGCTTTGTGTTTACCCAGAACGGCTGGGTGCAGAGCTATGGTTCACGCTGCGTGAAGCCACCGATCATCATCGGAGATATCAGCCGTCCGGCGCCAATCACCGTGGAGTGGGCCAGATATGCCCAGTCGCTGACCGACAAACCGGTGAAAGGAATGCTGACCGGCCCGGTGACCATTCTCTGCTGGTCCTTCCCGCGTGAGGATGTGAGCCGCGAAACCATTGCGAAACAAATTGCGCTGGCGCTGCGTGACGAAGTGGCGGATCTGGAGCAGGCGGGTATCGGTATCATCCAGATTGATGAACCGGCGCTGCGCGAAGGGTTGCCGCTGCATCAGTCTGACTGGGCCGCCTATCTGACCTGGGCCGTTGACGCTTTCCGCCTGAACGCTGCTGTCGCGCAGGATGAGACGCAGATTCACACCCACATGTGTTACTGCGAGTTCAACGACATCATGGATTCGATCGCCGCGCTGGATGCCGATGTGATTACCATCGAAACCTCACGTTCAGATATGGATCTTCTGGAGGCGTTCAAAGCGTTTGAGTACCCCAACGAAATCGGACCGGGCGTGTATGACATTCACTCACCGAATGTTCCCGGCGTGACGTGGATGGAGGAGTTGCTGCGCAAAGCGGCGCGGAACATTCCGCCAGAGCGCTTGTGGGTCAACCCGGACTGCGGGCTGAAAACCCGCGGCTGGAGTGAGACGCGTCAGGCGCTGGCGAACATGGTTAAAGCCGCGCAGAACTTGCGTGCGCTTAGCTAACAGGCGGATAAAAAGAGAGCGGGGCGCCTGTGCGCCCCTTTTTGTTATGCGTTTGGCGCAACGCCATACTGCGCAAACCATGCCAGCATGCGCTGCCAGCCATCGTTGGCGGACTCTGCGTGGTAGCTCGGACGGTAGTCTGCGTTAAACGCATGGCCGGCTTCCGGGTATACCACGATCTCTGCTTTGGCGTTGGCGGCGTGCAGCGCCTGGCGCATCTTATCGATACTCTCCAGCGGGATGCTCTCATCCTGCCCGCCGTACAAACCCAGCACCGGCGCATTCAAATCCACGGCGACGTCAATCGGGTGCTTCTGCTGCTTCAGCGTTTTCTCCCCCTCCAGGCGACCATACCAGGCTGCGGCGGCGCGCACCTGCGGATTGTGTGCAGCGAACAGCCAGCTGATACGTCCGCCCCAGCAGAAACCGGTGATCGCCATACGACGAATATCTCCGTCGTGGCGCGCCGCCCAGTTGGCGACATGGTCGAGGTCGGAGAGCACTTGCGTATCGGGTACCTTGCTGACCAGCTCTTTAAACAGCGTAGGAATGTCGTTGTAATCGTTCGGGTCGCCTTCGCGGAAGTAGAGCTCCGGCGCGATCGCGAGATACCCCTCCAGCGCCAGGCGACGGCAGATATCGCGAATATGCTCATGCACGCCAAAGATTTCCTGCACGACCAACACCACGGGCAGCGTGCCTTCATAATTTTTGGGACGGGCATAGTAAGCGGGCAGATTCTCGCCCTGGCTTGGCACCGAGGTTTCGCCGGCGTGAATCGCCTCGCTGCTGGTGGTAATGGTGCTGCTGGCCGTGGGCTGAACCGCTGGCGCAAAGCCGCCGGGCGCTGATTTTTGTGCCATATTGTCTTCAGTTTTCATTGTTCTCTCCGTGCTGGCAAATGCGCAATCACGTAACTATAGCCTGGCCAACAGGCAAGGCTGGCGTAGGGTACAAAGGGATCGGATTACAGGTTCTGCTTCTCTATTAACATTGCCGTCCTGGGTTACACAGCACTGCTTGTAGCAATTTAGCCGGGCAGAGCGTTAATGTGTGATTTAAGTCACATTAATTTTTGGTCTTAATGCAAGTTTCATTATCGATAGTGAAATTAGTCACATATTTATCCGGGCAGCTGACGTAAAGTGACGCGCTCATTCCCTTATTTATCCAGGAGTCTGTTATGGCCCAGTCTGACGTTTTCCACCTTGGCATCACTAAAGCCGATCTGAAAGGAGCCACGCTGGCGATCGTTCCTGGCGATCCGGAGCGCGTGAAGAAAATTGCCGCGCTGATGGACAACCCGCAACATCTGGCTTCACACCGCGAGTTCACCACTTACCTGGCCGAAGTGGATGGAAAACCGGTGGTCGTCTGCTCAACCGGCATCGGCGGCCCGTCGACCTCTATCGCCGTAGAGGAGCTGGCACAACTTGGCGTGCGTACATTCCTGCGCGTGGGCACCACTGGCGCAATTCAGCCGCACATTAACGTTGGCGATGTGCTGGTCACGACCGCATCCGTGCGCCTTGACGGTGCCAGCCTGCACTTTGCACCGATGGAGTTCCCGGCGGTGGCTGATTTTAGCTGCACTACCGCGCTGGTGGCGGCGGCAGAAGCCTGCGGCGCAAAAACGCATATCGGTATTACGGCATCGTCTGACACCTTCTATCCGGGCCAGGAGCGCTATGACACCTTCTCCGGTCGCGTGGTCAGTCGCTTCCAGGGATCGATGAAAGAGTGGCAGGAGATGGGCGTCCTTAACTATGAGATGGAATCCGCTACACTGTTAACCATGTGCGCCAGTCAGGGACTGCGTGCCGTTATGGTGGCAGGCGTCATCGTCAACCGGACGCAGAAAGAGATCCCGGATGCGGCGACCATGAAGCAGACCGAAAGCGATGCGGTGAAAATTGTGGTAGAAGCTGCGCGTCGCTTACTGTAGTGCGTCAGTCAGGGGATGAATTCGAGACCAGGCTTATAGGGAGCTCAGTAATTGCCTGATTAGAATGCGCGCAAATTCAGCCGATCTGAGAAATTTCTTATGCGCAAAACGGTTTACGTCCCACGTCCGACTTTAATGAGTCATCCCGCTGCTACGCAGGCGCGTGTCGAGAGCGCAGCAGCGCGGTTCCGCCAGGCGATGGCGGCTGCGAACTACCCGCTGGCGCGCCAGTGCTGTGAAGAAGTGCTGCGCGTGATGCCCAACCAGATGCAGGTGCTCAGCGATTATGCGTTAACGCTGATGCGCACCGGCGAATACAAAAAATCCTACAAAATCTACCAGAAGATCTACCAGGCGCCCGCAGCGCAACGTGCACAGGCGACAGAGACCTGGCTGGATGGCTTAACCGAAGTGTGCGGCTGGCTGGGCAAGCAGGATGAGGTCGCTCGCTATGGTCTGGAATCCCTGAACAACTCCGATGCCATTTTCAGTAAAGGCCAGAAAGCTTCTCTGCCGGCGCCCACGCCGCCGCCCATCAATCGCGCCAGCCCGGCCGAAAATATCATCTCCTTTAGCCTGTACGGTGGTCAGCCACGCTACTGCGAAACGCTGATTAAAAACGTGGAGGTGGCGCGGGAGCTCTATCCTGACTGGATATGCCGCATCTATCTTGATGACAGCGTGCCAGAACATGTCTGGCAGCGCCTTGAGCAGCCCAACACCCAGCTGGTGGATATGTCGCAGGAGAAGACCCTGTTTCCAACGCTGTGGCGTTTCCTCGTCATGGATGATCCGCAGGTTAAACGCTATATCGTGCGTGACGCGGATTCACTGCTCTCCGAGCGGGAAGTCGTTGCCGTTGATGCCTGGCTTGCATCCCCTTACTGGTTCCATCACATGCGTGATTACTATTCGCATACCGAGCTACTCCTGGCGGGCATGTGGGGCGGCTGCCACGGCGTTTTCCATAACGTTGAGCAGCAGATGCGCGACTTTATCGCGCAGTATCAGGGCAGTGAGCGCTTTACCGACCAATATTTCCTCAAAGTGGCGCTATGGCCGACGGTGCGTGAAAGTATCCTTAATCACGACGACATCTTCCGCTTCCACCATGCGCAGCCCTGGCCGGCACATGCACCGATTCGCTGGCAGACTGAGAGCTTCCATGTCGGCAGTAATGCCGGTTTTGCCAGCATGGCCGGTAAAGTGGCCAATGCAGAGAACGGTGAGCAGCAGGTAGAACTGACCTGTGGCGGTCAGAGCTGGTGCTACCCGGCCAGAGTGCATAATGAAACCGAGTGGGTGCTGCCGATGCCCTTTTTCCTGATCGATGCGTGGCGGGCAGGAGAGTTAACGGTGCGGGCGCTGTAGCGTTATCACTTTGCACTGCAATAAATTGCAGTGCAGTGGATCAGCGCTCTGAATAATTGACAGGCGTATCATTTATGTCTGGACATTCATACAGTGCAACTTTACCTTTTCCTCAGCGAGACGATCCGCGGGGGAATTATGGATCAGCAACTTATCATTAGCGGCGCGCTGGCATTGGCTGGCCTTGGCCTGGGCTGGATAATGGCCCAGCTGCGCGCCGGTCATCAGCACGCCAGCTTCACTACCGAACGCAGATTGCAGGAAGAGGCGCAGCAGCGTCAGCAGCAGCAGGTCACGCAGCTGCAACAGCAGCTTCAGCAGCGTGAACAGGAGCTGCGTCAGCTGCATGGAGCCCTGAGCGGCGCGCAGGAGCGGCTGCAGCAGCTGGATTACTGGCGCGGCGAAAGCGAACAGCTCAGCCGCGAATTGCGCAATCAGCTGGAGGTTAACAGCGCGCAGGAAGCTGAACTGCGTGAAGTCACCATCCGCCTGGAGGAGACGCGCTTCGCCGCCGAGGAGAAGCAGCGTCTGCTCACCAACAGCGAACAGCGCCTCAGCGCCCAGTTTGAAAACCTGGCCAACCGCATTTTCGAAAACAGCGGGCGGCGCGTCGATGAACAGAACCGTCAAAGCCTCAATAGCCTGATTGGCCCGCTACGCGAACAGCTTGACGGCTTCCGCCGGCAGGTCAATGACAGCTTTGGTCAGGAGGCGCGGGAGCGTCATACGCTGGCGCACGAGATCCGCCAGCTGCAACAGCTGAATGCGCAAATGGCGCAGGAGGCCATCAACCTGACCAAAGCGCTGAAAGGCGACAACAAAATTCAGGGCAACTGGGGCGAAGTGGTGCTAAGCCGCGTACTGGAAGCGTCCGGTCTGCGCGCAGGCTACGAATACGAAACCCAGGTCAGCGTGCAGCTGGAGCAGCAGCAGGGCCGCATGCAGCCTGACGTAATCGTGCGGCTGCCGCAGGGTAAAGATGTGGTGATCGACGCGAAAATGACGCTGATTGCCTATGAACGCTACTTCAATGCTGAAGAGGAGGCGACGCGTGAACAGGCGATCCAGGAGCACGTTAACGCGGTGCGGGGCCATATCCGCCTGCTGGGACGAAAAGATTATCAACAATTGCCCGGTTTACGCTCGCTGGATTATGTACTGATGTTTATTCCGGTGGAGCCCGCGTTTTTGCTGGCCATTGACCGCCAGCCAGAGCTGATTAGCGAAGCGCTGCAGCAGAACATCATGCTGGTGAGCCCAACCACACTGCTGGTGGCGCTGCGTACCATCAATAACCTGTGGCGTTATGAGCATCAAAGCCGTAACGCGCAGCGCATCGCCGACCGTGCCGCACGACTGTATGACAAGATGCGGCTGTTTGTCGATGACATGAGCGGCATCGGCCACAACCTCGACAAAGCCCAGCAGAGCTATCATCAGGCCATGAAAAAGCTGGCGCAGGGGCGGGGTAACCTGATTGCACAGAGCGAAGCGTTTCGTGCCCTCGGTGTTGAGATAAAGCGGCCAATCAATCCGCAGCTGGCAGAGCAGGCACTGCCGGAAGAGGCCGATGAGAGTTGGGCTGATGACAGCGAGTGCGATGAAAAAGCAGCAGATTCTTCCGCCGCTTCCCTGCGCCGCATCAACGAATAACTCGCCGGTCGCGTGCTCGGATCGCGCGACTCTGATACACTTCGGGAAGTATTGTTTGTGGAACAGGTAAAACCGATGGCAGATGAATCACAGCAGGAAACTACCCATTTTGGCTTTCAGACCGTCGCGAAAAGCGAAAAGGCCGATAAAGTCGCAGACGTGTTTCACTCGGTTGCGGCGAAATATGACCTGATGAACGACCTGATGTCGTTCGGCATTCATCGCGTCTGGAAGCGTTTTACCATTGACAGCAGCGGCGTGCGCCGTGGTCAGCGCGTGCTGGATCTGGCTGGCGGAACAGGCGATCTCACCGCCAAATTCTCCCGCCTGGTAGGCGAAACCGGCCAGGTTGTGCTGGCGGATATTAACAGTTCAATGCTGAAGATGGGCCGCGAAAAGCTGCGTAATCTCGGCGTTGCGGGTAACGTAAGCTATGTGCAGGCGAATGCCGAAGCGCTGCCGTTCCCGGATAATTACTTCGATTGCATCACCATCTCGTTCGGTCTGCGTAACGTCACCGAAAAAGAGAAAGCGCTGGCCTCTATGTTCCGCGTACTGAAGCCGGGCGGACGGTTACTGGTGCTGGAGTTCTCCAAACCGGTGTTCGATCCCCTGAGCAAAGCTTACGATACTTACTCATTCCATATTCTGCCGCGTATCGGTCAGCTGGTGGCGCAGGATGCAGAGAGCTATCGTTATCTGGCAGAGTCGATCCGTATGCATCCGGATCAGGAGACCCTGAAAGCCATGATGAACGATGCTGGCTTCGAAAATACCACCTACTCCAATATGACCGGCGGTATTGTCGCACTGCATCGCGGCTTTAAGTTCTGATTAACCATGACTTTTACCCCTCTCATTACCGGCGGTCTTGAAACTGCCCTGAACCGCGTACTCTATCGCGACCGTGGCCTGAAGGCCGCGCGTCAGCGCCTGGCGGGTAAAGTGCTGCTGCTGCGTCTGCAGGAGCTGGACTTCCCTCTGGTGCTGGTGTTCAGCGAAAATCAGCTGGATGTATTGAGTGACTGGCAGGACAGCAGCGATTGCAGCGTCAGCCTGCGTCTTAGCACCTTGCCTAAACTGCGCGACCGTCAGCAGCTTACCGGCCTGATCCGCAGCGGTGAGCTGGAAGTGGAGGGCGATCTGCAGGTGGTGCAGCAGTTCTCCGCGCTAATGGATCTCGCTGAACTCGATCCGGCGGAGTATCTTGCGCCGTGGGTCGGCGATATCGCTGCGCAGGGCATCAGCCAGGCGGCTCAGCAGGCGCTGACATTCATGCAGCGTCAGGTTTCCCGCCGCCAGGACTATCTTGGCCAGGTGCTGACCGAAGAGTGGCGCATGGCGCCGGGCGCGCTGGAGCAGGCCTGGTTCAGTGAAGAGGTTGAAGCGATGGAACGTTCGGTTAATGCGTTCGAGGCGCGTTTAGCACAGCTGGAGGCGAAATGACGCTGGGAGAAATTCGGCGCTTATACTTTATTGTTAAAATCTTCCTGACCTACGGGCTGGATGAACTTATCCCTCACATGCGCATTACGCTGCCGCTGCGATTGTGGCGGCGCTGCGTTTTCTGGATACCCAATAAGCACAAAGAAGCGGAAATGGGTATTCGCCTGCGTCTGGCGATGGAGCAGCTTGGGCCGGTCTGGATCAAGTTCGGGCAAATGCTCTCCACGCGGCGCGATCTGTTTCCGCCCAAAATTGCAGATGAGCTGGCGATTCTGCAGGACCGTGTCGCGCCGTTCGATGGCGTCAAAGCCAAAGCGCAGATCGAACGATCCATCGGCGGCCCGGTGGAAACCTGGTTCGACGATTTCGATATCAAGCCGCTGGCTTCGGCGTCGATTGCCCAGGTGCATACCGCCACGCTGAAATCTAACGGGCGCGAAGTGGTCATCAAAGTGATTCGCCCGGATATTCTGCCGGTGATCAAAGCGGACATGAAGCTGATCTACCGTCTTGCACGCTGGGTTCCGCGTCTGCTGCCGGATGGCCGCCGTTTACGTCCGATGGAAGTGGTGCGGGATTACGAAAAAACGCTGATTGATGAACTCAATTTACTGCGTGAAGCGGCGAACGCCATTCAGCTGCGCCGTAACTTTGATCAGAGCCGCATGCTCTACGTGCCCGAAGTATTCTCTGACTACTGCAGCGAATCCATGCTGGTAATGGAGCGCATTTACGGTATTCCGATCTCTGATGTCGCCACGCTGGAGCAGCATGGTGTCAACATGAAGCTGCTGGCGGAGCGCGGCGTGCAGGTGTTCTTCACTCAGGTCTTCCGCGACAGTTTCTTCCATGCCGATATGCACCCCGGCAACATCTTTGTCAGTTACGAACATCCGGAAGATCCGCAATATATCGGGATCGATTGCGGTATTGTGGGTTCACTGAACAAAGAAGATAAGCGCTATCTGGCGGAGAACTTTATCGCCTTCTTTAACCGCGACTATCGTAAAGTGGCAGAACTGCACGTGGATTCTGGCTGGGTACCGCCGGATACCAATGTGGAAGATTTCGAGTTCGCTATTCGCACCGTCTGTGAGCCGATCTTCGAGAAGCCGCTGGCGGAGATCTCGTTTGGGCATGTGCTGCTCAACCTGTTTAATACTGCGCGCCGCTTCAACATGGAAGTACAGCCGCAACTGGTGTTACTGCAGAAAACGCTGCTGTACATTGAAGGCATTGGTCGTCAGCTCTATCCGCAGCTTGATCTGTGGAAAACCGCGAAGCCATTCCTGGAAGAGTGGATCAAAGACCAGATCGGTATTCCGGCGATTCTGCGGGCGGTAAAAGATAAAGCGCCGTACTGGGCGGAAAAATTGCCGGAGCTGCCGGAGCTTTTTTACGACAGTATGCGCCAGCACAAGTTATTGAAGCACAGTGTCGATAAACTCGTCACCGATTTGAACGCGCAGCGGACACGTCATCATCAGTCGCGCTATCTGTTTGGCATTGGCGCTACACTGTTATTGAGTGGGACTGCGGTGCTGCTGAGCCGGCCGGACTGGGATTTCTTCCCGGCGCTGTTACTGGCTGCGGGCATCGTGACTTGGCTCATCGGCTGGCGCAAGACAAACTGATTGTTTGCCTGGTGCAAATCGCGTAATGTCGCAGGCTAAAGTTCGAGTACAAACGGACTTTCTGTGCGTTACAGTCAACAGTTTTTCACAGAAAATTAGAGGCATATCTCATGGGCGGTATCAGTATTTGGCAATTATTAATCATTGCCGTCATTGTTGTACTTCTGTTCGGTACCAATAAACTTCGCAACCTGGGTTCGGATTTAGGCTCTTCTATCCGTGGCTTCAAAAAAGCCATGGGCGATGAAGACGATAAAAAGGATCAACCGAAAGAGCAGGACGCTGACTTCAACGCCAAAACTCTGGCAGACAAACAGCAAACCTCGGCAAGTAAAGACGACGCCAGGGACAAGTAAGGTATAACTGTGTTCGATATTGGTTTTAGTGAACTGGTATTGGTGTTCGTTATCGGGCTGATTGTGCTTGGCCCGCAGCGATTACCGGTTGCGGTGAAAACCGTGGTGGGCTGGATTCGGGCGATTCGCTCGCTGGCCGCCAACGTGCAGAACGAACTGGCGCAGGAGCTGAAACTGCAGGAGCTGCAGGACAGCCTGAAGAAAGTCGAAGAGGCAGGCCGCGGCACGCTCTCGCCGGAGCTGAAAGAGTCCATGGAAGAGTTACGTAAAACCGCAGACTCCATGAAGCGCTCCGTGCAGCAGAGCATTGATATCGAAAAAGCGGAAGATGAAGCTAACACCATTCATCAGACGCCACCTGCTGCGCCCGCCGCGCCGGTTTCGCCTGCCGCTGCACAGCAGCAGGCCAGTGCTCCTGCGCAGGCGCCGCAACCGGTGGAACCTGCTGCTGAGACCGTGGTGAAAGCCGTTCCCCCGTCGCCTCCTCCTGTAAAAGATGAACGATAAACATGGCCGTTGAAGATACCCAACCGCTCATCAGCCACCTGATTGAGCTGCGCAAGCGCTTGTTAAACTGCATTATCGCAGTTTTTGTCATCTTCCTGTGCCTGGTCTATTTCGCTAACGACATCTATCACGCTGTCGCTTCGCCGCTGATCAGCCAGATGCCTGCCGGCGCCAGCATGATTGCGACCGATGTGGCGTCGCCATTTTTCACACCGATCAAATTGACCATCATCGTCTCGGTCTTTTTAGCCGTGCCGGTGATCCTCTATCAGGTGTGGGCGTTCGTAGCGCCAGCGCTCTATCGTCACGAGCGCAAGCTGGTTATGCCGCTGCTGTTCTCCAGTACGCTGCTGTTCTACGTTGGCGTGGCGTTTGCCTACTTCATCGTGTTCCCGCTGGCCTTTGGCTTTTTTGCCAAAACCGCGCCGCAGGGCGTGACCATCGCCACCGACATCACCAACTACCTCGATTTTGTCATGACGATCTTCATGGCGTTTGGCGTTGCCTTTGAGGTGCCGATTGCGATTGTGCTGATCTGCTGGACCGGTATTACTACGCCGGAAGATCTGAAGAAAAAACGTCCTTACATTCTGGTTGGCGCATTCGTGGTTGGGATGTTGCTCACACCGCCGGATGTTTTCTCCCAAACTTTGCTCGCTATTCCGATGTACTGCCTGTTTGAAGTCGGCGTATTCTTCTCCCGCTACTACGTGGGTAAAGGGCGTAAGGCTGCGGTCGATGAGGAAACAGATTCGCAATCCTGATGTCCTTAATACAGGGTATCCCGCACGCGAGCGGGAAAGTGATGAATCTTAACCGCCCAACCGGGCGGTTTTTATTTGGGAAAAAACATGTTTGATATCGGTGTAAACCTGACCAGCACGCAATTCGCGAAAGATCGCGAGCAGGTGGTGAAACGTGCGCGCGAAGCAGGCGTCACCGGCCTGCTGATTACCGGCACCAATGCACTGGAGAGCCAGCAGGCGCGTCAGCTGGCTGCGCAACATCCAGGCTACTGCTGGTCCACTGCCGGCGTGCATCCGCATCATGCCAGCGAGTGGTCGGCAGAGACCGCCAACACGCTGCGCCGTCTGGCGGAGCGCGAGCAGGTGGTCGCGATTGGCGAATGCGGGCTCGACTTCAACCGTAATCTCTCGGCGCACGATCAGCAGGAGTATGCGTTTGATGCGCAGCTGGCGCTGGCCGCCGAACTGCAGCTGCCGGTTTTCCTGCACTGCCGGGAAGCGCATGCGCGCTTTGCCGCCGTACTACAGCCGTGGTTGCCAAAACTGCCGGGTGCCGTAGTGCACTGCTTTACCGGCACGCGCGAGGAGCTGGAAGCGTGCCTGGCAATGGGCTTATCGGTGGGCATTACGGGTTGGGTGTGTGACGAACGCCGTGGCATGACGCTGCGTGAGTTACTGCCGCTGATTCCGGCCGATCGTCTGCTGCTGGAGACGGATGCACCCTATCTGTTACCGCGCGACATGCGCCCGCGCCCGACATCGCGGCGTAACGAGCCGTGCTTCCTGCCGCATATTGTGCAGCAGGTGGCGAACTGGCGAGGCGAAGAGGCGGAAGCGCTGGGAGCACGCGTTGCAGAGAATGCGCGTCAGCTCTTCAGGCTGGCTTAAACTTTACGGAAAAGCTTGTTATCCACGCTGCGCGTTACCTGTTTATTCAGCAGGTTAAGCAGCAGGATGGAGCGGGTTTCCCCATCGGGCTCGGCGAAGATGGCGCGCAGCCCTTCAAAGGTGCCGTCGGTGATCAGCACTTCATCACCGACCTGCGGCGTCTCCGGGTCCAGCATGATTTGCGGCGCATCGGTTTGCAGCGCTTCAATCACCTCATAGGGCACCGTTGCGGGCATGGCGCCAAAGCGCACAAAGTGGCTGACGCCGCGCGTGCTGCTGATAGTGGTGGTATGAATCGCTTCCGGATCAAATTCGATAAACAGATAGTTGGGAAACAGCGGTTCACTCACGGTGGTGCGCTTGCCGCGAACAATCTTCTCCAGCGCGATCATCGGGCTGAGGCAGTTCACCGCTTGCCGCTCAAGGTGCTCTTTCGCGCGCAACAGCTGTCCACGTTTGCAATAGAGTAAGTACCAGGATTCCATAACTGCTCCCAAATAATGGACGCTAAGAATATCAAACCTGCTGTCAGAGTTATAGCGCATCGGCTAATGGAATCCGCGTCGCGCAGGAAAAATCTCTACGAATTTTCCGATTGATGCGGCTTTATCGCAGTTTTCTGCAAGAAAATTGACGGCTGATAACCATCTGTATCAGACTGCCAAACCATTACGCGAACGAAAAGGATTGGCTGATGGAACTGTTTCTGTTGAGTAATGGCAAAGTGGCTGAGGATGCGCCGCTGCTAAGTTACGCCCACCCGCAGCTACACGCCATGATTGCCCGGCGTGGCATTACCTCAGCGGTACTGGTGCCTTATGCGATTATCCGGGGCGATCATGCGGCGCGGGCGCAGGACCTTTCGCAATCGCTGGGTATCCCGGTACGCACCCTGCATGAATTCGACTCCCCGGTTGCGGCCATTGAGCAGGCTGAGCTGATTCTGGTCAGCGGCGGTAACACCTGGTTTCTGAATCAGATGCTGCATGAGCAGGGGCTGATTGTGGCAATTCAGCGCGCAGTGCGTGAGCGCGATGTGCCTTATGTCGGCTGGAGCGCGGGCTGCAACGTCGCCACACCCTCTATCCGCACCACGAACGATATGCCGGTGCGCAGCAGCGTGGTATTGCCGGCGCTCGGCCTGTTCCCGGTGCAGATCAACCCGCACTACATTGATGCGCACGTCAGCGGTCATATGGGCGAAACCCGTGATGAACGCCTGGCGGAGTTCTGCGCCGTTAACCCACACGAATCCGTGATTGCGCTCCGCGAAGCCAGTTTCCTGCACGTCAGCGAAAATCGGTTGAGCTACTACAGCGCGCGCGGCGAAGACTTTAAAGTGTTCCGCTATGGTGAACCGGTCAAAGCCTGTCACGATGTGCTGGCACTGCTGGCACTGCTGGCACTGCTGGCACTGCAGGCGCTGGTGCCATTCTCCTGTCAGCCCATCTGATTTTGGGGTATATAATGCCCGACTTACTCTGGCCGGAAACTAACGCCATATGAAATATCAGGATTTACGAGATTTTCTCGCACTGCTGGAACAGCGTGGCGAGTTAAAGCGCATCACTCAGGAGATCGATCCTGAGCTGGAGATGACAGAAATCGCCGATCGCACGCTGCGTGCCGGCGGACCGGCGCTGCTGTTCGAGAACCCGAAAGGGTACAGCATGCCGGTGCTGTGCAATCTGTTCGGTACACCCAAACGCGTGGCGATGGGCATGGGGCAGGAAGAGGTCAGCGCGCTGCGTGAAGTGGGCAAGTTGCTGGCGTTTCTCAAAGAGCCGGAGCCGCCAAAAGGGTTCCGCGATCTGTTCGATAAGATGCCGCAGTTCAAACAGGTGCTGAATATGCCGACAAAGCGCCTGCGTAATGCGCCATGTCAGGAAGAGATATTCAGCGGCGATGATGTTGATCTGTCGCATATTCCGGTAATGAAATGCTGGCCGGGCGATGCGGCACCGCTGATCACCTGGGGATTAACCGTTTCACGCGGGCCGCACAAAGAGCGACAGAATCTGGGCATCTATCGGCAGCAGGTGATTGGTAAAAATCGCGTGATCATGCGCTGGCTGTCGCACCGCGGTGGCGCGCTCGATTTCCAGGAGTGGTGCAAAGCGCATCCGGGTGAACGCTTTCCGGTCGCGGTGGCGCTGGGTGCCGATCCGGCGACGATTCTTGGCGCGGTCACACCGGTGCCGGATACGCTCTCTGAATACGCCTTTGCCGGTTTACTGCGCGGCAATAAAACCGAGGTGGTGAAGTGTATCTCCAGCGATCTCGAAGTGCCCGCCAGCGCCGAGATTGTGCTGGAGGGGTATATCGAGCCCGGTGACATGGCACCGGAAGGTCCGTACGGCGATCACACAGGCTACTACAATGAAGTAGATAGCTTCCCGGTGTTTACCGTGACGCACGTTACCCAGCGGCGTAACCCGATTTACCATTCGACTTACACCGGCCGCCCGCCGGATGAACCGGCAGTTCTGGGCGTTGCGCTGAATGAAGTGCTGGTGCCGATTCTGATCAAGCAGTTCCCGGAGATTGTCGATTTCTATCTGCCGCCTGAAGGCTGCTCCTACCGCCTGGCGGTGGTGACAATTAAAAAGCAGTATGCCGGTCACGCCAAGCGCGTGATGTTCGGCGTGTGGTCGTTCCTGCGCCAGTTTATGTATACCAAATTTGTGATTGTGTGTGACGACGACGTCAACGCGCGAGACTGGAATGACGTGATCTGGGCGATTACCACCCGTATGGACCCGGCACGCGATACGGTGCTGGTAGAGAACACGCCGATCGACTATCTCGACTTCGCCTCGCCGGTTTCCGGCCTGGGGTCGAAAATGGGGCTGGACGCCACCAACAAGTGGCCGGGTGAAACCACGCGCGAATGGGGCACGCCGATTGTTAAAGATCCGGCGGTGACGGCACGTATTGACGCAATTTGGGATGAGTTAGCCATTTTTGCCGCGCCGCCGCAGCGCGAACGGCAATAAATAACCATAAGAAAGGGCATGTATGACGACGTTAAGCTGCAAAGTCACTTCGGTTGAAGCCATTACGGATACGGTTTATCGCGTCCGTTTGATTCCGGCGGCGGATTTTACCTTCCGCGCCGGTCAGTATCTGATGGTGGTGATGGATGAGCGCGACAAGCGTCCGTTCTCGCTGGCGTCTACGCCGATGGAAAAAGAGATCATTGAGCTGCACATTGGCGCATCTGATTTAAACCTCTATGCCATGGCGGTGATGGATCGCATCAAGCAGGATCGTCAGATCACCGTTGATATGCCGCACGGCGACGCCTGGCTGCGCGAAGAGAGCGAGCGCCCGATGATCCTCATCGCCGGCGGAACGGGCTTCTCATACGCACGCTCCATTCTACTGACGGCGCTGGCACAAAAGCCGGATCGCGACATCGCCATTTATTGGGGCGGCCGTGAGCTGATGCACCTGTACGATCTGGATGAACTGAACGCACTGGCGGTGAAGCACCTGAACCTGAAGGTCATTCCGGTGGTGGAGCAGCCGGCAGAAGCGTGGACCGGCCGTAGCGGCACGGTACTGACCGCCGTCATGCAGGATTACGCCACGCTGAGCGGCCACGATATCTATATCGCCGGACGGTTTGAGATGGCGAAGATTGCGCGCGAGCGTTTCTGTGCCGAGCGCGGTGCCGTTGAAGCGCAGATGTTTGGTGATGCGTTCGCTTTTATCTGATGTCAGAAAGGCGTGATACCCTGCGCCGCTTCGGGTTCCGGCGCGGCGCAGGGGGCATTAAGCGCAGAATCAGACCCGTTCAAACACCGTCGCGATACCCTGGCCTAAGCCGATACACATGCTTGCCAGACCAAACTGCGCATCACGGCGCTCCATCAGATTCAGCAATGTGGTGCTGATGCGTGCGCCGGAACAGCCCAGCGGATGCCCAAGTGCAATCGCGCCGCCATTCAGGTTCACTTTCTCATCCAGCTGCTCCAGCAGGCCCAAATCCTTGATGCAGGGCAGTGTCTGCGCGGCGAAGGCTTCGTTAAGCTCGAACAGGTCGATATCCTGCACGCTCAGTCCGGCGCGCTTCAGCGCCAGCTTACTGGCGGGTACCGGACCATAACCCATAATCGACGGATCGCAGCCGACCACCGCCATGCTGCGGATACGCGCGCGCGGCGTCAGGCCCAGTTCATGCGCCCGGCTCTCGCTCATGATCAGCATGGCTGCGGCACCGTCAGACAGCGCGGATGAGCTGCCCGCCGTCACCGTGCCATTGGCCGGATCAAAGGCCGGGCGCAGCGCCGCCAGCCCCTCCAGGCTGGTCTCCTCGCGAATCACTTCGTCCGTTGTATAGCGTTTGAGCACGCCGTCAGCGTCATGGCCCCAGGTCGGGACAATTTCACGCTGAAAATCGCCGCGTTGGGTGGCTGCCCAGGCGCGCTGGTGAGAGCGCAGCGCAAACGCATCCTGCTGCTCACGGCTGATATGGTGCATACGGGCCAGCATCTCGGCGGTCAGCCCCATCATGCCGGCAGCTTTGGCTACGGTGCGCCCCAGGCCCGGATGAAAATCGACGCCGTGGCTCATGGGCACGTGGCCCATGTGCTCCACGCCACCGATCAGGCAGCTGTGCGCATCACCTACCATAATGGCGCGCGCTGCATCGTGCAGCGCCTGCATCGAGGAGCCGCACAGGCGGTTAACGGTGCTGGCCGGTACGCGGTGCGGTATCTCTGCCAGCAGTGCGGCGTTGCGCGCAATATTGAAGCCCTGCTCCAGCGTCTGCTGTACGCAGCCCCAGATGATGTCATCCAGCGTGGCCGGATCGACCGCCGGATTACGGCTGAGCAGTTCACGCATCAGATGCGCGGAGAGATCTTCTGCACGCACCTGACGAAACGCGCCACCTTTGGAACGGCCCATGGGCGTTCTCACTGCATCGACAACTACTACCTTTTCCATATTCATTACCTCAGGCACGTTGCAGCGCGGCTGCATCAATCGGTTGCACGGCGGGATACCAGCTCTGATGCTGATGGGCTTTCTGCACCAGCAACTCTGGCAGCGCATAGAGTGGGCCAAGTGCAGTGTAGCGTTTGGCCTGATCGAGTACATTGCTGAGACCCAGCGTATCCATATAGCGGAAGGCACCACCACGGAATGGCGGGAAGCCCAGGCCGTAAACCAGCGCCATATCGGCTTCGGCAGGGGAGGCAATAATGTTCTCTTCGAGACAGCGCACCACTTCATTAAGCATCGGTAGCATCATACGATTCGCGATCTCCTCATCGCTGAACACGCGCTTCGGTTCGCAAACCGGCTCCAGCAGCGCATCGACCGCGGCATCTGCGCGCTTCTGCGCTTTGCCTTTTTTGTCCTGTTCCCATTGGTAGAAGCCCAGCCCGTTTTTCTGTCCGTAGCGTTTGGCCTCAAACAGCACGTCGATGGCGTCGCGGTAATCTTTCTGCATGCGTGACGGGAAACCCTGCGCCATCACCTGTTGAGCATGATGCGCAGTATCAATGCCGACCACATCCAGCAACCATGCCGGGCCCATCGGCCAGCCGAACTGTTTCTCCATCACTGTATCAATCTGACTGAAATCGGCGCCGTCGCGCAGCAGCAGGCTAAAGGCGGCAAAGTAAGGGAACAGCACCCGGTTCACAAAGAAGCCCGGGCAGTCGTTTACTACAATCGGTGTCTTGCCCATTTTGCTGGCCCATGCCACCACTTTACTGAGCGTAGTTTCCGAGGTTTGCTCACCGCGAATGACCTCTACCAGCGGCATCCGCGGTACCGGATTGAAGAAGTGCATGCCGCAGAAGTTTTGCGGTCGCTTAAGCGCCTGCGCCAGCTGGCTGATTGGAATGGTTGAGGTATTCGAGGCGAGAATGGCATCGTCGCGCAGCTGCTGTTCGGTCTCCGCCAGCACTTTAGCTTTGATTTGGGGATTCTCCACCACGGCTTCGACCACAACATCCGCACGATCGAACCCGGCGTAATCCAGGGTTGGCTGAATTGTTGTGAGCACGCTGGCCAGCTTCGCACCATCAATTTTGCCGCGCGCCATCTGCTTGTTCAGTAGCTTGCTGGCTTCATTCATACCCAGCGTCAGCGCCTGAGGATTGATATCTTTCATCTTCACCGGCACGCCTTTCCACGCCGATTGATAGGCAATACCACCGCCCATAATGCCTGCACCCAGCACGGCTGCCTGCTGCGGTGCACCGACTGCGGCGCTGTGCTTTTTCGCCAGCCCTTTGACATATTGATCGTTGAGAAAGATGCCGACCAGCGCGCGCGCCACATCACTCTGCGCCAGCGGGACAAAGGCAGCGGTTTCCAGCTTCAGCGCATCATCGCGACCCAATCCGGCCGCTGCTTCAATGGTTTTCACCGCCGTCAGCGGCGCCGGATAGTGTTTGCCTGCGGACTGCAGCACCATACTTTTGGCGATGGTGAAACTCATTGCCGCTTCAATCGGGCTGAGCTTTAGCGGTGCCAGCTTGGGTGCCCGACGTGCCTGCCAGCTGCCCTGCGCAATGGCATCCTGCAGCATGGTGAGCGCCGCGCTGCGCAGTTTGTCGCTGCTGACGACCGCATCAACCAGGCCGAGTTTGAGCGCAGCGTAACCGTCAACATCTTTACCTGCTGCGATAATCTCCAGTGCGCTGTCGGCGCCGAGCAGGCGCGGCAGGCGTACGCTGCCGCCAAAGCCTGGCATAATGCCAAGTTTGGTTTCCGGGAGTCCAATGCGTGTAGCGGGCGTTGCCACGCGTAAATCCGTTGCCAGTACGCACTCGCAGCCGCCGCCCAGCGCATAGCCGTCGATAGCGGCAAGGGTTGGCACCGGCAGATCTTCCAGACGATTAAAGATGCTGTTGGCATAGGTAAGCCACTGGCTCAGCTGCGCTTCTGGCGCATCAAACAGCGATAAAAATTCGGTAATATCGGCACCGACGATAAACGCTGGTTTGGCCGAAGTGAGCAGCAGGCCACGCAGCGCGGGTTGCTGCTCCAGTACGCTCAGGGCTTCGCCCAGCGCAGCGACAGTGTTGGTATCGAGTTTATTTACCGAACCGGGCGCATCAAAAACCAGCTCGGCGATGCCATCGTCAAGCCAGTGAACTGAAAGGGTATCGCCTTGGTAGAGCATGTCCGTCTCCTGAAACGCGAAAGGTGATCTGGTCATACCAGATGATCTGGAGTGTGGGTGTCATGTTAATTTTTTGCAAACGAGAGTTTGCTTATTTGATACGGCGATCACAGCGCGGGCAGCACGGCATCGGCCGCACGGCTGTGCTACACTGCGGCCACTTTCGCGACATCGGAGACAAGTCCATGGATTCACTGAAAACCCAGTATCATGCGCACATCAGGACGTTGCAGCAGCGCGCGCAACAGGTGCTGGCACGTTTTAAACTCGATGCGATGCTGATTCACTCTGGCGAGTTACTGACCGTATTTCTCGACGATCATGACTATCCGTTTAAGGTGAATCCACAGTTCAAGGCCTGGGTGCCGGTGACGCAGGTGCCGAACTGCTGGTTATGGATTGATGGCGTGAATAAACCAAAGCTGTGGTTCTACTCGCCGGTGGATTACTGGCATAACGTGGAGCCGCTGCCGGACAGCTTCTGGACCCACGATATTGAGGTAGTCGGCCTGAAAAAAGCGGATGATATCGCACAGCTGCTGCCCGCTCAGCGGGATAACGTGGCCTATATCGGCCCGGTGCCGGCACGTGCCGCCCAGCTGGGAATTCACAGCGAGCACACCAATCCCAAAGGGGTGATCGACTTCCTGCACTACCATCGCAGCATTAAAACTGACTACGAGCTGGCCTGTATGCGTGAAGCGCAGAAGCTGGCGGTGGCAGGGCATCGCGCTGCGAAGGAGGCGTTCTTCTCCGGGATGAGTGAATTCGATATCAACCTTACGTACCTCACCGCCACAGGGCACCGCGATACGGATGTGCCGTATGGCAACATCATTGCGATGAATGAACACGCGGCGGTACTGCATTACACCAAACTGGATCATCAGCCGCCGGCTAAACGTCACAGCTTCCTGATTGATGCGGGCGCAGAGTATCTCGGCTACGCCGCTGATTTGACGCGCAGCTACGCCGCGCAGAGCAAATCGCGCTACGCTGCGATGGTTGAAGCACTGAATAAAGAGGAGCTGGCGCTGATCGCCACGCTGAAAGCCGGCGTACGCTATACCGATTATCATCTGCAGATGCATCAGCGCATCGCGCGACTGCTGCTGAAATTTGAGCTGGTGAAAGGGTTAACCGAAGAGACGCTGGTGGCGGAAGATCTTACCGGTCCGTTCATGCCGCACGGCCTTGGCCATCCGCTGGGGCTGCAGGTGCATGACGTCGCAGGATTCATGCAGGATGAGAACGGCACGCATCTGGCCGCGCCATCGCAGTATCCGTACTTACGCTGTACGCGCGTGCTGGAGCCAGGCATGGTGCTGACCATCGAGCCAGGCTTCTATGTTATCGATTCACTGCTGGCGAAGCTGCGCGGCGGCAAATTTAGTCAGCACTTTGACTGGCACGCTATTGATGCACTGAAGCCCTATGGCGGTATTCGCATCGAGGATAACGTGGTGGTTCACGCCAACCGTATCGAAAATATGACGCGCGACCTGCACCTTGCCTGATGGATGCTTACGACATTCCTGCTGAGGCGGTAAGCCTCAGCGAGGAGACCATCAAAAAAAGCCGCTTTATTACCTTGCTGGCACATACGGACGGCACAGATGCGGCGCGGGCGTTTGTGCAGCAGGTGAAAAGTGAGCATCCTGCTGCCCGGCATCACTGCTGGGCGTGGGTAGCCGGTGCGCCGGATGATTCACAGCAGTTGGGCTTCTCCGACGATGGCGAACCCTCCGGCACGGCGGGTAAGCCGATGCTGGCTCAGCTGATGGGTAGCGGCATCGGCGAGATCACTGCCGTGGTGGTGCGCTATTATGGCGGTATCATGCTGGGCACCGGCGGCCTGGTAAAAGCTTACGGCGGCGGAGTACAGCTTGGGCTGAAGCAGCTCGCACGCCAGCGTAAAGTCCCGATGCAATCCTTTACCCTGCAGTGCGAGTATGCGCAGCTGAGCGATATTGAGCGTTTGGTGCAGCGTTTTGACGGCAGAGTGGAAGAGAGCCATTATCTTGATCGCATCACGCTGCGCCTGGCATTGCCGCATCCGCAGATTACGGGCTTTACGCAAAACCTTTCTGACTATAGCCGGGGCGCGCTGGCGCTGATCCCGCTGAACAACTAAAAGCATCTGTTTAAAGGAAACGGCTGAATGCATTTTCGCGCCATTACCCGCATCGTGGGCCTGTTGGTAATTCTGTTCTCGGTGACGATGATCGTGCCGGGCTTAGTGGCTCTGATTTATCGTGACGGTGCCGGGCGGGCGTTCAGCCAGACCTTTATGATGGCGATCGTTATTGGTTCGCTGTTGTGGTGGCCGAACCGGAAGCAGAAAACGGAGCTTAAGCCGCGTGAGGGCTTTCTGATTGTGGTGCTGTTCTGGACTGTGCTGGGCAGCGTGGGGGCGATGCCGTTTATCTTCGCTGAGCAGCCGCACCTTTCGGTGACCGATGCGTTCTTTGAATCCTTTTCCGGTTTAACCACTACCGGCGCGACCACGCTGGTGGGGCTGGATACGTTACCCAAAGCGATTCTGTTCTACCGCCAGATGCTGCAGTGGCTTGGTGGCATGGGGATCATCGTACTGGCGGTGGCCATTCTGCCGATTCTTGGCGTCGGCGGGATGCAGCTGTACCGTGCGGAGATGCCCGGCCCCCTTAAAGATAACAAGATGCGTCCGCGTATTGCCGAGACGGCAAAAACGCTCTGGCTGATCTACGTGTTGCTAACCGTGGTGTGCGCACTGGCGCTGTGGCTGGCGGGGATGCCGATGTTTGATGCCATCGGCCACAGCTTTTCCACCATTGCTATTGGCGGGTTCTCTACACACGATGCCAGTATCGGCTATTTTAACAGTCCGACCATCAACACGATTGTTGCCGTGTTCCTGCTGATCTCTGGCTGCAACTATGGTTTGCACTTCTCCCTGCTCAGCGGCCGTAACCTGAAAGTGTACTGGCGCGATCCGGAATTCCGCATGTTTATCGGCGTACAGCTGACGCTGGTAATTATCTGCACCCTTGTGCTGTGGTTGCATAACGTTTACGACGATGGCTGGCAAACGCTCAACCAGGCATTTTTCCAGGTGGTTTCATGGGCGACCACGGCGGGGTTCACCACTGACAGCATTGCGCGCTGGCCACTGTTTTTACCGGTACTGTTGCTCTGTTCGGCGTTTATCGGCGGAATGGCCGGCTCCACCGGTGGCGGTCTGAAGGTGATCCGCATTCTGCTGCTGTTCAAACAGGGCTCGCGTGAACTGAAGCGGCTGGTGCACCCCAATGCGGTTTACACCATTAAGCTGGGGAACCGTGCGCTGCCGGAACGCATTCTGGAAGCGGTGTGGGGCTTCTTCTCCGCCTATGCTTTAGTGTTTCTGCTGAGCATGCTGGCAATTATCGCCACCGGCGTTGATGACTTCTCTGCGTTTGCCGCTGTGGCCGCCACGCTGAATAACCTCGGGCCCGGCCTGGGGGTGGTGGCCGATAACTTTGCCTCCATGAACGATGTGGCGAAGTGGATTTTGATCTCCACCATGCTGTTTGGGCGCCTTGAGGTGTTTACGCTGCTGGTGCTGTTCACGCCAACCTTCTGGCGCGAATAACTGAAACAGGATTAAAAGATGAAAGCGTTGATTCTCTATTCCAGCCGTGACGGGCAGACCCGCGAGATCGCGGCACGTATCGCGCAGGCGCTCGCCCCACAACAGCTTTGTGATGTGCTGGACCTGGCCGTTGCACAGCAGGTGGATTGGGCACAGTACGATCGCGTACTGATCGGCGCATCGATCCGTTACGGGCATTTCCAGCCGGCATTGATGAAGTTTGTCACTGCGCACCAGGCAGAACTGCAAAAGCGGGTTAGCGGCTTCTTTAGCGTAAACCTGACGGCGCGCAAAGCGGATAAGTGCACGCCGGAGACGAACGCTTATACACGTAAGTTTCTGGCACAGTCGCCGTGGCAGCCGGATTGCTGCGCAGTGTTTGCCGGAGCGCTGCGCTATCCGCGTTACCGCTGGTTTGATCGCATCATGATTCAGTTCATTATGCGTATGACGGGCGGTGAAACGGATACCCGTAAAGAAGTGGAGTACACGGACTGGCAGAAAGTCACCGCCTTTGCCCGGGATTTCGCACACTTACCAGGCAAATTGTTGTGAAATAGAGCGTAGTGGTGAAATTTAGGCCGAACGATCATTTTTTTGCAATAAACCCTTGTCAGCCAGAATTAACTCCCTATAATGCGCCACCACTGAGACGGCAAAGCGGCAACGCAGACGGGCTCAGCAGGGCGTGAAGCAGTTCACCCCGCCGGAGAAAACGCTGAAAAAAGTGGTTGACTCCGGAGGAGGAA
>Ga0157361_1000198_pt1 | contig 30324 bp, 27 predicted proteins | sample AttlaeALBM2_FD_111481 | JGI IMG/M metagenome (GOLD analysis project Ga0157361, IMG submission 111481) | Fungus gardens microbial communities from leaf cutter ant in Ribeirão Preto, State of São Paulo, Brazil - Atta laevigata ALBM2 | ecosystem: Host-associated > Fungi > Mycelium > Unclassified ...
ACAAAGAGTCCTTTACCGCCGACTTTCGCCAGCGGCGTGTCGAGGATGACGTCGCCTTTGGTGACCATAGGCACCAGCTCCACACGCAGGCCCGGATGCGCGGCCATCAGGCGTTGCTGGACATAATGTGCCTGCCAGAGCGCGAGAGGACTTTGTCTTGTAGCAATTCTGAAAATTTTGTCTAACATGCTGTTAACCATTTTGATCGTTCACCGAATATCCTATCATTGTCGGCTGATGGCTGACAGTTTCAACGGATTATTTGACCGGGCTGGCGTGAGGATTCGCCAGTGAAAAGAGGATGAAGCGGACTGCCGGTGTCCGAAAGCGCAGGAAGCGAACAGGAACGTGCTAAACTGTTAGGTAGCGCAACTTTCTTTACGGTCAATCTGCCAGGTGTTAGATTGATCACGTTTCCAGCAATAATTCGTCCAACTTTTTCGATTACTAAGCGGCGGATTGAGGAAACAGGTTGCTTAAACACTGGGACAATCAGGCGAAACGTCTTGTACCTCTACATTGAGACACTGAAACAGAGACTGGATGCCATTAATCAGCTGCGTGTCGATCGCGCGCTGGCTGCGATGGGACCTGCTTTCCAGCACGTATACAGTCTGCTGCCGACCTTATTACATTATCATCATCCGCTGATGCCGGGTTACTTCGACGGTAACGTTCCCCGCGGCATCAGTTTCTTCACGCCTGAAGAAAACCAGCTTCTGCTGATGCGCGAACTGGCGGGCAGCCGCGAGCTGACGCTGGACGTATCGCCCACCGGCGAAATGCCGATTACCGGCATCTACTCCATGGGCAGCACCTCATCGGTTGGTCAGAACAGTGTCTCCGACCTGGATATCTGGGTCTGCCATCAGTCATGGCTGGATAACGAAGAGCGGCTCAACCTGCAGCGCAAATGCACGCTGCTGCAGAAGTGGTGCGTATCGATGGGCGTGGAAGTCAGCTTCTTCCTGATTGATGAAAACCGCTTCCGCCATAACGAAAGCGGTAGCCTCGGCGGAGAAGACTGCGGCTCGACGCAGCATATTTTGCTGCTCGACGAGTTCTACCGCACCGCCGTGCGCATGGCGGGTAAACGCATCCTGTGGAATATGGTGCCGTGCGAAGAAGAGCATCACTACGACGACTATGTGATGTCGCTTTACGCGCAGGGCGTGCTGACGCCTAACGAGTGGCTCGATCTCGGCGGGTTGGGCACGCTGTCGGCGGAAGAGTACTTCGGCGCCAGCCTGTGGCAGCTCTATAAAAGCATCGACTCGCCCTATAAAGCGGTGCTGAAAACGCTGCTGCTGGAAGCCTACAGCTGGGAGTATCCCAACACCCAACTGCTGGCGATGGATATCAAACAACGCCTGCACGACGGCGAAATCGTCAGCTTCGGCCTCGATCCCTACTGCATGATGCTGGAGCGCGTGACGCACTATCTGACCAGCGTGGACGATCGGCCACGCCTCGACCTGGTGCGCCGCTGTTTCTACCTGAAAGTGTGCGAGAAGCTGAGCGCCGACGAAACCAGCAGCCGCTCGGGCTGGCGACGCGAGATCCTGTCGCAGCTGGTAAAAGAGTGGGGCTGGGACGAGGAAAAACTGGCGATTCTCGACAACCGCGGCGGCTGGAAAATCGAACGCGTGCGCGAGGCGCACAACGAACTGCTGGATGCGATGATGCAGAGCTATCGCAACCTGATCCGTTTTGCCCGTCGCAACAATTTAAGCGTCAGCGCGAGTCCGCAGGATATCGGCGTGCTGACGCGTAAACTGTACGCCGCTTTTGAAGCGCTGCCGGGCAAGGTCACGCTGGTCAATCCGCAGATTTCGCCTGACCTCTCGGAAGAGAACCTGACCTTTATTCACGTTCCGGCGGGCCGCGCCAACCGTTCAGGCTGGTATCTCTATAACCAGGCGCCGGACATGAGTTCGATCATCAGCCATCAGCCGCTGGAATATAACCGCTATCTGAATAAGCTGGTGGCCTGGGCGTGGTTCAACGGCCTGTTGACCAGCAAAACGCGGCTGCATATCAAAGGCAACGAGATCTGCGATCTGGCGCGCCTGCAGGAGCTGGTGAACGACGTCTCGTCGCACTTCCCGCTACGCCTGCCTGCGCCAACGCCGAAAGCGCTCTACAGCCCGTGTGAAATCCGCCATCTGGCGATTATCGTCAATCTTGAGCACGATCCGACCTCCGCTTTCCGCAATCAGGTGGTGCATTTCGATTTCCGCAAGCTCGACGTCTTTAGCTTCGGCCAGCAGCAGCAGTGCCTGATCGGCAGCATCGATCTGCTCTACCGCAACTCGTGGAACGAAGTGCGCACGCTGCACTTCAGCGGCGAGCAGGCGATGATCGAGGCGTTGAAAACCATTCTGGGCAAAATGCATCAGGACGCTTCGCCGCCGGACACGGTAGAAGTCTTCTGCTACAGCCAGCATCTGCGCGGGCTGATCCGCACGCGTGTTCAGCAGCTGGTTTCCGAATGCATCGAGCTGCGTCTCTCCAGCACGCGTCAGGAGCCGGGCCGCTTTAAAGCGCTGCGCATGGCGGGCCAGACGTGGGGACTGTTCTTCGAGCGCATGAGCGTGTCGGTGCAGAAGCTGGAAAACGCGGTGGAGTTCTACGGCGCGATCTCCAACAACAAGCTGCACGGCCTGTCGATCAAAGTGGAATCGAACCAGACGCCGCTGCCGCCGGTGGTGAACGGCTACGCCAGCGAAGGCATTATTCAGTTCTTCTTCGAAGACACCACCGACGAGCAGGGTTTCAATATCTATATCCTGGATGAAACCAACCGCGTCGAGGTCTATCACCACTGCGAAGGCAGCAAAGAGGAGCTGGTGCGCGACGTCAGCCGATTTTACTCCTCTTCGCACGATCGCTTTACCTACGGCTCCAGCTTTATCAACTTCAACCTGCCGCAGTTCTACCAGATCGTGAATACCGGCGACCGCTTCCAGGTGATCCCGTTCCGCAGCCAGACGCTGGCCCAGCTTTGCGCCACGCAGCCGGATAACGACAACGGCGACTATCAGCCGCGCTACCAGGTACACTGACGCCGCGCTCGCCGCGCGGCTCTTTCCTTAGAACGTCACCGCGCGCACGCGAATTGCGGGGATTTCCTGTTGCTTTTCCATCTTCAACTGCGATGATAAGCAACCAGGTTAAGGACAAAAGAGCAGAAGAGATGAAGAGAGTAAAAAGCCTGTTGGCAATGGCGCTGGCGCTAACGAGCCTGGCAGGCTGTGGACTAAAAGGACCGCTTTACTTCCCGCCCGCCGACCAGCCAAAAACGCAATCTCCACAGCAAGCTGAGCAGCAGAAAAAGCAGCAGCAACAGCGTGCGGCTCAGGCAGACACGCACGGACTGGTGAGCGGCGGCAACGCCAGCATGTCAGCAGAATAATTGTAATGGCGCACCCGGCGGAGCAAAAAATGCAGTTCTCCAAAATGCACGGACTCGGCAACGATTTCATGGTTGTGGATGCCGTGACGCAAAACGTCTTTTTCTCGCCGGAGCTGATTCGCCGGCTGGCGGATCGCCATCTGGGGATCGGTTTCGATCAGCTGCTGATCGTCGAGCCGCCTTACGATCCCGATCTCGATTTCCACTATCGTATCTTCAATGCCGACGGCAGCGAAGTGGCGCAGTGCGGCAACGGCGCGCGCTGCTTCGCCCGCTTCGTCAGGCTGAAAGGGCTGACCAACAAAAGCGAAATCCGCGTCAGCACGCAAACCGGACGCATGGTATTGAGCGTGACGCCGGACGAACTGGTGCGCGTCAATATGGGCGAGCCCAATTTCGAACCGCAGCAGGTGCCGTTCCGCGCCAATAAAGCGGAAAATCTCTATCTGCTGCGCGTCGCCGAACAGACCGTCATGTTCGGCGCGGTGTCGATGGGCAATCCGCACTGCGTGATCCAGGTCGACAGCGTGCAGACCGCCGCGGTCGAGACCGTCGGCCCGGCGCTGGAAAGCCACGAGCGCTTTCCCGAACGCGTCAACGTCGGCTTTATGGAAGTGGTGTCGGCGGAGCATATTCGCCTGCGCGTCTATGAGCGCGGAGCGGGCGAAACCCAGGCGTGCGGCAGCGGCGCGTGCGCCGCGGTAGCCTGCGGCGTTCAGCAAGGCATTCTGGCGCCGAAGGTGCGCGTCGATCTGCCGGGCGGCACGCTGCATATCGCCTGGAAAGGAGCTGGTCAGCCGCTGTTTATGACCGGACCCGCCACACACGTTTACGATGGGTTTATTCATCTATGAAAAATATCGAAGAGCAGGCTGACAGCACAATCCTGCTGGACGATCAGGCCGTTAACGATTATCTGCAGCAAAATCCTGATTTCTTTATCCGCAACGCTCGCCAGGTCGAACAGATGGCGGTGCCGCATCCGGTGCGCGGCAGCGTGTCGCTGGTGGAGTGGCATATGGCGCGTCAGCGCAACCATATCCAGCGGCTGGAAGAGGAGATCACCCTGCTGATGGAGCAGGCCAGCGCCAACCATGAGCTGTTCGATCGGCTGCTGGCGCTGCAGGGCCATCTGGCGTCGGCCGATTCGCTGCAGGAGATGCTGAACCGCCTGCACCGCTGGGCGCGCGATCTCGGGCTGGCGGGCGCCAATCTGCGACTTTTCGCCGACAAATGGCGGCTGGGCGCGCCCTCGGAATTCGTGCAGCTTAGCTTGTCGCGGCAGGCGTTCGAGCCGCTGCGCATCCAGCGCTTTGGCCAGCAGCACCATTTTCTTGGCAGCCTGAACGGCCCCGAACTGCTGCTGCTGCTGCCGCAGGCTAAAGCGATCGGTTCGGTGGCGATGTCGCTAATGGGCGAGCGCGGCGAGCTGGGCGTGCTGATCTTCAGCAGCCGCGACAGCCAGCACTATCAGGCCGGCATGGGCACGCTGCTGTTGCAGCATCTGGCGCAGATGATGCCGGAGCTGCTGTCGCGCTGGGTGGAACGCGCATGAGCGCGCTGCAGGCCGCCGTCGACGAATTCCTGCGCTACCTCAGGGTGGAACGTCAGCTTAGCCCGCTGACGCAGGAAAACTACGCGCGCCAGCTGGCGACGCTGAGCGAGATGGCCGAAGAGATGAAGCTGGAGAGCTGGGCGCAGCTGGAGCCGGCGCAGGTGCGCAGCATGGCGTCGCGCAGCCGTCGCGCCGGATTAGGCGCCAGCAGCCTCGCGCTGCGTCTGTCGGCGCTGCGCAGCTTTCTCGACTGGCAGGTCAGCCAGGGCAAACTCTCCGCCAATCCCGCCAAAGGGATCACCACGCCGCGCAACGCGCGCCATCTGCCGAAGAACATCGACGTCGACGAAGTGAATCAGCTGCTGGAGATCGACCTTAACGATCCGCTGGCGGTGCGTGACCGCGCGATGCTGGAGGTGATGTACGGCGGCGGACTGCGCCTGTCGGAGCTGGTGAATATGGACTGCCGCCACGTCGATCTCGACGCGGGCGATGTCTGGGTAGTAGGCAAAGGCAGCAAAGAGCGCCGCGTGCCGATCGGACGCACCGCCGTCACCTGGCTGGAACAGTGGCTGCCGCTGCGCGCCGCTTTTGGCAGCGAGGATGACGCGCTGTTTCTCTCCAGCCGGGGACGCCGCATTTCAGCGCGCAACGTGCAAAAACGCTTCGCCGAATGGGGCGTGAAGCAGGGCGTCGCCAGCCATATTCATCCGCACAAGCTGCGTCACTCGTTCGCCACGCATCTGCTGGAGTCGAGCGGCGATCTGCGCGCGGTGCAGGAGCTGCTGGGCCACGCCAATCTCTCCACCACCCAGATCTATACCCATCTCGACTTCCAGCATCTGGCGACGGTGTATGACGCTGCGCATCCCCGCGCCAAACGAGGAAAGAACGAATGAAGTTTTACCGTCCGCTACGCGCCGTGAAGGCGATGACTTTCGATCTCGACGATACGCTTTACGACAACTATCCGGTGATCCGCAAAACCACCGCCGAATCGCATGCGGCGCTGCAGGCCTATCATCCGTCGCTGCGCGAATTTACGCCGCTCGATTATCAACGGCTGCGCGACGAACTGCTGGCGCGCGAGCCCGATATTTATCACGACGTATCGGAATGGCGTCGACGCTCGGTCGAGCTGGCGCTGCTGAATGCCGGTCTCTCCTTGCAGGAAGCGACGGCGGGCGCTGATGAAATCATGGGTGTCTTTCACCACTGGCGCAGTCAGGTCGAGATGCCGGAAGAGACGCATCAGACGCTGAAGGCGCTGGGCGAAAAAGTGCCGCTGGTGGCGATCACCAACGGCAACGCCCGCCCGGAACAGCTCGGCATCGCCGACTATTTCCAGTTCGCGCTGCGCGCCGGACCGGATGGCCGCGCGAAGCCTTATCAGGATATGTATCATCTCGCCGCGCAGCGGCTCGGCATCGCGCCGGAGCACATTCTGCACGTGGGCGACGATCTGACCACCGACGTGGCCGGCGCGCTGCGCTGCGGCCTGCAGGCGTGCTGGATTAACCTGCGCGGCGGCAACCTGATGCAGGTGGCCGATGCGCGGCTGGTGCCGCACGTAGAAATTTCGCGATTGGCATCCCTGACCTCACTGTTATAATGGCTGTAGATTTATCCAGTCGTGCCCTGAATCATGCCTCTTGCTGCAAGCCGAATGATTCAGGGTTCGCTTTTTGTTTTCTTTAGTGAACGGTGCCTATGGACGTTTCTGATCTGCTCAACGGTTTGAATGACAAACAGCGCGAAGCCGTGGCGGCGCCGCGCGGCAACCTGCTGGTGCTGGCAGGCGCAGGCAGCGGAAAAACGCGCGTCCTGGTGCACCGCATCGCCTGGCTGCTCTCGGTAGAGAACTGCTCGCCCTATTCAATTATGGCGGTGACCTTTACCAACAAAGCGGCGGCGGAGATGCGTCACCGTATCGAGCAGCTAATCGGCACCAGCCAGGGCGGCATGTGGATCGGCACCTTCCACGGCCTCGCCCATCGCCTGCTGCGCGCGCACCATCTTGACGCTGGCCTGCCGCAGGATTTCCAGATCCTCGATAGCGAAGATCAGCTGCGCCTGCTGAAGCGCCTGATTAAGGCGATGAACCTGGATGAGAAGCAGTGGCCTGCGCGTCAGGGCATGTGGTACATCAACGGCAAAAAAGATGAAGGGCTGCGCCCGAAACATATCGAAAGCTACGGCAATCCGGTGGAGCAGACCTGGCTGCGCATCTATCAGGCGTATCAGGAAGCGTGCGACCGCGCCGGGCTGGTCGATTTCGCCGAGCTGCTGCTGCGCGCCCATGAGCTGTGGCTGCACAAGCCGCATATCCTCAACCACTATCGCGAACGCTTCAGCAATATTCTGGTGGATGAGTTTCAGGACACCAACAATATCCAGTACGCCTGGATCCGCATGCTGGCGGGCGACAGCGGCCGGGTAATCATCGTCGGCGACGACGATCAGTCGATCTACGGCTGGCGCGGCGCGCAGGTCGAGAACATTCAGCGCTTCCTGCAGGATTTCCCGGCGGCGGAAACTATTCGCCTTGAGCAGAACTACCGCTCTACTAACAATATCCTGAAGTCGGCCAACGCCCTGATCGCCAACAACAACGGTCGTCTCGGCAAAGAGCTGTGGACCGACGGCAGCGACGGCGATCCGATTTCGATCTATTGCGCCTTTAACGAGCTCGACGAAGCGCGCTTTGTGGTCAACCGCATCAAAACCTGGCAGGAGAACGGCAACGCCCTGCAGGATTGCGCCATTCTCTACCGCAGCAACGCCCAGTCGCGCGTGCTGGAAGAGGCGCTGCTGCAGAGCAGCATGCCCTATCGTATTTACGGCGGCATGCGCTTCTTCGAACGCCAGGAGATCAAAGACGCGCTCGCCTATCTGCGCCTGATCGCCAACCGCAACGACGATGCCGCCTTTGAGCGCGTGGTGAATACGCCGACGCGCGGCGTGGGCGATCGTACGCTCGACGTGGTGCGTCAGACCGCCCGCGAACGCCAGATGACGCTGTGGCAGGCGACGCGCGAATTGCTGCAAACCAAAGCGCTGGCGGGGCGCGCGGCCTCTGCGCTCCAGCGCTTCTGCGAGCTGGTCGATTCGCTGGCGAGCGAAACTGCCGAGATGCCGCTGCACGTGCAGACCGACCGCGTCATCAAAGATTCCGGCCTGTGGGTGATGTATGAGCAGGAGAAAGGCGAAAAGGGCCAGGCGCGTATCGAAAACCTTGAGGAACTGGTGACGGCGACGCGCCAGTTCAGCTACCAGGACGAAGATGAAGATCTGATGCCGCTGCAGGCGTTCCTGTCGCATGCCGCGCTGGAAGCGGGCGAAGGCCAGGCCGATAAGTGGCAGGATGCGGTGCAGCTGATGACGCTGCACTCGGCGAAGGGTCTGGAGTTTAGCCAGGTCTTTATCGTCGGCATGGAAGAGGGGATGTTCCCAAGCCAGATGTCGATTGATGAAGGCGGCCGTCTGGAAGAGGAGCGGCGTCTTGCCTATGTCGGCGTGACGCGCGCCATGCTGAAGCTGACGCTGACCTACGCCGAGTCGCGGCGGCTCTACGGCAAAGAGGTTTATCACCGGCCGTCGCGCTTTATCGGCGAGCTGCCGGAGGAGTGCATCGAAGAGGTGCGCCTGCGCGCCAGCGTCAGTCGGCCGGTCAGCCATCAGCGCATGGGCGCGCCGATCTCGAAAAGCGACAGCGGTTTTTCGCTGGGCCAGCGCGTGAAGCATGCGAAATTCGGCGAAGGCACCATCATCAACCTGGAAGGCAGCGGCGAGCACAGCCGCGTGCAGGTGGCGTTTCAGGGCCAGGGCATCAAGTGGCTGGTGGCCGCCTATGCGAAGCTGGAAACCGCTTAGTCATCGGTTGACGACTTTTTCGTCTCAGCGTAACATGCGCGCACTATTATCAAGAGAGGACAACGCCTTGGATACGCCCAGTCGATGCTGGCTCAGTCACCTGGTTACCAGGAATAACATCTAAGGCTTCCTCTTTTAGCGGGTAGCCTTAGCGGTTATCAGCGACCTCCCTTTTTTATCCCGTCGCACGAGTCAGCACTGATTCACCTTTTGAACGAGCGTTTCCGTGTTCAGGCGTTGCCGTGGCCGATCGGCCAACGGCCTTGTCCCATTAGTCTGCAATGGGGAGTATTGCTATGCTGAGCGCATTTAAACTGGATCGCAGCCGCCTGACGCGTCTGGAGCTGGAAGACGAAAACGACAAACTGACCACCTCGGTGTGGGTCGATCTGATCGAGCCGGAAGAGGGCGAGCGCGACCGCGTGCAGAGCGAGCTGGGGCAAAGCCTGGCGACGCGTCCCGAGCTGGAGGATATCGAAGCCTCGGCGCGTTTTTTCGAAGATGAAGACGGTCTGCATATTCACTCTTTCTTCTTTTATGAAGATGCGGAAGATCACGCCGGCAACTCCACCGTGGCTTTCACCATTCGCGAAGGGCGGCTTTATACCCTGCGCGAACGCGAGCTGCCCGCATTTCGCCTTTACCGCATGCGCGCCCGCAATCAGACGCTGATCGACGGCAACGCCTTTGAGCTGCTGCTGGATCTGTTCGAAACCAAAATCGAACAGCTGGCGGATGAGATCGAGAATATCTATAGCGCGCTGGAGAAGCTCAGCCGCGTGATTATGGAAGGGCAGCAGGGCGAAGAGTATGACCAGGCGCTGTCGCGTCTCGCTGAGCTGGAAGATATCGGCTGGAAGGTGCGGCTCTGCTTGATGGATACCCAGCGCGCGCTCAATTTCCTGGTGCGCAAGGCGCGGCTGCCGAACAATCAGCTGGAGCAGGCGCGCGAGATCCTGCGCGATATCGAGTCGCTGCTGCCGCATAACGAATCGCTGTTTCAGAAGGTTAACTTCCTGATGCAGGCGGCTATGGGTTTTATCAACATCGAGCAGAACCGCATTATCAAGATCTTCTCGGTGGTGTCGGTGGTGTTTCTGCCGCCAACGCTGGTGGCCTCCAGCTATGGGATGAACTTCGAGTTTATGCCGGAGCTGAAGTGGAGCTTTGGTTATCCGGCGGCGATTGGTTTGATGATCCTCGCCGGCCTGGCGCCTTATCTTTATTTCAAACGCAAGAACTGGCTGTAACGTCTCAAACCGCACGGCCTGATCTTACAGGCCGCAGAGACGTTAACTAGCGAATGGCCTGGCCCGAAGAGCAAAGCGTCCCGCGACAAGGATGTCGCGGGCCGAGCGAGCAGGGATGCGTAAAGCGACTTTGCGATCGGGCCAGGCCATGCGCGCAGGCACCAAACTAACAGACTAAGCAGTCCGCTTTATCGCGCGTAGGCTACGCAGCGTCGCCACCACCGCATCAAAAATAAACACCGCCAGCGCCAGCCAGATAAAGGCGAAGGTCACCATCTTGTCGGGCGTAATAGTCTCGCCGTAAAACAGCACCGCCAGCAGGAACATCAGCGTCGGGCCGAGATACTGGAAAAAGCCGACGGTAGAGAGACGCAGCCGCGTGCAGGCGGCGGCAAACAGCATCAGCGGAATCGTCGTCACGATGCCCGCCGCCACCAGCTTCAGATTCAGGCTCAGCGGGTTGGCGCTCAGATGGCTGGTCGGCGTGTCGGCCACGCCGAACAGATAGATAGCCGCCAGCGGAAACAGCCACAGCGTCTCGATCAGCATGCCGCTCTGCGCATCGACCTGAATCTTTTTGCGCACCAGTCCGTAAAAGGCGAAGCTCAGCGCCAGGCCGAGCGCGATCAGCGGCACCGAGCCGAACTGCCACAGCTGCACCAGTACGCCGATGGTCGCCAGCAGCACCGCCAGCCACTGCAGCCGTCGAAAGCGCTCGCGCAGAAACAGCATGCCGAGCACTACGTTAATCAGCGGGTTAATAAAGTAGCCGAGGCTCGCTTCCAGCATATGCTGGTTATTCACCGCCCAGATAAACAGCAGCCAGTTGCCGCCGATCGTCACGGCGGTCAGCGCCAGCAGCAGCACCTTCTTCGGCTGCGCCAGCACGCTGTGCACCTGTGACCAGCTGCGGCTCAGGCTAATCAGCACCAGCATAAAAAGCGCCGACCAGATAACGCGGTGCGTCATGATCTCCGTCGGCGGAACGGTTTTAACCAGCTTGAAATAGGCTGGGGCGATGCCCCAGATAAAGTAGGCGCCGAGCGCGAAGCCAATGCCCTGGCGAGTTTGTTGCGTATCCATAGAGAGAAAGCGTCCGGAAAAAGTCGATTTTCGCACGGCGTCCGCGATTAACCAATCAAATAGGTCGCCGTCGCCGTGGCAATATAGTCACCCTGCTGGTTATGCAGCTCGACGCGTGCCACCGCCACCTTGTTTCCGGCGCGCAGCAGGCTGCTGGTGGCGGTAAAGCGCTCGCCGCGGCCGGGCCGCAGATAATCGACGCGCATATCAATGGTGCCCATGCGCGACAGGCGCTGACGCAGCTCCTCCTCGCTGATGCTCTCCGCGCGCGTCAGGGCGTTGCTGACGCAGACCATGCCGGCGGCGACGTCCAGCACCGAGGCGATAACGCCGCCGTGCAGGATCTGCTGCGCCGCGTTGCCGACCAGCATGGTTTTACTGGCGAAGCTGATTTCGGCATAGTCGCTCTCCAACCGATCCAGTTCCAGGCCGAGCGCCTGATTGAAGGGCATATGGTAAACAAAAATTTCGCCCACCATCTGACGGGCTTCCTGCTGAGACAGCAGCAGTGATGACATAGCGGCAATCCTGCAAATACGCTTTTAACGGCGCAAAATGTTAATGAGTTGTGTATTCTAAGCCGCGCGCGAGAGGGTTTCCAGTTTCGGAAATCAGCGCTCATCTTCACCGCCTTTTGCGTGTAGAATGGCCTCCTTTTTATGACTCCCCATTCATTTGACACGCAGCCTTCATCGGAGAAAGTTATGCGCAAGCATCGCGCCTTGTTAGCAGCCGCCCTGTTACTCCCTGCGCTCGCGCAGGCAGAGGAAGCCACCGTTAAAGAGGTCCACGATACGCCTCAGGTGCGCGGCAGCATTATCGCCAACCTGCTGGAGAAGCACGACAATCCGTTTGTGCTCTATCCGTATGAGAGCAATTATCTGCTCTATACCTACACCAGCGACATCAATAAAGAGGCGATCTCCTCCTATAACTGGGCGGACAACGCGCGCAAAGATGAAGTGAAATTTCAGCTCAGTCTGGCATTTCCGCTGTGGCGCGGTATTCTGGGTGACAACTCCGTGCTGGCCGCCTCCTATACGCAGCGTTCCTGGTGGCAGCTGTCGAACCGCGGCGAGTCGTCGCCGTTTCGCGAGACCAACTACGAGCCGCAGATTTTCCTTGGATGGGCCACGGATTACGACTTCGCCGGCTGGACGCTGCGCGATGTGGAAGTGGGCTTTAACCACCAGTCCAACGGCCGCAGCGACCCGACTTCGCGCAGCTGGAACCGCGTCTATGCGCGCCTGATGGCGCAGAACGGCAACTTCCTCGCCGAAGTCAAACCCTGGTACCGCATACCGGACAGCGAAGACGATAACCCGGATATCACCAAATATATGGGTTATTACCGTCTGAAGCTGGGTTATGTCGCCGGCGAGAATATCTTCAGCGTGGAAGGCAACTACAACTGGAATACCGGCTTTGGCGGCGCGACGCTGGGCTGGAGCTATCCGATCAGCGAACACGTTCGTTTCTATACCCAGGTGTTTAGCGGTTATGGCGAGTCGCTTATCGACTATAACCATCGTCAGACGCGTCTCGGCGTCGGCGTCATGCTGAACGATCTGTTCTGACTCTCCGGAAAACAACAGGAATACAGTGGCAATCTCGGTAGTACATAATCAGGAAGCGCTGGCGCAGCAGGTATTGCAGGATACCTTCGGCTATCAGCATTTTCGTCCCGGTCAGCAAACCATCATCAATGCGGCGCTGAGCGGACGGGATTGTCTGGTCGTTATGCCCACCGGCGGCGGCAAATCGCTCTGTTATCAGATCCCCGCGCTGGTGCAGGAAGGCCTGACGCTGGTGGTGTCGCCGCTGATTTCGCTGATGAAAGATCAGGTGGATCAGCTGCTGGCGAACGGCGTCGCGGCGGCGTGCCTCAACTCCACCATGACGCGCGAGCAGCAGCAGCAGGTGATGGCGGATTGCCGCACCGGCCGCGTCAGGCTGCTCTATATCGCGCCTGAACGTCTGATGATGGATAACTTCCTCGAGAGCCTGGCGCACTGGCAGCCTGCGATGCTGGCGGTCGACGAAGCGCACTGTATCTCGCAGTGGGGCCACGACTTCCGTCCCGAATATGGCGCGCTGGGGCAGTTGCGTCAGCGGTTCCCGCAGCTGCCGGTAATGGCGCTGACCGCCACCGCTGACGAAACCACGCGCAACGACATTGTTCACCTGCTGAATATGCAGGACCCGCTGATTCAGATCAGCAGTTTCGACCGCCCTAACATTCGCTATACGCTGGTGGAGAAGTTCAAACCCACCGAGCAGCTGCTGCGCTACGTTCAGGATCAGCGCGGCAAAAGCGGCATCATCTATTGCAACAGCCGCGCGAAGGTGGAAGACACCGCCGCGCGTCTACAGAGCCGCGGACTGAGCGTCGGCGCCTATCATGCCGGCATCGACAGCGCGCAGCGTGCACGCGTGCAGGAGGCGTTTCAGCGCGACGATCTGCAGATCGTGGTCGCGACGGTGGCGTTCGGCATGGGCATCAACAAGCCCAACGTGCGCTTCGTGGTGCACTTCGACATACCGCGCAATATCGAATCCTATTATCAGGAAACCGGTCGCGCCGGACGCGACGGGCTGCCGGCCGAAGCGATGATGCTCTACGACCCGGCGGATATGGCGTGGCTGCGCAAATGTCTGGAAGAGAAAGCGCCTGGCCCGCTACAGGATATTGAACGCCATAAGCTCAACGCCATGGGCGCCTTCGCCGAAGCGCAAACCTGCCGACGTCTGGTGCTGCTGAACTATTTCGGCGAAGGACGTCAGCAGCCGTGCGACAACTGCGACATCTGTCTCGATCCACCCAAGCGTTACGATGGCCTGGTGGAAGCACAGAAAGCGCTCTCCTGCATCTATCGCGTCGGACAGCGTTTCGGCATGGGCTATGTGGTCGAGGTGCTGCGCGGTGCCAACAACCAGCGCATCCGCGACCAAGGCCATGACAAACTGCCGGTTTACGGCATCGGCCGCGAGCAGAGCCACGAGCACTGGGTCAGCGTGCTGCGTCAGCTTATCCACCTTGGGCTGGTGACGCAGAATATCGCCATGCACTCCGCGCTGCAGCTGACGGAAGCGGCGCGTCCGGTGCTGCGCGGCGAAGTGCCGCTGATGCTGGCGGTGCCGCGCCTTAATGCGGCGAAGCCGAAAAGCAGCAGCTCGCCGAAAATTTACGGCGGCAATTACGATCGCAAGCTGTTCGCCAAGCTGCGCAAGCTGCGTAAAGCGATTGCCGACGAAGAGAATATCCCGCCTTACGTGGTGTTTAACGACGCCACGCTGATTGAGATGGCGGAGCAGATGCCGGTAACGGCGTCGGAGATGCTGAGCGTCAACGGCGTCGGCCACCGCAAACTGGAGCGCTTTGGCAAACCTTTCCTGGTGATGATCAAAGAGCATCTTGATGATGAAGAGTAAAGGACACTACTTATGCTGATGTTATTTGCCACGGTCGCGCTGGTGCATCTGGTCGCGTTGATGAGTCCCGGCCCGGACTTCTTTTTTGTTTCGCAAACCGCCGCCAGCCGCTCGCGCAAAGAGGCGATGATGGGCGTGCTCGGCATTACGCTGGGGATCGTTATCTGGGCGGGCGTCGCGCTGATGGGACTGCACCTGATCCTGGAGAAGATGGCGTGGCTGCATCAGATCATTATGGTCGGCGGCGGTCTCTATCTGCTGTGGATGGGCTGGCAGCTGCTCAGCTCGGCGCGTCAGCGCCATAAGCAGCCGGTACAGGATGCGCCGGTGGTGGAACTGCCGAAAAAGGGCAGAAGCTTTCTTAAAGGCTTTCTCACCAATCTCTCTAACCCGAAAGCGATTATCTATTTTGGCAGCGTCTTCTCGCTGTTCGTCGGCAACGACGTCGGCGCGCTGGAGCGTTGGGGCTTGTTTCTGCTGATCGTCGGCGAGACCTTTGCCTGGTTTACGCTGGTGGCGGCGATTTTCGCGCTGCCGTGGATGCGCGATAAGTATCAGCGCGCGGCCAAGTGGGTCGATGGCGTGGCGGGAGTTTTATTCGCCGGTTTCGGCATCCACCTTATCATTTCTCGTTAAGGCCTGGCTTACTTGCCAGCTTGCGGTTGGGCAGTGCTCGTCGTCCTCACGTACTAATGTACGCTGCGGCGACTGCGCGCTGTCCGCCCGCAATCTGGCTGCGCCGCCGACGGCCTCAAGCATCGGCGCTTACTGCCTTAAGCGATTCTTCTGGCGCTGGCCAGTAGCGCGCCTACCGCCATAAACAATCCGCCAAAGATCCGGTTCAGCAGCTTCATCTGCTTTGGTCCTTTAATCCAGGCCGCAATGCGCGTCGCCAGCGTGGCGTAGCCGATCATCACGATAATATCGACCACAATAGTGGTGGCGCCGAGCACCAGGTACTGCATCGCCTGCGGCTGGTGCGGCAGGATAAACTGCGGAAACAGCGCGGCGAGAAACACGATGCTTTTCGGGTTGGTCAGGTTCACCAGCACCGCGCGCTTGAACAGGCGGCGGCGCGGCGTTGCTTTGGCCACCGCATCGAGATCGATGGCGCCCGCAGAGCGCCACTGCTGAATGCCGAGCCACACCAGATAGGCCGCGCCCGCCCACTTCAACACTTCAAACGCCAGCAGCGACTGGGAAAAGAGCGCGCCCAGCCCGATCCCCACCAGCACGATATGGATCGCCAGGCCAAGCTGCAGGCCGCTGATCGAGGCCGCCGCGCCGCGATAGCCGTGGCTGATGCCGGTGCTCATAGTATTAATCGCGCCGGAACCGGGCGAAAGGCTGAGGATAGTAGTGGTGAGAAGGTAAGTCAGCCACCATTCAGTGGTCATGGGTTGCGCTCCCTGTCTGGGCGGAAATATGACACAATACGCCAGAAACAAGCGTGACGCTACGGGCCGCATGCGCGGCTCGCGACAGGCCTATCGCGCGTCTGCAGGGGGATTGATGGAACGACATAAAGCGAGCTGGCTCAATCGGGAAAAAGCCTTTGCCGCCTTTGCGCACGGTCCGCTGCTCGACTTCTGGCACCGGCGCGAAGAGCGTGAATTCGTCGGCGTGGAAAACGTCACGCTGCGCTATGTGCGCTTCACCGCGCCGCATCATAAGCGCGTGATTCTTGTCGTGCCTGGGCGCATCGAAAGCTACGTCAAATACCCCGAACTGGCGTACGACCTGTTTCACTGCGGCTTTGACGTGGTGATCCTCGACCATCGCGGGCAGGGGCGATCCGATCGGCTGCTGCAGGATACCCATCGCGGTCATGTGGTAGAGTTCACGCACTACGTCGACGACTTAGAGACGCTCTATCTGAAAGAGATTGTTGGCGGGCACTACCAGCACCGCTACGCGCTGGCGCATTCGATGGGCGGCGCCATCCTGACGCTGTTTCTGGCGCGCCAGCCGCAGGCGTTTCATGCCGTGACGCTGGTGGCGCCGATGTTCGGCATCGCGCTGCCGATGCCCTCTTTCCTGGCGAACCGTATCCTCGACTGGGCGGAGAAGCGCCCGGCGATACGCGATGGCTATGCGCTCGGCACCGGACGCTGGCGCGCGCATCCGTTCGGCATCAATCGCCTGACGCACAGCGCGGAGCGCTATCGCCGCAGCCTGCGTTTTTACGCTGACGATCCCGCTATCCGCGTCGGCGGACCGACCTATCACTGGGTGCGCGAAGGCATTCACGCCGGGCGCAATATTCTGAGCCTGGCCAGCACCATTACCACGCCGCTTTTGCTGCTGCAGGCGGGCGAGGATCGCGTGGTGGACAACCGTTCGCAGGATCTTTTTTGCGCGGCGATGGCGCAGGCGGGCCATCCTTGCGTGACGCGCGTCATCAAAGAGGCGCGCCACGAAATTTTGTTTGAAAAAGATGGCATGCGCGCCGAAGCGCTGAATGCGCTGGTCGATTTCTTCGAGGCGCATTCCTGATTCGAAAAATTATCTTACCGGCTACGGCCTATAACAATACCTGAGGTTTTCATGTTTCAAATCGTCGCATCCGATCTGGATGGCACGCTGCTCTCTCCTGAACATCGGCTAACGCCTTACGCCCACGATATTCTGCAACAGCTGGTGGCGCGCGAGATCCACTTTGTTTTCGCCACCGGCCGTCATTATATCGACGTAGGGCAGATGCGCGACAAGCTGGGCATTCCCGCTTATATGATCACCTCTAACGGCGCGCGCGTGCACAACGCCGAGGGCGAGCTGGTGTTCAGCCATAACCTCGACGAAGATATCGCGCTGGAGCTTTATGAGCTGCACTACGCTAATCCCGCCATCCTGACGCACGTCTATCGCGACGACGAATGGTTTATGAGCCGCACCCATCCGGCGGAGCAGGACTATTTCCGCGAGTCGGTATTCACTTATCAGGTGTATGAGCCAGGCATGCTGCCGGGCGACAATATCAGCAAGGTCTTTTTCACCAGCGACGATCCCGAGGCGCTGATCCCGCTCGAACTGGCGCTGCAGGCGCGCTGGGGCGATCGCGTGAACGTCAGCTTTTCGCTGCCGACCTGTCTGGAGGTGATGGCGGGCGGGGTGTCGAAGGGGCATGCGCTGGAAGCGGTGGCGAAACAGCTGGGGCACTCGCTCAAGGCGTGCATCGCCTTCGGCGACGGCATGAACGACGTAGAGATGCTGAGCATGGCGGGCAAGGGCTGCATTATGCGCAACGCCCACCAGCGGTTAAAGGATACGCTGCCGGATCTGGAAGTGATCGGCAGCAATGCGGATGATGCCGTGCCGCATACGCTGCGCACGCTGTTTTTATCCTGACGCAAGAGGCCGGCGCGATGCCGGCCTCTTTCTTTATGACGCCAGCTGCTGCTTGTGCTTGCGTTCGTTAATCATGGTCAACAGCAGCAGGATCACCGCCAGCACGCAGCCTACCACCATTACCAAAAAACCGCCGTTCCAGCCGAAGAAATCGACGGTATAACCGACGATGGCGCTGGCTGCGACCGAACCGCCAAGATAGCCGAACAGGCCGGTAAAGCCTGCGGCGGTGCCCGCCGCTTTTTTCGGCGCCAGCTCCAGCGCATGCAGGCCGATCAGCATCACCGGACCGTAAATCAGAAAGCCGATGATAATCATACAGGCCATATCCACGCCGGGATTGCCCGCCGGGTTAAACCAGTAGACTACCGTGGCGATGGTCACCAGCGTCATAAAGAAGACGCCGGTCGCGCCGCGATTCCCCTTAAACACTTTGTCCGACATCCAGCCGCACAGCAGCGTGCCGGGAATGCCGGCGTATTCGTACAGGAAGTAGGCCCAGGAAGATTTATCCAGCGTGAAGTGCTTCACCTCTTTCAGGTAGGTGGGCGACCAGTCGAGAATGCCGTAGCGCAGCAGGTAGACGAAGACGTTGGCCAGCGCGATATACCACAGCAGCTTGTTGGGCAGCACATACTGGGTGAAGATCTGCTTCGCCGTCAGCTCCTCTTCGTGCGTGGCGCTGTAGTCCGGCGGATAGTCGTGCTTGTACGCCTCAATAGGCGGCAATCCGCAGGACTGCGGCGTATCGCGCATCAGCGCGAAGGCGATCAGCGCCACGGCGATGGCGGCGAAAGCGGGCATATAGAGCGCCGCTTTCCAGTCGTTGAACCACGCCATGCCGAGCAGGAACAGCAGCGGCGGCAGGCCGCCGCCGACGTTATGGGCGCAGTTCCACACCGAAACGATGCCGCCGCGCTCTTTCTGCGACCACCAGTGCACCATGGTGCGCCCGCAGGGCGGCCAGCCCATGCCCTGAAACCAGCCGCAGGCAAACAGCAGCGCGAACATCACCATAATGCTGGAGGTTGCCCAGGGCACGAAGCCCATAAACAGCATTACCGCGGCGGCGAGGATCAGTCCGGCAGGCAGAAACACGCGCGGATTCGAGCGATCCGAAACCGAACCCATAATAAATTTTGAGAAGCCGTACGCAATCGAGATGCCGGAAAGCGCAAAGCCGAGGTCGCCGCGCGAAAAGCCCTGCTCGACCAGATAGGGCATCGCCAGCGCGAAATTTTTGCGTACCAGATAGTAGGCGGCGTAGCCAAAGAAGATACCGAAGAAGATCTGCCAGCGCAGGCGGCGATATAAAGGATCAATCTGATCTTCCGCCACCTGCGGTCGATGCGGTGCGGGTTTAAAGATGCTCAGCATAGCTGCCCTCCCAGGCGTATTGTCGTTGTAATGGAAATGCGCAGTGCGTTCCAGAGGTCGCCGCGATGTTCCTTTTCGCGTCTATTCTGGCGCTTTTCGCGCATGGCAGCTGTGATAGTTGACACATTTGTTACACTTTTATGACAATAACGGCAGGTTAATTTCACAAAATGGTGTTATTCGCGCATCGCTTATAAAATATCCATCCATGCCTGTACTGAGCGCTTATTTAGTGAGCGCTTGTCAACCAGAAAGCGCCGCGTCGCCGCAGCACATTGATTAAACTAGCCGCCTCTCTTTTTTTGCAGGATCGAAGCTGTGCTGTTACTGATCGTTACCACTATTCTTTGGGCGTTTTCCTTCAGCCTGATTGGAGAATATCTGGCGGGGCAGGTGGATTCCTGGTTCTCCGTTTTGATGCGTCTGGCGCTGGCGGCGCTGGTGTTTTTGCCTTTTCTGCGCTGGCGCGGCTATCGTCCATCGACGCTGCTGCTCTATATGCTGGTAGGGATGCTGCAGCTCGGCATCATGTACCTGATTAGCTTCGAAGCCTATCTCTACCTCAGCGTCTCGGAGTTCCTGCTATTCACCGTCATGACGCCGCTCTATGTCACCCTGATTTATGATGTGATCAGCAAGCGTCCGCTGCGCATCGGCTACGCCTTCAGCGCGCTGCTGGCGGTGGCGGGCGCGGCGATTATTCGCTACGACAAGGTTAGCGATCATTTCTGGTTCGGCCTGATGCTGGTACAGCTGGCGAATATCTGCTTTGCCGTGGGCATGGTGGGCTATAAACGGCTGCAGGAAACCCGGCCGATGCCGCAGCACACCGCCTTTTCCTGGTTTTATCTCGGCGCGGTGCTGATTGCGATTATCGCCTGGTGCCTGTGGGGCAACCCGGCAAAACTGCCGACCACCTCGCTGCAGTGGGGCATTCTGGTCTGGCTGGGCGTGGCGGCGTCAGGGCTGGGATACTTTATGTGGAACTACGGCGCCACGCAGGTGGATGCGGGCACGCTGGGCATTATGAACAATATGCACGTTCCGGCGGGGCTGCTGGTAAATCTGGCAATCTGGCAGCAGAAGCCGCACTGGCCCAGTTTTATCGCCGGCGCGCTGGTGATTTTCGCCTCGCTATACGTGCATAAGCGCTGGGTGATACGCAGTCGCTGAGGCGCATAAATCATCAGGGCGGCGATTGCCGACCTGATGGCTGTCGCGCTAAGCGGCCCTACTATTTTTTGTCTTTCGGCGGCTGGGCCGGGCGAGGTTTCGTTGTCTTGGGCGGGGCGGATTTCGCTGCCTGGGTCGGGCTGGTTTTCGTGGCCTGCGACGGCGCGCTTTTCGCCGGCTGCGTCGGGCGCAGCGTCATGGTCAGGCCCTTTAAAAAGTTGCGCATAATCTGATCGCCGCATTCGCGGTAGTTTTTATGATCCGGCTTGCGGAAGATGGCGCCGATTTCCGCCTGAGAAACCGAAAAGTTCGCTTTTTCCAGCACCGCCGGAATATCGGTGGTTTTCAGATCGAAGGCGATACGCAGTTTTTTCATAAAAATGTTGTTGTTCATGCGGCGCTCGATCGAGGGCGCTGGCATCTCTTCGCTTTTTCCGCGACGGAAGAAAATCAGGCCGTTGAGAAAATAGCCCATCAGCACGTCCGGCAGCGGCTTAAACGCGGCGTCGTCCTCTTTTTTCAGCCAGGCCTGCACGTCGCTCAGCGCGACTTCACAGTCGGTCAGTGCGAAAATCTCCACCACTTTGGCATCGCTTAAATTCAGCATAAAGCGCACGCTGCGCAAAATATCGTTATTGGTCATGGTGAGATTTTCTCATGGTCGTTTAACAGGCTGCGCATTATAGGGGAATTTGCGGCTCAGCGTTGCAAAATCGCGCCAGGAAGCGCCGCGTCGCGCACGAAAGGCAGGTGTTCGCAGGCGTGCTGCCGCGCGAAGCGGGTAAAGGCTTCCAGCACCGGCTGACGCTGCTCGCCATCGCGCACGGCGGCATAAAGGCGACTCCACAGCCCTTTGCCCAGGGTTTTCGTCACGATTAATCCCTGCTTTTCAAAGCTCTCTACTACCCAGTGCGGCAGCGCGGCGATGCCCATGCGCGCCGCCACCATCTGAATCAGCAGCAGCGTGTTGTCGACGCTTTTCAGAGCCGGACTGACGCCTGCCGGCTGAAGAAAGTGCCGCCAGATATCCAGCCGCTGGCGCTGCACCGGATAGATCATCAACACCTCCTGCGCCAGGTCATCGGGGGTAATGTGCTCGACCTGCGCCAGCGGATGATCGGGCGCCAGCACCAGGCGCACTTCGAAGTCGAACATCGGCGTGTAGTGCAGGCCGCTGCGCGGCAGGATATCGGAGGTCAGCACTACGTCCAGCTCGCCCTGCTGCAGCGCAGGCTGCGGATCGAAGGTCACGCCCGATTTAAAATCCATCACCACCTGTGGCCAGCTCTGACGAAATTTGTCCAGCGCCGGCGTCAGCCACTGAATGCAGCTGTGGCACTCAATGGCGATGCGCAGCGTCGCCTGATAAGGCTCGTGGCACGCCTGCAGCGCCTGCTGGATTTGCGGCAGCACCTGCTCCGCCAGCTGCAACAGAATTTCGCCCTGCGGCGTGAAGCGCAGCGGCTGGCTTTTGCGTACGAACAGGCGGAATCCCAGCCGCTGCTCGAGATCGCTGAACTGATGCGACAACGCGGATTGCGTCTGATGAAGCTGCGCGGCGGCGGCGGCCAGCGAGCCGGTATTACGCAGAGCCTGAAGCGTCCGCAGGTGCTTAAGTTCGATCATGAGCGTCCTTCACATGGAGATTGAACAATTTGCGCTTGAGGAACATACACTACCCGCAGAATATAGCGGTGTAAACATCTGGACGGCTAAACATCTTTGGCTGCCAGACGAAGCCAAAGAGAAATTATCGGGAGAACAGCGTATGACCATTCTGAACCACAGCCTCGGCTTTCCCCGCGTCGGCCTGCGTCGCGAACTGAAAAAGGCGCAGGAGAGCTACTGGGCGGGCAAGGCGACTCAGCAAGAGCTGCTGGCCGCCGGACGCGAACTGCGCGCCCGCCACTGGCAGCAGCAGAAAGAGGCGGGCGTGGATCTGCTGCCGGTGGGCGACTTCGCCTGGTACGATCATGTGCTGACCACCAGCCTGATGCTGGGCAACGTTCCGGCGCGCCATCAGAATCAAGACGAGACCATCGACCTCGATACGCTGTTTCGCATCGCGCGCGGTCGGGCGCCGACCGGCGAACCGGCCGCCGCCGCCGAGATGACCAAATGGTTTAACACCAACTATCACTACATCGTGCCGGAGTTCACAAAAGGCCAGACATTTAAACTCGCCTGGACCCAGCTGCTGGACGAAGTGGACGAAGCGCTGGCGCTGGGCCACAAGGTGAAGCCGGTGCTGCTCGGCCCGGTGACCTATATCTGGCTGGGCAAAGTTAAAGGCGAGCCGTTCGATCGCCTGTCGCTGCTGAATGATATTCTGCCGGTTTACCAGCAGGTGCTGGCCGAGCTGAAAAAACGCGACGTCGAGTGGGTGCAGATTGACGAGCCGGCGCTGTCGCTGGAGCTGCCGCAGGCGTGGCGCGAAGCGTTCAGGCCCGCTTACCAGGCGCTGCAGGGCAACGTGAAGCTGCTGCTGACCACCTATTTCGACAGCATCGGCCAGAACCTTGACGTTATTCGCGCGCTGCCGGTACAGGGGCTGCATGTCGATCTTGTGCACGGCCGCGACGACCTCACACAGCTACACCAGCAGTTGCCGGCGGCGTGGCTGCTGTCGCTTGGCGTTATCAACGGCCGCAACGTATGGCGCGCCGACCTGAGCCACTGGTTCGAACGCTTACAGCCGCTGGTCGGCCAGCGTCGCCTGCTGTGGATCGGCACCTCATGTTCGCTGCTGCATAGCCCGATCGATCTGCGCGCAGAGACCCGCCTCGATGACGAAGTAAAAAGCTGGTTCGCCTTCGCGCTGCAAAAATGCGGCGAACTGAAGCTGTTGAGCGACGCGCTCAACCATCACGACGCGGCCTCGCTGGAGGCCTGGAGCGCGCCAGTTCGCCATCGCGCCCACTCCAGCCGCGTGCACAACGCGGCGGTCGGCAGGCGTCTGGCGGCGATATCCGCGCAGGATACCGAGCGCGCCAGTGCTTACGCCGTCCGCGCCCGCGCGCAGCGCAGCCGCTTTAATCTGCCGGCCTGGCCGACCACCACTATCGGCTCCTTCCCGCAGACCACCGAGATCCGCGGCCTGCGCCTTGATTTCAAAAAAGGCAATATCGACGGCGCCAGCTACCGCACCGGCATCGCGCAGCATATCAAACAGGCGATCGCCGAACAGGAGCGCCTGGGCCTCGACGTGCTGGTGCACGGCGAAGCGGAGCGTAACGACATGGTGGAGTATTTCGGCGAAAACCTGGAGGGTTTCATCTTCACCCAGAACGGCTGGGTGCAGAGTTACGGCTCGCGCTGCGTCAAGCCGCCGGTGATTATCGGCGACGTCAGCCGCCCGCGGCCGATTACCCTGGAGTGGGCGACCTATGCGCAGTCGCTGACCAGCAAGCCGGTGAAAGGAATGCTGACCGGCCCGGTAACCATTCTTTGCTGGTCTTTCCCGCGCGAGGACGTGTCGCGCGAAATCATCGCGAAGCAAATCGCGCTGGCGCTGCGCGACGAGGTGGCGGATCTCGAAGCGGCCGGCATCGGCATTATCCAGATTGACGAGCCGGCGCTGCGCGAAGGCCTGCCGCTGCACCAGTCCGACTGGGCCGCCTACCTGAAGTGGGCGGTCGACGCCTTCCGCCTTAACGCCGCGGTGGCGAAAGACGACACCCAGATCCACACCCACATGTGCTATTGCGAATTCAACGACATCATGGCGTCCATCGCAGCGCTGGATGCCGACGTCATCACCATCGAAACCTCGCGTTCCGATATGGATCTGCTGGAAGCCTTTAAGGCATTTGAGTATCCGAACGAAATCGGCCCCGGCGTTTACGATATTCACTCGCCGAACGTGCCGAGCGTCGAGTGGATAGAGAATCTGCTACGTAAAGCGGCGCTGTGTATCCCGGAAGCGCGTCTATGGGTCAACCCGGACTGCGGCCTGAAAACGCGCGGCTGGACGGAAACCCGTCAGGCGCTGGCGAATATGGTGGAGGCGGCGAAGAAACTGCGCGGCGAAAACGCCTGAGTTTAGGGTTTGTTGCTGTTGAGGATGGGGCGCTGCGGCGCCCCTTTTTTATTACGTGCGTAATCAGACGACGCCGAACTGCTTAAACCACGTCAGCATACGCGCCCAGCCATCCTGCGCCGATTCGGCGTGATAGCTCGGACGATAGTCGGCGTTGAAGGCGTGGCCCGCGTCGGGATAGACAACAATCTCCGCCTTGGCGTTAGCGGCGTGCAGCGCCTGACGCATCTGCTCCACGCTCTCCAGCGGAATGCCATCGTCCTGGCCGCCGTAGAGACCCAGCACCGGCGCGCCTAAATCTACGGCGATATCGATCGGATGCTTTTGCTGCTTCATGGTTTTCTCGCCGATGAGGCGACCATACCAGGCGACGGCAGCGCGCAGCTGCGGATTGTGCGCGGCGTAAAGCCAGCTGATGCGGCCGCCCCAGCAGAAGCCGGTAATGCCCATGCGGCGAATATCGCCACCGTTGCGGCCGGCCCAGTTGGCGGCGTGGTCGAGATCGGAAAGTACCTGGCTGTCCGGCACTTTGCTGACCAGCTCGCTAAACAGGGTAGGAATATCGTTGTAATCGTTCGGGTCGCCTTCGCGGAAATAGAGTTCCGGCGCCACGGCCAGATAGCCCTCCAGCGCCAGCCGACGGCAGATATCGCGAATATGCTCGTGCACGCCAAAGATCTCCTGCACCACCAGCACCACCGGCAGCGGACCGTTCGCCTCTTTTGGTCTGGCGTAGTAAGCGGGCATATTTTCGCCCTGGCTCGGCACCGAGGTTTCGCCTGCCTGAATATCCTGGCTGTCGGTATGAATCGTGGTTGAGGCGGTCGGCTGTACTGCAGGTGCAAAGCCGCCCGTCGATGATTTTTGTGCCATATTGTCTTCGGTTTTCATTTTTTTCTCCGTGCTGGCAGTAGCGCAATCACGTAACTATAGCCTGGCCAGATGACGTCTGGACCAGAGACCGGGAACAGAGTAGGGAGCAAGCAAAAACACTCTTCTCTTTAACATTGCTGCGAAGCCCGACGCACACAGCTTGTAGCAATGGCGTTCTGAATGGCTTAGTTATGTGACTTAGATCGCATTGTCATCCATGTAAAATGTAACATTCATTTTTGATAGTGATTGTTATCACACAAATTTGCGCTGCGCTGACGTAGAGTGGCGCGCTTCACTTCCCTGTTCAGGAGTTTGCTATGTCTGACGTTTTCCACCTTGGCCTGACCAAAGCCGATCTGCAGGGCGCGACCCTGGCTATCGTTCCCGGCGATCCGGAGCGCGTAAAGAAAATTGCCGGACTGATGGCGGACGCTCAGCCGCTGGCGTCGCACCGGGAATTCACCTCATGGCTGGCGAAGCTGGACGGCAAGCCTGTCGTCGTTTGCTCCACCGGCATCGGCGGCCCGTCGACCTCTATCGCGGTAGAGGAGCTGGCGCAGCTTGGCGTGCGCACCTTCCTGCGCGTCGGCACCACCGGCGCTATTCAGCCGCATATTAACGTCGGCGACGTGCTGGTCACCACCGGCGCGGTGCGCCTCGACGGCGCCAGCCAGCATTTCGCGCCGCTGGAATTTCCCGCCGTAGCAGATTTCGCCTGCACCACTGCGCTGGTTGCGGCGGCGGAGGCGAGCGGCGCGACTACCCATATCGGCGTTACCGCGTCGTCCGACACCTTCTATCCGGGTCAGGAGCGTTACGACACCTTCTCCGGCCGCGTGGTCAGCCGCTTTCAGGGCTCGATGAAGGAGTGGCAGCAGATGGGCGTGCTTAACTATGAGATGGAGTCTGCCACGCTGCTGACGATGTGCGCCAGCCAGGGGCTGCGTGCGGGCATGGTAGCGGGCGTCATCGTCAACCGTACCCAGAAAGAGATCCCGGATGCGGCCGCCATGAAGCAGACAGAGAGCGATGCGGTAAAAATTGTGGTCGAAGCGGCGCGCCGTTTGTTATAACGCTTTCAGGCAGCGCCTCTGCGCGCTGCCTCTGCTCTTTACAGCAAAAGCGAGGATCGCCCGATGCGCTACACGCCGCCACGACAGAAATCCGCCTTAACCGCTTCTCCCGCCGCCATGCAGGCGCGCCTTGAAAACGCCGCTGCGCGCTTTCGCCAGCATATGGCACAGCAGGATTACGCCGCCGCCGCCAGCTGCTGCGAAGAGGTGCTGCGCATCATGCCAAATCAGATGCAGGTGCTGAGCGACTACGCGCTCTGTCTGCTGCGGCTCGGCCACTACAGCAAATCTTACCGCGTCTATCAAAAAATCTATCAGGCGCCGCCCGCCGTGCGCGCGACCGCTTCGGAAACCTGGCTGGATGGACTGGCGGAGCTGTGCGGCTGGATGGGCAAGCGAGAGGAGCTGGCGAAATATGGCCTGGAAGCGCTGAACGGCGCAGACGCGCGTTTTCGTCAGGGTCAGCGTTACCCCTTTCCGGCGGCGCGGCCGGAACCGATCGATCTGACGAAACCCGAACAGAACGTGATCGCCTTCAGCCTCTACGGCGGTCAGCCGCGCTACTGCGAAACCCTGATTAAAAACGTTGAGGTGGCGCAGCAACTCTATCCTGGCTGGCGCTGCCGCATTTATCTGGATCAAAGCGTGCCGCAGCACGTGTGGCAGCGTCTTAACCAGCCGCACGTCGAGCTGATCGATATGTCGCAGGAAAAGGCGATCTACCCGACGCTGTGGCGTTTTCTGGTGATGGACGATCCCGGCGTCAAACGCTTTATTATCCGCGACGCCGATTCGCTGCTGTCGGAGCGCGAAGCGGCGGCGGTCGACGCCTGGCTCGCCTCGCCGTACTGGTTCCACCATATGCGCGACTACTTTTCCCATACCGAGCTGCTGCTGGCGGGCATGTGGGGCGGCTGCAACGGCGTCTTTACCAACATGGCGCAGGCGATGCGCGACTTCATCGCCCGCTACAGCGGCAACGCGCGCTTTACCGATCAATATTTCCTGAAGGCCGCGCTGTGGCCGACGGTGCGCGAAAGCCTGCTGAGCCACGATGAGATTTTTCATTTTCATCAGGCGCGGCCCTGGCCGCCGCACGCGCCGGTGCGCTGGCGCATGGAGAACTTCCACGTCGGCAGCAACGCCGGCTTCGCCAGCATGGCGGGCAAGGCGACGGTGAAAGAAGGGGAGACGCAGTCCGTGGAACTCACCTGGGGCGGCAACGTCTTTGTTTATCCGGCGCGGGTAAAAGGGGATGAATGGCTAATGCCGATGCCGTTTTTTCTCACTGACGCGTGGAAAGCGGGCGAGCTGCAGGTCAAAGCGCTGTAGCGCCTGCTCTGAATTGAAAACCGCCCTAAAATAGTCTGGACATTCATACAGGCCGACTTTACCTTTTCCCGAGCAATGCGCGTCGCGAGGGAATCATGGATCAGCAGATTATTATCAGCGCCTGTCTGGCGCTCGCCGGACTGGGCATCGGCTGGATGCTGGCACAGCTGCGCGCCGGCCATCAGGCCGCCAGCTTTGCCACCGAACGGCGTTTGCAGCAGGAGACGCAGCAGCGTCAGCAGCAGCAGCTTGAACAGCAGCTGCAGCAGCTGCAGCAGCGCGAACAGGAGCTGCGCCAGCTGCACGGTGCGCTGAGCGGCGCGCAGGAGCGGCTGCAACAGCTCGATTACTGGCGTGGCGAATGCGAACAGCTCAACCGCGAGCTGCGCAACCAGCTAGAGGTCAACAGCGCGCAGGAGGCCGAACTGCGCGAGGTGACCATCCGCCTTGAAGAGACGCGCTTCGCCGCCGAAGAGAAGCAGCGCCTGCTCACCAGCAGCGAGCAGCGCCTCAGCGCACAGTTCGAAAATCTCGCCAACCGCATCTTCGAAAACAGCGGCCGCCGCGTCGACGAGCAGAACCGGCAGAGCCTGAACAGCCTGATCGCTCCGCTGCGCGAGCAGCTGGACGGTTTTCGCCGTCAGGTGCATGACAGCTTCGGCCAGGAGGCGCGCGAGCGTCACACGCTGGCGCACGAAATCCGCCAGCTGCAGCAGCTGAATGCGCAGATGGCGCAGGAGGCGATCAACCTTACCAAAGCGCTGAAAGGCGACAACAAGATTCAGGGCAACTGGGGTGAAGTGGTGCTGAGCCGCGTGCTGGAGGCGTCAGGCCTGCGCGAAGGCTATGAGTATCAGACGCAGGTCAGTTTGCAGTCGGAACAGCAGGGCAGAATGCAACCGGATGTGATCGTACGTCTGCCGCAGGGCAAAGATGTGGTGGTCGACGCCAAGATGACGCTGGTGGCCTACGAGCGCTACTTCAACGCGGAAGATGACGTGACGCGCGAGCAGGCGCTTCAGGAGCATGTCGCCGCGGTGCGCAGCCATATTCGCCTGCTGAGCCGTAAAGATTATCAACAACTGGCCGGTTTACGCTCGCTCGATTATGTGTTGATGTTTATTCCGGTCGAGCCGGCCTTTTTACTGGCGATCGACCGCCAGCCGGAGTTGATCAGCGAGGCGCTGCAGCAGAACATCATGCTGGTGAGCCCGACGACGCTGCTGGTGGCGCTGCGCACCATCAACAACCTGTGGCGCTACGAGCATCAGAGCCGCAACGCGCAGCGCATCGCCGACCGCGCAGCGCGTCTCTATGACAAGATGCGGCTGTTCGTCGATGATATGAGCGGCATCGGCCATAATCTGGATAAGGCGCACAACAGCTACCGCGAGGCGATGAAAAAGCTGGCGGAAGGGCGCGGCAACCTGATCGCGCAGAGCGAGGCGTTTAAATCCCTGGGCGTTGAAGTTAAACGCTCAATCAATCCACAGTTAGTCGAGCAGGCGATGCCGGAAAAGGCATGGGACGACGAGGAGACGCCTGACGACGTCGCCGACACTCTGGAGGCACGCGTGAGGCGGCTCCACGAATAAGCGGGTCGTCGCGTGCCTGACTACCCTGACTCTGATACACTTCGGGAAGTATTGTTTGTGGAACAGGTAAAACCGATGGCAGATGAATCACAGCAGGAAACTACCCATTTTGGCTTTCAGACGGTCGCCAAAAGCGAAAAAGCTGACAAAGTCGCGGACGTGTTTCACTCCGTAGCGGCGAAATATGACCTGATGAACGATCTGATGTCCTTTGGCATCCATCGCATCTGGAAGCGTTTTACCATCGACAGCAGCGGCGTGCGTCGCGGACAGCGCGTGCTGGATCTGGCGGGCGGCACCGGCGATTTGACGGCGAAATTTTCCCGTCTGGTCGGCGACACCGGTCAGGTGGTGCTGGCGGACATCAATAGCTCCATGCTGAAAATGGGCCGCGACAAGCTGCGCAATCTCGGCGTAGTCGGCAACGTCAGCTACGTACAGGCCAACGCCGAAGCGCTGCCCTTCCCGGATAACTATTTCGACTGCATCACCATCTCTTTCGGCCTGCGCAACGTGACCGACAAAGAGAAGGCGCTGGCGTCGATGTTCCGCGTGCTTAAGCCGGGCGGACGCCTGCTGGTGCTGGAGTTCTCTAAACCGGTGCTCGATCCGCTCAGCAAAGCGTACGACGCCTATTCGTTCCATATTCTGCCGCGCGTCGGTCAACTGGTGGCGCAGGACGCCGAAAGTTACCGCTATCTGGCAGAGTCGATCCGCATGCATCCCGATCAGGAGACCCTGAAGGCGATGATGAACGACGCCGGATTCGAGAACACCACTTATTACAACATGACCGGCGGCATCGTCGCGCTGCATCGTGGATTTAAGTTTTAACCGGATATGGTGATGCGCTTGACGCCCTTGATTACCGCCGGTCTTGAGACCGCGCTAAACCGCATGCTC
>Ga0157361_1000199_pt1 | contig 30296 bp, 22 predicted proteins | sample AttlaeALBM2_FD_111481 | JGI IMG/M metagenome (GOLD analysis project Ga0157361, IMG submission 111481) | Fungus gardens microbial communities from leaf cutter ant in Ribeirão Preto, State of São Paulo, Brazil - Atta laevigata ALBM2 | ecosystem: Host-associated > Fungi > Mycelium > Unclassified ...
CGCCATCGACCAGATAGTTATAGAGCAGCTCCGCGCCAACCTTCACAATCGGCATATCCGGCTCCCCCTGCACAATCAGGCGCACACGCACGCCACGCTGCGCGGCGCTGCGCATCTCACGCAGCAGACGATAGCCGGGGAAGAAGTAGGCGTTAGCGATGATCACATCCTGCTTCGCCTTGCGCAGCATATCGAGGTAGTGCTGCTCAATATCGTCGCGATGCTCATCGTTATCGCGATAGACAAACAGCACCTGTGCATCGCCAGGCAGGGCATTAACCGCCATACGCTGTGAACGGGCGCCCCACCAGCGGCGGGTAATCTGCTCGCTGCCCATGGCCTGCTGCACGTAACGAGCAATGTCCAGTACCACCGGCCCTTTTACCTCAACGGCATAATCCTGCTTGGCCTGCGGACCATAATCGGTGTTGTGCTCAGCAGAGAAGTTGATGCCGCCTACAAACGCAATCTCCTCATCGATCACCACGATTTTGCGATGCAGGCGCCGGAACACATTGGTGCGCATGCCCATCACCAGCGGACGCGGGTCGTAATAGATAAAGCGCACGCCCGCTTCGGTCAGGCTGTTAACAAAGCTGTCAGAGAGGTCTGGCGAACCGTAGCCATCAACCATCACCTCAACCTTGACCCCACGCTGCGCGGCGGCCAGCAGATCGCGGTGCAGGGCGTTGCCCACATCGTCTTCAAACAGGATGAACGTCTCCAGCAGCAGCGTGCGCTGAGCCCGCTGAATGGCACCGGAGACGCGCGGGAAAAACTGATCGCCATTCTCCAGCAATCGCAACTGATTGCCGTCGCGCCAGCTAAAATTCATAGGAAAATCTCCACCGCCAGCGGCGCATGATCGGAAAGATGAGACCAGGGTTTAACCGGCAGCGCCCACGGCTGACTCACCGAGGCGTTGCGGATATAGATGCGATCGAGGCGCAGCAGAGGAAAGCGAGCCGGAAAAGTGCGCGCGGGACGGCCGGTTTTCATACTGAAAACCTCCTCCAGGCCGGCACCACGTTTTAAAAAGCGGTTAGCGTGCACCTGCCAGTCATTAAAATCACCCGCTACCACCAACGGGGCATCGGGCGGCAGCGCATCAATCATCTCGCACATCATCTTCATCTGTGCCTGGCGATGTTGCGCCTTCAGGCCCAGATGGACACAGATGACATGCAGCGGCTGATCGCGCTCCGGCAGCTGAATTTTACAGTGCAACATACCGCGTTTTTCACTGCCGGCCACGGAAATGTCGAGATTTTCATACTCAGTAATGGGGAAACGTGACAGTATCGCGTTCCCGTGGTGCCCCTCCGGATAGACCGCGTTACGGCCGTAGGCAAAATCGTGCCACATGGTGTCGGCCAGGTATTCGTAATGCGAACTTTCTGGCCAGTTATCAATGTGTAACGAGTGGATAGCGTGCGTGCCCATCACCTCCTGCAGGAAGACAATATCCGCCGAGGTTGCCCGGACGGCGTCGCGCAGTTCCGGCAGGATAAAGCGGCGATTAAAGCTGGTGAACCCTTTATGGGTATTGATCGTCAGGACCTTAAATGAAAATCCTTGCGTGTTTTGTGGCATACTGCGACGCGCTCCTTTTCATCATCAACAGAACAAAGTGTAGTCTTTGTCACAAACGGATGGTGCCGGGGGCAGAAAATTAGGGCGTTATCTGAAATTTGCTTTACATTGAGGAAATCCATCTGGCCGCTGCCGGATACACTTGGGCAGGCTCAGTCAGGCCTGCCAGGAGAAGAGAATGAAATTGTCTAATCGTGTTCAGATTGTTACCGGTCAAACCTGCCTGCATATTGCTACGCACCTGCTGGTGATTGCTGCGCTGGTATGGGGCTGGAAACATAAGGCGCTGGTTGAAGTGAGCAGTACCCTGGTGGCAGCGTATGCGCTGGTGTTTATCACCATGCTGGCCCTTCAGCGTAGTGCCCGTTTGCGCCGCTTTGGTGACTCTCTGGAAGAAGTGACGACGACGTACTACTTTGGCGCAGCCATGCTGACGCTGTTTTTGCTTTCACGTTTCATCCATAACAACCTGCTGATTGGCTGTCTGGGTGTGGTGATGCTGGTGGGGCCGGCGCTGATGTCGCTGCTGGCCAAAGAGCCACCGCGGCGCGTAGAGAAGAAGCGTAGCTGATAACGCAACAGCGAAGCAGAAAGGAGCCCAATGCGGCTCCTTTTTTGTCTCTGGTAAATCCTCACGCATGATATCTCTGTCGCCGGCCATCATGCCGGGTCCCTGTCGGCGCCGCTGGCGGCCCTTTGGGTCTGGCGGCCCTGCGGGTCACCACTACGGAAGCCAAAAGCGTTGGGGGTTCAGAAACCGCGGTACTAATGGTTAAGGGAAGAGGGGGATCGTGAGGTAAGCCCGGACGTCACGCGGCAGGGACGCCGCGTGCCGCGGCCCGCATGGATGCGATCGTTGCCGTTCCGGGCGTGCTCACGCTCCCCTCTGACCAGGTGCAGTATCGGCAGCGTTCGAATTTATGGCGCCCCGTCTTTCACCCTGACTACTTTGCTGGTCGCGGTCCTTTCGGAAACCTGCTACACTCGCGCTCTTACGCATGGTAGTTTGTGCCCTTTTCACACGCAGGCCGCATGGCTGCGTCATATCCCCCCTGAAAACTACATCGCGCAGCGCGATCAGGGCGGTTCGGAGTAATACACCTGCATGTCTTTTGACTCTCTCGGCTTAAATGCCGATATTTTGCGTGCGGTAGCAGAACAGGGCTATCGTGAGCCGACGCCAATCCAGCGTCAGGCAATTCCCGTGGTGCTGGCCGGTCGTGACCTGCTGGCGAGCGCCCAGACCGGTACGGGTAAAACCGCCGGCTTTACGCTGCCTTTGCTGCAGCGCCTCTCAGAAAAACCGGCGGCGCGTGGACGTCGCCCGGTGCGCGCCCTGATCCTGACCCCAACCCGCGAACTCGCGGCGCAGGTCGGCGAAAACGTGCGTGAATACAGCCAGTACCTCAACATGCGTTCGCTGGTGGTATTTGGCGGCGTCAGCATCAACCCGCAAATGATGAAACTGCGCGGCGGCGTGGATGTGCTGGTGGCCACGCCTGGTCGTCTGCTCGATCTGGCGCACCAGAACGCGGTTGATCTGTCGCAGGTTGAGATCCTGGTACTGGACGAAGCCGATCGCATGCTCGATATGGGCTTCATCCACGATATCCGTCGCGTCCTGGCTAAACTGCCGGCTAAACGTCAGAACCTGCTGTTCTCTGCCACGTTCTCCGATGAGATCAAAACGCTGGCGGAAAAACTGCTCACCAATCCGGAGCAGGTTGAAGTGGCGCGCCGCAATACCGCGTCAGAACAGGTTTCGCAGCAGGTGCACTTTGTTGATAAGAAGCGCAAGCGGGAACTGCTGTCGCTGATGATTGGTCGTGATAACTGGCAACAGGTGCTGGTCTTCACCCGCACCAAACATGGCGCCAACCACCTGGCCGAACAGCTGAACAAAGACGGCATCACTGCCGCCGCGATTCACGGCAACAAGAGCCAGGGTGCGCGTACCCGTGCGCTGGCTGACTTCAAATCCGGCAGCATTCGCGTTCTGGTGGCAACCGACATCGCCGCGCGCGGTCTGGATATTGAAGAGCTGCCGCACGTAGTGAACTACGAGCTGCCCAACGTGGCCGAAGACTATGTGCACCGTATCGGACGTACCGGTCGTGCCGCAGCGACCGGCGCGGCGCTTTCGCTGGTCTGTGTCGATGAGCACAAACTGCTGCGTGATATCGAGCGTTTACTGAAGCGTGAAATTCCACGCATCGCGCTGGAAGGTTTTGAGCCGGATCCGAGCATTAAAGCGGAACCGATTCAGAATGGCCGTCAGCAGCAGTCGCGCGGTCAGGGGCAAGGTCGTGGTCAGGGTCGCGGACAGAGCGGCAGCGGCGCGCGTCCACAGGGTGGCAGCGGTCAGCGTCCACAGGGCGGTAGCGGTGCGCGTCCGCAGGGCGAGGCCCGCCGTCAGGGCGGCAACGGCCAGGCTGCACCCGCAGCAAACAGCGGTCGTCGTCGTCCGGCAGTGAAGAAGAGCGGGAACGTCTAACGCGATGCGGGTTTTACTGGCGCCGATGGAGGGCGTACTGGATTCGCTGGTGCGCGAGTTGCTCTCTGGCGTGAACGATTACGACTTGTGCGTCACCGAGTTTTTGCGCGTGGTCGATCAGCTGCTGCCAGTAAAATCCTTCTATCGCTTATGCCCGGAGCTGCACAACAGCAGCCGCACGCCATCCGGTACGCGTGTGCGTATGCAGCTACTCGGGCAATATCCCGAGTGGCTGGCGGAGAACGCCGCGCGCGCCGTGGAGCTGGGCTCCTGGGGCGTCGATCTGAACTGCGGCTGCCCGTCGAAGCTGGTTAACGGCAGCGGCGGCGGGGCCACCCTGCTCAAGGATCCGGAGCTGATCTACCGCGGCGCGAAAGCGATGCGTGAAGCGGTGCCGGATCACCTCCCGGTCACAGTTAAAGTGCGTCTTGGCTGGGACTCCGGCGAACGTCGCTTTGAGATTGCCGATGCGGTGCAGCAGGCCGGTGCCAGTGAGCTGGTGGTTCATGGCCGCACCAAAGAGGATGGCTACCGCGCAGAGAGCATCAACTGGCAGGCGATTGGCGAGATCCGCCAGCGCTTGTCGATTCCGGTTATCGCCAATGGCGAGATCTGGAGCTGGCAGGATGCGCAGGATTGTCTGCGCATTACCGGTTGCGATGCAGTAATGCTGGGACGCGGTGCGCTCAACGTGCCGAATCTGGGCCGCGTAGTGAAGTACAATGAGGCGCCGATGCCGTGGTCAGATGTCGTGGAACTGCTGCTGAAGTACACCCAGCTGGAGAAGCAGGGCGATACCGGCAACTACCACGTGGCGCGCATTAAGCAGTGGCTGGGCTATCTGCGCAAGGCCTACGATGAGGCGGATGGCCTGTTCAGCGAGATCCGCACGCTGCGCGTCTCCGGCGAGATCGCCAGCGCCATTGAGCGGCATGCATCGCTCATCATTAATTATTAATAGTGCATAATTAACTATATTAATTTTTCACCATTTTCTTTCCATCTTTTTCTTACAAGTTTTTCAAAATCTTCGTGAAGATCTAAATCATCGGCATGTTCTAATATGATGATTTGTGGCTCAAATTCAAGCTTTTCCTTAATTCCTTTTACGACTAAATTAATTACGTTGAATATGTTTTCTACCTGCTTAATATCGGAGTCTTTAAGATCGGATTGTTTTTTTTCAGAAGGGAAATACACCTGACTAGGCTGGTCCAAGAAAAGGAAAGTTGGAATACAGGATTTTTTTTCTTTTGTTATAATATATAACATGCTCAAAAATAACGAAAGATGGCATGCAAGCCAGTTTGCACCGCTTCCCATTTCATGTAATCTTATTTTTTCGCCTTTATGAGTATGGTAAAAGTCAAAAGTTTTTAAAGAGAAAAATAAATTCGCTGGCTTTAGTTCTTCTTCAAAATCTAGCCTTTTACATATTCTCGTCATTAGCGTCGATAATAAAAATTCAGTTGATTTATAATTTTCATCAAGGTTGTATTTTTTTAACTCTAAATTAATTTTCTGATTTCTTTTTTTTAATTCTGTTAATTCTTCGTTCTTGTTGATAATTCTATTGTTGCCATTGTAAATATTTAGTAGTGTTTCTACCTTTCCTTTAATAAAGCTCGCTTTTTCTCTCTGCAATTTATAGTTTTTTAATTCTATTTTATTTTTTTCAAATTCATTTAACTTAGCCTTGGTAATAACAATGTCATTTTTTATTCTTGCTCTCTCTTGACGTAGTCTTTCTAATTCAATAGAGCTATCTTGATGGAACTCTGATAACTTAGTTATTTCAGATAAAAGCTTATTCTGAGTTTTTGATATTGATAAAATTTCATGATTTATTGTGTCCTGTTCACTATTACATAAAGGACAAGATATGCTTTTATTAATGTTAGGGGAGATAAATCTCTTTTCAAGTTTTCTAAGTCTTTTAGCATGCTCAACAGAGAGGTCCGAGCTACTTTCAAATGAAGAAATCCTTTTGGAAATAATAACTAATTGAGTATTTAACTCTGCCAGCTTGTTAGCTTGGAATTGGTATTCATTTTCATACTCACTTGTATTAAATGGATAATCAGGAATAGGAGGTAGATTTTCTGATAAGCTCAATGCTTCAAAATAATTGATATCATCATTCAATTTGTAATCAATTAGCGAGAGATAATCTCTCATTAAAGAGATAATATTTTTTTTGTTGATTTCTTTATCTCTTTCGTTATGCTCAGATAATCTAACAAAAGATTTTATTTTTTTATTGTTATCATCTAGTTCTCTAACTAATCTATAGTAATCCCCGTTTACCCATCCTAAAAATACAGGGAGTTCTTTTATTGTTTGGTCTCTTTTAACAAAGTCATGAAAGCGATAAAATAAAGCGTGTTTATTCGCTATCAAATTTTGATGTTGGAATAAAAAAGATGTGGCATTACGAATAGAAGCCTTTCCAAAATTAAATCCGCTAATGTCAGAGTTAATATCATTAACTGACAATCCTATGTGCGTTTCAAACTTTTCTTGTGCGGATTTCATTGTCATAGGTGGCAATGAATCAAAGTATTCTTTTTTTAATGGAGAAACTTTACTAATATCAGTTTCAAATTTAAAGAAACTGTTTGAGGCTTTGCCAGTCTTAGTAGCTGGTCTTCCTAATATTAAATATCCAGCCTCGATTTTGAATACCACTGCATAAAATGCAGCAAAGTTAGTGATTATTCCTTTAGGTATACTCGATGTTTTTGAAAATAGACAATAATCTACTATTTCTAAAAGTGCACTTTTACCAGTCTTTGAATCACCAGTAATGATATTTACACCTGAGGTTAATTCAACATTTCTATGATTGTTATTAGCATCATATATATTGATTGAATCTATAATAGCTCTCATTTCACACTCCGAATCTTATAATTATTTCCAATGGGTCTTCTTTAGAAATTATTGCGCCGAGATTGAATGCCGCTTTACAATGTTTAATTGTGTAATCATCATAAAATTCTTTAAAATTTTTTAAGGGTTTTTTTAAGTTTACTTCCTTTGAAATATTGAGTGGCTCTGTCATGGATAGTAAAATAATTGCTTTCTTTATGAAAGGTTGGTAATAATCTATTAAATCTTTAGTTTGATAAAACTGTCCCTGTAAGACTTTATTTGAAAAGATCTTGTTAATATTAGATCTTTTATTTCCGTGTGATAATGCTTCGACAATATCTTCATTCATAAGAAAGGGCGTACAGATGAATATAAGATTAAAATCCAAGCCGGTGGGCTTAACTTGTTGAGCTCCAGAAAGCAAGTATTTTACCAACATTGAAATCCATGTTGGGGAATTTAACAATTCTACAATTTCTAATGGTCTCATGATAATCCTATTTCAATAACCATTTAAATTCATTTCTATCAACGATCGCATGAATTCTTCCTTTTTGAAAATATCCTTCTATAGTTTGTAATCCAGATACTTTTTTTAGTTGTAAGGTCTGGCTATCTGCATAAAGTTGTTGAGAGAAGAATATGCTTTTATCACATGCATCGATTGCAATCGAAAGTTCGCTTGAGTGTTTTAATCTAAGGATAAATAAATCATTTTTTATATCATCTTCATAAGTTTCAAGGTTTTCTGACATCGAAGAATGATATTCTAAAATTTTAAAATTACTAATTTCCGATCTTAAATAATCAATAACCGCTCCGTTAATTAAAATATCATCAAGCATTATTTCTTCCATTTTTCTTATAAAATTGAAGGTGTTCTTGCCAGATCCATTAAGCTTTGGCTTGGGCGTTTTTGGGAATGGATATTCAGGGGAGCAAAAAACTTTAGCGAAGCCGGTCATTTCCTTTCTAAATTCATTGATATTAATATGCCAGTTGTCAAGTTTATTAATTGCCTGGTTAGAGATGTATCCTAGCATTCTTTCAATAAATGCTTCTTTTAAAACTTCATCTATGAATGAAAGAGCAGAGTGCATTTTTAGTTGCTGCAACTTTTCATCGATAGTTGGTTGGCTACCGTAAATATAAAATTTTGATAGTATTGATTTAATTAACGCTTTATCAGAACTTTTAATAGTAATATAAAATTTTTTTATTGATTCAGTAATATTGGCTGTTAATAGTCTATCAAATTTTTCATCTTTTGATTGTTCATTCCATTTATGGAAAATAGATTTTTCGCTTATGCTAGAAGTCGTTCGAAGTTCGTATTTATGAAAAGCAGTTAATGAAGAGTGATCATTAACTAAGTTATGAATGGTTTTCCAAACGTCCTTATGACTATCGTTAAGGTTTCCTTTATCGAAATGATGTTTAACTTCAGTAGTTATACCGTTATAAGCTATATCACCATGACATTCTATCCAGACAAGTTCGTTTTCAGCACTATTTAAACATGCTTCAAGTGCTAAAAATTTTTGATAGTCAAACCCAAGTAATTTTTTCGTGGCATTGTTTGATGAAAATATTCCTTCCATGATTTATTCCCAGCGTTAGTGATAGTTTAATTTTATAAAAAACATTTATCAATGTATACTGGTTTTATAATCACTGTTTATTTATTCAGCCTGTTAGTGATATGGGTTTTAATTCTGTAAATATTTTTTATATTGTTTTTTAATTCAAAATAAAACAAATTGATAGTTTAAAATGTTAAAGGCATCACGTCTTATCAGCTAATGAGCAAAAGTGTAATTACCAGTTCATCACTGCTTATAAGCTGCTCTTACCACAAAACCTGTAAAAAATTCGCGATCCTTAGCGTGCTAATCGGTATAGTGGAGATTCGCTCTCATCCACGCTCCTGACGCCAATTTCCCATGTCTGACGCCGCTGTCCTGAGTAACGCTCAGTTAAATAAACGTATTCTCTCCGTCATTATCTTCACCTTCTTTTGCTACCTCTCGGTGGGTTTGCCGCTGGCGGTGCTGCCCGGTTTTGTGCATAACCAGCTAGGCTTCAGCTCGTTTATCGCCGGGCTGATCATCAGCCTGCAGTACTTTGCTACGCTGCTCAGCCGTCCGCACTCAGGGCGGCTGGCGGATCGCTATGGGCCTAAACGTGTAGTGATGATGGGGCTGGTGTGCTGCGGCCTGAGCGGGGTGCTCTCGATTATCGCGGCGCTGTGCAGCGCAGTACCGCTGCTCAGCCTGGCGCTGCTGGCGCTGGGCCGTCTGTTTCTCGGCGTGGGCGAGAGTTTCAGCAGCACCGGCTCAACGCTGTGGGGCATGAATATCGTCGGGCCGCTGCAGACCGCCCGGGTGATCTCCTGGAACGGCGTTGCCACCTATTTCGCCATGGCAATTGGCGCACCGCTTGGCGTACTGCTTAATCAATGGTTTGGCCTGAGCGGTTTCGCCGGCTTAGTGGCGATCATGGGGGCGCTCGGTTTCTGGATGGCGAGCGGCAAGCCGGCGGTCAGCGTGACGGCAGGCGTGCGTATTCCCTTTCACCGCGTGGTCAGCCGCGTCTGGCTGTTTGGCCTTGCGCTGGGCTTTGGCACCATCGGCTTTGGCGTCATCTCTACCTTTATTACGCTCTATTTTGCCAGCCGCGACTGGAACGGGGCGGCGTTCGCGCTGACGCTGTTTAGCCTGGGCTTCGTGCTGGTGCGTCTGCTGTGCGGGCGCTACATCACCCGTTTTGGCGGGCTGAAAGTCTCGCTGATCTCCTTTGTGCTGGAGTGCGCCGGGCTACTGCTGATCTGGCAGGCGGAGAGCAGCTGGCTGGTGGATGTGGGCGCATTCCTGACGGGCGGCGGCTTCTCACTGGTGTTCCCGGCGCTGGGCGTGGAGGCGGTGAAACGCGTGCAGCAGCAGGATCAGGGCTCCGCGCTGGGCACTTACTCTGCCTTTCTGGATTTAGGGTTAGGCTTGACCGGCCCGGTCGCAGGCTTGCTGATCGGCCACTGGGGGATGCAGTCGGTCTATCTGGCAGCGGCGCTGATGGTGCTGGGCGCGTTTCTGATTACGCTGCGTTTGCATCAGCAGCACGGCCGCCAGGCAGCCGTGCAACGGGTAAGCGGCTAGTCCCGCTACAGCTGCACGAACAGCGCGTACAGCAGCCCGGAAAGGAGAACCGACACCGGTAGCGTCAGCACCCACGCCATCGCCAGATTACGCAGCGTGGCAAGTTGCAGGCCCGAACGGTTAGCCGCCATGGTACCGGCGACGCCGGAAGAGAGCACGTGAGTCGTTGAGACGGGGAGGCCAAACGCATCCGCTGCGCCGATGGTCGCCATCGCCACCAGCTCGGCGCTGGCCCCCTGCGCGTAAGTCAGGTGCGTCTTGCCGATGCGCTCGCCCACCGTGATCACAATCCGCCGCCAGCCGACCATCGTGCCCAGTCCCAGTGCGAGCGCCACCACCACTTTGACCCACATAGGAATAAAGCGCGTCGCGGCATCCAGCTCGTTTTTTACCGCCGTCAGGTTGCGTGCGGTCTCTTCCGGCAGCGTCACGCTGGCGTTGTGCAGGTGCTTGATGGTCTCAGAGGCAAGATACATATCGTTGCGCGTATTGGTGACCGCCTGAGCGGGGATATTCTCAACCGAGCCGTAGTGGCGAATCTGCTCACCAATATCGCCAAGGGTAATGCCCAGCGCCGGCAGCACCTGCGGCCGATTCTGCCCGGTACGGACGAACTCTTTTAACACGTCACGCGGTGCCGGCATGGCGGCTGGCGGCGGCTGCAGCGACAGAAGCTGCTGTTCCGTTACCTGCGTCAGCGCGGCAACGCGCGGAATCTGCTCCGGCGGCAGCGAGCGGTTCAGCGCATAGGCGATAGGCATGGTGCCCACCAAAATCAGCATAATCAGCCCCATACCTTTCTGGCCGTCATTAGAGCCGTGCGCAAATGATACGCCGGTGCAGGTGAGGATCAGCAGTCCGCGAATCCAGGCTGGCGGCGGCCGGTTGCCTTTTGGCGCTTCATACAGCCGGCGGTTACGCACAAACGCTTTCATCGCCAGCAGCAGCAGCGCGGCACAGACAAAGCCAATAATCGGTGACAGCAGCAGCGCATAGCCCACCTTGAGCGCCTGATCCCAGTCCACGCCGCTGGTGCCGCTGCGGCCATGCAGCAGCGCATTGGCGATGCCAACACCGATAATCGATCCAATCAGCGTGTGGGATGAAGAGGAGGGCAGGCCGAAATACCAGGTGCCGAGGTTCCAGATAATGGCTGAGACCAGCAGCGCGTACACCATAGCAAAGCCATGGCCGCTGCCCGCCTGCAGAATCAGCTCCACCGGCAGCAGCGAGATGATACCAAACGCCACCACGCCGCTGGAGAGCAGTACGCCAAGAAAGTTACAGCAGCCGGACCACACTACTGCCACGCCCGGCGACAGCGAGTGGGTATAAATGACCGTTGCCACGGCGTTGGCGGTGTCGTGAAAGCCATTAACGAACTCAAAGCCCAGCGCAATCAGCAGCGCAATGCCCAGCAGCAGAAAGGGCGTATAGCTGGTGACGACCGCGCCGGTCTCTTCGACATCGTTGAACAGGTTGATGCCGGTAAACGCCAGTCCGGCCACCAGCAGCACCAGGAAGATCACGCGTGCCAGGCGTCCGCTGCCCTTATTCAGATCCGGCCCGCCGCTGGCGGCGGAAGCAGATAATGCAGGAATACTGTTTTCAGCCATAACACACCCCGGTGTGAAGTCACGATGCACAAATGGCATCCGTTACTCGCAGTGTGATACGTGGTTTGTATGACAGAATGATGATGGTGCGCCTGCGCTGTCATCCTGCTGTCATCTCACTGTTGCAGGCTGTGGATCTGACCGCTTCAGGACCCTCATGCAGCCATGCCCCAGCCTGTTTTGCCACTCGCCGCGTTACCGGATTTCAATAATGAGGTCGCCGGTCTGATTCATGGTTATCGGTTTACGCCTGATGCACCGCCACAGCGGCTCAATGCCCGTGAAGCGTCGCAGCTGGCTCAGCAGCCTCTGGCTGATGCCGGGTTTCTGTGGCTGCACATTAACCTGAATCACGCCCGTGCCGAGCGCTGGGTTCAGGACCACTTCGATGTAGATGACGACTTTTTCGATGAGATCCATTCGGCTTCGCCGCGCACGCGGCTTGCGCAGCAAAACGATGCGCTGCTCGCGGTACTGAATGACGTAACATTCAGCGAGGAGGAGCGCAGTACGCAAAATGCCACTCTCTGGATCTGGTGCTGTCCACGGGTGATCGTTACTGCACGCTACCGGCCGGTGGGCATGATTGAGCGCATGCATCAGCGCATCAATCAGCTGCCGTTTCGCGCGCCGGATGCGCTCCTGCTCTGGCTACTGGGTGAACAGGAGGCGCAGCTGGAGCAGATTGTGCGGCGCTCCAGCCAGGCGGTGGATGCGATTGAGGAGCGCTTGTTAAGTGCGGCCATTAAAGCCAACCGCAGCGAGCTGGGCCGTCTGCGTCGCATGCTGCTGCGCGTACAGCGGCTACTGGCACCAGAGCCGGCAGCGCTATTTCGTTTGCTGAACCGCCCGCCGCAGTGGCTAAGGCGCGAACCGCTTAGCGAGCTGCGCATCTTTACGGAGGAGTTTAGCGTGGCGCTTAACGATCTGGCGGGTTTGATGGAGCGCATTCGACTGCTGCAGGAGGAGATTGCTGCCCGCCTGATGGAGCAGAGCAACCGTACGCTGTTTTTGCTGACCGTCATCACCGTACTGGCGCTGCCGATCAATATCGTAGCCGGCTTTTTTGGGATGAACGTTGGCGGTATTCCGCTGGCCGGGAATCCGCACGGTTTCCTGCTGTTAGTGCTGGTGGTACTGATGTTTACGCTGGTGGCAGGGTGGCTGGCACTACGGCGACCGCGGGATTAAAGGGCGAGCCGCAAAAAAAATGCCAGCCCGCAGGCTGGCATTTTTCTGTCTGCGACAACCTTACAGGCTGTTGCCGGTCGCCGGCTGAGCAGGGACAGCCTGCTCAACAGGTGCTGCATCGGCAGGCTGCTGCGTTTCAGCAGGCTGCTGCGCCTCGGCCTGTGGTGCGACGGCCGTGGCGCCCTGCGGCGTCATCGGCTCCTCTTTCGGCAGGGCGTCCGCTGACTCCTGCACCAATACCGGCGCAGGCTGTGCTTCGCCCGGCTGACCGTTGATTTTGGTCGGCATACCGGTACGCGCCTGAATCGCATTGTTCACCGCATCCTGATTGGTGCTGGCATCGGCGATCACTTTGGTCACCGCAGAGGTCAGGCTGATGGGCACCAGCTCGCGGGAGTTGAACTGCTCTTCGGTAGTTGAGAGTGGGTTATGCACCTCAACGTAACGCGAGCCGTCCGGCTCTACGGTGGCTTTCACCGGCTGATCGATGAACTGTACGCGCGTACCGACCGGCACATTGTCGAACAGCCATTTGATGTCGTCAGCACGCAGACGCACGCAGCCGTGGCTCACGCGCAGGCCGATACCGAAGTTGGCGTTGGTGCCGTGAATCGCATACAGGCGACCAATATAGAGCGCATGCAGGCCCATCGGGTTATCCGGGCCCGCCGGGAACACCGCCGGGATGCTCTCGCCACGTGCCGCATACTCCGCATGCATCGCTTTGGTTGGCGTCCAGGTTGGACCGGCTTTCTTACGCTCAACGGCTGTGGTCCAGTTGATTGGGGTATCTTTACCCAGCTCACCGACACCAATCGGCAGCACGACAACCGTTTTAGTGCCTTTCGGATAGTAGTAGAGGCGCATCTCAGCGCTGTTAATGATGATGCCTTCACGCGGCGCGTCCGGCAAAATCAGCTGCTGAGGGATCACCATTTTGCTGCCCGCTTTTGGCAGATAGACGTCAACGCCCGGGTTGGCTTCCAGCATGTTGCTGAGGCCCATCTGATACTGCGCAGCAAAAGCTTCCAGCGGCAGTTTACTGTCGTCAGGAACGGTAATTTCAATGTTTTCGCCAATCAGACGGCTATTTGCTGGTGGCAGCGGATAGACGACTGCAAAGGCCGACTGGCTGAACGCCGCCAGTGCGAGGGCGAGTGAAGCGAACGCGCGAATGCTTTTTTTCATGTTTTTACAAGTCGTTATGGCCATATTTCAGGCTTGTCAGTGTGTCGAACCCATCGTGGTCGGAATGACCCGCTGCGCATTATATGTGCATAAACGCAATGATGGAAATCAGGAATTGCGTTGGCTGAAGATACTTTACGCAAAAAAACGGATAAACAGACCATTCTCTTTGCGAGCCAGCCCAAATTGTGAATTTTCCTAAGGCTGCCACAGCGTCACCTCTCCGCTCAGTTTACGGTTGAGGAAAAAAGCGGCACTGATTAACGCCAGATGCGTCAGGGCCTGCGGCATATTGCCCAGCGCATTGCCGTGGCTGGTAAACTCCTCGGCATACAGCCCGAGCGGATTGGCATAGCTCAGCAGCTTCTCAAACTCAAAGTGCGCTTCATGCACCCGGCCGGCGCGTGCCAGGCACTCCACGTACCAGAACGAGCAGGCGGCAAAGGCGCCTTCACCGCCGGCCAGCGCATCGGCCGGGGTTTCACTGATGTTATAGCGCCGTACTAAACCGTCGCTCACCAGGTTCTCTTTAATCGCATCAAGGGTGGCAAGCCACTCCGGATCGGTTGAGCTGACAAAGCGCACCAGCGGCATCAGCAGCATGGAGGCATCCAGGTGTTTGCCGCCGCGCGTGGCGGTGAAGTGGCCCAGTTCAGCGTTCCAGAAGTTTTGCCAGATATCATCACGGATCTCGCTGCGCACCTGATCCCAGCGCGCATAGGGCATCGGCAGTGAACGCTTCATGCCGAGGCGCAGCGCGCGATCCAGCGCCACCCAGCACATCAGGCGCGAATGCAGAAAGTGCTCGGGCTCACCGCGCATCTCCCAGATGCCTGCATCCGGCTGGTTCCAGTTGGCGCAGACGTAGTCGATCATGCGGGAGACATTGTGCCAGCCGCGCTGTGAAATCGCCTCGCCATACTTATTGGCCAGGTAGATGGCATCCATCAGCTCGCCATAAATATCCAGCTGCGTCTGCCGCCAGGCGTCATTACCGATGCGTACCGGGCGCGAATTGGCGTAGCCGGAGAGGTTAAGCAGCTCGGTTTCGTGCAGCTCCGTGCCGCTGTCGAGGCGGTACATCACCTGCAGATGCGGCGTATCGTCGTGGCTGTGCTCGACGCAACGGGCCACCCAGTGGGTAAAATCACGCGCCTCTTCGACATAGCCGAGACGCATAAGCGCATACATACTGAACGAGGCGTCGCGAATCCACGAGGCGCGATAGTCCCAGTTGCGTTCGCCCCCCAGCTCTTCCGGCAGGCCAAAGGTGGCGGCTGCGGCGATCGATCCGTGCTGATGCGATGTCAGCAACTTGAGCGCCAGCGCAGAGCGCGTCACCATCTCCTGCCAGCGGCCGCGGTAGGAGCTGTGGCTGCTCCAGCGCCGCCAGTAATTCAGGGTATCGTGAAAACAGCGTTCGGTGGCGATATCTGCCACATGGGGATCGTCATCGTTACCAAACACGAACTCAGCGTGTTCACCGGCCTGCAGGGTAAAGGTGGCCACCGCGCTGTCGTTTTCGCGCGTCATCACCACGCTGCCACTCAGGCGCAGCGTCGGTTGCCCTTCCGCGAGAAAGGCGATGCCGCCGGGTCGTGCCTCGGTGCGGGTTTCAGCACGGGCATAGTCGTGGCGCGGCGCACAGCGCAGATGAAAGCGCGCGGTGCCGCGCACCATCTTTACCCGCCGCACCAGCCGCGGCACTTTGCTGTATTCGTCGCAAATCGGCATGTAATCGGTGATCTCCGCCACGCCCGCATCGTCCAGCCAGCGAGTCTGCAGAATATTGGTATCAGGCAGGTAGAGCTGCTGCTGACGCGCGTGCTGCCACTCCGGCATCAGGGAGAAGTGGCCGGCGTCATCGCTGTCGAGCAGGGCGGCGAAGATCGAGGGGCTATCAAGTTCCGGCCAGCACAGATAATCGATGGTGCCATCGTTAGCAATCAGCGCGCAGGTGCGTAAGTCGCCAATAACACCATGGTCGTCTATTCTGCGTTTAATTGTGCTCATCCTGCCTCCTGAAACGTATCTGATTGTTAACTATAGACGCAACGGCTGATTCAGCGGCGGCGAGGCACAGATGGATAACTTCTATACTGTCAGAACACTCACTACGCAGGAGAACGTTATGACCCTGGGCAAACAGAAAGTCGCCGTCGTCACCGCATCGGATTCAGGCATTGGCCGCAGCTGCGCGGTTATGCTGGCGGAAGCCGGCTACACCGTGGGCATTACCTGGCGCTCGGATGAGGAGGGCGCACAGGAGACCGCGCGGATGGTGGAGAGCAAAGGCCAGCAGGCCCAGGTGCGCCAGCTCGATCTTGCCGATCCCCAGGCGGGCGGTCAGCAGCTGGCACAGCTGATCAATTCGCTGGGACGTATCGATGTGCTGGTGAACAACGCCGGCGTGATGACCAAAGCCGATTTCCTTGATGTGAGCTTTGAGGAGTGGCGCAAGGTGTTTACCGTTGATGTCGACGGAGCGTTTGTCTGCGGGCAGATTGCGGCGCGCCACATGGTCGATCAGGGTGATGGCGGACGCATCATCAATATCACCTCTGTCCATGAGCACACGCCGCTGCCGGACGCTGCCGCGTATACGGCGGCGAAACACGCCCTGGGCGGACTGACCAAATCGATGGCGCTTAGCCTGCTGCCGCATCACATCCTGGTCAATGCGGTGGCGCCAGGGGCCATTGCCACGCCGATGAATGATATGAGCAACAGCGAAGCGCACAGCCGGCGCATGCCGGAGATCCCGATTGGACGCCCCGGCGATACGCGCGAAATTGCCAGCTTAGTAGCGTGGTTGTGTTCGGAATGGGCCACCTACACCACCGGGCAATCCTTTGTGGTGGACGGCGGCTTTATGCTGGCGAACCCGCAATTCAAGGGTTACCACCACTAACCGGCGCGGCGGTGATGCCAGCGGCGAATGACGTAACGCAGCAGGATGCCAAAGACAATCGCCGCCGCCAGCCAGACAACGTGCTTCAGGTGCTGGTCCAGCTTGTGCAGCCATGGCGTAATCACTTCGCCGGCAAAATAGCCGAGCGTGACAAAAATCAGCGACCAGAGCGCTGCGCCAATCACGTTCAGTACAAAGAAGCGCAGCGGTTTGAGCCGGCTGGTGCCAATAATGATGGGCCCGATAAGGCGAAAGCCATACATAAAGCGCACGCCAATCACGAACAGACTGGGATGCTTCTGAATCAAACGGTTGGCTTTTTTGATCGTGTCCTGATGTTTTTTAAAGCGGCGCAAAATGCGGGCGCCATAGCGGCGGCCCAGCCAGAACAGCAGCTGATCGCCAATAATCCCGCCGGCCATCGCCGCCAGTACCACGCCACTAAAGTGCAACAGGCCTTCATGGGCGGCAACCCCACCCAGCAGGGTAAAAGTTTCACCCTCCGCAATACAGCCAATCAGCAGGGCCAGATAGCCATACTGAGTAATTAATCCATTGATATCGAAATGCAATTTATCCTCCCTGCAGTGTTCAGGCCTGGTAACAGTCTAGACGCCAGCGGCTTTTTTTGTACCGCCGGCCGCAAAAACAGGCGCGCCGATTATACTTGAGAAGTAGCTGCCTGCCGCAGTCCGGCTGATCGCAGAACGGGCAGCCCGTCGCATCAGAGGAGTGATTGTATGAATCATGTCTGGGGTCTTTTGGCGCATCCCAATCAGGAGATGCGCGATATCAAGCAGGAAAACGAGAGCGTTTCACACCACTACACGCACCATGTACTGCTGATGGCGGCAATACCGGTGATCTGCGCGTTCATTGGTACGACACAGCTCGGGTGGAATCTGGGTGAAGGGCAGTATATTCAACTCAACACGCTGACCGGCATCGGTCTGGGTATTCTGTTTTATCTGATCATTTTGGGTGGCGTCGCCGTGATGGGCCGCGTGATCCACTGGATGGCGCGTGACTATCCACAGCGTCCCGGCGTGCAGCGCTGTACCGTGTTTGCCGGCTATGTTGCCACACCGCTGTTTATCAGCGGACTTGTGGCGCTCTATCCACTGGTCTGGCTGTGCGTGCTGGTGGGCGCGGCGGCGCTGGTTTACACCGGCTATCTGCTCTATGTCGGCATCCCGGTATTTTTGAGTATCGATCGCGAAGAGAGCATGCGTTTTTCCGGCTCAACCCTGGCGATTGGCGTGCTGGTGTTTGAAGTGTTGCTGGCGCTGACCGTGGTGCTGTGGGGATACGGTCCGCGATTGTTCTGAAGTAAATAGCGATTCACGACGGTAGCGGCGCGATAAATCGCGCCGCTAAAGATCAGGCGCCTCTCGTCACTGTTCCCCCTGTCATTTTTACCCGCCTTTTTAATGCCCGGAAACAATCTACTTAAGAAATTTCTCATTCATCAGCGTATGATGCTGCTGCCAGCCCGCGTCCCGTCAGGTCCGATGCGTGCGGCCTGTGTCTTATACACAGCGCAAAACTCTTCACCGGATTTTTTTGACACGATGTCTGTAAAAATGCGTATCTCTTTGTTGTCGCTGGCGCTGTTTATCGCCGCGCCCGCCGCTGTGACTCCGGCTCTGGCCGCACCGGCGAAACTCTCCGATCTGGCGCCGATTGCGCAACCGCAGATTGCCTCCGGCAGCGCGATGATTGTCGATCTGGACAGCAATAAAGTGCTGTTCTCCAGCCATCCCGATCGCGTCCGTCCTATCGCGTCGATCACCAAGGTGATGACTGCAATGGTAGTGCTGGACGCAAAGCTGCCGCTCGACGAGATGCTGTCGGTTGATATCAGCCACACGCCCGAGATGCGCGGCGTGTTTTCGCGCGTCAAGCTGAACAGTGAAATCAGCCGCCGCAACATGCTGCTGCTGGCGCTGATGTCATCAGAAAACCGCGCCGCCGCCAGCCTGGCGCACCACTATCCGGGCGGTTATGACGCATTTATTCGCGCCATGAACGCCAAAGCGCGTGCCCTGGGCATGACGCACACTCACTACGTTGAGCCAACGGGCTTATCGATTCAGAACGTCTCCAGCGCTGAAGATTTGGTGAAACTGCTAAAAGCCAGCCGTCAGTACCCGCTGATTGGTCAGCTGAGCACCACCAAAGAGGATACCGCCGTATTTAAGCATCCTGCCTACGCGCTGCCGTTCCGTAACACTAACCATCTGGTGTACAAGGATGACTGGCGTATCCAGCTCACCAAAACCGGTTACACCGACGAAGCCGGGCACTGCCTGGTGATGCGTACGGTGATCAATAACCGCCCGGTGGCGCTGGTGGTGCTGGATGCCTTTGGCAAATACACCCACTTTGCCGATGCCAACCGCCTGCGCGACTGGCTGGAAACCGGCAAAGCAGCGCCGGTTCCGGCCGCGGCGCTGGCGTATAAAAAGCAGAAAGCGGCGCAAACCGCTGCGCTTGAATAGCGGTTGCGTTCAGGGACCTGCCGTAGCGACGCGATGACACGCGCCGCTATCGCCGTCCGCGCGGTGCCCAATCCGCGCGGCGGCACGCGCACCATAAGCAAATTCACTAATCGTTAGCACCAACGTTTTAACCACCATTCCTATAGTTTACGTAGCGGCAACGGCCTACACTGGCGGCCATTCACGTTTAACTGGCAATGACGCTGGAATCTCACTCATATGTTTACGTTTCGCTCTCTGTTTACGCCACTCCTGCTGTTGCTGGTACTGCTGACGCCCGCGCTCAGCCAGGCGGATGACAATGCCACATCTTCTCAGCAGGAAGAGGAGGTGGCCCCCAGGGTTAACGCTACGGTCGAGCTGCCGAAAATGCAGAAGATCCTCGACAAAATCAAAGGTCAGGTATCGGGCGATACCAATGAAAGCCAGCTTAATCAGCTCAATGAGATGGCGCTTGAGCTGTCAGGCAATGCTGAAACGCTGGGTCAGGCGCTGATTCCACAGCGTCAGCAGCTGGATGCCCAACTGGCGGTACTCGGCCCGGCGCCCAAAGCCGACAGCGGCGTGAAAGAGACGCCGGAAGTGACGCGCAAACGCGCCGCGCTGGAGAATCAGAAGAGCAAGCTGGACGATCAGATCAAACAGGCGGACGGCATTAAAAACGGGGCGCTGGTGCTCTCCTCGCAAATCGTCAACCTGCGTCGCGACCAGCTGAAAAACCAGCTGGCGCTTAATTCCGGCAGTATCTTCGGCCCGCGCTTCTGGGCACCGCTGTTTAGCCAGCAGGATCTGGACGGCGAGAAGATCAGTGATTTTGGTGATGAGCTGCAGGCCACTGCTGCGCTGTCATGGGAGTCCGGCTGGCGCGTGGGTACGGTCGGCTGGCTGCTGGCCGCGATGCTGGTGATGACGCTGGGCCGGCGCTACGGCGAAGAGTTTCTCGCCTGGGTCAGTATCCATAAACTGCCGGAAGGGCGTCTGCGCCGCAGCTTCCTCGCCGCGGCGATTGCGCTGACTACGCTGGCGGCTGTGGTGCTCACCTTTAACTTTATCGCGCTGGCGTTTACCCGCCGCGATGAGGTCTCCAGCGATGTGCAGGATTTTGTTGATCGGCTGGTCCAGCTGAGCGTCTATTGCGGATTGATCGCCGGTCTCGGCCGTGCGTTTCTCTCCACGCGCCGCCCCAGCTGGCGCTTACCGGCCATCTCAAACGAGGTGGCGCAGGCGCTAAAACCGTTCCCGCCGATTACGGCGGCGCTGGTGTTTATCTTCCAGACCGCCGAGTCGTTTAACTACACGGTCGGCACCAGCCTGAACACCACCATTCTGTTTAACGGCCTGACGGCGCTGCTGATCGGCAGTACCGGGCTGGCCATCAGTATGCGCACCAACCGCGTGCGTCGTCGCATGGCGCAGGCGGGGAATCCGCCGGAAGCACGTCCGACCGTGGTCGGGCTGGTGCAGCTGGCGCTGACGGTCACGGCGGTGGCGATTTTGATTGCGCTGTGCGTGGGCTATGTCACGCTGGCGCGCTTCCTCAGTTATGAGGTGATCTGGTGCGGCATTCTTTTTGGCTCCTTCTACTTCCTTAGCCATTTGATCAACGACGGCTGTGAAAGTTTGTTCTCAACCAGTAATGCCACCGGTAAACGCCTGCAAACCTCGCTGAATATTGATGAGCGCTATCTCCAGCAAGCCGCAACGCTGCTGAGTGCGATAGGTAAAACCCTGCTGATCGCCTTTGTGGCGCTGGCGCTGCTGAACGGGACCTTTGCCTCTTCAACACCGATTGAGTTGATCCAGAAGGTGATTGAGTTCTGGGGCGGTAAGGGGCTGGAGTCGCTGAATATCGTTCCGGCGCACATGGTCAATGCTATTCTCTGTCTGGTGGTGGGGATCTATGTGCTGCGCGCGGTACGGCGCTGGCTGGATAAGGATTTTCTGCCGAAAACCACCATGGATATCGGCATGCGCGTGTCGCTGGTGACGCTGTTCAGTAACATCGGTTACGTGCTGATTATTCTGCTGACGCTGTCGATTATGGGCCTGCAGTGGAACAAACTGGCGTGGATCGTCAGCGCCTTGTCGGTCGGTATCGGTTTCGGTTTACAGGAGATTGTGAAGAACTTTATCTCCGGCCTGATCCTGCTGACGGAGCGTCCGGTAAAGGTGGGCGATCTGGTGAGCATCAGCGGCATTGAAGGGGATATTCGCCGCATTAACGTGCGCGCTACCGAGATTCAGCTGGGTGATAAATCAACGGTCATTGTGCCGAACTCACAGCTGATTTCACAAAACGTACGTAACGCGACCATGGGCAATGCGCAGGGCGTGGTAACCATCTTACTGACCTTCCCGCTGGATATCGATCCGGTGCAGGTGCGGGAGATTCTGCTGGATGTTTACCGTGAGAACGAGCGCATCCTGGAGACGCCAGAGCCCTCGGTATCCTTTAAGGATCTGACGCCCAACGGCATCGTGCTGAGCGTTACCGGCAACGTGGCCAGCCAGCGCCAGACCTCCGGTGCCAAGAGCGATCTGCTGTTCGATATTCTGACGCGCCTGCGCAAAGAGGGCATTCTGCTCTCTACGCCGCAGACCATGATCATTGAGCGCCGCGCCGTGCCCGCCACGGTGCAGGAGCAGTCCGATCCGTTGCCATAAAAACGGGTTGATTCATCGCGGTGGAAACGCCAGGGCGGCACAAATGCCGACCCTACAACCCCAGGTGGGCATTCATGGCCACCTGGGTTTATATCCTTTACACCTTCACCGCCCACCCTTTCTGCTTGCTGGTTTTCCCTATACCCGGATTAAAGGTATTGGTCGGGTCAAGCCGGCGATAAAACGCCTGCAGCTGCGGTTTGGCCTCATACAGATGACCGACATTATGCTCCGCCGGATACTCCGCGCCGCGCGCCTCAAGCAGCGCCAGCATGCGCGCCTTCAGGGTATGTGCATCAACGCCTTTTTTGACAATGTAATCCTGATGGAACACGTGGCAGAAGAAGTGGCCGTAGTAGAGACGATGAATCAAATCCCGATCAAATTCCGGCGGTAGCTGCTCAAACCAGTCGCGATCGTTGCGGCGCAGCGCGATATCCAGCGCCAGAATATCCTCTACTTCATCAGCATGCACCGCGTGATAACGCACGGCTGCTCCGGCGGCGGCAAAGCGATGCAGAAATGCGTGCGCACCCTCTTTAGCGTCGCAGGCGAAAAACTCGCCGCCGCCTTCGCGGAAGTACTCCTGCAGCCAGGCCTGCGCTTCGGCCACGCCGTCGCCCGACATTTTCAGCATCAGGTGGTGCTCAAACTTATCGCGGTACTGTTTGAGACGTTTGGGCAGATGCGCGGGCAACCAGCCGCTGATGCGCTGCAACACGCGGTCGGTAAGGTGCGGCTTCACAAAGCTCAGCTTCGCCAGCCAGGCATCCACGCGGCCTTTCAGGGTGAAAAACAGCGGCATCTTGTCGGTGCCGAGTTTATCAATCATCACAAAAGTGTCTTTACCGTACACCTCTGCGATATCAAAAATGTCGCGGTGCATATATTCACCCGCCACCGGCAGATGCGTGAACTCCGCCAGAATGTGGCGGCGAATCTCCCCCAGCGTGGCCGGATCGTTGGTGCCGATATAGAACACCTGCTGCTTTGGTTCAGTGGGGAAGGTATCCAGACGCACCGCAAACACCGCCAGCTTGCCGGCGCAGCCGGAGGCTTCAAACAGGCGACGCGCATCGGCGTTAAAGCGTGCCGGGGTATCAGCCTGAATATCGCGCACGCGCTCTGCATATTCATGATCGGAGGCGTGTCGCTCGTCCCAGCGCACATCGTCGGGCTGCCAGCGATCGTCATCCAAACGCCCCAGCATCTCTTCCGGCGAGTGGCCGAGATCAATGCCAAGGTGGTTCACCAGCTTGAGCTTGCCGTCAGCGTCCACCTGGGCAAACAGCGCCATCTCGCTGTAGGCCGGGCCGCGTTTAATCAGCGAACCACCGGAGTTGTTGCAGATGCCGCCCATAACAGAGGCGCCAATACACGATGAGCCGATAACCGAGTGCGGTTCGCGTCCCAGCGGTTTAAGCGTTTTCTCCAGCTGGTATAGCGTGCTGCCGGGGAAGGCGAGAATCTGTTTGCCGCCGTCGATCAGCTGTAGTTTATCCAGGCGCAGCGTGCTGATGATCACCACCGGGCGATCGTAATCGTTGCCGTTTGGCGTGGAGCCTTCCGTCAGGCCGGTGTTGGCCGCCTGCATCAGGATCACTGCGTCGGCCTTCACCAGCGCCTGCAGCAGGCGCCAGAGCTCCAGCAGCGAGCCGGGAAACGCCACCGCCAGCGCTTCGCCTTCGCCGGAGCGGAAACCTTTGCGATAGCGTGCGGTCTGCTCCGCGTCGGTCAGCAGGTTGGCTGGCCCGACTAAACGACGCAGTTCGGCCAGCAGGGCCGGGTGTGAGGGAGTGTTATGCATGGGCCTATCCTTGTCGTTAACATGGCGCTTCTACTGTAGCACGCGTCAGCGGCATGGTCGCTGTGTGACATTGGCGGCTACCTGCTATCCTCATCTTGTGGCAAACTGCCCGGGCTATTTCGATATTGCGCAGTCACTTATGAGAACCCGACCTGATGAAATGGATTTACTCTGTTAGCCTCGCTGTCTCCCTTGCCCTGCAGCCTGCCTTTGCGGATGCGCTGCCTGGCACGCATCCGATGAGTGAACAGGCGCGTGACGCCTTTGTTAATCAGCTGCTCAGCAAAATGACCCTCGACGAAAAGATCGGCCAGATGCGCCTGATCAGCGTCGGTCCGGATACGCCGAAAGAGGCGATCCGCGACATGATTCAGCACGGTCAGGTTGGGGCCATCTTCAATACTGTGACGCGTCAGGATATCCGCGCCATGCAGGATCAGGTGATGCAGCTCAGCCGCCTGAAAATCCCCCTATTCTTCGCCTACGATGTGGTGCACGGCCAGCGCACTATCTTCCCGATTCCGCTCGGCCTGGCCGCCAGCTGGGACCTCGAGGCGATCGGCGAAGTGGGCCGCGTCTCCGCCCGGGAAGCCGCCGACGATGGCCTCAACATGACGTGGGCACCGATGGTGGATGTGTCACGCGAACCGCGCTGGGGCCGTGGCTCCGAAGGGTTCGGCGAGGATACCTATCTGACATCGCAAATGGGTAGCACCATGGTGAAAGCCATGCAGGGCAAAAGCGCGGCGGATCGCTACTCGATCATGACCAGCGTTAAGCACTTTGCTGCCTATGGCGCCGTGGAGGGCGGTCGCGATTACAACACCGTCGACATGAGCCCGCAGCGCCTGTTCCAGGACTACCTGCCGCCATATAAAGCCTCACTGGATGCCGGCAGCGGCGGCGTGATGGTGGCGCTGAACTCGCTGAATGGCACGCCAGCCACCGCCGACAGCTGGCTGCTGAAAGATCTGCTGCGCAGCGAGTGGAAGTTCAAAGGCATTACCATTAGCGATCACGGCGCGATTAAAGAGCTGATTAAGCACGGCGTCGCCAGCGATCCGCAGGAAGCGGTACGCATTGCGCTGAAATCCGGCATCGACATGAGTATGAGCGACGAGTACTACAGCAAATATCTGCCGGGGCTGGTAAAAAGCGGCGCGGTGACCATGGCGGAGATTGACGATGCGGCGCGCCACGTGCTGAACGTCAAATATGATATGGGGCTGTTTAACGATCCCTATAGCCATCTGGGGCCAAAAGGCAGCGATCCGCAGGACACCAATGCCGAAAGCCGTCTGCACCGCGCGGAAGCGCGTGACGTGGCGCGTAAAAGTATCGTCCTGCTGAAAAACTGGCGTGAAACGCTGCCGCTGCAAAAAGAGGCGACCGTGGCGCTGGTCGGCCCGCTGGCGGACAGCCAGCGCGACATCATGGGCAGCTGGTCAGCGGCGGGTGTGGCGAAGCAGTCGATTACCCTGTTGCAGGGTATGCGCAATGCCATGGCCGGTAAAGGCACCGTGTTGTATGCCAAAGGAGCCAATGTATCGGACAACAAAGGCATCCAGAACTTCCTTAATCTGTATGAGCAGGCGGTCAGCGTTGATACGCGCTCGCCGCAGCAGCTGATTGATGAAGCTGTGGCCCAGGCGAAAAAAGCCGATGTGGTGGTAGCGGCAGTCGGCGAAGCGCAGGGGATGGCGCATGAAGCCTCCAGCCGTAGCGAGCTGACCATCCCGGCCAGCCAGCAGGCGCTGCTGGCGGCGCTGAAAGCCACCGGCAAACCGCTGGTGATCGTGCTGATGAATGGCCGTCCGCTGACGGTGGTGAATCAGGATAAGATGGCCGATGCGATGCTGGAGACCTGGTTTAGCGGCACCGAAGGCGGTAACGCCATCGCGGATGTGCTGTTCGGTGACTACAACCCATCGGGCAAGCTGCCGGTCTCCTTCCCGCGCTCGGTCGGGCAGATTCCGATCTACTACAACCACCTGCCAACTGGCCGTCCTTATAACTTCGAGAAGCCAAACAAATATACCTCTCACTACTATGATGCGGTGAACGGTCCGCTCTATCCGTTTGGTTACGGCCTGAGCTACACCACCTTTACCGTCTCACCGGTGAAGATGTCGGCCAAAACCATGCCGCGCAACGGCACGGTAGAAGCCAGCGTGACGGTAACCAACACCGGCAAGCGCGACGGGGCGACGGTGGTGCAGATGTATCTTAACGATCCGGTCGCCAGCATCAGTCGTCCGGTGCAGGAGTTACGCGGCTTCCAGCGCATTATGCTGAAGGCCGGGGAGTCGCAAACCGTGCGCTTTAAGATTGATGTCGATGCGCTGAAGTTCTGGAATCAGAAAATGCAGCACGTGGCGGAACCGGGCAAGTTTAACGTGATGATTGGCCTGGATTCGGTACGCACGCAGGATGCGCAGTTCGATTATCTATAAGCCAGAGGGGCAGCAGCAATGCTGACCCGGCATGGTATGCTGGTGTAACGTCGCCGGCCCGGCCTCTGTGCCGGGCCGGTTAATCAGCATAACGTGTCACTATTATGAATCTTCGCCATCGCATCGAGCAGCAGGTCTTTCGCCTGAATGGCCTGTCGCTCAACGAATTTGATATCTCCCAGCCACCCGGCGATCCCGGCCTGTTTGGTCCCGATCATATTATCTGGCGCATTCACGGCGATTTTCCCGCCATGCTGTGCGGCGGTATCAGTGCGCTGATGCTGCAAATGCTGCATCCGGCCGCGCTGGCAGGCGTATGGGATCACTCCAATTTTCGTGAGGACATGCTGGGCCGGCTGCGGCGCACCAGCCAGTTCATTGCCGTCACCACCTTTGGTAATACCCGGGATGCCAGGCTGCTGATTGAGCGCGTCAAACGTATCCACCTGCGCGTAGCCGGCGTTGATAACGCGGGTAAGGCTTATGCCGCCAGCGATCCGCACCTGCTCACCTGGGTGCACGTGGCGGAGACCAGCCGTTTTCTCGCTGCCCATCTGCGCTACAAAAATCCGCAGCTCAGCCTGGCCGAGCAGGACCGTTACTACCGGGAAGCCGCGCGGGTTGCTGAAGCCCTTGGCGCACAACGGGTACCTAAAAGCGTGCAGGACGTGGAGGCCTATCTGCAGGCGATGCGTGCGGAGCTGGTGTTTGATGAACGTACGCGCGAAGTGATGCAGCTGCTGTTTAACGCCCCGGCACCCAGCCTGCTGGCGAAGCCGGCCATGCGCACCATGCTGGAGGCCGGCCGGGGATTACTGCCGCTATGGGCGCAGCAGTTAACCGGGCAGACGGTCGGGCCGCTTACGCAGCGATGGGTAGATAAAAAGATGATGTTGATCGCGGCAATGCTGCGCTGGTCTATTCAGCGCGGTGCGTATGCACGCGCCATGCAACGTATGGGCCGCGATGCGCGTTACAGGTGAAACTCATCCTGTTTTTGCGTGTACGCGCGCGGCGTACGGGCCTGTCGCTGTAACGCCAGCCGGCGCTGCTGAACATGGTGAAGCAGCATCCCCAGCCCCGCGCCGAGCAGTGCCAGCGGCGGCAGAAAATAGTAGATGTCCAGCGGTAACAGCAGCAGCAGGGCAGCACCGCCCAGCATCAGCGTGACGGCTGTCATAACCCACGTGTAGCGGATAAATAGCCACAGCAGAAAGGCGAAAATCACTATATCGCGCAGGTTCAGATCGAGATTTTGCAGCATCATGCTGGGCGCTCCGGACAAGAGAGTGCGCTGACAATAGCATGCGAAACGGCAAAATAATCGCGAATAAATCTGAAGCTTTACGGCACAACCCGTCGGCAAACATCAGCCCTCCTTAAGTGACGCCGCGCACTTTGAGAGTTTTACCCTTGTGTCACGTGGCGCGAGTGCCGATCCTGCTCTATTCTCGGGGGAAACGGACCCCACAGGCATTGTCGAGGCGTTATGACACACCAACCCCTGATTGCTGAGGTGCCGAATCAGCAACATACATTAACCGCCATCGTCGAACAGGATGCGCGCACCGCCTACTTCTACATCTGGCCGAACGATCTGTTCCGCAGCCAGTATGCGGTACGCGGCTGCTGGCTGCGGAACCTGCTGCCGGCACCGGCGCAGGAGGATCGTGCCGCGATGGAGCAGGGCATTGCGCCACTGCTCAGCGCCGGGTACTGCCGCACGCTCGAAGCCGAGCCGATGCTTGATCCCGCCGGTTTGCAGATCCTGTGGGAACCCAGCGACGACGGCGCGGCGCTCTGGTACTACGGCCAGCTGCTGGCGGTGATTCCAGGCTGGAGCCTCTATCAGGATAAGCAGGTGAGTTTTTCGGCGGGCTGTATCAAAGAGAACCGCCTGACGGCGCCGCTCGGCTCGGCATCCACCAATGCATACTATGCGCGTGCCGAGCAGCAGCGCCACTTCTGGCGTGACTGGCACGATGGTCACCTGTGGGATACGGTGCAGCGCGATCTACTGCAGAGCTACCAGGCGCAGTTTGGTGAATCGGTGAAGTATTACGCCATTGACCAGGGAAGCTGGCCGCCGATGGCCATTTCGCAGCACTGGCATAACGGTGTGTGGTACTTTCTGACGCTTGGCATGAGTATCCGCCCGATGCCGCAGGTGGATTACCTGTTTGATGAGCTGGCGCCGCAGTACCGGCGCGTTGAACTGGCGATGGCGGTAGACGGCGAAGTGATGACCGAAGCCAACGCCGTGCAGATGGCCAGTGCGCTGGCCGAGTTTGCGCACCTTCCCTGGGCACGCCTGACGTGGCTGGGAGAGGGGCACACGCTGGCTTCCGAAGTCGCGCCGGTGGGTTTTGAGAGTTTCCTGCTGGCAAATGGCCTGGCACCGGAAACCGCTCAGTTCCGGCTGCCCAAACGCGATGGCGATCGCCCGAACCTGCTATGGGCCACGCCCGTTACCGAAGCCGAGCGCCTGTTTGCGCAAGCGGACGAGGGCGGCGGCCAGCAGCTGCTGCAGCGTCTGCTGGCCGAAGGCAGCGATCATGTGTTTCGACCGCGCCAGGAGGTAGTGGCACCGCCGCCCGTGTGATGTGCAGGGTGGGGAAGCGCGCACGCCCCACCTAAATAATCTCCAAATTCAACAATTTCACCGATTCGTGATCCTGCGCACCTCAAGTTCCCTTTTAACACGCCGTTAACCTCGATCAGGCAACTCGCCAACCAGGGTAAGGGCACTCAGATGTTAAAAACCACACAATCCCGTTTTACCGCGACCTTAATCGCTTTCTTTGTTGTTTTGATGCTGGTCACCGTGCTGGTGATCAACCAATTTATTGCGCCACAGCTTAGCCAGAACGAAAGTCGTCTGGTGCGTTACGAGGTGGATGGCCTCGCCGGGCGCATCGTCGAACAGATGAACCGGGTGCAGGCGCAGCAGCGGGCCATTACCGAGGCCACCGGCGTGATGGAGAGCGCTACCATTGATACGCTGCTGCCTGCGCTGGTGAACCAGTATCAGGACAGCAACGTATTTGGCGGCGGTATCTGGCCGCTGCCCAACCGTCGCGATCCGGCGAAAGAGAAGGACAGCACCTTCTTTGCGCGCAACGCCAGTAATCAGTTACAGCTCAACACCTACTGGAACTCCGATGCTGCCGACAAGTACTGGGAGCAGCCGTGGTACAAAGACGGTCTTGCCGCAGCGAAAGGCCAGTGCGCCTGGGCCAAAGCGTATCAGGATGCTGCCAGTCCGCAGCCGCGTACCAACTGTGCCATGGCGATTTACCGCAATGGTACCGCGTGGGGCGTAGCAACCATTGACGTGACGCTGGGCTTCTTCAATCAGCTGGCTAAACAGATGGGCGAAGCGGTTCATGGCCGCGTACTGATTGTTGAAGCGGATGGCAAAGTGGTGGGCAACGCCGCGCTGGTAGACGGCACGCCGAAGCTGGAGAATCTGGCAGATACGCAGCTGCCGATGGCCGCTGCGCTGAAAGGCCTGCTGGCACAGGGCGCCAGCCAGCCCACGCAAACCACGTTTGACGGTGAAGATGGCGAGCACACGCTGTTCCTGCAGGCGATTCCCGGCAGTCCGTGGTATCTCGCCAGCGATGTGCCCTCCAGCCTGCTGGATGCGCAGACGCACAGCATGTTAACGCGTCTTGGCCTGGTGCAGATTCCGCTGGCAATTATCCTGCTGCTGGTGCTGCTTGGCTTTGTGCGGGCCATGATGCAGCGCCTGCGCTTGCTGAACAGTAATATCGAAGCGCTCTCAACTGGCGGTGCGGACTTAACGCAGCGTCTGCCTGCCAGCAACAGCCCGGAGTTCAACGCAGTGGC
>Ga0157361_1000200_pt1 | contig 30258 bp, 25 predicted proteins | sample AttlaeALBM2_FD_111481 | JGI IMG/M metagenome (GOLD analysis project Ga0157361, IMG submission 111481) | Fungus gardens microbial communities from leaf cutter ant in Ribeirão Preto, State of São Paulo, Brazil - Atta laevigata ALBM2 | ecosystem: Host-associated > Fungi > Mycelium > Unclassified ...
CTGCGGCGCCAGCGCCACGGCCTGCGGCCAGAAATGCCTGTCCAGCGTCTGTTGCCCCTTGTCGCCGTGGCGGCGTTGGCTATCCCACAGCGTCAGTACATCGCTGTCGCTGAGGCCGTCGAGGGCGACGGTTTGGCGGTGGCGCGCCAACGCTTGCAGATGGCCGGCGATCGCGCGGGCGTCCCAGTCCAGCCGGAAGCCGCCCATCGTGGCGGCATCGAGCGTGATGGCCAGCCACTGCGCTTCATCGAGCAGCGCGAGGGCGAGAGGATACTCGGCGCACGGCGACGGCGCGGCGGCGCCGTAACGCACCGCCAGCGCGGCGTCTGCGTGCAGCCTTTCTGCGCCGGGGGCCAGCGCCGCCAGCAGGTGGGCCTTGGCGGCGGCGTTGTGGCCGTACAGGCCGATAGCGACCTGCTCAGGCTGCGCATTCGCCAATTGCAGCGCGCGGTTATGGCAACGGCGCAGGCGCAGCGTCAGGCGATCCGCCTCCTGTTCCAGACGGGTGGACTGCCGGCGCGCGGCGTCCACCCAGGCGATCGCCTGCAGAATGCCGGTGCTGAGTGCGTGGTTCGGGGCCGATTGGGCGGTAGTGGTAGCTTTCATCGTGGGTAAATGCTCCCGCTGTCTATCCAGTAGTGGGTCGCGCCGGAGGCGCTGGCAGCCAGGGTATTGAGTTTCAGTTGCAGGTGGTGCGCCGGGACGGGGCTGCCGTCGGCCAGCAACGCCTGCGCGATCTTGACGCTTTCTGCGCCCTGTTCGGCGCTGGCGGTAATGGCCAGCCGCAGGGTGATCACCGCATCGCCGGCCAGTTTGCGCGCCAGCTGGGCGTCATTAATGGTCAGCGTATAGAGCGGCGAGGCCGGCCAGCGTTCGTTGTCCAGTTGGCGGAAGCCCAGGCGCAGCGGGCCGCGCAGCTGGAAGCTGCCGGCGGGGTCGAGCACGAAGTCGGCGCGATCCAGATCGATGTCGCGGTAATAGACGTTATCGTCCGCCAGCATGTTGTTGCCGTCCAGCATGCCCAGATGGCGAATGGTGGAGTAGGGCTGGAAATCGCCGACGTTGAAGTAAAAGCTCTCTAGGCGCAGGTCGATCGCCAACAGGCACAGCATGGCGCCCACCGCGGCGGTGGATTTCGGGTTGTCGATGCGGCCGCGTTTGTTGAACGGGTACCAGCTGCGGGTGTGGTAGCCCTCGAGCGGCAGAATGCGGCTGGCGGGCAACGGCTGCAGATGGCGCAGCAGCGCCTGCACGCCGGGGAAACGTGCCGGGCGGCCGGTCAACAGCAGCACGTCGCAGGTATACAGCGCCACCACCTCGGCCAACAGGCGCAGGCAGCGGCCGATGCCGATGCGATCGGACAAGAAGGCGGCGTGCAGATCGGCCAGGCGGATCACCAGCGGGGTGTGCAGAATATCGAAGGCGTCGCTGTCGGCTTCGCGCTGCACCTCGCCGTTGATAAACGCCAGCACCTGCGGCGTCGGCGGCTGCGGCAGCAGATCGCCCAGGCTGGCGGCGATTTCCGCCCGGCTGTCCAGCGGATCGTATTCTTCATAGGCGCCGAGCAGCGCGCGTCCGGCGGGCATAAAAATCTGCAGCGCCGCCTGCTGACGCAGGGTAGAAAGCCCGTCCATGCGCCCTTCGTTGCCGAACAGCCTGTCCATCAACGCCGGGGCGGCGCTCACGCCGGCGGCTTCGAACGCCTGCTGCACGGCGGGCAGGATAAACTGCTGGATGGCGTCCAGCAGGATATCGTCGCCGGCGACTTTAAAGCCCTCGCGGAACAGCAGGCGCGGGTTGATTTTGATGTTGTTGCCCACGCCGTCATCGAGCGAATAGTGCGTGATCGCCAGATCCGTGGTGCCGCCGCCGATGTCGATGGAGGCGATGCGCAGCGTTTTTCCCGCCTGCTCACCCGGCGCCAGCGGCCGGTCGGGCCGGGCCATGGCGGCGAAAAAGGCGTCGGTGCGGCCGGCGAAGTTCACCTGGGTTTCATTGTACAGATAGACCATCTGGCCGCAGGTGGCCTCGTCCCACTCCATCTGCACCTGAGGCACCGGGAAGCGGACGTGCGCGCCGTCGAACGGCGCATCCTGAGGGTGCCAGCCGAGGGACTTCCACACCAGCCCGATCGCTTCCTGCATGCGGCGGCGGAAGATCTCGCGCTCCGGCTTCGGCATGGCCGAAGGCAGCGTCAGAATGATGGCGCGCAAACGGCGCGGCGCGGCGGCGTTCGGCATGCGGCTGCGCTGGGCGATGCTGTTGATCTGCATCAGCGCCTGCGCCAGCAGCTCGCTCAGCATCAGCGTCATCACCGCGCTGCGGCTGTAATGGGCGGCGAACACTGGCAGCCGTTGCGCCGTCGGCAGGGCGGACAGCGGCACGCCTTCGTCGTTGATGAGGGTGGTCAACGGCGCGGCGGCGGCCATCGGCTCGTGCCGCTCGTTGAAGCGCCAGCCGGGCGCATAGCGCTCCTCGTCCCACAGGTAGCGGCGCGGGCTGGAAATGCCGGTAGTGCCTTCATGGCCCGTTCGCCGCTGCGCCAGCTGCGCGGCTTCGCGGCCGACGCGGGTGATGGAGGGCCACTGGAAGGCGTCGTCGCGCCCGCTCTGGAACGACAGATGCGGCTTGCCGAAGCTGGCCTGAGAAAACTCCACCCGGCTCTCGAACAGTTCGTTGTAGACGCGGTGCGGTTCGGACAGCGAACGCAGCTGCAGCTCGTAGGTTTGCTTCAGGCCGTTGCTCTCTTCCGGGTGGTCTTCGACCAGCACGCCGCAGGTGTGCGAGTTGCCGACGTCCAGCACCAGATCGACGTCGATCGCCGGTTGCTGCAACGTCGCCGCCACCATCTTTATCTGCGGTACCGCCAGCTGATGGCCGAGCATGTGCAGCAGATTGAGGTAGTGCGCCTGATACTCGAAGGTTTTCAGCCCGGCGTTGATCTCCACTTCGGCACGCTGCTCCCGCTCGGCGGCGCGCTGGCTGAACGCTTCGCGCAGCCAGCCGTCTACCCAGGTCAGATCGAGAAACTCGCCCAGTTCGTGGTTGCGGTGCGCCAGCGCGAAGTTGAGCCCGGTGCCGAGATCGCTTTCGCCCGGCGCCAGCGTCTCCTGGCCGGGCGCGGCGGCGCGGGTGTCGAAGGCCAGCACCACGCGCAGCAGGTTGCCGTCCTGATCCGGTTCATCCAGCTGCACCACCTGCAGGCGCGCCCAGTTGTCCGGGCCCGACAAAAACAGGCCTGCCGGGGTGTGGCGCAAGAAGGGCAGCGGCAGCCAGAGCTTATCCAGCAGGCGCAGCGACTGCTGCAGCGGATAGCTGAACTCCGGCCGCACCACTTCGGCGGCCTGGTCGCCCACGGCCGGCAGCTGGTATTTGCCGCTCTCGGCCTCCCATTGCAGGCGCAGCAGCGGGCCGCTGGCGGTCTTGCGCACGAATTTGCCGGGAAACTCGGCGTCCAGCAGCGGCGTCAGGGCAAAGTCCAGAAACTGAATGCCGCTGTCCTGAATCAGCGTAATGCCGTGTTTGTAGTCCGTAAGGGGTGCCAGCATCATTTACTCTCGCGCTTGAACGTCATGGGATAGGTGGTGTCCGCATCGTAGCGGCCGGTGCACTCCGCCGCGCCGGTTTCGCCCTGGCGGCAAACGATCTCCGGGATCTGGTAGCGGCTGCCGTCGCTGCAGCGCGCCTTGGTGCGGCTGTTGATCACCAGATTGCCGGACTGCATCAGCCCGGCTTCGACCGCCACCCGGCAGCTGACGCCGTCGCCGTAGGCGATGATGGCGTTGCCTTTGCCGCCGTTCAGACGGTATTGCAGGCCGGGGCGTTTGCCGGTGATCGGGTCTTTCAGCGCCACCGTGGCGCGCCATTTGCCGTTAAGGAAACGGGTGGAGCCGGCCTTCACCGCCTCGGGCGGCAGCACCAGCGCATTTTTGTCCGCCGGCTGCGGGATGACCGGCGCCGGTGGCGGCGGCATCAGCGTCGCGTGCGCCAGCGGCAAGCGCAGCTTGGGCAACGGCGCGGCGGCTTTTTCCGGCGGCGCCGGATGCTGGACCTCCGCCGGCATCGCCGGTTGCGGCGGCGAGCGGTGCAGCCAGGCGGCCAGCGCCGCACTGCCTAGCAGCAGTACGGGCAAGAGCCAGAGAGCATAGCGCCGGCGCGGGCGAACGGCGGCAGGGGATTCGATAGGCGCTGCCGGGGCGGACGCCGGTTCGGGCTCGGCGGCCGGGGCCGGTTTTACCGGTTCGACAACGGCCGGTTTACGCGGAGCGGCGGCGATCGGCGCCGGTTTTTCCACTTCGACTTTCACCTCTGCTTCGATCGGGCGCAGGCAGGCCAACGGATCGTCCGGGCTCTGCGCCTGCGGCTTGATAAAGCCCCAGAAGGTCAGCACCGGCCGGTCGTCCACCAGATAAACGTGGTTGGGATCAGGCATGTGCATCGCTTTGACCAGCAGCGCGCCGAACAGGCGATGGCTGGGGTGATCGGTCGCCTGGGCCTGTTCCGTCAGGCTGCGGAAGGTCGTCAGGCAGTGTTCCAGGTGGCGCACCGCCTGTGCGCGCTGGGCGTCGCTCGCCGCCAGCCAGGAGGTGACCTTGCCGGGGAAGGGTGCATACCAGTCGATGCGGGTGCCGCTTTCGTTCGGCTGGGGGATCGCCAGACAGTCGGCGGCCTGCTGCTGCCGGCGAAGACGCAGGGTTTCCCGCAGCTGCTGCGCGCAGGCGTAGACCGGTTGCCCGTTTTCGCCTAAAGCCAGCACATCATCCAAACTGCCACTGCGTAAGAAGGGTTTCACCACGGCACCGCACCTTGTCCTGTTCTGCAAAAACGCATAAAAGTCCATGATACCCCGCAGGCAGAGTCGCCAAACGGCCAAGGACAGCCCGAAAAACGCCCTTCTTTGGCGTTAGCGGCGCGCTTTGCTAACCGGCACAGTGAAAATCTCGCTATCTGGACCTGTCTGTGAACCGCTTTATCTGAAAAATAGAACCTGGCCCCGGCAAGCGACGCCGGGGAACGATGTTCTCTTTCACTATGACATCGCCTCGCGGGTTGCCGATTTCGGTATGCCTCAGGCGTGCGGAGCGTTCACATGACGGACAGTCAGTCTGAAAAAACTCTCGTTGTTCCCCCTGCTCATCCCGCCGCCGGGCATTCGGCTCAGGGCTGGATGAACGGCTTCCTCGGCATGATGATCTTCAGCGGCTCGCTGCCCGCCACGCGGGTGGCGGTGCTGGAGCTCGATCCACTGTTTCTGACGGCGGTCAGGGCGGCGATCGCCGCCTTGCTGGCCCTGTGTGCGTTGCTGATCACCCGGCAGGCGCGGCCGACGCGGGCCGATTTGCCGCCGCTGTTGTTTGTGGCGCTCGGCGTGGTCATCGGTTTTCCGCTGCTGACGGCGCTGGCGCTGCAGCACACCACGTCGGCGCATTCGCTGGTGTACATCGGCCTGCTGCCGCTGGCGACCGCCGGTTTTGGCGTTTTGCGCGGCGGAGAACGGCCCAAGCCCGCTTTTTGGGCTTTTTCAGGCGTCGGCGCCGTGCTGGTGGGTGCTTTCGCGTTGAGCCAGGGGAGCGGCGGTGCCTGGCAAGGGGATGCGCTGATGGTCGGGGCGGTGTTGCTGTGCGGCCTGGGCTATGCCGAAGGGGCGGTGCTGTCGCGCCGGATCGGCGGCTGGCAGGTGATCTCCTGGGCGCTGGTGGTGGCATTGCCGTTGACGCTGGCAGCCACCTGGCTGGCGGCACCGGCCGGTTGGCCTGCGATCAGCGGCGCCGCCTGGCTGTCGCTGGTTTACGTCTCGGTGTTCAGCATGTGGATTGGGTTTATTTTCTGGTATCGCGGCCTGGCGCAGGGCGGCATCGCCGCCGTCGGACAGTTGCAGCTGCTGCAGCCGTTCTTCGGCCTGGCGCTGGCGGGCTGGCTGCTGCATGAGACCGTCCAGCCGATGATGATCGCCGTGATGGCCGGCGTGGTGGTTTGCGTGTTCGGCGCCAAACGTTTTTCCCGCTAGGCGCCGCTGCCGGCGCAGGCCAGGATCACCTGTCCGAGCCGTTCCACCGCCTGTTGCACCTGGCGGTCGGCGTAACCGCCCAATCCCAGCACCAGACCCGGCTCACCGTGGCCGGGCGCATACATCGGCGACACCGCCCGCAGCGCCAATCCGGCTTCGTTGGCGCATTGGGCGACCCGCACGTCATCGAGATCTTTCCTCAGCCACAGCACCATGTGCATGCCCTGATCGCAGGGCTGCACGACCGCCAGCTCCGCGGGGATATGCGTGTTGATCGCCTCGATCAGCACCCGGCGTTTCTCGGCGTAGACGCCGCGCATTTTGCGGATATGGCGGTCGAGATACCCTTCGGCGATAAAGGCGGCCAGCACGTGTTGATCCGCACTGGGTGGATGGCGATCCATCAGGATCCTGGCGCCGCAAAAGGCGTCGACCAGCGGCGGCGGCACGACGGCGTAACCCAGCCGCAGCGAAGGGAACAGCACCTTGCTGAAGGTGCCGAGATAGAGCGTCCGTTCGGGCGCCAACCCCTGCAGCGAAGGGAACGGGTGACCGGCGTAGCGCATCTCGCTGTCGTAGTCGTCTTCCACGATCCAGGCCTGCCGCTCTTTGGCCCAGGCCAGCAGGGCGCTTCTTTTCGCCATGCTCATCGGCATGCCCAGCGGATATTGATGCGACGGCGTGACAAAGGCGGCGCGGGCGTCGGCGGCCAGACGCACGCCGGCGGCAACGTCGATGCCGTCGTCGGCGACGGGCACCCTAATCATGTGCCGATCGCGAAACAGGCTGTCGAAAATGGCGGTAATGCCGGCGTAGGCGGGATCTTCGACCCAGGCGCTGTCGCCGGCGTCCAGCAGGATCTGGGCGGCCAAATAGAGCCCTTGTTGCGTGCCGGAGGTGATGAGGATTTGCTGCGGCGTGCAGTTTACCGAGCGGGAACGGCGCACATAGTCGCAGATGGCTTCGCGCAGCGGCAACGCGCCCAGCGGATCGCCGTAGCCCGACGGGGCGCCCGGGCCACGTGCCCGGATGCGGTTGCCGAGCCGCCGCCAGACATCGTCGGGCGCGGTATCACCGATCGGCACCGAGACGGTGAACGGCACCGGCGGCAGCGCCCGTGCCTGGGCGGCGAAGCGCGCCAGATGCTGCGCCTGTGAAGAAAGCGGCACCGCTACCGCCGAACTCGCCTGCACGTTGGCGTGCGGCGTGCGCCGCGGCGCCTGATAGTGAGCGACCCGGGTGCCGGAGCCGGGCTGCGGTTCGAGAAAGCCTTCCGCCGTTAGCTGAGCGAATGCTTCCAATACCGTGCCGCGTGCCAGATTCAGCGCCGCTGATAGCCGGCGCGTCGAGGGCAGCAGATCGCCCGCTTTCAGATCGCCCCGGTGGATGGCCTGGCGCAGGGCCTGCGCCAGCTGGTGGCTAAGCTGGCCCGCCAGGCGATCGAGCTCGCCGATGGCGGGGACGTCAACGACTTTGGCTGTTCTGGGCATGCATTCCGGCTCGTTTTGCAGTACGAAAATGAGTATTCAGAGTAAACCACTCTGGCGTCACTCGCGAGCCTGTTGTTGCTCAGCCAAGCCCCCGCTGATTCAGCAGCACCTTATTCAACTCGCTGTTTTTGCGCACGTTCAGCTTGCGCATCGCCGAACGCTTGTGGGCGCTGATGGTTTTCTGGCTGCGCTGCAGCAGGCCGGCGATGCTGCAGGCGGACATGCCGCTGCTCATCAATCCCAGCACCTTTTTCTCGCAGTGGCTGAGCGCGGCGATGCGGCAGGCCTGGCATTTCCACATGCCGGCGGCATGCAGCGCCATCCACGGATGCTGGATGAATTTTTCCAACGCCATTTGCAGCTTGAGACGGATGGCGTAGGCCGAATCGCGCCGATGGATGCTGAACAGCGGCGGCAGGTTTTTCACCTGTTGCTGGGTCGTGTCGTCGAGGATCAGCAGGGTCAGCTGCCGCTGGCGCGGGATGCCGTAGGGGCTCTGATAACAGCAGGCGCAGCCCCAGCGCTCTTCCGGCGTGCGGAACACGATTTCGATGTTATCCAACGCCTGCAGCGCCAGCGGTGAGAACTGCGGATACCGGCGCTGGCATTCGTTCAGGGAGTGCAGATAGTCCTGCAGCAGCAGACGCAGCCCCTGCTGGTAGAAGTTATCGCTGTCGAACAGCGTGAAGCGAATATCTGGCATGGGTGGCTCCTTAAAAGGCCGCGTCACCGCGCCGGAGCGAACGGTGACGGCCAATCGCCGGCGTTCGCGCGCCGGTCGTTTTCCTGATTTCCCTGGGGCGGTGCGGGCTTATTGGTACGCCAGCACAAAATTGGCGACGGACGTGAATTCGCCTTCGGTAATGCTTTGGTTCTGAATCGCACTCGGCCGCCCCTGTACATAGGCGGTGAAGTTCAGGCTGTTGGGGCCGTTTTGCAGCGCGACGGCGCTGGTGGCCTTATTCAGATCGATATCTGCACCCTGATGATCGAACAGGGCGATGGCGGCGCCGTTCGCGCCGTTGTTGATCGCCAGCTTGCCCGGCAGCTCTCCGTCTTCGGTGCCGCTGAAGGTCACGCTGACGGATTTGAACACCGTAGTCTTACAGTCGGTCAGCTTGATGCTGAACGGCACCGGCGTGGTGTGGCCGTAGCGGTACAGGGTTTTGACGATCACCGTGCCCATCTCCACCAGTTGATCGGCGGACTGCGGTTCGATATTGCACGGGCGGCTCACCACGGTGCCGTGGAACTGCACCGGCGCGCCGATAAGCTCGGTGTTCGCCGTCGCCGGCATGGCGGTAAACCACCAGGGCACGCAGCTCAGCAGCGCTAAAGCGCGTAGACGCATTTTCGTTCCTCCCTCGGTTACTGGAATGCCGCCACGATGGTGGCCGATGCGTTGAATTCCCCTTCGCCGATCTCTGCGCCGCCGTTGGCGAACGGTGCCGCCACCAGGTTCCAGGAGCCGCCGTTGCCGATATTCGGCACCGGGTAAAACTCATTCGGGATAACCAGCTGGCCGTTGTGCGTCAGCCGGATGCCGAGATCGTTCTTGTCGGTTTTGAACACCTCGTTGCTGAAGGCGGCCGCCGTGCCCGACACCGCCAGCTTGATGTTCAGCGTACCGTCCTCGAAGCTGCCGCCCTCGCACTGGAAGCGCACCGGAATGCTTTGCGGGTAGTTCGAGCCGTTGAGATCGCTGCCGCCGATCTCGCCGAACTCCACGTTGATCAACTGGCCTTCGTTCACCACGCATTTATCCGGCACGTAGAGGATCGCGGACTGGATGAACACCTGCGCCATCGGGTTGGGGCCGAAGCCGCCGTCGGTCGAGCCGAGGCGGCCGTACATCTCGATGATCTGCCGATCGTTAATCTCAACGCCGTTGATGATCTTTTTGCGCACCCGGAAGGTGATCTTGCCTTTGGAGCCGCTGCCGTAGTTGTTGACCTGCAAGTACGGTGGCCGGCAGCTGTGTTGGTTAAGCAAATTCGATTCGTTGTAAAAAGGCACGGTGACGTAGGCGTTCTTGTTGCCGGCGATCCACACCTCGGCCTTTAAATCCAAAAAGTCATTCAGTTTTAAATAGCCATTGCCATAGTCGGAGGGGGGCAACGCCGAATCCGACTTGTAAAAGTGCGGGCTGGTGGGGATGGGGGTATCGCAATACACCTTGCCGGTATAGGTTCCGCCCAGGTCATAGGGAAACAGTTTGGTGAACCCCACCTGGTTGGTGATGTTGGTTTCATTCAGATCGATATAGAACTGTTTCGGCCCGCCGTCCGGCGTGACGTAGCCGTTGGCCCAGGCGGCGGGGGCCGCCAGGGCGATCGCCAGCGGTAGGCAGAGTTTGGTCAGTTGAGTTTTCATCGCGTTCTCGAGCCTCACAGGTAAATCACCTGAATGTGCGCCACGGCGGCGAACCCGGCCGCCATCACCGCCCGCTGGGTGGACTCCACGCTGGCGCTGAACCACAGGGTGTTGCTGCCGGGTTGCAGAATGTAGGGGCGGCTGCGCTGATTCAGCTCCAGCGCCTGGCCCTGCTGGTCTTGCAGCCGCAGGCCGATGCCCTGCACGCCGCCGTTCAACTTCAGCAGCGACGGGTTGTCGACGTCGCTTTCGCCGAGAAACACCAGCGTCGCGGCCTGCTCTCCCTGCAGATAGAGGCGGCCGGCGTCGCCGTTGCGCGGGCCGGCCGGGTTATCCGCCAACGCGCGCGCGCCCAGCAGGCAGTTGCGGAACGAGAGGCGAAAACGCACCGGCGCGCTGCGATCGCCGGCGTTGCGGAAGTCGCGTGCGCTGACGTCGCCCAGATCGACGGACTGATCCCGGCTGTCCGGCGTCAGGCTGCAGGGGGAGCTGAGCAGGCCGCCGTGAAAGCTGACGGTGCCGGTGGTGCCTTCGATCACGCCCAGCGGCGTTGCCGCCAGCGCGCTGCCGCCGCACAGCAGTGCGCCGAGCAGCAGCGGGCGCAGTCGATCGGTGAATTCAGCCATGCTGGACCTCCTTATTTTTTCTCGGGCACGGCGGTGCAAACGTTGCCGTTGCAGGCGAAGCGCAGTTCGGGGTGGCCGCCGTAGTCGTTGATGTAGGTAATGACGAAGCTGTTCATGCCGGTGTCGTGCAGCTTGAGGCTTTCGCTGGATTTCGGCTTCAGCATCAGCGGCTGAAAACCGCCGATCGCGCCACCGCCCTGTTTTTGCGTCTGCCGCGTCATGCCGGTCAGGGTGATGTAAAACGGCGTCGGGTTGTCGACGGTGATGGCGCCGCCGCTTTTACGGAACACCAGCTTTTCCTGCCACACCTGGCCCTTGGGCGCGACGATGGCCTTCGGCCGGTAGAACAGTTTGATCTGCGTTTGCAGCGCTAGCTGCATCACGTTGGTTTTGGTGCTTTTCGGCGGAATTTCGCGCAGGTTGAAGTAGAACACCGACTCGCGATCCTGCGGCAGGCGATCCGCCTCCGGCGTCTTGGTGATGCGCACTACGCTGCGTTCGCTCGGCTCCACGCGCTGCAACGGCGGCAGCACCACCAGCGGCGAGGTGATTTTCTGGTGCTGCTCGTTCTCCAGCCAGGACTGCGCCAGGAAAGGCAGCTCTTTGTTTTCGTTGACGATATTCAGGCTGATCGATTTGGCGTCGCTCACATAGACGGCGCGCGTGCGATCCAGCGATATCGCCGCGTCGGCGGTGGGCAGTACGGCGGTCAGGGCCAGGCCGGCGGCGGTCAGTAGCGTTATCGGGTGTTTGTTCATGTCATTATTTCTCAGCGTTACGGATTACAGGGTGGCGCACGGCAGCAGCAGCTGGTCCAGCGGCTTGGCGGCGCCCGGGATCACGATGCGGCAGCGGCGTTGGCCTTCCCAGGCGACGTCCAGTTTTTCCTCCGGCTGCACGCCGGTCAGGTAGACCGAACCGCCGTCGTTGACCACCGCGACCTCGCGGCCTTTCTCGCTCAGCACTGCGGCGCCGAACGGCGGTTCGCTGCCGTCCGCGAGGCGAATGGTGGCCAGCAGCTTGCTGCCTTTCACCACCTCGAAGTGGCGGTAGCCGATCGCGCCTTCGGTCAGCGTGCCTTGCACCACGGCGCGAGTGGCCTCAACGTCGTCCGCCAGCTTGTTGACGTCGATGCGAGTGTCGGTGTTGTAGTAGCTGGTGATGTCGGAAATCACCGCCAGCCCGAAACGGTTGCTGTAGGCGCGGCCGTTGTTGATCGGCACGCCGGCGATGCCGTCGGTGTCGAGCATCATGCGGCTGCCGCCGTTGCTCGAGTTCTGGTGCGCCGCGATACCGTGCCGGGTGGCGGTGAGGCCGCCGCGGAACGAGCCGCCGATCGACGAGTAGCTGTCCTGCTGGTAAGAGGCGCTGGCGTTCAGCGAGCCGAACGAAGCGTTATGGGTGTAGTACCCGCGCGCCAGCGATTTGCCGGACTGATTAAAGCCGCCGCTGACCTGCCAGGTATTGTCCGGATCGCTGTAGTCGTTGTACGACGCGGTCTGCGTGACATCGCCATTGTTGGTTTGCAGCGCATAACCGACGCGCCGGCGATCGCCGATCGGCACGGTGAAGTTGAGCATCACGCTGTCGTCGGTGCGGCCCTGGTAATAGGTGCGGTAAGCCGACAGCGAGGCGGTGATGTTGCTGATATCGCCGACGCTGAACAGCTTGCTGGCCGACAGCCCGTAACGATCCTGAGTTCGCGCATCCCAATAGGTCTGGTGCGAGTAGGTCAGGTAGGCGGTGATCGCCTTGGCGCTGTCTTCCGCCATAAAGGTTTTGCTGGCGGTGATGGTGTACAGCTCTTTCTGACGGCCGTTGTAATTCTTGTCGTAATCGCCGTAACGCTCCTGCAGGTACTGCGACATGTTCATGAACTTGCGCTGTGAGAAGCGGTAGCCGGCGAAGGTGATCTGGCTGTTCAGCTCGTCGAAGCGTTTGGCGTAGTTGAGCTTGAACGACATGCCGCTGGCGGTCGGTTCGCCGGGCAGGCGGGCGATCGACTGGGTGACGTCCAGCGACATGGCGCCGAACACGTTCAGATCGCGGCCGAGGCCGAGCGCCCAGGCGTTATAGTCGCCGCCGAGCAGCGCGCCGCCGTACAGCGACCAGGCGTTGCTCAGGCCCCAGGAGAAGTCGCTGGCGGAAAACAGCGGCCCCTGGGTGCGGTGGTCGTAGGCCGAGGTTTTGCCCAGCGCCACGTTGTAGCGCACGTAGCCCGGTCGGGTCAGGTACGGAATGGTGGCGGTATCCACCTGGAAGGTCGAGACGGTGCCGTCTTGCTCTTCCACCTTGACGTCCAGCTTGCCGCGCACCGAGCTGTTGAGATCCTGAATGGCGAACGGCCCTGCGGGCACGGTGGTTTCGTACAGCGTGCGGCCTTCCTGCGAGACGGTGATCTTGGCGTTGCTCTTGGCGATGCCGCGCACTTCCGGCGCATAGCCCTGCAGATTAGGCGGCAGCATGCGCTCGTCGCTGGCCAGGTTGAGGCCGGTGAAGCGATAGGCGTCGAACACCCCGGAGTCGAGATAGATCTCGCCCAGCGTCAGCTTGGCGGCCTGCATCGGCAGCGCGCGATAGGCGTAGATCTGGTTCCAGTCGAAACCGGTGCTGCGATCGCCGGCCTGCTGATTGTAATTGGCCTGGTAGTCCGCGCGCAGGCGCCAGGCGCCCATATTGGCGCCCAGCGTGCCGTAGCTGCTCAGGTTCTGGGCGGTGTTGTTGTTGTGGTTCTGCTTGCCTAACTGGCCGCTCAGGTTGTAGTCCAGCAGCAGGCCGGGGATGCCGTCGTCCCACTGCTCGGGCGGCGTCCAGTCGGGATCGGAGTATTTCATCCACGCCTGCGGGATGGTGATCGCCAGCACGCCGCCGCCGATGCGATCGGAGACGGTCGCGCCTTTGATGCCGCGAATGTCGGCGCACTGGTTGTCGTGCCATAGGGTGACTTTTTTGGCCGCTTCTTCTTTCAGCGCCATTTTTTCCACCAGGTCAGGCGGCAGGCACACCTGGCTGCCGCTTTTGTTATCCGGCGACGGGAAATACTGAATGCTGCGCTGGGGCAGCGTTTTCTGGTTGATCTTGATGTCCAGCAAATAAGCGCCGGGCATGACGTAGTCGGCATCGGAGAAACGCGAAAGATCCACTTTGCTGCGCTCGCCGATGTCCAGAACGTCGGTATTGAACTCCGTGGCGGAAAATGCCGGACGCACCCAGAGGAAAGATAGAATGACGAGGAGAGGTAGGTGTTTCCGTGTCAGTAATGACGTCATAGCATAATCACTCATGGCAAGTCCGCGCCCAATAGCAGGTCATCCGTACGACCTGAATACGTAATGCTGTGCAGCGCCCGCCGGCGCTAGAGATAAGACAGGGTGAATTTGGCCAGAGAGCTGAAGCCGCCCGCCCGCGCCTTGTCGGGATGCAGGCGCAACTGCGCGCCGAAGCGCAGCGTGTTGTCGCCGGCGACAATCTGGTAATCCGCCGTCGTGCTGCCGAGCGGGATCGGGGTGCCGGCATCGGTCAACAGCTCGATAGCCACCCCCTTCGCCTCGCCGTAAACGCCCAGCAGAGAAGGATCCCGGCTGTCGGCGGTGCCGTCGAACGTGACGTTGGCCGCGCGATAGATGAAGTCAGGCTTCACCAGGCTGGCCAGCTCGCAGTTCACCAGTTTGATCGTGAAATGGCGGCGGCTGCCGATCAGCACCGACTGCCCGTCCTGCGAAGCGTCGCTCATGGAGATCAGCCCGAAATCGACGGTTTGATCCAGGCTGTCGCTGGCGATGCCGCACGGCGTTTCGACGATGGTGCCGCCCAGGCTGACTTTGCCGTGGCCCTGATTTTTCGCTGCCGCCACCGCGTTGCCAGCGCTGAGCGCGATGAGCAACAGGCCGCAAAGGCGGATAGTCATACTGGCGTCTCCCTGTCTTTCCCTGTTCCCTTGCCGGTATCCTCGGCATGCAATAAAGCGGGGGATGCCCTGAGACATCCCCTGTGGGGTATTACAGGTAAGCCAGGGTGAAGTTCGCCACGCTGGTGAAGTCGCCCGGTACCACGGTGCTTGAGGCGCTGCTGCCCTGCAGGTAAGCGGCGAATTTCAGCGAGTTGTCGCCGTCGTTCAGGCCCTGGCCGTCGGTCGCGGTGCCCAGTTCCACTTCTTTGGAGTGCAGGTTGTCGTAGATCACGATGCCGGCGCCGGTTGCGGTGCCGCTCAGAGCCAGCAGTTTGCTGTTGATCGGATCAGGCGTGCCGGTAAAGGTCACTTTGACGTTTTTCATGGTGGAGATGGAGCAATCTTTCAGTTCGATGTTGAAAGGCTGCATGCTGGATTTACCCTGGTTGGCCAGGATGCGGCTGCTGATCTGGCCCATCGGCACGGTCTGATCAACGGATTCCGGCGCGACGCTGCATGGCGCATCGATAATTTCGCCGGTAAAGGTGACTTTACCGCTGCCCTGATTAGATGCGGCATGAGCAACAGATGCGGAAGCGAAAGCAATCACGGTTGCCAGCATTAATTTATTCAGTTTCATTTCTCAGGTTCCTGTAGAGAGTTTTTAAATAAAAAGAACAGCACATCTAAATCCCCCGCGGCGGCAGCAACGCCATGTCGCCGGCCGTGCGGTTGGAGCCAGATCCTTTTGCTCTGGGCAATACGCCAACATCCGTTATTTATGAGAAATAACGAGATTTGGAAAATCGACAATGGATTTTCTGGTAAATAAAATACGAGTTTTATGTGTGGCGTGTTGCTGGGAATATTCTTGCAAATAATAGTATTGCTTGGAAATAGATTTTATTAAATTAAGTCAAATTCAGAATATAAAACCAAAAGGAAAAAGAAATATATTTGCTTTAAAATCAATAGATCGTATACAAATATTATCCAGTATAAATCACTATATAAATAACGATATGCGAGATATTAGATCGGGGGAAATAGGGGTGCACCTACAATTCACAATATTGTTTTGCTAATATCGCCCTTAGGCAGCAGATGATGCATTTCCCTTTAGAAACAAAATATAAAACATAATTCATTGTTTTTATTGTTGTTTCGTGGTTTTCTGTTCGCGAGTGATTGGGTTTCTTATTCGCGTTTAACCTGCGTTTAGATCTGATTAATTAACAATTGAATAACAATTACACCGGTAGTGAATTATTCTATCGCATTGCGGCATAGGGATTTTTCGCTGTCTAACCCCTTTTGATTAATCAAATTAAGGCATGTGCCGCTGCCGTTCGCCACATAATGATGACCTAAGTGACAATTAAAGGATTATAAACGGAATGATAACGATGATTAATGCTTGCGGTGGACGCCGCAAGGTGGGATTGGCTATATTTTTGCTGTCTTTTATGGTGCTATCTGGCTGTGCGGACGGTAGCAAGACAAAACTGAATTCTGTGAAAAAACTTTCACAGAACAATCCTAATGATAAATCCGATGAACAACGCATCGCGCTTTGCCAACAACGGGTTAATTCGTTAAAGAATATTAATCCGCAAAGTTACCAAAAGCGCATTGCCTATTTTAACGGCCTGCTTTCCAACGCCTCGGGATATGCCGGGGTGCGCGGCAACGTGGATGAGAGTACCCGTAAAGCGATTGATGCTCTTTATCAATATAAAACCGAGAAATTCTGCGCCGACGTCGAGCATGAGCTGATGTCCGATCTGTCCAGCCGGGTTGAGAATCTGTAGCCATGAAGCGATGCGCGCAAGGATGGGCGATGGGCTTTTTGCTGTTGGCGGCGAACGGGGCCGCTTGCGCCGCCGACGACGGCATTCCCGCCCTGTTGAAGTTCGCTGAACAACGGCAGGCGCCGCCGGCCGCGCTCGGGGAAGACGCCGCGCGTAAACCGGCGCCCGCACCGGCCGCCAAATCGGCTGCCATCGCCGGGGCAGACGGCGTTCGTTTAACTTCTCTGAAGCAGTCTTTGCAACAGCAGGCGGAGAAAATTCGTCAGTTGGAGCGGCAGTTAGCGGCGGCTCAGGCCGCGGCGGCGCCGAAACGGGAGCGGGCCGCCGTCGACATTCGGCCGCTGGCCGATGCCCTGAAGGGATTGCGGCAAGCCGTTGCGCCGGTGCCTGAGGTGGGCGCATTGGCCGCTTCGCTCACGCGGGCCGAACAGCGCAGCGCAAGGTTGGCGGCGCAGTTGGCGCAGCAGCGGCAGCGGATCGACACCTTGCTGGCCGAGCGGCAGCAGGCCACCGAACCGCCCTTGCTGGCCAGCGAGGCGGACAAACAGGCGTATGCCGCCGGCGTGTCTCTGGGGCGCGACATTGTGCATTTGCAGCAGGAGAACCGGCGCGCGGGGCTGGAGGCGGACAGCCGGCTGCTGCTGGCCGGCATCGCCGATACCCTGGCCGGGCGGTTGCGGCTGGATGAGGCCGCCATCGACAGCGCGTTGCGCACGGCGCAGCTGCGGTTGCAGCAGACGCAGGCGCCACCGCCACCGCGGGACGACAAAGCCTATCTGGCCGATTTCGCCCGTCAGGAGGGCGTCAAGCAGGATGCGCTCGGTTTCTACTACCGGGTGGACTATGCCGGCAATGGGGCGATTGGTGCCGACGATCGGGTGGATATCGTGGTGCGCGAAAGCCTGGTCGACGGCCGGGTGGTCAAAGATATGGAGTTGGCAGGGACGGTGATCTCTCAGCCGTTGACGCGCTATCCGCCGCTGTTTCGCGCCGCTATCGAGAAGCTGCAGCGCCACGGCTCGATCACGCTGGTGGTGCCGCCGGCGCTGGCGTACGGCAAGCAGGGCAGCCCGCCGGCAATCCCCCCGGATGCCACCATGATTTATACCCTGCGCATCGCTGACGTGCAGCCGTGAGCGGGGGAGCTCAGCAGTAACCACTCAGGAGGAATGCTATGGCCAAGGCGCCGAAAACGTTTGAAAGCAGAAAATCGCTGATGCTGAATGTCTTGCAAGGATTGTGCAGGGAGCGTGTCGAAGGGTCAGGGGGCCATCATCCCCCGCCGGAGCAGTGGCCGAAGACGCGCGAGCTGGCGGATAAATGCGGCGAAAACATTTATACCACCCGAACCCTGCTGCTGGCGCTGGAAAAGGAGGGCAAGGTCCACTGCACCCACCGCAGCATCAACAATTCTCTACGCTGGTACAGCGGCGACGAACAGGCAGCGATAAAAAAAGAGTGATTCGACCCTGGCGGTCGCTTTTGACTATCTCTACAGCTAATCATTAATTAATCTTATCATTTGGCGGGGCGTTTTGCTCCGCCAATCCTCCTCTCCGCTCTCTGCCATCCGCGCAGGCATTGCTAAGATGTTTTTTGCGGCCATATACTTATCGCTCAGACGGGAACAGGTGTAGGGAGCCGGCATCGTAATGAAGGAAAAGAAAGACATACTGAGATTGGATGATATTCATTATCAAATAGACAACCAGGTGATCCTGGACTCCGTCTCTTTCACGCTGGGTGAGGGCGAGTTCAAACTGATCACCGGGCCTTCCGGCTGCGGGAAAAGCACGCTGCTGAAAATCATCTCTTCCTTAATGGATCCGACCCGCGGGAGCCTCTATTTCGACGGCCAGGCGATCGCCGAGATGTCGCCGGAGGCGTATCGCAAGCAGGTTTCTTACTGCTTCCAGACGCCGGCGCTGTTCGGCAATACGGTTTACGACAATCTGGCGCTGCCCTATCAGATCCGTCAACAGTCGCCGGATGAACGAAAAATGAAGGCCGATCTAACGCGTTTCGGGCTGCCGGAGGCGATGCTGACCAAAAGCATCAATGAGCTGTCCGGCGGGGAGAAGCAGCGCGTCTCCCTGATCCGCAACCTGCAGTTTATGCCCCGGGTGCTGCTGCTCGATGAGATCACCAGCGCGCTGGACGAGGAAAACAAACGCAACGTCAATGAGATAGTGCATCAGCTGGTGGCGGAGCACCGGCTGGCGGTGCTGTGGGTGACGCACGATACCGAAGAGATAGCGCATGCGGATGAGGTGATCACCCTGCGCGCGCACGGCGCCGAGCAACAGGAGCAACAGCATGAATCAGCATAACATCACCAACGAATCCTTAGGCTTGTCGATGATCCTGGTGGTGGTCGCCATCCTGATCAGCCACCGGGAAAAGCTGGCGCTGGAAAAGGACATTATCTGGAGCATCTGCCGCGCGGTGGTGCAGCTGATCATCGTCGGCTATGTGCTGAAGTATATTTTCGACCTGGATAACGCGGTGCTTACCGTGTTGATGGTGTTGTTTATCTGCTTTAACGCGGCCTACAACGCCAAGAAACGCAGCAAGTACGTCGAACACGCGTTCGTGACGTCGTTTATCGCCATCACCACCGGCGCGGTGCTGACGCTGGCGGTGCTGGTCTTGACCGGCTCCATCGAATTTACGCCGATGCAGGTGATCCCCATCTCCGGGATGATCGCCGGTAACGCCATGGTGGCGGTGGGGCTGTGCTACACCAACCTCGGCCAGCGTTTCAAAAGCGAACAGCAGAAGATTCAGGAGATGCTCAGCCTGGGGGCGACGCCCAAGTTCGCTTCGGCGGCGCTGATCCGCGACAGCATCCGCGCTTCGCTGATCCCGACCGTGGACTCGGCGAAAACCGTTGGGCTGGTTAGCCTGCCGGGCATGATGTCCGGGCTGATCTTCGCCGGCATCGACCCGGTGAAAGCGATCAAATACCAGATTATGGTGACCTTCATGCTGCTTTCTACCGCCAGCCTGTCGACCATCATCGCCTGCTATCTGGCCTACCGTAAGTTTTACAACGAGCGCCACCAGCTGGTGGTCGGCAACCTGAAGTAACGCTATGAAAAACGGCCTCCGCGGAGGCCGTTTTTTTTACCCTTGCAGCAGGGCAATGCTGTGGCGGATTTCCCGTTCGATATCCGCCTCGCTCCAGCTGTCCAGCTGCGAAGAGAAGGGCTCGAAGGCATAGACGCCGGTGTAGCCCAGGCGTTCCAGGTTCTGCACCTGGCGGCGGCTCTCCAGCCGATCGCCCTCGCTCAGCATGATGCGCTCTTCGTCTCTCAGCGCGCCTTTATCCCGCCCGTCTTCCACGCCGGACAGATGCACCAGGCCGATCTGCGCCACCTGGATTTGCGCATCGAAGTCGGCCTGCGTCACATCGCTCAGGTAGTGGTGGAAAGTATCGAGCACGATGCGGTACGGCGCGCCCGAATCGCGAATGAGCGCCTGAGTCAGCAGCGACGATCGCAGCGAACTGATGCCGAAGCCCAGCGGCTCGACGTACCCCTGTACGCCATAGCGCGCAAACAGCGGCGCCAGCAACCGCAATGCCGCGAGGGTGTCGTCGCGTTTTTGCTGCTCGCTGCGCTTGTCATCGGCGCTGCAGTGCGGGCACAGCACCAGCGCCCGGCTGTGGATGGCCTGCGCCTGCGCTAGCAACGCTTCGGCGCGCTGCAGCAGCGCCGCCGGGTCGTCTACCCGATTGAACATGCCAAGGGCGTTGATCGTGACGATCTCGATGCCGTATTGCGCGGCGAGCGCGTTGAGCTGCGCGTCGCTCAGATCGTCAGTTACCTTGCCGCTGGGCATGTCGTTGCGTAGCTCAACCTTGCTGAGCCCGCAGCGTTTCACCAGGCGGAAAAAACTGTCCAGATCGAGATTCGGCGCGATCTTGCGGTTAATGCAGAAGCGGTCCAGCGCAAGTGTCATGAGGCATTACTCCAGCGGTCAGGGTTGAGAGATCAGGATTTGCCGTTTTCCAGCGGCAGCGGCTTGCCGTCGGGCAGGGGGTGACGGTGGCGTTTGGCCAGCACCACCTGCTCCATTTTTTCCAGCGAGACGCCTTTGGTTTCCGGAATGTAGCGGCCGATGAACCAGTAGCTGAACAGGCAGCAGGCGGCGAAGATCCACATCGGGAAGGCGCCGTGGAAATGCGAGAACAGATACGGGTGGTCGTTGATCATCGGGAACGACTGCGACACCGCGAAGTTGGCGACCCACATGCAGCCGACGGCGATGCTCATCCCCTGCGCGCGCATGCGGTTCGGGAAGATTTCCGACACCAGCACCCAGGCGCCGACGCCCCAGGACAGCGCATAAAACACCATGAAGAACAGCATGCCGAACAGCGCGAAATAGCCGGTGGCCTGGGTGTAGAGCGCGTACGAGGTGAGCAGCAGGCCGGCGATGGCGCCCAGCGTGCCATAACGCATCAAGGGAATGCGGCCCATGCGATCCATCAGCATGGCGCCGATGACCGAACCGACCAGCTGCAGCACGCCGATCCAGATGGTCTGAAACAGCGCTTCCTGCGCGTTTTCGGTCACGGTTTTCAGCACCACCGGCGCGTAATACATCATTACGTTGACGCCAGTCACCTGCTGCAACATGGCGATCATGCAGCCGACGAACAGGATGAAACGTACCCGCACATCGCCGTAGTTCAGCTTCCGGTGCTGCTGCTGTTGATCCTGCTGCAGCGAGTCTTTGATTTCTTTCAGCAGATTCTGCGCGTGGGCGGCGTTGGAGACCTTGGTCAACATCGCCAGCGCCTGATCGTCGCGCCCCATCATTACGTTCCAGCGCGGGGATTCAGGAATGACGAACACCAGGATGCAGAACAGAATGCAGGGGATCACGCCCGAGGCGAACATCCAGCGCCAGCCCATTTCCACCAGCCAGGCTTCGCTGGCGAGGCTGGCGATTTTGAAGTTGACGTAGAAAATCACGATCTGACCGAAGACGATGGCGAACTGCTGCATGCTGAGCGCGCGCCCGCGCATGTCTTTTGGCGACACTTCCGACATGTACATCGGCGACACGGTGGCGGCAATGCCGACCGCCAGCCCGCCGATGATGCGGTAGATGACGAACCAGGTGAAGGTCGGGGCCAAGGCCGCGCCCACGGCGGACACGGTGAACAGCAGCGCCGCCAGCATCAGCGCCTTTTTACGGCCCCAGCGCGCCGCCAGCGGCCCGGCGGCGAAGGCGCCGACCACGCAGCCGATCACCACGTTGGAGACTGCCCAACCGGTTTCGGCCGGGCTGAGACTGAAATAGGTTTTCAACGCTTCGATCGCGCCGGAGATCACGGCGGTATCGTAGCCGAACAGAATGCCGCCCAGGGCGGCGATGCCGCAAATTCGCAATATGTAGCCGGTATTGTGCTTACGCTGATATGACATGTGTTGCTCCGATTTTTATCCTGGCTTCCGTCCGCACGGTTGGGGTGTCGGGAAGAGGGCGAGCGGAAGGGTGTGAACCGTGCCTGTCATCAAGGCGATGTCGTCGATAAATGCTGGAACAAACAAGAACATTTATTTCATAATTAGTGAATAATGGAATATTGATTTTTAGATCCAGTTCAAAAAAAACCGGCGCGAGCGATTCGGGCATCTTGGGCGAACGGGGGCTGGCGGTAACGACGACAGGGCAGGCATAGCGCGGGTTTTCTGTAGAAAAGTCAGTGTGCATTACCCCGGATTTCTTCTCCGCCGTTGCGCTTTCCCTGGCACGGTAATGAAAGCGCCAACCGGATCGACACCGCAAAATTGCGACCTCACGCACTAAAAATAAATTTTCCAAAACAATTTATTTGAAACTTTTTTTTCAATGAAATAGAGTTTGCTGCATCCGGTCAGGATTTAGCCGGCTTGCCGACGGGGTTTGGCGAGCGGGATGATTAACGCCGCGCCGCCGGCGAGTGGCCAGGCGACAGCGGACTTGAAAAGAGGGCGTGACATGAAAACCGTGGGTAACTTTATTGGCGGGCAGGTGTGCCTGAGCAGCAGTAATCAAACCGTTGACGTGCACAACCCGGCCAGCGGGCAGGTCGAGCGGCGCGTCACGCAGAGCACCGCCGCCGAAGTCAAACAGGCCATCGACGTGGCCCATCGGGCGTTTGCCGACTGGTCGCGCACCACGCCGCTGCGCCGCGCGCGCATCATGTTCAATTTCAAGGCGCTGCTGGAACAGCACCGCGACGAGCTGGCCGAGCTTATCGTCAGCGAGCACGGCAAAGTGTACTCGGATGCGCTGGGCGAACTGACGCGCGGCATGGAAGTGGTCGAATTCGCCTGCGGCATCCCGCATCTGATCAAGGGCGAGTATTCGCCGGACGTCGGCAGCGGCGTCGACAGCTTCTCGCTGATGCAGCCGCTGGGCGTGGTGGCGGGCATTACCCCGTTCAACTTCCCGGCGATGGTGCCGATGTGGATGTTCCCTATCGCGCTGGCCTGCGGCAACACCTTCATCCTCAAGCCGCCGGCGCTGGTGCCTTCCGCCTCGGTGCGCCTGGCGGAGCTGCTGAAAGAAGCCGGCCTGCCGGACGGCGTGTTCAACGTGGTGCACTGCGCCAATGAAGACGCGGCGCAGCTGTGCACCGATCCGCGCATTCAGGCGGTGAGCTTCGTCGGCTCCTCCACCGTGGCGGAACATATCTACACCACCGCCAGTGCGCACGGCAAGCGGGTGCAGGCCTTCGGGGCGGCGAAGAACCAGGCGATCGTCATGCCGGACGCCGATCTGGACGCCACGGTTAACGCGCTGATGGGCGGCGCGTTCGGCTCCGCCGGCGAGCGCTGCATGGCGTTGCCGATCGCCGTGGTGGTCGGTGACGATACCGCCGACAAACTGATCGCCAAATTGAAGCCGCTGATCGCGCAGCTGCGCGTCGGGCCGGGCTTGCAGCAGGGCGGCGAAGAGAATGAAATGGGGCCGCTGGTGTCGTCCGCCCACCAGAAGAAGGTGCTGGGCTACATCGATCTGGGCGTGGAAGAAGGCGCGACCCTGGTGGCCGACGGCCGCAATTATCAGGTGCCGGGCTATCCTGAAGGCTACTACGTCGGCGGCACGCTGTTCGACCATGTGAAACCGAACATGCGCATCTACCGTGAAGAGATCTTCGGGCCGGTGCTGGGCATCGTGCGGGTGCCGGACTACCGTACCGCCATCGACACGGTGAACGGCCACGAGTTCGGCAACGGCAGCGCCATCTTTACCGGCAGCGGCCACTACGCGCGCCAGTTCGTGCAAGAAGTGCAGGCCGGGATGGTCGGCGTCAACGTGCCGGTGCCGGTGCCGATGGCGTTCCACAGCTTCGGCGGCTGGAAGCGCTCGGTGTTCGGCGCGCTGAACGTGCACGGCACCGACGGCGTGCGCTTCTACACGCGCATGAAGACCGCCACCGCGCGCTGGCCGGCCGGGCAGCAGACGGTGTCCGAATTCAGCATGCCGACGCTGGGTTAAGCGCTGTCATATTCAGGCCAGGCCGTTGCTCCTTCGGGGCAGCGGCCTTTGCACGAATCATTAACAGGAGAATCGAGATGTCTTCACTGCTTGCCAAATGTCAGACGCCGAACGCCGAAGGGCGCATCCAGCACGTGACGCCGGAAAATGCCGGTTGGCGCTATGTCGGCTTTGACGTTTATCGCCTGGCCGCCGGGCAGTCGCTTCAGCTTGAGTGCGGCGATAAGGAGCTGTGCCTGGTGCTGGTGGCCGGTATCGCCTCCGTCGCCACGCTGCGCGCCGAGTACCCGCATATCGGCAAACGCATGAGCCCGTTCGAGCGCACGCCGCCTTACGCGGTGTATGTGCCGCATCACGATCGCATCGACGTGCGGGCAGAAACCGATCTGGAGCTGGCGGTGTGCAGCGCGCCCGGCAGCGGCCACCTGCCCTCACGGCTGATCACGCCGGCGGATATCGGCGTGGAGCGGCGCGGCAAGGGGCGTAACCAGCGGTTGGTGCACAACATTCTGCCGGACAGCGAGCCGGCCGACAGCCTGCTGGTGGTGGAGGTTTACACCGACGAGGGCAACACCAGTTCCTACCCGAGCCACAAGCACGATCGGGAAGACTCGCCGGACGAAACCTATCTCGAAGAGACGTATTATCACCGCATTCAGCCGGAGCAGGGGTTCTGCATGCAGCGTGTCTATACCGACGATCGCACGCTCGACGAGTGCATGCCGGTCTACAATCGCGACGTGGTGAAAGTGCCGCGCGGTTATCACCCGGTGGCGACCCTGGCAGGCTACGACAACTATTATCTCAACGTGATGGCCGGGCCGGTGCGGCAGTGGAAATTCACCTGGGAAAAAGACCACGCCTGGATTAACGGCGACGGCTATCCCGCCGCGCAATAAGCGCTTGAGGCCCGGCTTGCCGGGCTTTCTTTTTATCAGGGTATAAATTTGACCTAAATTTGCCCTCCATCTTGTTCAAATGATAACCTGTCCGCACGCGATCGCTCCCCGGCTGAGTGAATCCAAAGAACCGCTGTGATACAGCGTGATTGCCTATGCGCAGGAGGAAAAACCATGACGACCACCATGTCCCAAAAAGCGGCGCGAGAAGGATTAGGTTCGCCCGATCTGTTTGAAGGCGGGGTTTACGTCACAAAAAATGGTGTTGCCGAGCTGTTTGTGCAAACGGCGGCTGAGAGAGAGGCCGAAATTCGGGAACGCAATCTGGAGCGCCAGTCCAACGCGTTGCTGAAACTGACTATGATGGCGAAGCAAGAGATTAAAAATCAGCGCGGTCTGTCGCCCGAAGAAACGTTGCAGCGGCTGCGCGACGCGCGGAAATAGGCCCGAGGTGCAGGATGCCCAAGGAAATACGTTTTACCGTCGCGCCGGCGGCGGAATGGAGCCTGAAAGACATCGAGTCTTACAAGAGCGGAACGATAGGGGCCGCCGCAGCCGGGGTGTTCGTGGACAATCTGTTGTTATCGTCTCTTGCGGCAATTGCCGACGATCCTGCCCGCTACCGCTTCAACGCCGTGCTGGCGGGCATGGGGGTACGGTTGCACGAGCGATTGGATCCCGATAGCGAATACCGCGTCATCTATGACTACGACGGCCAGACGGTGGAGATTCTGCTTTTCATCAGCATGAAGCAGGATCTGGAAAGCGCGCTCTACCGCTATTTGTTGCTGCAATAATCCCGCCGCGCCCGAGCCTGTCGGGCGCGTTCACCCCAGCCTTACTCGTCCCGGGCGTTATTCAGCGCCAGCGAGACCGCCAGCGTCTGCGCCAGGCACATCGAAGCCACCTGCGAGCGGAACCCATCCACCTGCGCTTCGCGCACCACGAAACAGACGTCGCTGAAGGCGGCCAGCGGGCTTACCTGGCTGTCGGTGATGGCGATCTGCTGCGCACCGCGCTTGGCGCCCAGTTCCACCAGTTCCACCGCTTCGCGGGCGTACGGCGAATAGCTGATGGCGATCACCACGTCCTTCGGTTTCACCATGCTCAGCTGTTCGGTGAACATGCCGCCCAGGCCGTCGATCAGAAACGCGCGGCGCTCCAGATGGCGCAGCGCATAGGTGAGATAGGAGGCGACGCTGAACGAACGGCGCAGGCCGATCACGTAGATATTTTCGGCGTTGTTGAGCAACTCGACGGCGCGATCCAGCTGCTCGGGGGCGATCTGCATCGCCAGCTGCTGCAGCGCCTGCGCGTTGACCATGGTGAATACGTTGAGAATTTCCGCCGGTTTCTCCGGCGCGACGTTGTCGTCGGTGGAGGTTTGGCGGAACAGGCGCGCGCGTTCGGTATAGTTCACCGTTTCTTCCATCAGATGCTGACGGAACACCTGCTTCATTTCGTTGAAGCCGCTGAAGCCGAAGGCGTTGGCGAAACGGATCAGGGTGGAAGGCGGTACGCTGGCCTGTGCGGCGATGGAGGCAACGGTATCGAAAGCGATGCTGTTACTGTTATCCAAAATATAGCGCGCCACCTGCTTCAAACGCTTGCTCAGCGTTTCATAACGGTGGCGAATCTCGTCCTGTAACAGCGAAAGTTGAGTTGGGTTGTTCATCCATTCGGCTCGCAGTGGGGTGAAGGCGCATTGGCCTGACGCCTGAAATATTGACAGGGTATTTTAACAGACGGAGCGGAAATTTCATTTCCTCAAAAAGCGATTTATTCGATCGCACATTGCGCGACTTCACAGAAAAGGGGCAAAAAAATCCCCTTAAAGCGGCGAAATGGCCTTAAGGGGACGTGAACTCGCGCTCGCTGTCAGTGCGCACCGCTCGCCTGCGGACGGTACTGGCGCCAGAAACCGATCAGCGTCAGGTATTTTTGTTTCACCTGCTCGATCAGGGCCGCGTCGTCGATTTCATCCTGCAGCCAGCGGCGCGAAGGCTGGCCGAAGATGGTGCGGCCGACGGCGAAACCCTTCACCCAGCGCGCATCCGCGGCGGCGGCAAAGCCCGCCTTCAGCACCGCTTCCGGGGAGTCGAGCCCCAGGATCAGCACGCCGCGGCAGAAGGGATCGTAGGTGTCGATCAGCGCACCGACCCGCCGCCAGTTTTCCGCGCTCAGCGGCGGCAGTTTCCACCAGTCCGGCTGAATGCCCAACCGGTAGAAGTGTTCAATCATCTCCAGGTAATGGCGTTCGTCCTTGTCGGGGTTGTTGTCCGGCAGGATCACCTCCAGCAGCAGCTCGTGGCCGGATTTGCAGCAGCCGCGGTAGACGTCGGCGATCAGCGCATCCTGCTCGCGGCGCAGTTCCGCCGCGTCGTGCGGGTGATAAAACACCAGGCACTTCACCACGTGCTCCTGCGGCCAGTCGATCAATTGCGAGCCGATATTGCCGTGCTCCAGGCGCAGCGGGCGCGAGCTGGGCAGCTCCACCGGCCGGCCGATCCACCATCCCTGGCCGGTGATCTCGTTCAACGCCGCCTGCCCGTAGGTGGTGTCGGCCAGAATGCCGCTGTTGCCGTTGAGCCCGGCCTGCGCGGCAGCCTGTTGCGCCGCGGTGAGCAGCAGGGTTTTCAGGCGCGGAATGCGTTCCTCGCCGACGCCGGCTTCGCGCGCCATGTCCGCCAGCTGCTTGCGGTGATCGAAGGCGAACACGCACAACTCTGGCCATTGCTGCTTGCGGGTGGTCACCCGGTGCAGGTGGTTCAGGCGTGCGTCGCGGTCCGGGCGCGTGACCTGCCGTTCGCGCAGCAGATAGTCGTCCAGCTCCCGTTTGGTCGGCATGGCCGGCGCGCAACCGTGGCGCGACACCACCAATGCGCCGCAGGCGTTGGCGTAGCGGCAGGCCTGATCCCAGCCCTCATCGTTCAGGTAGCCGCGCAGCAGGCCGGACATAAAGGCGTCGCCGGCCCCCAGCACGTTCAGCACCTCAACCCGCACGCCGGCGTGCAGCTTCACCTGCGCCCAGTCGTCGGCGATTTCGCCTTCGAACACCGAGCAACCCTGCGCGCCGCGCTTGCACACCAGCGTGGCCGCCGTGGCCCGCCGCACGTTTTTTAGCGCCGTCAGCGTGTCGGTGCTGCCGCCGGCGATGTGAAACTCCTCTTCGGTGCCGACGATCAGATCGAAATGGTGCAGCACCTCCTGTAGCTCGCGCGTGACCTGGTCCGATTCCACAAAGCGGGTTTCGCCGTCGCCCAGCGACGTCAGCCCCCACAGCACCGGGCGGTAATCGATGTCCAGGGCGGTGCGCAGACCGTGGCGGCGCGCGTATTCCAGCGCCTTCAGCACCGCGGCGCGGGTGTTCGGGTGCGACAGGTGCGTGCCGGTGATGGCCAGCGCGCGCGAGGAAGCGATGTAGGCCTCGTCGATGTCGTCCGGCGTCAGCGCCATGTCCGCGCAGTTTTCGCGGTAGAAGATCAGCGGGAAAGTTTCCTGATCCTTGATGCCGAGGATCACCAGGCCGGTTAATCGTTGCTTGTCGGTGATGAGGCAGCGGGTATCGGCCCCGACGCGCTGCAGCTCTTCACGCAGAAAGCGGCCCATGTGCTCGTCGCCGACGCGCGCCAGCATGCCGGATTTTAACCCCTGAATGGCGGTGCCGTAGGCCACGTTGCCGGAAGAGCCGCCGAGGTACTTGGCGAATGTGCCGGCGTCTTCCAGCCGCGCGCCGATCTGCTGAGCATAGAAATCGACGGCGATGCGCCCGAGACAAATGACATCAAGCTGTTTTTCTTGTGTAGCCATACCCGTTTCCTTCTGTTTAAGCAAAACTCCGGCGGCGGCCCGAGCGTGGCGCCCTGCAGGAAGCATGTGGACAGTATGGGGAATGAAAATTTCAATTTCAATATGGAATGAAATTTACACCCCAAAAATGTGATGCATTTAAAACATCGGCAAGCGGGTGGAAAAGGCGGTGAAACGGCCACGGAAGGGCGGCCAGGCGCGCGCTGAAAAGGAGTGCGAGGACAGGATAAAAGGCTGTCATCCTGAGTGCTGACGGTGGTCACCCGCCACTGCGCGGTGCGAAGTCAGCGAAGGCTGAAGCACGAGATGAAACGGGCTTTTCATGCAATATGCGATCTTTATCGCAAAATGAAATGTTTCTTCTGTAATGTGATTTTATGAAAAATATATTTGTTTATAATCGCTTCACGTTTCAGGTTGTCGACTTCGTGAGCAGCGGGCATCGCCTGCTCAAGATAATAGCTGCCGCCGCGTAACACAAACACGGGATTGTCGGCTCGGCGCGAGCCCTTTCCGGGGCGGCCCTCAATCTAAAGGGTGAGTAAATGGGCAAGATCAGGCTAACCATGGCGCAGGCGCTCGTCAGATTTCTCGATAACCAGTATCTGCTGGCCGACGGCGTGGAAACCAAATTCGTCGCGGGCATTTTCGCGATTTTCGGCCACGGCAACGTGCTGGGGCTGGGGCAAGCGCTGGAACAGGATAGCGGCGAGCTGCGGGTACATCAGGGCCGCAACGAGCAGGGCATGGCCCACGCGGCGATCGGCTTCGCCAAACAGAAGCTGCGCCGGCAGATCTACGCCTGCACCTCATCGGTCGGCCCCGGCGCCGCCAACATGATCACCGCCGCGGCCACCGCCACCGCCAACCGCATTCCTTTATTGCTGCTGCCGGGCGACGTTTACGCCTCCCGCCAGCCGGATCCGGTGCTGCAGCAAATCGAGCAGCCTTACGATCTCAGCATCAGCACCAACGACGCGTTCCGCGCGGTGAGCAAATACTGGGATCGCATCGTGCGGCCGGAGCAGCTGATGAGCGCCTGCATCAACGCGATGCGCGTGCTGACCGATCCGGCGGATACCGGCGCGGTGACGCTGTGCCTGCCGCAGGACGTGCAGGGTGAAGCCTACGACTATCCCGACTATTTCTTCCAGAAACGCGTGCATCGGCTCGATCGCCGCCCGGCGACCGACGGCATGTTGGCGGACGCGCTGGCGCTGCTGACCGCCAAGCGCAAACCGCTGCTGGTGTGCGGCGGCGGCGTGAAATACTCGCAGGCCGGGCGGGCGCTGCGCGAATTTGCCGAGCGCTTCGGCATTCCGTTTGCCGAAACCCAGGCCGGCAAAGGCACGGTGCCGAGCGACCATGAATTCAACCTCGGTGGCATCGGGGAAACCGGCTGCCTGGCGGCCAACACGTTGGCCCGGCAGGCCGATCTGGTGATCGGCGTCGGTACCCGTTACACCGATTTCACCACCTCGTCCAAATGGCTGTTCCAACACCCGGACGTCAGCTTCCTCAATATCAATGTCAGCGCCTTTGACGCCGGCAAGCTCGACGGCGTGCAGGTGCTGGCGGACGCCCGCGAGGCTCTGAACGCATTGGGCGCGCTGCTGGCGCAGGCTGACTACCGCGCCGGCTGGGGCGACGCCATCGCCGCGGCGCGCGGTGCCCAGCGTGAAGAGACCGCGCGTGTTTACGCGGTGGAATACGGCGGCGCGGGTTTTGTGCCGGAGATCGACGATCACCTCGATCGCGAGCGGGTGTTCGCCGAATTTATCGCCCAGACCGATTCCGCGCTGACCCAGAGCCGCGTGCTGGGGGTGTTGAACCGCGAGCTGCCGGCGGACAGC
>Ga0157361_1000205_pt1 | contig 29885 bp, 21 predicted proteins | sample AttlaeALBM2_FD_111481 | JGI IMG/M metagenome (GOLD analysis project Ga0157361, IMG submission 111481) | Fungus gardens microbial communities from leaf cutter ant in Ribeirão Preto, State of São Paulo, Brazil - Atta laevigata ALBM2 | ecosystem: Host-associated > Fungi > Mycelium > Unclassified ...
ACACCAGCGCACCGGTGAAGTCGGCCCACTGCGTGGTGTTGTCATCATCCCCGTAAAAACCGGCGGAAGTGTCGATTTTGTTGTTGCGATAGCGCAGGCTGCCCTGGCGATAGTCGCCGCTATCACCGCCCTGGCGGGCCCATGAAGCGTCATAAGCAAAGCCGCCGTCGGTTGGCATGGCACTCGACACATACAGGCGCTGATTGTTGCGTCCCTGCTGGTCGCGCTCAACGCTGACGGAGGCGCTGCTCTGCTCGCCAAACGGGATGATCAGTGAGATCGCGCCGCTCCAGTCGCCCTGTTCCTGGTCGCGGCTGGCGGAGATATAGAGGCTGCTATTGCCCCACAGGTTCTTACTCCACGAGAGGTTCCACAGCCGGGTGCGATCGCCCGCGCTTCCGGCGATATCCAGATATGCCAGGCCAAGACTGCCGTAGCGATCAAGCGAGACGCTGGCGGTGTACTGGGCGCTGCGGCGCGCCAGCGAGTAACTGGTATTGGCGCTGTCGCCGCGATTGCTCACCAGCGCGAGGTTAGCGAAATCGGCGCTACGCAGCGTGTGCTGCGTGCCCAGGCTGAACCAGCTGTTGTTGTACTGATAGCCCCAGCTGTACTGCGTGCCGGGCTTGCCTGCCATCTGGCTCTGCGCCAGTGCGCCGTTCACCACGCCCAGGCTACCCATTTTCACCAGCCCGCCGGCCCCGCCCATCGCCACGTCGTTGCTGCCTTCGGCGTGTGACTCCAGCGTCAGCCAGTCATTCACGCCGTAACGCCAGGATCCGCTGGCAGCGGCGGCGCCATAATCGAAGTTCTTCACGCCGTAGTTTTCACGAATCGCCCCGGCGGAGAAGGCGTAATCAGAGAGCCCTTGCTTCAGCAGGCTGCTGGAGACGTAGAACGGCAGGGTAGTGGTCACGCGGCGACCTACCGCATCGGTGGTGGTGATCACCGCATCGCCGGCGCCGTTAACGAACGGCACATTGGTCAGCGACCACGGGCCCGGCTGCACATCGGCCTGGGCGCTGCGGTAGCCGTTAATAAACAGATCGACAGAGGAGGGCACCGCCGCCTGGCCATTAAAGGCGGGCAGCGGATAGGTGACCAGATCGGGCCGTACGCTGAAGTCACGCGCAATCTGCACGCCGCCAAGGCGCACGCTGTTGCTCCAGCCCAGCGCATCGGTAATCACATCCCCGGCGCGCCAGCTCAGCGCCGCGTTTTCGTTCTCATTGCTCAGCCAGGTATCGTAGCGGATATAGCCCTCCTGCTGGCCGCTGGCGCCCCCTTCCAGCTGCTGCGTATAGACGCCGTTGGTGGAGAACTGCCCGGCCGGGCCAAACAGGCGCAGCTCGTTCCAGCTGGAGAGGCGCGAGCCAGCGTTATCGGTGCGCGTGGCGTAGAAGTCGTAGTTGAGCAGCGCACCGTTGCTGGCGCGGCCGGGATAGCGCGGACCACTCTGCGCCTGGCCGATGGTCTGCTCCGGTAGCCAGGCCGGCGGCACCGTCAGCAACAGGCGCTGGCGCCGCTCGTCATACTCCACTTTCACGCCGCTCAGCTGGCTCACCGCAATCTGCTGGCCCTGCAGCTTCTCCGCCGGAATACCGGCGCGCTGCAGATCGCCGTTGCGCAGCCAGAAGTCGCCGTTCTTACGCTCTACCGGCACGATGTTGCCGCGCTCGCCCTGATTCACCACCAGCTCCAGCATATATTGCTGACCGCTGGCGCTGTTCTGTAGCGCAGGCGGGGGCGGCAGCTCGGAGAAGGTCTCCGCGCTGCTGCTAAAGGGGACGAGTGACAGCGCGCTGGCAATCGCCAGCGCACACGGATGCGGCGCGCGTTTCATCAGCGCGCGGCAGCGCTGCGCCAGTGGCCTTTGTTAACGTCGGCCGCCAGCTCACCGCTCACGTTGCTGGTCAGCGGCCAGCGGTAACGGCTGTTGGCCAGCACGTAGCCAAACAGGCCGTTACCGAGTGCGCGCCCGCCTATCGTCACGTTGCTCAGGCGTGCATGCCCGTTGCCGCGGTTGGTCAGCTCAAGCCAGCGTTTGCCCTCGCTGTTCACGGTTTGCCAGCTCAGATCGGCTTTGGCGCTCGCTTTGGTTAAGCCGTTACCGTAGACAAACAGCGGCACCGAGTAGCGCATCTGGAAGGTCAGCCCGGCCTGATTATCGCCCGGCGTGCGCGGCGTCGGGATCTCATCCAGCACCACGCGATACGCCATCTCGCGTCCGGCTTCTGGCGGCGTCTGCTTGATTAAACGCACCAGCTGCTTCTGCCCGGGCTCCAGCCGCACCATGGGCGGGCTCGCCACCACCTGCTGCTGGGTTTGATACTGCTCCTTTCCGTTCACCTGCTGCCAGTTAAAGATGCGCACCTGCATGATGGTGGACGCATTGCCCCGGTTCTCCAGCCACAGCTCGCTGGCTTTCTCTTCCGGATCAATCGCCGGGTCGATCGGCCAGATCATCAGCGAGTTGGCGGCGTGGACGGCGGGCGTCAGGGCCAGCAGAAACAACAGACACAGGGCGCGCAGGCTCATCATCATTCATCCTTTTTAAGTGCCACCGTCACCAGCTCAGCGTGACGGTTAATGTATCGGTATAGGTCCCGGCGCGCGTCGGGCCGGGCAGGGTTAACAGGCCGTAGATCGGCAACACGATGTTATTGGCGTTGGTGTAGCTCAGCGCCACGGGCGAATTCACGGGAATCGCCGTGGTGTGCGCCGCGTTGGTATAGAGGCTATACGCCACGGTATTGGTGTTACTGGTGTGCTTGAGGTTGCGGCTGGAGGCGTAATTAGCACCGCCGTTGATGCTCATGCTCACGGCGGTGCCTGGCGTACAGGCGAGGTTAATGGTGGTGCTCTGCACATAGCTGGCGCTGACGCTGCTCCTGGAGACGCCAGACTGCGTGCCGAAATTAAGCGTGCCGAATACCCCGGTATTGGTACCGGAGACAACACAGCCTGCCACCACTGACGCAGAGACCTGAAAGGATGCCGTTGGCAATCCCCAGGCAGAGACGCTCCCTATCAGCAGGGCGAGACCGCCTGCGCGGTGCACCCAACATTGCACTGCGGCCACCCTGATTACCCTAAAGCTGGCCTCAGTAGTTCACCGCCACGTTGATGACGTCCGTGTAGGTGCCGGCCGGTATCAGCGGGTTAAAGCCGCCGCCTACCACGCGACCATAGATGGCGTAGTTGGTGCCGAGCGTAGGGTCCGTAGTGCCGCTGGCAGCAATATTGGTATTGTTGGCGATCGCGGTGGTAAAGGCATTGTCGCTGTAGAGGGTGTACGCGATGCCCTGGGTGTTGTCGGAGCCCAGCACCAGATAGCGCGGCTGGCCGCTTACCGTACCGTAGACCGTGGCCGGCGCCGTGTTGCTGCTGGTCACCTGCACGTTAAAGGTCTGTCCGGTGGTGCAGCGCACGAAGATACCGTTCCCGGCGGCGCCCACTAAGGTGGCGTTTAGCGTGTCAAACGTGGCCGCGCTGCTACCAAAGTTCAGGGTACCGAAGTTGACGCCGGTGGTGGCAGACTGACCGTTCACCAGGCAGCCGGTGGTTAAGGTCAGCGTGGCATTGATGGTTCCCGTTGTGGTGGCAGCAAAAGCAGCAACCGGGGCGAGCGCGGCGCTCAGGCTGGAAGCCAAAAGAAAAAGCTTGAATTTCATAATCATTCCTTACTGATTATAGGGAGTCAGTGCTTTTTCACCTGGTAGTTTATTTATGAAATGAACCCAAAAGTACGAAGGTGCCGCGAACGGCCAACAAACGTAATGCCCCGCCCGTAAAGAGAATCTCCGGAGCTGGAGTTAGTGATTTATATCAGTTTTCTTTACTATAGAACACCATTTTGCCGGTTGTAGGATCGGAGGCAGATTTTTCACTAATCAATTCACACTTTTTGCCGATAACGCAGTAACAACAAGGGCTAACGGCCGGTTAAAAAAACTAAACGGCGAGTGATTTCACCCTCTACCGCGGCCAGCGGTTCAATGCTATGTTCATGCATTAATCAGATAACATTAATTTTCCGGCCGCGAAAGACGATGAAAATAACAGTACGCCGTGCCGCGTCACGCATGGTCATTACGCTTTGATCGCTATTTTTCCCTGTTTATTTGACGATACAGCACCTGCTCCGCAGCGGGTTGAGTTGAGGAGCGCACATGTTGCTGGTTACCTGGGATAGCGTTCTGATTGCCGTTTCGCTTATCGTCGTGTTTATTGCCGCCTTTACCGCCCTGGATACCGCCGGGCGCGTCGCCGTCTCACGCGGGCTGCTGGCAAAATTGTGGCTGGTGGGCGGCGGCACGGCAATGGGCATTGGCGTCTGGGCGATGCACTTTATCGGCATGCTGGCGATGATGATGCCGATGTCCATGCGCTACGACATCCCGCTGACCTCGCTCTCGCTGCTGGTGGCGATCGTCACCAGCATTATGGCCTTTGCACAAGCCGTGCAGGGCAGCCATCTGACCCGCCGTCGGCTGGTGCGCGGCACGCTGATTCTGGGCAGCGGCGTGGTCGCCATGCACTACATCGGCATGAATGCACTACTGATTGAGCCCGCCATCGGCTGGAACGGGTCGCTGGTGGCGCTCTCGGTGTTCATCGCCTATGCGGCATCCGGCGCGGCGCTGTGGCTGGCGTTTCACCTGCGCCAGGGCGAAAACCTGCTGCTGATGCGCGCCTGCGCCGCGCTGGTGATGGGCATCGCCATCGCCGGCATGCACTACACCGGCATGGCGGCGGCGCAGTTCACTATGCCGGGCAGTATGCAGCAACACGGCGTCAGTCAGGATGGGCTGGCGGTGTGGGTGACCATCATCTCGCTCTCTATCCTTGGGTTTACGCTGCTGATCTCAATGCTGGATGCGCAGCTGCGCGCCGCGCGGCTGGCGGCGAAGCTGCGACACGCCAACAGCGAACTGCGCCAGCTGGCGATGCACGATAACCTCACCACCTTGCCGAATCGCGTCATGCTGGAGCAGCAGCTCCAGGCGCAGATCAAACACGCCACGCTGCACAACGAAACCTTCGCGCTGATGTTTATGGATCTCGACGGCTTCAAGGCGGTCAATGACACCTGGGGCCATCACGTGGGCGATCGCCTGCTGATTGCGGTGGCCGAACGGCTGCGCAGCCAGCTGGACCCGGAGATTCTGCTGGCGCGCCTCGGCGGCGACGAGTTTGTTATGCTCTGCCCGCACTACATCACCCAGCAGGCCGAAGCGCTGGCGCAGCGGCTGGTGCACGCCATTGATGCCGCCTTTGAGCTGGACCGCTACTCGCTGCGCGTGTCGCTCAGCATCGGTATTGTGATCTTCCCGGAGCACGGCCGCAGCCAGCAGGAGATGATGTTCAACGCTGACTCCGCCATGTACCACACCAAACACTGCGGACGTAACGGCTTTAGCCTGTTTGAGCCGACGATGAGCGCCGTGGCGCAGCATCAGCTGGCGCTGGCGAACGATCTGTGGAATGCGCTGGAGTTCCACGAGATGCGCCTGTTCTATCAGCCCAAATTCCGCGCCGGCGGCACAGTGCTGATGGGCTTTGAGGCGCTGCTGCGCTGGCAGCATCCGCGTCGTGGCCTGCTGATGCCGGATATGTTCCTGCCGCGCGCCGAAAAGACCGGCCAGATTGTGGCGCTGGGCAACTGGGTGATTAACGAAGCCTGCCGCCAGCTGCGCCAGTGGCACGACGAAGGCCACCTGTCGTGGAGCGTCTCGGTCAACTTGTCCGCCCTGCAGTTTCATCAACGCGATCTCATCGAAACGTTGCGCCAGGCACTGCAGCGCCATCAGCTGCCGGAAGCGTCGCTGATGCTGGAGATCAGCGAGGTTATCGCCATGCGCGATCCGCAGTTCAGCCAGCGGCGCATCGCCGAGCTGCACCAGCTGGGCGTGCGCGTGGCGATCGATAAATTTGGTATCGGCTACGCCAATCTGCTGCACCTTAAACATCTGGAAGCCAGCGAGCTGAAGATCGATCGCGCCTTTATCAACAGCCTGCGCGCCGACAGCGAAGATGCCACGGTGGTGACCGCCATGCTGACGCTGGCGCAGAGCCTTAACCTGCGCATGGTGGCCGAGGGCGTGGAGACGGAAGAGCAGCAGCGTCTGCTGACCGGCCTGGGCTTTGATACCCTGCAGGGCTATCTGCTGGGTAAACCCACGCCGGCTGAGCGCATCGGCGAGTTCACCGCGCCGCCGCTGACCGGGCATTTTCCTGACGGTGCCTTGCCGCTGACCAGCGCGTGACCAGCAATTTTAATATTCCTCCGCATCGGAAGCTTTCATCGTTCAGTGACTCACATCGGCAGCGCGTCTGCCGATAATTTCCACTACAAAACCAATAACACTCCGTTAAATTTCACAACACCACAGCTGACGTAACACAGCTTTTATATGGGAAATCACTATGTTAGTGACTTCGTACGATTCGTTTACCGTTATCGTCTCGATTTTGGTAGCGATGCTGGCCTCCTTTACCGCGCTGGATATGGCGGGGCGCGTGGCCTCGTCCACCGGCCGGGTGGCATTGGCCTGGCTGTTCGGTGGCGGCTTTGCCATGGGCGTGGGCATCTGGGCGATGCACTTCATCGGCATGCTCTCAATGAGCCTGGAGATGGTGATGAGCTACGATCCGCTGCTCACCGCCATCTCGATGATTGTCGCGATCTTCGCCTCGATTTTTGCTTTGTGGCTGGTCTGCTCCTCCACCCATTTATCGTGGCGGCGGCTGCTGGGCGGCGCGCTGATACTGGGCTCCGGCGTGGTGGCGATGCACTACACCGGCATGGCGGCGCTGGTGTTTACGCTGGGCATCAGCTGGAACTGGGGCTGGGTGGCGGTCTCGGTGCTGATTGCGCTGGTGGCCTCCTGCGCGGCGCTGTGGCTGGCGTTTCATCTGCGCGAAGGGCAGGGGCGCGTCACGCTGCTGCGCCTGGGCGCCTCGGTGATCATGGGCTGCGCCATCGCCGGCATGCACTACACCGGCATGGTGGCGGCGAACTTCCCGATGCACAGCCACGGCGCACACAGCGGCGTCAACAGCGAGTGGCTGGCGATTCTGGTGACCGTGGTCACGCTGGCGATCCTCGGCATTACGCTGCTGGTCTCGATGCTGGATGCGCGCATGCAGGCGCGCACCACTATCCTGGCGCACTCGCTGGCGGAGGCGAACCGTGAGCTGGCGCAGCTGGCGCTGCACGACAACCTGACGCGGCTGCCGAACCGCATCCTGCTGGAGGATCGCCTGGAGCAGGCGATCAACAAATCCAACCGGGAGAAGTCCCAGTTTGCGCTGATGTTTATGGATCTCGACGGCTTCAAAGCGGTCAACGACGCCTTTGGTCACCACGTGGGCGACAACCTGCTGATCGCGGTGACAGAGCGCATGACCGGCATGATGAAGGGGCACTACACGCTGGCGCGTATGGGCGGCGACGAGTTTGTGCTACTGATTGAGATTGGTGACCCGAACGATGCCGCAGCGGTAGCGGATATGCTGGTGAAGGCGGTGGATCGCCCGTTTAATATCTCCCGCTATGAGCTGATGGTGTCACTGAGTATCGGCATCGCGGTCTATCCGGGTGACGGCAACGACGAGCGCGAACTGATGTTCAACGCCGATGCCGCCATGTACCACACCAAGAACAACGGCCGTAACGGCTATAACTTCTTCCAGCCCTCGATGAACACGCTGGCGCAGTCACAGCTGCAGCTGAATAACGACCTGTGGCAGGCGCTGGACAACCAGGAGCTGCGCCTGTTCTACCAGCCAAAGTACTGTGCGCCAAGCGGGCCGATTCTTGGCTTTGAGGCGCTGCTGCGCTGGCAGCACCCGACGCGCGGCCTGCTGGCCCCGGACATCTTCCTGCCAATTGCCGAGAAGACCGGCATGATCGTCAACATCGGCAACTGGGTGATTGATGAAGCCTGCCGTCAGCTGCACATGTGGCATCTGCAGGGGCATCCGCACTGGTCGGTGGCGGTGAACCTCTCGGCGGTGCAGTTTGAGCAGAGCGGCCTGGTTGAGACGGTACAGGCGGCGCTGGCGAAGCACCAGATTCCCGCCGAGCTGCTGACGCTGGAGGTCACCGAAACCACCGCAATGCGCGATCCGGAAGAGAGCGTGCGTATCCTCACCGAGCTGACGCGCATGGGGGTCAAAGCCTCGATCGATGATTTCGGTACCGGCTACTCCAGCCTGCTCTACCTCAAGCGCCTGCCCGCCAGCGAGCTGAAAATCGACCGGGCATTTGTGAATGAGCTACAGGCGCATTCGGAAGATGCCACCATTGTCTCCGCCATCGTTGCGCTGGCGCAGTCGCTGAACCTCAAAGTGGTGGCCGAAGGGGTTGAGACCGCCGACCAGCAGGCCTTCCTCACCGGCCTGGGCTGCAACACCCTGCAGGGTTACCTGCTCGGCAAACCGCTGCCGCCGGAGCGCATCAGCGAACTGCCGAACTTCGTCGACGCAGCCGACGCGCTGGCACAGCTGTAGCGGCAACCCTTCCAGCCTGGCAACGGCAAAAAAAACGTGGCGGCGCAATTTATTGCGCCTTAAACCTGTGCTGGTTTCAAACACCTCTGCGCACTGCCTGGCCGCCCTGCGGGACGGCCACTACCAACGGCAAAAAACGTGGCGGCGCAATTTATTGCGCTTCAAACCAGGGCCGGCCTCCAAACTGCCGAGCTTCGTCGACGAAGCCGAAGCGCTGGCACAGCTGTAACGGCAACCCTCCTGATCTCCGGAGTGGCGACCCGGAGGCCCTCGGGCCGCAGGGCCGCCAGAAGGCCGCCAGGCATCCCGCACCATCGCCCATTCCCACCCGCCACAATCCCCGGCACAACCCCCGCACCCGCGCAATTCATTGCGCCATAAACCTACTCTCTGCCCACCTTCATCCAGGACAAATCCCGCCCTTTTCCCCCTCATGTCCCGCTTCCGCTCAGATTTTTCCTCTTTCGGGACAGGTCTGGTTCAGGGCGTAACGGTTTTTAATAAAAAATGCGCGCACTTTACCGGACGCCAGCCTGCGCGTCGCTTCACACCACAGAGGAAAATCCCATGCAGCTTTTTGACTTAAATGAAGTGAAATACATAGAGCGCGACACCAACTCGCCAACCCTTTCCGGCGTCATCCAGTCGGAAATCGGCAAGGGCGGTACCATCATCATCACCCTGGGTGACAAAACCTACACCACCGAAATCAACAAGCAGGACGGTAAATGGTCCTGGACCCCGCCGGAAGGCCTCAACGACGGACACTACAGCCTCTCCATCGTGGTGCGCGACAAGGCCGGCAACATCAGCCCGCCGGCGCTGCGCACGCTGATCATCGACACCACGCCGCCGGAGGCGCCGCAGCTGCTCTACATCTATGATGACCAGGGCAAAGAGACCGGCATGATCCATCCGGGCGACAAAACCGACGACCGCCGTCCGACGCTGACCGGCGTGGCGCAGAAGGGCACCATCGTCTACCTGAAAGACGGTGACAAAATCATCGGCAGCGCCAAGGCGGATGAGAAGACCGGCGTCTGGACCATCGAGCCGGAGCAGGACCTGAGCGACGGCCCGCACAAGCTGACGCTGGTGGCGAAAGAGACCTTTGCCGGCAAGGAGCGCTGGGGCGACGAGACGCAGGCGATTGACATCATCATCGGCGACGATGCGCCGGGCGTGCCGGTTATCGGCAGCGTGATTGATGATGTCGGCACCATCACCGGCAACATCAGCAACGGCGGCGTCACTGATGACAAACGCCCGACGCTGACCGGCACCGCCGATGCCAACAGCATCGTGACGCTGTTCGTGGACGGCAAGGCCGCCGGCAGTGTGCGCGCCGATTCAACCGGGCATTGGTCGCTGACGCCGCTGGCGGACCTGGCGGACGGCCTGCACAAGCTCACCGTCACTGCCAGCGACGACAAGGGCAACAGCAGCATTGAGACCGCCAGCTGGGACATCACCGTGGACACGGTGATTGATACCCCGACCATCACCCGCATCCATGACAACTACGGCTCCAAAACCGGCGACATTCCGAACGGCGGTAAAACCGATGATCTGCGCCCGGACCTGTTCGGCAAGGCCGAGCCGGGCAGCGTGGTGAAGATTTACAACGGCGATAAAGTGCTGGGCTCGGTAACCGCGGACGACAAGGGCGACTGGAAGTGGGAGCCAAATATGAGCGGGGTAGAGCTGGCTTATGGCACGTATAACTTCAGCGTAACCGCCACGGATAAGGCGGGGAATGTGAGCGGGAAATCAGGGGAATGGAAGGTTGATATTGGAAAAGATCTTGTAGCGAGTTCAGGAAAAGAGAATTTTGAAAATGCTCCATATAGTGTGGATGGACCATATACTTACGCAAGTGGTTTTCAAATTTTAGAAGGAAAAGCCAGCCTTTATGCAAACGACAATTTTTGGCTTGCTCTCAGTAGTAGAAAACTTACATGCGGATTCGAAGATGGTACAACGGATATGCAATTTAGCATACTTAGCGGTCAATATTCTGGGGCAGCAACTTTATCCGTGGCGGTATATGACACAAAAAACAATTTACTTTATAAAGAATCATTTAGCTTAAATTATTACAGTCCGAAACTTTTTAAGTATACGGCTCCTGAAGGCGTGCTGATTGGAAGTTTTAAAATGGAAGGGGGGGCTGGTAGTGTTGGAATTGACAATGTAATATGGGGGACCAATGCTGATGGATATAATCAAAAGCCTGAAGCTACTTTTATCCAGGATGATATGAAATTAATGGATGATCAGGCTTTAGTATTCCTTTCTGAAAATAAAAGCATTCTTAAAATTGCAGATTTAAAAAATAACTTGAACCTCGAACAATTAATGGATAAAGGAGCAAAAGATCTCTTCATCCAGGATGGCTTTGAGCAAGTATTAGTCCAGGGCACCACCGACGATAAAATCACACTTTCCGATCTCCTTAAAGACGGCACCGATCTCGGTGACTGGAAGCAGGAGGCGGGCACGGTGACCATCGCCGGCGAACAGTACAATGTCTACCAGCACAGCGGTTCAGATGTTGAAGTACTGGTGCAGATGGGTGTGCAGGTCGAGCTGCAAAACCATTAATCTGTACCTCAGGGCGATCCGGTGGATCGCCCTTACAGAGGTTTCCACGCCTTTCCACCATAAATCACATCACCTTCGGGCAGCGTAGCCCCATTCCGGGCGGCCCTGCCGGGTCGCCCCTCCCAAGAGTTTTCGTACCCGTCAGGCGCGACGCGATCCATGGTTTTGCCGCAATACGGTTTTCCTCCCGAATAATTTCTCTCAATCCCCGGAGTAGCGGCCGAAGGCCGTTGGAGTGGCGACCCGGAGGCCGTCAGGCCGCAGGGCCGCCAACCGCACCCGCCCCAAACAGCGGAGCCCCGTTTCGGGCGGCCCTGGCGGGCCGCCCCTCGCAGATCACCGCACCTACCCGGCTACGATACCTGCCCGACAATCTGCAGATTCGCGTCGTCCGGCACTTCGTTATACGAAAGCACATTCAGCCCCTTCGCAAACAGGCGGGCGTAGCGCGCAATCAGCGGACGCAGCTGCGGCGTCACCAGCAGCACCTGCGTCAGGTTCTGCGCTTTCAGCTGCTCCATCATCACCGGCAGCGTGCTCTGCAGCTGGGTCAGGATGTTCGGATCAACCGGGAAGCTGTCGAGCGCCACTTTGCCGCCCTGTTGCGCCTGATTGAGCGCCGCCAGCAGCAGGTTCTCCAGGTTGCTCTCCAGCGTGTAAGCCGAAAGCGGTTTGCTGTCCGGCGCAATGGCCGCCACCATCGCCCGGCGCAGCGCGTAGCGCACATCGGAGGTCAGCAGAATTGGATCTTTGGTCACCGCCACGCTCTCCAGCAGCGTGGTGGCGATGGTGGTGATGTCCTTGAGCGACACCTGATCGTTCAGCAGCAGGCGGTACACCTTGAGCTGCAGGCTGTAGTTCACCGCCGCGTTCACATCCTCAGAGAGCTTTGGCGCCACGCCCGCCAGGCGCTGGTGCAGCTGGGTGATGTCGTCGTAGTTGAACAGCTCCGGCAGGTTCTCGCGCACTACTTTATTCACGTGCGTGGCGATCACGCTGGCGCAATCCACCACCTGATAGCCGAGGTTGAGCGCTTTGGCTTTCTGCTCCGGCAGGATCCACGTCACCGCCATGCCGTAAGCGGGATCGGTATCCAGCAGGCCGTCGATCTCGCCGTACTGATCCGGCGTCGGGATCGCCATCAGGCGATCGGCATGCACTTCGCCCACCGCAGTGCGCACACCGTTGATCTTGATGGCGTACTGCGCCGGCTTGAGGTGGAAATCCTCGCGCAGGGCGATCTCCGGCAGCAGCACGCCGCTGGTCTCGGAGACCACCTGGCGCACGCCGCGCATGCGCTGGGTCAGCGGCGCGCCTTTGCCTTTATCCACCAGCGTCACCAGCTTGTAGCCCAGGTTGAGGCCAATCGGCTCCACCATTGGAATATTGTCCCAGCTGATGGCGGGCTGATCTTCCGGCTGCGCCAGCGCCTGGTTGATCGCTTCCATGTCCACGTGGCTCTGCGTCGGCTTCTGCACCGCACGGCTCTGGCGCCATGCGGCGAACAGCAGCAGGGCAGTGAAGGCGAGGAACACCAGATGCGGCATGCCCGGCACAATCGCCAGCACAAACATCACGCCGGCGGCGGTGAACAGCGTGGCCGGTTTCGCCAGCAGCTGTGATTTCACCTCTTCGCCGATCTCTGCGCCGTCGCTGATGCGCGTCACGATAATCGCTGCCGCCGTTGAGAGCAGCAGCGACGGGATCTGCGCCACCAGGCCGTCACCGATGGTCAGCAGCACATACTGCTCGAACGCCTGGCCGGCCGGTAAGCCGTGTTTGAACACGCCGATCAGGATCCCGCCGAGCACGTTGATCAGCAGGATCATGATCCCGGCAATCGCATCGCCGCGCACGAACTTGGAGGCGCCATCCATCGCACCGTAGAAGTCAGCCTCGTTACCGACATCCTGGCGGCGCACGCGCGCCTGCTCCTGGTTGATCAGTCCGGCGTTGAGATCGGCATCGATCGCCATCTGCTTGCCCGGCAAAGCATCAAGGGTGAAGCGCGCCGAGACCTCAGAGATACGCTCGGCCCCTTTGGTGACGACCACGAAGTTGATTATGGGGGCGGTCAGCGAGGATGAGCGGAAAGAGATCGTCGCGCAGCTTAACGGTACCTCCGTGTTTAACGGCTCGGGTTTTAATCCTTTTGATGTGGAAACCGGCCGGGGTAACGCGCTTATCGGCGAAACGCTGGCGATAGCGCCGCCCACCCAAGGGGCGACGGTCAGCGAATCCACCGTGGAGAGCCACGATAATAGCCTGAGCGCCGGTACCGATAAGCAGGAAGATCTGGATAGCGTACTGTCGCGTTCAGATGCCGAACTGGCGCAGCTGCGCCAGCTTATCCAGAGCATTATTAACAACCACCATGCGCAAAATCATCTGTCGCTGGAGACGCTGCCGCAGGGGCTGCGCATCCTGATCCAGGATGATCGGGATCGCATGATGTTTCCGCGCGGCAGTGCGGTGCTGACGCCGTTTTTCCAGCGCCTGCTAACCGAGCTCGGGCCGGTGTTTAATCGCATCGATAACAAAATCATGATCAGCGGCCACACCGATGCCGCGCCTTATAGCGGCAGTGCCGCTTATAACAACTGGAACCTCTCCGGCGACCGTGCGCTGGCCGCGCGGCGTGCGCTGGAGCGCGGTGGGCTGGAGAGTGCCCGCGTGTTGCAGGTCAATGCAATGGCCTCACGTATGCCGCTGGATAAAGCGGACCCGCTGAGCGCACGCAATCGCCGTATCGAAATCATGGTGTTAACCGATGCGGCGGCCGAAACCCTGTTCCAGTTTTATGGTCGCGAAGGGGAGAACGTTGTGAAACCCATTGCGGATCGCCTCCGATAACCTGTCAGTGCCTTTGAATCACGTTTTGATTCGACCGGTGGCGAAATCCACCGGCTTTTTTTTGCCTGAAATTCTGCGCCGGGTTTTTCGCGGCACTGGCCGCCGCTGCGTGACCCTCCCACAGCGCAACCAGCCGCTGCGGTTTAACGCTTTTGCACCTGTGGAAACGCAATGGCACGTAATGTTAAATATGTTAATAACTAATTTGGCTTTAGTAAGCTAAATCACTCTTTTATGTGAATTTTGTTGGTATGCGCACATTGCAATGGCGCCCGGCTTTGCCACAATCAGGTATCGTGGCTTTCCGGAGAAAGAGTATGACTGCCCAACATTCCAGCCTGCTGTTACTGATGTCTTTCGCCGCTGGCACCTTTTCTGCAGGTGCATCCAGTAACCCGCAGCATCTGATGCTGTCGCTGCCCTCAGGCGGCGTGCCCAACAATCCGCTGCCGCTGATCATCTGGCCGCAGGTAGTGCCAGACGAAGAGGAGGACAGTGCGGCCTGGTTTGAAAGAACCTTTACCGCCAGCGGCTGGCCTGCAGCCTGGCGCGCGCCGATCTTTCCCTGGACCCATTACCACCCGAACACCCATGAAGTGCTGGGCGTGGGCGCTGGCTGGGCGGAAGTGCTGTTTGGCGGCGACAGTGGCCGAATGGTAACGCTGCGCGAGGGCGATGCCGTACTGATTCCCGCCGGCGTCGGTCACAAGCAGGTGTTTGCCTCCGAGGAGTTCTTCACCGTCGGCGCCTATCCACACGGCATGGAGCCCGAGACGGTACGCGATGAGCCCTCCCGGCTGCGCGCATCAAAACAGCAGATTCAGCAGGTTCCGCTGCCGGATCGCGATCCCTTTACCGGCGGTACAGGCGCCATGACGGATATCTGGCTGCCGGTGGCGCAGCAGTTATTGCATCAGGGATAGAAGAGGGTCGCGGCGCTGTCCGGCCGCGACCGGGTTTGTGTTATACCAGCCCATTCTCCTTCGCCGCCGTATTAATTCCGCTAATTCCTTTCAGGCCCAACTTTCGCAGAATTTTAATTTTATAGGTGCTCACCGTTTTACTGCTCAGCTGCAATTGTGAGGCAATCTCTTTATTACTCATTCCGGAGGCCAATTTGACTAATACCATCAGTTCACGTCGCGTCAGGCTCATCAATTTTTCGCTGCCGATCAAATCATGCGCATCCGCAGGCGTATGGGTAACCGGATAAAAACGTTTACCGCGTTCAACCTCTTTAATTGCCACCAGCAGCGTATCCAGATTGCCCCGTTTGCACACATACCCTTCAACGCCTAACTGCAGGCAACAGCGTTGATAAAAAAGACTTTCCGAGGCGGTAAATACAATAATCTTTTGCTGCGGCAGGATGCGTTTAATATCGGCTATCAGCGGAATGCCGGCCCGGCCCGGCATTGTCAGGTCCAGCAGCAGCACATCCGGCTGAGTATGATTCAACTCACTCAGCAGAAAATCGCCCTTGTTCGCCGTACCCACTATCGAATAGTGGTAAGCGCTAAGGAATGCCTGAATACCTGCGCAGATTAATGGATGGTCATCAACAATAAATACCGAATGAATCATATGCGTAGTCCGAAAATAAACGAAAAAAATGCAGGAAATAAACTCCAGGAAAATTTTCATAAGCGGAGGTGTGACCAGATTAATTCATGGGTATTACTGAGAAGATTTAAGTCCTGTCTGGAAATGGCTGATTTAATGTGTATTTGATGCTTTTATGCGCCAGAACATGGCGCTGGGTATTTTTTTCCGATTCATCTTTGCGCTGGTCATAAATCTGAAAACATGCCGAATTAACGTCGAGGCAGAAAATCACTGCGCATAAAAGGTGAATAATGTTTTCTGTCGATCAGCTTCTCACGACCTATTGGCCTGGACATCAGCCGGCGAGCTGGCAAAAAAGTCTGCTCAGGTGGGCGGTGCGTGAACATGAGTTTCAGTCATTTGCTGCCCGTTATCCGCATCTGAAAGGGGTGGATATGGTTGAACAGGTGCTGGAACACCTTGATGTGCGCTGCGAGCTGAGCGAGCGCGATCTGGAGCAGATTCCGACCCACGGCCCGGTCGTCATTATCGCTAACCATCCGTTGGGCGCGCTGGATGGTTTGGCGCTGCTGGCCGCCGTATCACAGGTGCGGCGCGATGTGAAAATCGTCGCCAACCGCATGCTGATGCTGCTGGAGCCCATCAATAATTTGATGCTGCCGGTGGATAACATGGGTAACCGCACCAGCCGTGAGCAGCTCGCACGTATGCAGCAGCATCTCAACCACCAGGGCGCGCTGATTATCTTCCCGGCGGGCGAAGTATCCCGCCTCTCCAGCCGTGGCGTGCGCGACGGCCGCTGGCATCACAGTTTTCTGCGGCTTGCTGCCCGCGCCCGCGCGCCGATTGTGCCGGTGCACGTCGCCGGACGGAACAGCATGGCATTCTATACGGCAGCCAAACTCGCCGCACCGCTGGCGCTGTTGATGCTGGTGCGTGAGATGTTCCGCCAGCGGGGGACCCGCATCAAGCTACAGATTGGCGAGCAGATCCCCTTCGCCCACTGGCACGATGGCCATACGCCGGGGAAAGCGCTGGCGAAGCGCCTGCGTAAACACCTCTACCGCATCGGCCAGGGACGGCGCGGCCTGTTCCAGACCGAAGCGGCTATCGCCCGGCCGGAAGATCGCGCTGAACTGAAGAGAGCCCTGCTGGAGAGCGAGCGGCTTGGCACGCTGCCGGATGGTAAGCAGATCTATCTGTGGCGACGTAACGGTGCCAGCTGGGTACCGCTGCTGCGTGAGCTGGGACGCTTAAGAGAGATTGCTTTTCGTGCCGTTGGCGAGGGCAGCGGTCGCCGGCGCGATCTGGATAAATATGACGACGACTACTATCACCTGATCCTGTGGGATGACGATGCGCTGGAGATTGTGGGTGCCTACCGGTTTATTCCCGGCGCAGAGCAGCTGGCACGGCGTGGCCTGGAGGGAATTTACAGCCACAGCCTGTTCCATTATGACGAGCGTATGCTGCCAATTATCCAGCAGGGACTGGAGCTGGGTCGCAGCTTTATCCAGCCGGCTTACTGGGGCAAACGCGGTCTGGACTATTTATGGATGGGCATTGGCGCGTATATCGCGCGCTATCCGCAAACCCGCTACCTGTTTGGTCCGGTTTCGATTTCCGGTGGCATGCCGCTGGCCGCACGCGATCTGCTGGTGACATTTTATCGTCTCTATTTCCCGACGGAGCTGCCGCTGGCAACTTCGCGCCGCCCTTATCCGGCCTCGCTGCCGGAGGTGCTGGCGCAGTTCACCGGCGATAATTATGCTGCCGATTTGTGCCGGCTGAAGCACCTGCTGGCAAACCTCGGTACGGCGATTCCCACCCTGTATAAGCAGTATTCAGAGGTCTGCGAGCCCGGCGGCGTGCAGTTTATCGACTTCGGCAGCGATCCCGATTTCAATAACTGTGTTGATGGGCTGGTGCTGGTTGATCTGTCACGCGTAAAGCCATCGCGTTATGCGCGCTATATCGGCATGCATCTGCAGGCAGAGAGCAAGGATAAAGCGATGGGGGAGGAGCAGGCATAATGAGAGCGGTCACGGCTGCAGGGATCTGGTTGATTAAAATAAATAGTGGTCCGAATTGCTAAGGTCGATTGATAGCAAAAATTCTGCTATATCTGCCTGCTATCAGATTTAAGCAATTTAGGGATGAAGGTTATGCTGGTCAGTGAAGAGGAGTTATTACGTTCTGGCTTCAGTTCTGCCGAATTGCAGGCAGTTAAAAACAACGTCGAAAGTTATGGCGGGACGCTTGAGCAGGCAATCCACGATCTGGCAAGGCGATTTAGCAGAATGATCTGGATAGCGGCGATTTTTCTGGCAATTTTTATTATCCTGGTGCTATTCAGTTCAGGGATTAAAATAATCGCCGGTGGCATATCTCTCGTGCTGGGTATTGGCTTTATGCTACTGGCCCAACCCCCAGTACTTTGCTACAAATCATGGCGATACTGGCGGGCGGTTCAGTCTTAGTGCGATTCATCGTTCCTTTGATTGGCCAATAATTTGATAATACTTAATCAGGTCCATCTGTAAATGGAGAAAACAATCAGGGCGCTGGTTTACATATATTCAGCTCCCTAAGCGTCAGTTTTCGTTATGTTGAGCGTCAGAGCATCCCGTGCTCTGTATGACACGTAGCGGCATGGTGGTGCCGGAGGGTTCCACATCTCATCCTTAAGTCGAACGATATTGGTATACGACTGAACATTTTCTCGCCACTGCCGATAACCTAACTACCAACTTTAGTCTGCCAGCGATTTACGCTTGTAAGCCATGCGCTTTTGCGTTTAAGTCTGCCAGGCAATTAAGAATTTTCTGAATCGCTGAACATTACCAGGCCAGAATAGGCGAATAAAAATGAATAATAACTCTGACGTCATGTATCGGCTGCTGGTACAGAGCGTGGTGGATTACGCCATTTATATGCTCAAACCTGACGGAACCGTGGCGAACTGGAATACCGGCGCGCAGCGCGCTAAAGGGTATACGCCCGATGAGATTGTCGGGAAAAATTTTGCGCTGTTTTACAGCGAAGAAGATCGAAAAAACGGCGCGCCGCAGCGGGGATTATCCATTGCGACGGCGGTGGGGCGCTTTGAGACCGAAGGCTGGCGCTACCGCAAAGATGGCAGCGCGTTCTGGGCGCATGTGGTGATCGACGCCATCCGCGACGATTACGGTAAGCTGCTCGGCTTTGCCAAAATCACCCGCGACTGTACGCAGCAGCAGGCGTTACAGCGCAAGCAGCGTGAACAGGAGCAGCGTTTCCGTTTATTGGTTGAAGGCGTAACGGACTACGCCATCTATATGCTGGATCTGGACGGCAACGTCGAAAACTGGAATGCCGGCGCGCAGCGCGCCAAAGGGTATGTGGCCGAGGAGATTGTAGGGCAGCACTTCTCCCGTTTTTACAGCGCGCAGGATCGGCTTAATCACATCCCGGAAAAAAACCTCAACACGGCATTCAAAACCGGCCGTTTCGAAGATGAGGGCTGGCGTTACCGTAAAGATGGCAGTGCGTTCTGGGCTCATGTCATTATTGACGCCATCCGTGACGACGCCGGAAAGCTCATCGGCTATGCCAAAATCACCCGCGACTGCACTGAACAGCAGGCGCTGCTGCGTAAACAGCGCGAACACGAAAAAACCTTCCGTCTGCTGGTGGAGGGCGTTACCGATTACGCCATCTACATGCTTGATGTACAGGGGCGCGTCGTCAACTGGAACGCCGGGGCGCAGCGCGCGAAAGGCTACCTGGCGGACGAGATTGTGGGACAGCACTTCTCGGTGTTTTACGGGGCGCAGGATCGGCAGGCGCGCACGCCCGATGCCAACCTGGGCATCGCCCTGAAAACCGGCCGCTTTGAAGATGAGGGCTGGCGCTACCGCAAAGATGGCAGCGCGTTCTGGGCGCATGTGGTGATTGACGCCATCCATGACGAAGCGGGTAAAATGATCGGCTTTGCCAAGATTACCCGGGATGTGACCGAACGCCGCGAGAATGAGCAGCAGCTGCTGCGCGCGCGCGACCTCGCACAGGCGCAGAGCGCCAAAATGTCAGAGCTCTCCGGCTTCCTCGATACCGTGATCAGCAACATCCCCTCCTGCGTGATCGTTGAGGACGCCATCAGCCGCGAAATCCTGATGGTCAACGACAAAGCGCAGCAGCTGTTCGGCGTCAGTAAGTCGTTGCTGCTGCACAAGCGCCCGCATGAGTGTATGTCAGCGGAGCTCAGCGACTACTTTAATAGCCTGGCGGATATCGCCCTGCGCAGTGAAGGTATTCATGCGCGCGAACAGCTGATGCTGACGGCAGGCGGTGAGCGCGTGCTGCACACCCGCGCGACCACCATCAGCGGCAAAGACATGCGGCAGAACTATGTGATGCTGATTGTCGAAGACGTCACTGACCAGCGCGAAGCCGACGCGCGCATCCACCATATGGCGCATCACGATAACCTCACCAGCCTGCCGAACCGCATTCTGTTCCGCCAGAAACTGAGTGAAGCGCTGCGCGTCGATAGTCAGCACAACCAGCTGAGCGCCACGCTGTGCCTGGATCTTGATAACTTTAAAAACGTCAACGATGCGCTGGGCCACCAGATTGGCGACGAGCTGTTGCGCGTGGTGGCAAAACGCCTGCGCAGCGTGCTGCGCGATCACGATACGCTGGCCAGGATTGGCGGCGATGAGTTTGCCATCGTGCTGCCCAATATCCGGCTGGCCGATGAAGCGGCGGTGGTGGCGCAGCGGCTGATTGAAGCCATCCGGCCGCCGATAAATGTTGAAGGGCACAACCTGTCGGTCGGGCTGAGTGTGGGCATTGCGCTCACTTCACAAACCACCAATACGCCGGAGCACATGCTGCGCTGCGCCGATATGGCGCTGTATGAAGCCAAGCGCAACGGGCGCAATCGCTATGAGCACTTCACGCTGGAGATGGATGACCTGGCGCGCAGCCGTCGCGTTATTGAGAACGATCTGCGCGATGCCATCACCGGCCGCCAGCTGAAGCTCTACTATCAGCCCATCACCAGCGAAAGCGGCATCATCGGCTATGAAGCGCTGATGCGCTGGCACCACCCGATAAAGGGGCTGATCATGCCGAATGACTTCATTCCGATTGCGGAGGAGACCGGGCTGATCCATATGCTGGGCGCCTACGCGCTCTACGAAGCCTGTCGGGAAGCGCAGAGCTGGGGCACCGAACAGTCGGTGTCGGTTAACCTTTCGCCGCTGCAGTTTAAGAACAGCTCACTGGTATCGGTGGTTGAGGGCGCGCTGCGTGAATCGGGCCTGGCCGCGCATCGGCTGGAGGTGGAGATTACCGAATCAGTGCTGCTTGACGATACGCTGGGCAATATCCGTACCCTGCAGAGCCTGAAAACGCTGGGCGTGCAGATTGCGCTGGATGATTTCGGCACCGGTTACTCCTCGCTCAGCTATCTGCGCTCCTTCCCGTTCGACAAGATCAAAATCGACAAGTCATTTATTAATGACATGGGTGACAGCCGCGAGGCGCTGGCGATCATCCGCGCGATCACCGGCATGAGCCGCAGCCTGGATATTCAGATAACCGCTGAAGGCGTCGAAAACAGCGAGCAGTTTGCGAAGCTGCGGGAAGAGGGCTGTACGCTGTTCCAGGGCTATCTGTTTGGTCGTCCGCAGCCTTCGGAGTTACGCCTGAAAGTGCTGGAGTGAGCGCCAGACGCTGTGCAGACATAAAAAACGCCCGACAGAGTCGGGCGTTATGCATTTTGCTGTGTGTAATCTTTTATTATTTTTTTACTGGCCGTGGCCTTCAACATTCATGCGGCCCAGATCTTTATCCACCAGGAACAGACCTTCGCCTTTGTCACCCACCATCGCCAGTTTATCCAGCACGGTTTTGAACAGTTTCTCTTCTTCATGCTGCTCGGCAACATACCACTGCAGGAAGTTGAAGGTAGAGTAATCCTGCGAGGTCAGTGCGTTATGCACCAGCTCATTGATTTTTTTGGTGATCAGCTGCTCGTGCTTCATCGCCTCTTCCAGCACATCGTTCAGCGAATTCCAGCTGACCGCCGGCGCGGCAATGCTGCCCAGCACCGGCAGTGCACCGGCATCGCTAACGTAATCGAACAGACGCTGCATGTGCTCCATCTCTTCGCGTGAATGCATCTTCAGGAAGGAGGCGGCACCTTCAAAACCTTTGTCGCTGCACCAGGCGCTCATCTGCAGATAGAGATTGGCCGAGAAGAACTCCAGGTTCAGCTGGTCATTCAGGCGTGAGGTCATTTCAGCAGTTAACATGGCTGAGTCCTTATTAATTTATCAGGTGAAGTGAGGCGAATTATGCATCAATCTATACTTTTTTGTGAAGGCTTTTCCGCAAAAAAGTTGAATTTATCTTATTGATTATAAATGGAATTGTTTCACTTGTTGAATGCGAAGGATTCTCACTTTTGATTAATTTTCATTCATGGCGGATTGCTTCTCGCTGCGCATCGCGCAATGCTGGCGCTTGCCTTTACTTCTCAGGAGCTTAGCGGTGTCGAACGTTTTAGCGCATTACCACTATTTGCATGAAATCCCGGAGCTGGGCTTTCAGGAGTTTAAAACCTCGGCCTATATTGCTGACCAGCTGGAGCGGGCCGGCATTCGCGTAACGCGGGGCGTGAATAATACCACCGGTATTGTGGCGGAGATCGACAGCGGCGTGCCGGGGCCGGTACTGGCGCTGCGCGCGGACATGGATGCGCTCGGACACGTGATTAACGGCATCGCCTGCGCGCGCCACACCTGCGGCCATGATGGTCACTCGTCGGTGGTGCTGACGGCGGCACAGGAGCTGCTGCAAGAGGGCGCCATCAAAAAAGGGCGGCTGAAGTTGCTGTTTCAGCCGGCGGAAGAGCTGGGGGCCGGCGCGCTGGAGATGATTGCAGGCGGTGCCCTGGACGATGTGGAGATGATTCTCGGTTTCCACGTGCGGCCGCTGGAGGAGTGCCGTGTCGGGCAGGCAACGCCTGCGGTGATTTACTCCGCCTGCAGTACGCTGGAAGCCACCATCAAAGGTGTGCCAGCGCATGCTGCGCGGCCGCATCTGGGCGTCAATGCGCTGGATGCCGCAGTACACGCGGTGCAGGCGGTGAACAGTATCCATCTGGCGCCGGGATTGGCCTGGAGCGTAAAAGCCACTCGCTTCCTGTGCGATGCGGGCGTAACCAACTCCGTGCCCGATGAGGCGCGCGTGGTATGGGATCTGCGTTCGCAGGAGAACGCGCCGATGGAAGTAATGAAGCAAAAAGTCACGCAGGCGATCCAGCACAGCGTGGCCGCGCTGGGGGCAAGCGCGGAAGTTACCGTGCTGAAAGAGATGCCCGCTGCCGAACTGCACGATGAGGCCACGGCGCTGCTGCGTGCGGCGATCGTGGACGTGCTGGGTGAAGAGGGACTGCTGGATGCCAAAACCACGCCGGGCAGCGAAGATTTCTTCTTCTACCCGGTGCAGCGGCCACAGGTCAAGGCGGGATTCTGGGGATTGGGGACGGATCTGGTGCCGGGCCTGCATCACCCGGAGATGCGCTTTGATCTGACTGCGCTGGAAATTGGCGTAAAGATCTTCAAAGCGGCAGTGGTGCGCGTGCTGGGCCAGGCGTAACGTCGCATCCTTGCCCATGCCCCTGCGTGGGTAAGGGCATGGCCGGGCGGCATCGTACGATTTCCCCGTCTGCTGAAATATTGTATGCTATGCCGCCTCAAAGTTAACTGGATAGCGGACCGCCGCCAATGTAGATCGCACACCTTCTGCTGTGAACCGACGCCACTGCGTCGCCATTGGTTCCGTTATCCTCCGGAGACGCTCCGGCACGATTTATCCGCAGCGCGCCGCCCGTGCGTTGCCCTGAAGAAGAATTCACTCATGTCTATTGCTCCCTTTTTAGAAGAAGTGGCGCGCCGCCGTACTTTTGCGATCATCTCGCACCCGGACGCCGGTAAAACCACAATCACCGAAAAAGTCCTGCTGTTCGGACAGGCGATTCAGACCGCCGGCACCGTCAAGGGGCGCGGCTCTAACCAGCATGCGAAATCTGACTGGATGGAGATGGAGAAGCAGCGCGGCATCTCAATCACCACGTCGGTCATGCAGTTCCCGTATCGTGAAAGCCTGGTCAACCTGCTGGATACCCCGGGGCACGAAGACTTCTCGGAAGATACCTACCGCACGCTGACGGCGGTGGACTGCTGCCTGATGGTCATCGACGCCGCCAAAGGCGTTGAGGATCGTACCCGCAAGCTGATGGAAGTAACCCGCCTGCGTGATACGCCCATCATCACCTTCATGAACAAACTTGACCGTGACATCCGCGATCCGATGGAGCTGCTGGATGAAGTGGAGAGCGAGCTGAAAATTGCCTGCGCGCCCATCACCTGGCCGATTGGCTGCGGCAAACTGTTCAAGGGCGTCTATCACCTCTATAACAATGAAACTTACCTGTATCAGAGCGGCAAAGGCCACACGATTCAGGAGGTGCGCGTTGTTAAAGGTCTGGATAATCCGGAGCTGGATGCGGCCATCGGTGAAGAGCTGGCGCAGCAGCTGCGTGATGAGCTGGAGCTGGTGCAGGGCGCCTCGCACGAATTCGATAAAGAGCTGTTCCTGAGCGGCGAGATCACGCCGGTATTCTTCGGTACCGCGCTGGGCAACTTTGGTGTGGATCATATGCTGGATGGCCTGGTCTCCTGGGCGCCGGCGCCAATGCCGCGTCAGTCTGATACCCGTACCGTCGAAGCCAGCGAAGAGAAGTTCAGCGGCTTCGTGTTTAAGATTCAGGCCAACATGGACCCGAAACACCGCGACCGCGTCGCCTTTATGCGCGTGGTGTCCGGTAAATATGAGAAAGGCATGAAGCTGCGCCAGGTGCGCACCGGCAAAGATGTGGTGATCTCCGATGCGCTGACCTTTATGGCGGGCGACCGTTCGCACGTAGAAGAGGCGTATCCGGGCGATATCATTGGCCTGCATAACCACGGCACCATTCAGATTGGCGATACCTTCACCCAGGGTGAAACCATGAAGTTCACCGGTATTCCGAACTTCGCGCCAGAGCTGTTCCGCCGTATTCGCCTGCGCGATCCGCTGAAGCAGAAGCAGCTGTTGAAAGGGCTGGTACAGCTCTCGGAAGAGGGCGCGGTTCAGGTCTTCCGTCCGGTGCACAACAACGATCTGATCGTGGGCGCGGTGGGTGTGCTGCAGTTTGACGTGGTGGTTGCGCGCCTCAAGAGCGAGTACAACGTTGAAGCGATCTATGAAGCGATCAACGTCTCCACGGCGCGCTGGGTTGAGTGCAGCGACGCGAAGAAGTTTGATGACTTCCAGCGTAAGAATGAGGTCAACCTGGCACTCGATGGCGGTGACAACCTCACCTACATTGCCCCGACCATGGTTAACCTGAATATCACGCAGGAGCGCTATCCTGACGTGACCTTCCGTAAAACGCGCGAGCACTGATTTCGCCGCGTCAGCAGGGTCAGCGCTTTTCACTGGCCCTGTTTTCTTTGTTACAGACTCCTCCTAATTGCGCTACGTTTTTCTCTTTTTGGCGATATATCAACCACAAGAGCCAGCAAAACCGCCAAACCCTACTATGATTATCCTGTCGGACGAAGAAACAGCTTAGGGCTGATTACGTCCATCAATGCAGCAACGCGGTTCGTTGCTGGCGCATCTGCGTTTGCGGATGAGTTAACTGATAGAAGGATGATATCGATGAATAAGACTAAGATTGCTAAAACCCTGATTGCTGCCCTGGCCGGTACGGCGTTGCTGAGCGGCGCGGCGTTTGCGGCAGACACCAGCAGCACGGGTTCCAAAATCGATAGTTCTATGCAAAAAGTCGATGGTTTTATGGATGACAGCGGCATCACTGCCAAAGCCAAAGCGGCACTGGTGGATGATGAAGCCATTAAAAGCACGGATATCTCCGTCAAAACGCAGCAGGGTGTGGTGACGCTGAGCGGTTTTGTCACTTCACAGGATCAGGCTGAAAAGGCTGTTGCTCTGGTGCAGAAAGTTGAAGGGGTTAAATCCGTCAGTGACAAACTACACGTTCGTGACAGCAAACAGGGTTCATTGAAGGGGTATGCGGGTGATACTGCAACCACCAGTGAAATCAAAGCTAAACTTTTAGCGGATGACATTGTGCCATCGCGCAACGTTAAGGTGGAGACCACCGACGGCGTCGTGCAGTTGTCAGGAGAAGTGGCGAACCAGGCGCAGTCCGATCGTGCCGAAAAGATCGCCAAAGCCATTGAAGGCGTGAAAAGCGTGAAGAATGACCTCAAGGTAAAATCTTAACGCGTCCGCCCTGACATCTTTCCGATGCAGGGCGTATTAAAACAGTGATGTGAAGAAATAAGCAGTTCGATTTTCACTATGGTAAAGGAGAGGCTTATGTTTCGTTGGGGTATTATCTTTCTGGTCATCGCTCTGATTGCTGCGGCATTAGGATTTGGCGGTCTGGCGGGTACGGCAGCATGGGCAGCTAAAATTGTCTTTATTGTCGGTATTATTCTGTTCCTCGTAAGCCTGTTCACCGGGCGTAAACGACCCTGACCCACTGCGTTAACATGGTTAACCCGCGAGTTACGTAAAGCGGAGGCCAGTCATTTGCGGCATAATGGTACGCCGCGTGACGATGTTTCACTGTCGTCGGTCAGGGAGTGACAATGACTGGTTCTCCGGGATGCTTTTATGGCGGGCTCCCTCAGAGCAATAATACTTACTGAGGGACATCCATTGGGCATACGCATCCCGGTGTCGCTGGACACCTTTGAGCCACTGGCGCTCACCCCCTTTAAATCCAAAAAAATAGCGTTAGTCTGCGAAGGCGGCGGCCAGCGCGGTATCTTTACCGCAGGCGTGCTCGACGAATTTCAGCGCGCAGGTTTCAATCCCTTTCAGCTGATGCTTGGCACCTCCGCCGGTGCACAAAATCTCTCTGCCTTTGTCTGCGCGCAGCCCGGTTATGCGCGTCGCGTTATTACGCGCTACACCACCAGCAAACTCTTTTTTGATCCCCTGCGCTTTGTGCGCGGCGGGCACCTGATCGATCTTGACTGGCTGGTGGATATCACCCGCCAGGAGTTTCCACTGGCGCTGAGCAGCGCACAAAAGCTGTTTGCGAACGGCAGCGAATTCTACATGTGCGCCTGCCGCAGCGATGATTTCAGTGCGCAGTACTTCAATCCGACTGATCTCACCTGGCATGACATCATTAAAGCCTCCAGCGCCATTCCGGGCTTTTACCGCAGCGGCGTGCTGATGGATGGCGTCAGTTACCTTGATGGCGGGATCAGCGATGCGATTCCGGTGCGCGAAGCGGCGCGCCGTGGGGCGGATACCATCGTGGTGATTCGCACCGTGCCGTCGCAGATGTCCTACACGCCAAAATGGTTTAAACGCATGGAGCGCTGGCTGGGTGACAGCGCGCTGCAGCCGATGATCAACGTTCTGCATCACCATGAAGAGAGCTACCGCGAGATTCAGCAGTTTATCGATCAGCCGCCGGACGATCTGCGCATCATTGAGATCTATCCGCCGAAGCCGCTGGCAAGTATGGCGCTGGGCAGCCGTCTGGCGTCGCTGAATCAGGATTACCATCTGGGACGGCGCAGCGGGCGTTACTTCCTCGCCACGCTGGGGCAGTGGCTGAGCGATGCGGAACCGCTGATGCGTCCGGTGCGGGTGACGCCGCCGGCGGCAGTGGCTAACGAACCGGACATTCGCCCCGTCAACACGCCGCCGCTGGCGGATAATGACGCCGATCTGGATGCGGGGTCGCTGGCATGAAGTTTATCGATACCCACTGCCACTTCGATTTCCCGCCGTTCGTGGATGACGCGGAGAACAGCATTGCGCGCGCCGCTCAGGCCGGTGTGGAACACATCATTGTGCCGTGCGTTGATGCCAGCCGTTTTGCGCTCGTCAGCCAGCTGGCACAGCAGCATGCGGCCCTCTATGCTGCGCTCGGCCTGCACCCGATCAACATCGCGCAGCATCAGGAAGATCACCTCGATCGGCTGGAGCAGCATCTGCAAACCGCCGATGCGAAACGCGTGGCGATCGGCGAGATCGGCCTCGATCTCTACATGAACGATCCGGACTTTGACAAACAGACGCGGCTGCTGGATGCGCAGCTTAAACTGGCGAAACGCTACGATCTGCCGGTGATCCTGCATTCGCGCCGTACGCACGACCAGCTGGCGATGCATCTGCGCCGTCACGATGTGCCGCGGCGTGGCGTGGTGCACGGCTTCGCCGGCAGCCAGCAGCAGGCGGAGCGGTTTATCCAGCTTGGCTATGCAATTGGCGTCGGCGGCACCATCACCTATGAACGCGCCAGTAAAACGCGCAACACCATCGCCAGCCTGCCGCTGGATACGCTGCTGCTGGAGACCGATGCGCCGGACATGCCGCTGCACGGCTTTCAGGGCCAGCCCAACCGGCCGGAGCGCGCGCGTAACGTGTTTGAGGTGCTGTGCCAGCTACGCAGCGAACCGCCGGCAGAGATTGCCGATGCGCTGTGGCACAACAGCCTGCGCCTGTTCGCGCTCCCCGCCTGACTCTCCTTCCGGACGCCATATCGTCACGCATTCACTACGCTTAATGCAGTAAGCGATACACATTTACGCTGCTATTTGTGATAATAATCACAACGCCTTTTTCCGTTCTGAAGCGGCCTTACCGGCGTTATTTGTGATTTTTGTCGCTATTTAATGGTATGTAAACAGCAAATTTTCTTTTTCAGTGTGACAGAAGCCGCAATTTGCTCAGGCAGGAATTGTTAGAATTGTCACATTTCCGGGCAGTCCGCTGCCGGTTCGACTTTTGGAGAGTACCATGACCGATCTCAACGCTGCCGCGCAGCGCGCGCTGCAACTGATGGACCTGACCACCCTGAATGACGATGACACCGATGAGAAGGTGATTGCCCTGTGCCATCAGGCCAAATCGCCGGCCGGCAATACCGCAGCCATCTGCATCTATCCACGCTTTATTCCGATCGCGCGTAAAACGCTGCGCGAGCAGGGCACGCCAGAGATCCGTATTGCTACGGTAACCAACTTCCCGCACGGCAATGACGACATTGATATCGCGCTGGCAGAGACCCGCGCGGCTATCGCCTACGGCGCCGATGAAGTGGACGTGGTGTTCCCGTATCGCGCACTGATCGCCGGCGACCGCGACACAGGTTTTGCGCTGGTCAAAGCCTGTAAAGAGGCCTGCGCGGCGGCTAACGTGCTGCTGAAGGTGATCATCGAAACCGGCGAGCTGAAAGAGGAGGCGCTGATTCGTGCGGCTTCCGAGATTGCGATTGATGCCGGTGCCGATTTCATTAAAACCTCCACCGGTAAAGTGCCGGTCAACGCTACGCCGGAAGTGGCGGCGATCATGATGCAGGTGATCCGCGACAAAGGCGTGCAGCAGCAGGTTGGTTTCAAACCGGCGGGCGGCGTACGTACCGCGGAAGATGCGGCGCACTATCTGCAGCTGGCTGACGATATTCTTGGTGCCGGCTGGGCCGATGCGCGCCATTTCCGCTTTGGCGCGTCCAGCCTGCTGGCCAGCCTGCTCAATACGCTGGGCCATGCCACAGCGACCAGTAAAGCGGGTTATTGATTTGCCAGCGGTCGCCATTAATGGCGACCCTACGAGATCCCTATCCTGTTGTAGGGTGCGCATTCATGCGCACCTGGCCAATGTCATTTGATAACTTATTGCTCTTCCGGGGAGACAACCGTGTTTCTGCCACAAGAAATTATTCGCAAAAAACGCGACGGCCAGCCGCTGAGCGATGCGGAGATCCGCTTCTTCATCAACGGCGTGCGCGATAACAGCGTCTCTGAAGGGCAGATCGCCGCGCTGGCGATGACCATCTATTTCCACGACATGAACCTGCAGGAGCGCGTGGCGCTGACCATGGCGATGCGTGACTCCGGCACGGTGCTCAACTGGCAGTCGCTCAACCTCAACGGCCCGATTGTGGATAAACACTCCACCGGCGGCGTGGGCGATGTCACGTCGCTGATGCTCGGCCCGATGGTGGCGGCCTGCGGTGGCTATGTCCCTATGATCTCCGGGCGTGGGCTCGGCCATACGGGCGGCACGCTGGATAAGCTGGAGGCGATTCCCGGCTTCGATATCTTCCCGAGTGACGATCGCTTCCGCCAGATCATCAAAGAGGTCGGCGTGGCGATTATCGGCCAGACCAACTCACTGGCACCGGCGGACAAGCGGTTTTACGCTACGCGCGATATCACCGCGACCGTCGACTCCATTCCGCTGATCACCGC
>Ga0157361_1000206_pt1 | contig 29868 bp, 27 predicted proteins | sample AttlaeALBM2_FD_111481 | JGI IMG/M metagenome (GOLD analysis project Ga0157361, IMG submission 111481) | Fungus gardens microbial communities from leaf cutter ant in Ribeirão Preto, State of São Paulo, Brazil - Atta laevigata ALBM2 | ecosystem: Host-associated > Fungi > Mycelium > Unclassified ...
AAGGTGCTGGAGGCGCGTTCGAAACGTCAGGCGCAGGCGTAACGTCTGGGACAGAAAAGAAAAGCGCCCGAACGGGCGCTTTTTTATGAGGTTTTCTACTACTTCAGTCGGAACGCCACCACGCTGTCACCGCTCTTGGTGCCCAGCGAACCGTGGCCGCCTGCCGCAATCACCACATACTGCTTACCATCTTTACCCATAAAGGTGGATGGCGTGGCCTGTGCACCGGCGCTCAGTTCAGTCTGCCACAGCAGCTCGCCGGTGGTGCTGTCATAGGCACGGAAGAAGTTATCCGCCGTGGCACCATGGAACACCAGATCGCCTGCGGTCAGCAGCGGACCACCGTGTGCCACCATGCCCATCGGGAAGCCAATCGGGAAGCGGCCCGGCAGGAAGCTGGTTTTCAGGTTTTTGGTGGTGCCTGTACGACGCAGCCATTCGGTTTTGCCGGTTTTCAGATCCACCCCAACCATACGGCCCCACGGTGGCGCGATGCACGGAATACCCAGGCCGGAGGCCAGCTGCTGGATGTGAATCGCGTAGTCGCCATGGAAATTCTCGTTCCAGTAAGGCTGACCATCTTTGGTGAACAGACGTTCCGTGGCGGTAGATGGCGTACGCTTGATCAGATTGTATTTGTACGCCAGGCGCACAGGTGTGGCGATCAGCATCTGGCGCTGTGGATCAACCGCGACTGAGCCCCAGTTAAAGACGCCAATATTCCCCGGGAACACCAGCGTGCCGGCTTCGGTTGCCGGCGTCCACGGATTGCCATCGTAGCGCAGGCTGCGGAAATCCATACGGCAGGACATCTGATCAAACGGTGTGATACCCCACATGGATTTTTCAGTCAGCGGCTGCGGAATGAAGTTCAGGCTTGAGACCGGTTGCGTCGCCGCAAATTTCTCCCCTGGCACGCCGCCTTCGGTTGATACTTTAACCTCATTTACCGGATAAACCGGCTGGCCGGTCAGTCGGTTGAGCACAAACAGGTTGCCGGTTTTCGTCGGCAGGATCACGACCGGCTGCTTCTGGCCCTGATAATCGATATCCAGCAGTGAAGGCTGCGAAGGGTTATCGCGGTCCCACAAATCGTGATGCGAGCTCTGGTAGCGCCATTTGAATGCGCCGGTGTTCAGATCCAGCGCCACCAGCGTGTCGCGGAACTTCTCGGTGTTGCTGTTGGCATCACGTTCAATACCCACTTCATCTGGTGAAGCGTTACCGAAGGGCACATAGACCAGACCATTTTTCAGATCGGCGCTCAGCGTACCCCAGGCAACCGGCGTGTCCTGCGGATAGGTCTGACCGGCCGCAACAGGCGCGGTGTTGTCCGGGTTCGCCGGATCAAAGTTCCACACCAGACGGCCGCTGAGGACATCGTAAGCGCGGATAACGCCCGATGGATTGCCGCTGTTGAAGCCGTTATCCATCACCGAACCGCCCACGATCACCAGGTTCCCGGCCACCAGTGGTGCAGCGGTTTGCATTAGCGCATGCGGACGCACATCTCCCATATTGGCGTGGAGATCGACGACGCCATTGTTACCGAAGTCGGCACAGGGCTTACCGGTGTCCGCATCCAGCGCAATCAGCTGTGCATCGGTAGTGGCATTGAAGATACGCTTACGACAGATGGCGGGGCCAGCCGCGTTATCCTGCGCGGTCGCCGCAGCCGGCTGATAGTAGCTGACACCGCGGCAGGTCTGATGCTGCTGCAGGTAAGAGCGATCTTTCGCCGGCGTGAACTTCCACTTCACCGCACCGCTCTCTGGATCCAGCGCATGCACTTCGTTGTGCGGCGTACAGAAGTAGAGGATGCCGTTAGCTTTCAGCGGCGTAGCTTCAAAGGTGTATTCGGTTGCATCCGCATCCTGGCGCAGATCGCCGGTGTGATACGTCCAGGCCACCTCAAGATCTTTTACGTTCGCTTTAGTGATCTGATTCAGCGCGGAGAAACGCATACCTTCAGCAGTACCGCCGTAGGCTGCCCAGTCGCTGGCGGCACCCTGCTCGCTGCCTTGCGCGCGTTCATTGCTGATGGTGCCTTCCTGCGGCACGGGATCGTAGAAGCAGAGACCAATGACCACGAGGATCATGATGATAACGGTGCTGCCCAGGAACGTATGGAAGCGACGCGTTCCCTGATAAAGCGGCTTGACCACCCACGGCATCGCCAGCCACAGACCGATAACGCCAAACAGGTCGCCACGCGGAATCCACTGCCACTTATCGAAGCCCACTTCCCAGACGATCCACGCCAGGGTAATCCACATCAAAATGGCGTACAGCGCCAGTGCGCTGCGCTGATTTCTGAACAGTAAAATAGCGGTAATCAATAAACCGACTGCCATCAGCGCATAGAAGGCGCTGCCGCCCATCATTAACAGTTTGCCGCCCATATACAGCAGCGCACAACCCAGAATCGCCAGCACGATACTGGTGAGTTTGTTTATCATGCCCTTCCCTCAATTGTTGTCATTCGTAACCACCCCAAATAAATTACACACATTATCAACAAAATTTTAACTTACGTTAGATGCATGTAAAAACCCGTTGCGATGTGTGACGTTAGTGCCGCTAATCAATGTAGCCGCACTGAAGGCTGACAAACGCCGCTTCGTTCAATCCGTGATTGAAATCACGTTTCATTTTGTCAGAAGAAATTAATGAGTCAGGTGAAGAATTCGCATTTTTTGATAATCGGCAAGTGCATGGGGCGGGCGGATGTGCCTGGAATACGTACGGCTGGCGGCCCTGACGGGTCGCCGTTGCCATGCTATCCACCGCTACGACACCTTATGTCGCGCGCAAAAAGCGGTAATATCTGCGGACTGAAAATCGGCCAGATGCGCCATCAGCTTCTCCAGCGGCCAGTCCCACCAGGCAATCCGCTGCAGCTGCGCCGCGATCTCCGGTGCAAAGCGTGCCCGTATTGGCTTTGCCGGCACGCCGCCGACCAGGGTATAAGGCGGCACATCTTTCGTCACTACCGCGCCAGCTGCCAGCACGGCACCGTCTCCCACCGTCACGCCAGGCAGCACAATCACACCGTGGCCAATCCACACATCATTGCCAATGACCACACGATCCGCCCGCCGGTCGGCAAAGAACGCCTGGTCGCGTCGCGCCTGGCTATCGTAATACTCGGGACAGTAGGTAAAACGGTGCTGTGAAGCGCGATCCATCGGGTGATTGGGTGCGCCGATCCGCACCTGATTGGCTATCGCCGTAAAGCGACCTATCTGCGCATCCGCAATGCAGCAGTACTCGCCCAGGTAGGAGAAATCCCCCAGCTGGCTGTACTCCAGAAAGGTGTGCGCCAGAATCTCGCACTGCTGTCCGATCGTGCTTTGGCGCATACGCACGCTGGGATCGATAAAGGTGTGTTGCAGTTTGGCGGGTTGTACTGCAGCGAGTGCCATAGTGGAAGCTCCGTTGTGGTCAGATGTCTGGATAACTGGTTGCCCTGGCGCAACCTGAAACCCCTATCCTGGCCCGTCTCCGTGACACTAATACGACGGCACCAGGTTATTTGCGGGCAAAAAAACGTTATGCCCCGGGTTGCGCTACAATGCGCAGCAGACTCGCCAACAGGATGGATAACATGAAAACGACAACGGGCCTGATTGCCGCACTGCTGAGCGCCTTACCCGCCTGGGCAGCCCTGCCCGCCGGCAGCAACGCCGGCGCAATCGTCGGGACCACGCTCGCGCAGCTGCATCCCACGCAGGCGGCGCTCGGCTATCGTCAGTTGGATTACAAACTGCATCGTTATCAGGCCGAGCCGGAAAAGCTGTTCGATGACTACTGTGAAAGCATGGGGCAAAAAGGCGTGGCGACGTTTGATGCGGCTTCCACGCTCAGTGAGCCCGCCAGCTTTCGCTGTAAGGCCGCGGTTGGCACGCAGCCAGGCCCGATGAAAACGGCCGTGATTGGCCCGGACAATCAGCTTTATCTTACTGATGGGCACCATACTTTCAGTAACTTCGCCGATATAGCCGGACTCAGCACGCCGGTGCAGGTGCGTATTACCGACGATTTCCGCAGCCTGAAAAGCATGAACGCGTTCTGGCAGCAGATGGAGGCGCGCCACTTAGTGTGGCTTGAAACGCCGCAGGGCACCATCGCGCCCGGGGCGTTGCCCCGGGAGCTGGGGCGTCAGCATATGCAAAACGACGACTATCGCTCACTGGTCTACTTCGTGCGGGATATCGGTTTTGCAAAAGAGAAGAATCCGCCGCCCTTCCTGGAGTTTTACTGGGGCAAGTGGCTGGCCACTCAGTTGCCGTTACAGCGCATGGATTTGAACGATCGTCAGGGTTATGCCGCGGCCGTTACGCAGGTTGCGGAGAGGATGACCGGCGTGGCGAAGGATACGGTGATTGGTCAGAGTGATAGCGGCCCGTTAACCGCCCGGCAGCTGGGTGCGCGCGATAGCGTGAATGAAAAGAAGCTGCATAAATTGCAGGCCGACGGCGGCAAACTGGACTGGGCCTTCCGGCCCTGAAAAAGGGCGCCACACGGGCGCCCCGGTTTACGCCAGCTCGCTGTTCTTCACATCGGCTGACGGAGCCAGCAGCTGCTTATCGAACGCCTGCAGCGGCCGCTGCTCACGGATGCGTGCCGGCCAGTCCGGGTTCGCCAGCGCGCTTTTGCCGATGGCCACGTAATCCGCGCCCTGATGCAGCGCCATGCCCGCGGTTTCTGCCGTAGAGAGATTGCCGTTGGCAATGATGGGTAACGCTGGTGCCGCCAGACGCGCAATCTGCACCAGCGAGTGAGAAGAGTCCGCAAACGCCGGTTGCAGCGCGTCATTTTCGGTCAGATGCAGATAATCAATGCCCGACTCCGCCAGCAGCGCAAACACCTGTCGTGCGCCCGCTTCACCCTCGCGCCACTTGTGCTGGAAGTCGTTGACCTTGCCCTGTGAGATGCGCACGCCCAGCGTGATGTCGCTGCCGATACGCTGCCGAACTGCGCGGATCACGGCCAGCGTCAGCGAGAGGCGCGCGCTGATATCGCCCCCCCAGCGGTCGCTGCGCTGGTTGGTGTAATCCGTAAAGAACTGATCGAGCAGATACCCGTTTGCCCCATGAATCTCTATGCCGTCAAAACCGGCCACACCAATGGCGCGCGCCGCCGTATCGGCAAAGCTGGCGATCACCTGCTGAATCTGCGCTTCGCTCATCTCACACGGCAGCGAATAAGCACCGTGTCCGTGATAGAAGCTCAGCTGCTCGCCGCGTGGCTGCACTGCTGAAGGCGCAAGCGTATCGGGGCGATAGATATTGCCCTGCGAGATCGCGCCGGCATGCATCAGCTGTGCGATGATTTTGGCGCCGTGCTGATGCACGCTATCGGTAATCGCACGCCAGCCCGTCGCCTGTTTGCTGTTAACCAGTCCGGCCTGGAAAGCATAGGTTTGCGACCAGGTCTCGTCGATGTACAGACCTTCGGTGATCACCGCCGCAAAACCGCCGCGCGCAAAGCGCTGGTAGTACTGCTGCATACGTTCACCGGGCACGCCATCCACGCTGGCGGAGATGCGCGTCATCGGCGCGACCAGCAGGCGGTTTTTCAGGCTAAGGCGATTGAGCTTGTCGCTCTGGAAAAGATGTTTATCAGTCATACCACGCTCTGTGCAGGGATTATCATCAGACCGCATTATAGTGCGTAGTCATTACGGCAAATATGGGCGATGATGATACGTCTGCATAACGGATATCGTTACAATGAACTCCAGAGATATCACTGTTTTTCTGATGGTGGCGCAAACGCGCAGCCTGACTCAGGCCGCCCGCCGCCTCAATACCACCACCATGACCGTCTCCCGGCGGCTGGCGGCGCTGGAAGAGGATCTCGGCGTACGGCTGCTGCATCGCACCACGCGTGCGATCGCGCTCACCGTTGAGGGAGAGGAGTTCCTGCCCTATGCCAAAGCGCTGGCGGAGACGGAACAGAGCGCGCGCAATCTCTTCTCACCGGACAAACAGGGCGCCACCGGTCAGTTGCGCATTACCGCCCCCACCGGCTTTGGCCGTCGCACCATCATTCCCCTGCTGCCCGCGCTGATGGAGAGCAATCCCGAACTGCGTATTGAGTTTGAACTCAGCGATAACGTTACCGATCTGGTTGGCCTGGGTTATGACGTGGCTATCCGTATTGCCCCGCTGCGCGATTCGCGTCTGGTTGCACATCGTCTGGCCGATAACCCACGCATACTCTGCGCCTCACCCGCTTATCTGGCGCGCTTTGGCACACCGCGTACGCTGGCCGATCTGCATCGGCATAACTGTCTGCGCCTGTCCGGCGTGGTGCAGTGGGGTTTTCAGGTGGATGACCATATCTCCACCCTGAGCGTGGAGGGGCGCTTTAGCGGCAGCAATGTTGAAGGCGTGCGTACCCTGTGCGTGGCCGGCTGCGGCATTGCGCAGCTGTCAGAGTGGGATGTCCGTGAAGAGCTGGCGGCCGGGGAGCTGGTCGCGCTTGAGCTGAGCGATGCGCAGCCACAGATGCTTGGCGTCTGGGCGCTGTTCCCGACCACGCGCCATCTGCCCCAGCGCGTCACGGTGTTCCTGGACGCGCTGAAACAGGCGATGCAGCCGGCGACACGAAAAAAGGCGGAGGGGTGAGCTCCGCCTTGTCTCAAGTTCCGATCAGTGCGCCTGACCGGTCAGTTGCAAAAGGGCAACGATGATTTGCAGGATCACCCGGATTAAATCCAGGAGTAACCGAACAAGTTCCATCACTTTCCTTCTCCTCTGCAGGAGCGCGCTGTTCAGCGACCAGGACCCTGACTCTACCCGCCGGCCGCCTAAGCACATCTGTGAGGAGCGCTGAGCGGCACTCATTGTAAAAGCCACAGGCCAGCACCACCTGAAACCTGCCGGGATTTGACTATCCGCGCCCCTGAGAGTCATCAGAAAACAATGAGGCTAAACCCGCGCCCAACACCTGTATAACCATACAGCATTTTGGCGAAACTTGAAATATTTCGCTGCACATTTTATTATGCGTTTTGTGAGGAGTGCTGAGCACCCCGTTCGTGGCGCGGTTACCCGCCGCAAAACGAACATAAAAAAAGGATTTGGCTTACCCGCCAAATCCTTTTTTATTGCCTGCTATTTGATCACTGCGCCGCGCTGATGCGCCAGATAGCGTTGCCGGCATCATCGGCAATTAATACGCCGCCCTGCCGATCGGTCGCTAAGCCGACCGGTAAACCGCGCACCTGCTTCTCATCCTCCGTCAGGAAGCCCGTCACCACCGGCTGAGGTTGCCCCACAGGTTTGCCGTTCTCAAATTTTACCCATACCACTTTATAGCCGTTGAGCGGCGTACGGTTCCAGCTGCCGTGTTCACTGATGAAAGCGCCGCCACGGTACTGTGGCATATTATCTGCGCCATAGAACAGCAGGCCGAGCGGGGCTACGTGCGAACTCAATGCGTAATCCGGCTTGATGGCTTTCGCTACCAGGTCAGGGCGCTGCGGCTGCGCGCGTTCATCCACATGCTGACCAAAATAGCTGTAGGGCCAGCCATAGAAGCCTTTATCCTGCACGGACGTCAGGTAATCCGGTACCAGATCGGAACCGATCTCATCACGCTCATTGGCAATTGCCCACAGCTTGCCGGTTTGCGGCTCCCACTGCAGGCCGGTCGGATTGCGGATCCCGCTGGCGTAAATGCGGCTGGCGCCGCTGGCCGCATCCACTTCCCACACGGCGGCACGGCCCAGTTCCGCCCCCATGCCGTTTTCGGTGATGTTACTGTTGGAGCCCACGCCGACATACAGCTTGCTGCCGTCCGGACTGGCCAGCAGCGATTTGGTCCAGTGGTGATTGAGATCCTTGCCTGGCAGCTCTGTGACCTCTTCCGGCGGCGTGCGGATCGCCGTTTCGCCGGTCTGATAAGGGAATTTCACCAGGCTGTCGGCGTTGGCCACATACAGCGTATTGCCTATCAGCTGCATGCCAAACGGCGCGTTCAGATTTTCAATAAAGAGATGCTGCTCCCATTTACCGTTAACGTTACGCAGCAGCGTAATGCGGTTGCCGCCGGGGCCACCTTTACCGGACGATTTCTGCACCAGGCTCATGATGAGCTGTTTCGGGGCCGTCACCGGGTTTTTAACGCCGTTGGCTTCCGCCACCAGCACATCGCCGTTCGGCAGCACATAGAGCTGTCGCGGATGCATCAGCTCCGCCGGGATCTTTTCAATCTTCAGCCCGTCAGCCACTTTCGGTTTTTCGCCCTCTTTCCACGGCGTTCCTTCCGGCACCTGCATCGGTGGCATAAAGAAGTTTTGCGCCTGCGGCAGCTCGGGATTGGGGCCGGTTTGACGCTGCGGATCCAGGGTGGCACCGTTATCACAGCCGCTCAGTAATGCCGCCAGACCCAGCGCGCTAATCAGATGACATTTCATGGGCGGGCTCCTTGTGCGTGACGTTCCCGTAAGGCCAGCTGGACATTCGCGATCAGCAGCAGCGCCACCACAATTGTCGAGAGCGTAACGCCCATCGGCACCACCGCCCAGGCATCACGGCTGTGAATAAATGCATTCACCACGGCCACAACAATGGCCAGCAGCGAGATCCAGAAATGGGCTTTTTCGGCCGGACGTGCGCCGCGGAATAAATAAATCAGGCTAACGATTCTTGGCAGGATAGCCAGCAGCAGACCAAATGCGATAAGCCAGCTGGCGGATTTGGTCCACATAATAACAGTCGTTTGCAGGTAGATAATATCGAACAGCCAGGCGGCAAAGAAAAAGCCAAGCGGCAGCGGCTCCAGCAGGGTATACAGCATAACGCCGAATACCGACCTTCCTGAGGTATGGTACATCGCACTCTCCCTTTACAGTTTTATCAGGCGATAACGAATCGGCACTGCATCGCTTCGCACGCCTGAGAAATATTAGTAAAGATAAAGAGTAATGCGTGCTTCCCGCACAAAAAGCTAACCATGACGGCGGAACTGCTCCAGCTCACGCGCGTCGTGGCTGCAAAACAGTTGCACGTCGTCAGGATGCTGCAGAGAGAGTTGCCGTAGCCGCTGCTGGTTGGTTCGCCAGGCGGCCCGATCGCTGCACATCAGGCGTTGATAGGCGCGCAGCCCCGGCGTGCAGTGACGCTCTGCATAGTGCATCTCGCCGCGATAGAACCAGGCATCGCCGCCGTGCAGCAGCCATCCGCCTGAGTGACGAATAGCGACACCGGCGTGCCCCAGCGTATGACCGGGCAGCGGGATCAACAGAATTTCGTCGCTCAGATGGTCAATGGCTTTTACCGCGTCAAACCCCATCCAGCGCTCACCGGCGCTGGCATAGCCACGCCAGCCATCGTGTGCAGTCCACTGCTGCGGCCGGAAGCGCTGGCGTGCCAGCCAGTGGCTCTCGCGCGCCTGCGAGACGGTATCCAGCTCTTGTTGCAGAAGATGAATTTGCGCGCCGGGGAAATCGGTGATGCCGCCGGCGTGATCAAAATCGAGGTGCGTCAGGATAATGTGGCGCACATCTTCGGCGCGAAAACCCAGCAGCTGAATTTGCGCCAGCGCCGACATCTGTTCGTTGAATTGAATATTGTTCAGGGCGCGGAAGAAGCCCGAGAGCCGCCGCCCCGGATGGCGCATATCCTGCATCCCCAGGCCGGTATCCACCAGAATCAGGCCGTGGCGATCGCTCTCCAGCAGCAGGCAGTGACACACCAGTTCAGCAAAGGGGCCGCGGCTAAAACCGTCAAACAGGGCGCCCCCCAGCGGACACATGCAGCCGCAGTTCAGATGGTGAATTCGCATACTCTTCTCCCGTCAATAAATAGCGCAAAGCATTCCGCGCCTGAAAATAAGCGACATTATTGTTGATTGATATTTAATATATGGTTGCGGGTGCTGAATTGTGCAAACTTTATTATTTAGACGGGGGTTTTCGGTGAGCACTTTTCAGGGGACAGGCATAGCATCTCTTGGTGCATAATAAGAATAAAAGCGCAGCGTATATTATCCGGCTGCGCTTCTCTTTTAATTGCGTTAATTAACGTAACGGCGGGCGCAACTATTTTCCTGTGGTTTCACGTACAAACTGCACAATTTGATGATTCTCGCCATGCTCATACAGGCATTGCTGCAGACGCGGTCCACTGAGGGCGGTTTTCACCAGTTCGGGATCAAGAGCGCGCAGCGAGCCGAGATAATCTTCCCGCAGCAGCGCCGCTTTAACCTGATTCAGAATACCCGCGTTACGCACCTGCGGCTCTTTGCGCTCTGGCGGATAGCCCAGCCCTTTCTCTCCGGTAAAGGCTTTCTCAAAGATGAAGCGCAGGTTGAGCTCTGCGCCCCAGCCAAAACCTTTGGCAAAAGGCAGCGCCAGCGCGTTGCCGTTGTTGATTTGCGCAAACAGGTAAGCGTCAGCCGGATCGATACAGTAGCCGCACACCACGCCGGGATGCAGATTAAGCGACATCAGCGCACCCTGGCCGGTGCCGCAGCCGGCTACTACAAAATCGACTGCGCGACTGTTGAGCAGCACGCTGGCCATAATGCCCAGGTGAATGTATGTCAGATGATGATCCTGCTCATCGCTCATGCCGACGTTGAACACCTGGTGCCCAAGCGGCTGTGCAACCTCCTGCAGCGCCTGCCACACCGTTGCGTTTTTTGCCGCCTGGCTATTTTCCATCATCAAAGCGATTTTCATGACGCATCCTCATATTTAAAATTGAAACACCGTTTCATTTTAAACAGCAAACAGAAATTTGCAGCCTGACGTTCGTGATGTACATCACAAAAAAGAGCACGGCACCTGTCGGTGCCGCTCTCCTCAGGCGGTATGTGCCGCCCACCATAAGCGCAGTGCCAGACCCCAGCGGCTGGTCCAGCCGCTGGTCGTGCTGATCACCTTGCCCTGATACAGCACGATAAAGGTTGGCGTGGCACCGATCTGCCAGCGCTGGCCCAGCGATCCGCTCTCATCGTTGATCGCCGGGCCCTGCACGCCTTTTTTCTCCAGCCAGGTTGCTACGCGCGCATCGCTTCCGGAGCGTAGCGCGACGCTAACCACCTGTGTGCCGTCCTGGCTGAGTGCCGCGACAGTTGGCGTGGTGAGTTTGCATACGCCACACCAGCTGGCCCAGACATAGATCAGCACCGGCCGCTGCTGGCTCAGCTGCGCCAGGTTTACCTCGCCCTGCAGTGCGGTAAGCGGTTGTCGGGCCAGATTGTCCGGCAGCTGCGGGGCGCGCAGCCAATCCATCGCCAACAGGGCCGCGGCGGCAATCAGCGCCAGCACGACGCCTTCGCGCAGCCAGCGCCGCAGGCGCGACATCACGGCTTCGCCTGCAGCGCGGTTTTCACAGCGGCCTCCAGCTGCGCATAGGGCACTGCACCGCTGATCAGCTGGTCGCCTACCAGGGTGGCAGGTGTGCCCTGCACGCCCAGCTGCTGCGCCAGCGTCAGATTACGGTTAATGGTATCGAGGCTGGCTTTACTCGGTGCGTTGAGCGTAATGCCGGTCTTCTCCAGCGCCGCCTGGATGCTGGCTTCATCATGGTTGCCCTTCTTAGCCATCATGCGCTCGTGCAGTTTGAGGAAGTTCTGCGGCTGCTGTTCCCATACGGTGAGCGCAAGACGCGCCGAGGTCAGCGAACTCTCTGCCCGATACGGTAGCGGTTTCAACACCACGGCGACCTGCGGATAGGCCTTCAGCAGCGTATTGATATCGCCTTCAAATTTCTTACAGAAGACGCAGTTATAGTCGGTGAAGTAGACCAGCGTCAGGGCCGGTTTTTTCGCGCCGATACGCGGTGATCCGGCATCGTTGAACAGTGCGTCACGATTTTTCGCCACCATTTGCGCCACAACATTCTGCTGCTGGCGCGCCGCTTCTTTATCAAAGGCATCAGCCGCTTCGGCAAGGATCGCGGGGTTCTCCACCAGCGTTTCACGGATCAGTTGTTTAATGCGCGCTTCCTGCTCAGGAGTAAACGGCGCGGCGGCCAGGGCAGGCAACATCAGAAACAGCAGCGACAGTAACAGGGATTTTTTCATCATTTTTTTGCCTCAGAGAGTGTGGTGATCACCGCTTCACGACTCAGCAGCGGTGAGAGGATCTGGCCATCCGGCAGCGCCGGGCCATATATTTGGTTGAACGGAATAGCGACGCGATCGCGCCGGCGCAGGAACTCGCCGATAGCCGGATCGGGCTGTGTCCAGTCCCCCCGCAGCAGCACGACGTCGTCGGCTTTGAGCGCCGCGCGTACGTCCGGCTGATTTAACACGCGGGATTTGTTGACCTTGCAGGTGATGCACCAGTCTGCGGTGACGTCAACGAACACGCGCTTATCCTGTTGCAGCGCCTGATAAATGGCGGCTTCCGTAAGCGGCTGCCAGTCGAGGCGCTCCTCTTCCGGCACGATGCGCGTCATCAGAAAGAGCGCGCCCGCCAGCGTCAGCGTGATAAACAGCAAACCGGCCTGCTGCAGCGCACGCTTGCGCATCAGCCAGCCAAACAGCACCAGCAGCAGGATAGCGGCCAGCGCGCCAGCGAAGGCGGCGCCCCAGTGCGGGATGAGCAGCGTGACCAGCCACAGGGTCGCCAGCAGCATCATCAGGCCAAGTCCGGTGCGCAGGTGCACCATCCAGCGTCCCGGACGCGGCAGACAGCGCGCCATACCCGGTATCGCTGCCACCAGAAGCCATGGCAGACTCATGCCGATCCCCAACGCCACGAACAGCAGCCACAGCTGCGGCAGCGGCGCGGTCAGCGCATACGCCACCGCCGTACCGAGGAACGGCGCGCTGCAGGGTGTCGCCAGCAGCGTGGCAAATGCGCCCTGCCCGAAGTGGCCGGCGAGGCCGTCACCGCCCTGCGTGGCCAGACGGGTGCTGAGCCCGGACGGTAACCGGAAGTGCAGCAGATCGAACAGGCTGGCGCTGAACAGGAACATCACCGCGACCATCAGCAGCAGGAATCCCCCGCTCTGAAACTGAATGCCCCAGCCAAGTGCCTGGCCGCTGAGGCGCAGCCCGGTCATCAGCAGGGCCAGTAACATAAAGGAGAAGAGAATACCGGCGCTGGATGCCAGGAACTGCTGGCGCGTCTGCCGCCGGGTTTGCCCCTGCTGCCGCACCAGGGTGCTGAGCTTGATCGCCAGTACCGGCAGGACGCAGGGCATCAGGTTAAGAATTAAGCCGCCGAGCAGCGCCAGCAGCAGTACAGACCATAGGGTTGCGCGCTGGCCTTCACTGTCAAAAAGCGGCTGCGCGCCAATCACCACGCTGCTCTGCTGGGCGATATCGCCATCTGCGATCACCAGCGAGAGCGTTTTGCCGCGCAGATCCGGCGCGGTTTCCCCCCACTCATCGGTGACCGGCACGCGCGCGGTTACCGTGTCGCCCTGGACGCTAATCTGCGGTGCCGAGAGCATGCTGCCCGGCGGATAATCGAAGAACAGCGCCGGATTGCGCCAGCCCTGCTGGCGCTGCGCCCGGATCTCGAGGTGATCATTGACGAAGCTCGCTTCCAGCTGATCCGTGAGCCCGCTCTGCGGGGGAATCTGCCCCATGGCCTGAGCGAAATCGCGCGCGAAATCTGTCTCTGCCGGCTGGCGGAGATCGAGGCTAAATGGGAAGTCAGTCAGGATGCAGACATCACTGCAGGTTGAGAGCGTCAGCGTACCCGCCAGCGCGTTGCCGGGCAGGTTACTGAGTGTGATGGGCAGCGTGACGTCGCCTTTATAGCCTTGCGTAGTCAGGCCGCTGACATCGAACCGCGCCGGTGCGGGCCAGAGCCATTGCGCCTGCACGCCAGGCGTATTCCAGCGTATCTCAGGCGCGACGCCGCCTTCACCTGGCGTGCGCCAGTAGGTTTTCCAGCCCGGCTGCAGGCGGATATCGAGCAGCAGCTGGTGGTCGTTACCGTGTGCGGCGGTACGCAGACGTACTTCGGCGTGGCTGTTTTGCGCATTGCGCAGCCAGCCGCTGTCGGCGGCGTGCACGACAAACGCGCAGCTCGCCAGCAGGAGCATCAGGCTCCTGATGATAAAAATCATGTGTTTTCTCCGGTGAATAACAGGGGTTACGCGGTAAAACGCGTGATGTTATTCCCGAAAAACGCAGAGCGTCAGATGCCGTCGTCGCAGGGGCGGAAACAGCGGTGCGCGGCGATAGCCGGTCGCAGAGGTGACCTGGAAGAGCGTGGCGATCAGCGCCAGCAACAGCACCAGGAAAGGTAATGCGGTGTCCAGCAGCGGTGCGCTGCCGCTCAGGGATTTTGCCCCCAGCGCGCAGGGTTTGTCGCTGCTGGCGGCCTCATCCGCGCTCGCCGCATGCGCCGCTACGCTGACTGAGGCAACAGGCTGGACGGGCAGATTGAAGCTGCGTTGCACAAGACAAAACGCCAGCACCAGACAAACCAGTGCCAGAATCGATTTTGCGCGTTGGGGCGATATTGTCATGCCGCAGCCTCAGAGAAAAGTGCTGGCATAATATGTAATTGCAGCAGAAACACCAAGCGCTGCTGTGTAAACTTTTGTCTTCATCACTGCTAAAGATGTAACGAAGCTATTATAAAAAAATTTAAAATCAATAAGTTAATTGTTAGAGGTTCAGATAAACGAGCAAGCCCGCACGGCAAAGGCCGCATCCCTGCAGGCCTCGCCACGCGGTAAGCTGTGTTCATACCACCCGGACGCGCTTAATCCTGCGGCGCTGTCTGGTATCCACACTCACACCATAAGCGCTGACTGCCGCAACGGTAGTATGCGCTGGCGCTGTAGCCAGGCACAGGCCGCGGCTTCATCCGGCGCACGTGCATCAAGCTGTAAAACCGGGCCAATCCCCATAGGCCGGGCATGCTCCGCCAGCGCATGCAGCTCAGGCAAATACTCTGCCCCCGGATGGCCCGGCAAACGCTGCGACAGACGAGCCTGATAGCGGGCAACAGCCTCATCCGGCGTAATAGCCAGCCACAGCTCCAGCGCCCGCGTCACGCCCGCCCGCTGCAACCCCTGTTGCAGCACCGCTTTTGGCTGAAAGCCAAACCAGGCATCGATCAGATAGACGCAGCCGGGTGGCGCCTGCGACACAATCTGCCAGATAGCCTGATACGCTGCGCATCCCAGTTGGCGATTACGCTGCCGATCCACCGGCGCGAAGCTGGTCATAAACGGCTCCTTGAGGCTATCCAGCGTCAGCACCGGCAGCCCAAGGCGCTGCGACACCGCGTGCGTCAGCGTACTTTTCCCCGAGGCGGGGATGCCGTTGATCAGCACCACGCACTTTTCATTGTTCTCACTGCTCATAAGATTGCAATCACCTCCGCCGCGCTGCTGGCGCGGCGCAGCTGCACCAGCGTCTCTTCATCCTCCAGCAGCGTGACAATGGCGCGAATACCCTCTTCAATGTGGGCGTTTCTGTCGCGCGCGCCGAACATAATCACGATGTCGGCTCTCTCACTGCCGTTGAAAGAGACCGGCTCATCCAGCACTATCAGGCTAAAGCAATCTTTCAGTACGCCAGCCTCCGGGCGCGCATGCGGAATCGCAATTCCCTCCTCAAATACGTACCATGCGCCGTGCGTTAAGGTATTGGCGATCACCGCCTGTGGATAGCTCTCACGGACGTAACCGCCCTGTACCAGAGGCTGCGCGGCCAGGGCAATCACCTCGCGCCAGTCGCGAACGCTCACTCTTACCTGAATGGCGTTAGCCTCCTGCAGCAGACGTTTAATGCTCATCCTGCCTCCTTAAATTGACTGGCGAATGGTATTACGCAACGCATCAATTTTAACAAATAGCGGATCAATATCCTGACGGTAACGGCGGCTTTTAGCATAAAGCGTTACTGCCCGGTTATACGCCAGCATTAATTGTTTTTGTGTCTCTCCCGCCTGAGGATTTATTGCCAGCTGCTGCTCCAGCACGCTTATTTCCCCACTGATAACTTCAGCCTGTTGATCTATTTCCTGCTGTTGCTGGCCAGTATTATCCTGGCCCTTTTTGAAGAATCCGAACATAGGGTCTCCTGTCCCGAGTCGGGTTATACCGCTCAGGTTATGGGTTTGCAGAAGCAGTGTAATTAACGGAATAGCTGGATTTTTTCGACCAGCACACTGGTCACAGCATCGTTAGCCGGCACCAGGAAATTGCGTACGCTGTCGTTCACTTTTCCCTTTTCAAATGTCTGCTTGCAGTTCGCAACCCACTGCACATTCATCTCCGTGCCGACATTCACCTTCTCAATGCCGCTGCGCACCGCAAGACGCATATCCTCATCACTGACGCCGGTACCGCCATGCAGCACCAGCGGCGTATTGGTTGCTGCGGTGATATCGGCCAGTCGCTGATGCTGAATATGGGCTTTACCGGTATATAAGCCGTGTACGGTACCAATTGAGATGGCCAGCATGTCAACCCCGGTTTCTGCCACAAACCGTTTAGCATCATCCACGGTGGTAAATGATGAATCGGCCAGCTCCACGCATTTGCCATCTTCCGAACCGCCAATGGCGCCCAGCTCAGCCTCAACGGAGACCTGTACCGGTCGGGCCATATCGATAACCCGGCGCGTGTTCGCAATGTTCTCCTCAATAGGCAAGTGGGAGCCGTCATACATTACCGAACTAAAGCCAGCGTCAATGGCCGTCTGAATCGCATTCAGATCCGAGCAGTGATCAAGATGCAGACAGGCTGGCACATTGCGGCTTTCCGATAGCGAACGCATGGCATCCACAATTAATTTATGGCCCAGGTATTTTGCCGTGCCGGTGGATATCTGAATCATTAACGGACTGTGGGTCTTTTCTGCCGCCGAAAAAAAGGCCGGTAACATCTCCAGGCAGTGCAAATTAAATGAGCCCAGCGCTTTAAACTCACGCTGTTTTGCCACCTGCAGCAGATCGGTAAAGTTATAAAGTTTCATGGAGCTTCTCCTCGTGAGATTTGGTGGGTGTTCCGTTAACAAACCAAGCGATCAGGGTGATAAAGGCGATAAACAGCGCAACGAAGAGCCAGTTATGCTGGAATGCATGGCCCAGTACCAGGCCGGTACTGATCACATCAGAGTCACTGAACGTCACACCGGTGAAGCCGTAACTCTCCAGCATGGGCACCAGAATGGCGGGCAGCAGCGTAATGAACAGGCCGTGAACAAAGCCGCCAATCATCGCCCCGCGGCGTCCGCCCAGGGCATTTCCAAACACGCCGGCCGTTCCCCCGGCAAAAAAGTTGGTGAGCAAACCGGGCAGAATCATCGCCAGTCCCAGCATCGGGAATATCAGCATGCCGACCACCGAACCCAGCGTGGTGGCCAGAAAGCCGACGATCACCGCATTCGGGGCATAGGGGAACATGACCGGGCAATCGAGTGCCGGTTTGGCATCCGGCACCAGACGCATCGCAATCCCGCGAAATGCCGGGACCAGCTCGTTAAGCAGTAAGCGCACGCCGCTGTAGAGCACAAACACTCCGGCAACAAATTGAATCGACTGCATGAAGGCGTACATCAGGTAGTTCATGCCGCTGCTGTACTGGGCGATAAAGGCCGGGCCCGCTGCCAGCGCCGGGATTAGGTACATCGGTACCATGACTACCGCCATCGAGAGATAGGTGTCCTGCAGGAATTTGAAGTTATCCGGTAGCTTGAGATCTTCCGTTGATCGCGACCCCCTGCCGACCACCTTCGCCACCGCTGCCGTCAACAGGTAGCCAATGGTGCAGAAGTGACCGAGCGCAACGTCGTCGGAATCGGTAATGCGGCGCACCACCGGCTGAGCCAGCGCCGGCATAATTACGGCCATTACGCCGCCAAAAATGCCGCCGGTGAGGATCAGCGGTAAACCGGTCAGCCCCGCTTTATAACCAATGACGGCACCAATGGTGGCCATCCACAGCAGCGCCTGTCCGGTCAGAAAGATATATTTGAACGGGGTCAGCCGCGCGATGATGATATTGACGATAAAGATCACCAGCAGCGTCAGCGCCACTTCAGAGCCGAGCTCACGGTTGGCTAATCCGGCAATCGCGGCCACGTCCGTAATATAGCCCTGCATACCAAAACCGTGGGTAAAAATGGTGTTCAGGAAGGTCAGCGAGCCAACAATAATGTTGATGCCAGCCATCATAATTAAAAAGCCCAGCAGCGTTTTAAACGTCCCTTCCACCACTTTCCCGGCCGATTTCTTTTGCAGCAGCAGACCAATCAGGGCAATAAACGCAATCAGAATGGATGCCTGCCCTAACAGGTCTTTAATCAAAAAATCGATAACACTATTCATGGCTGGCAACCTTCAGATTGTTTTCTTTCATAAAGGCGAGGATCTTCTCTTCAATTTCGCTTTTATCCGTAAGCTTGTTGAGAATAATGACGCGCCTCATCTGTTCCGGGCTGGCATCCGCGTTTAAGACGTCAGCAAAAGCTTTCTGGGTTAAAATCATGTCCGATTTAAACGCGTTGGCTTCTGAAATGGTGGTATGGTCAATATCTGCATCAATATCGAGTTTCTTTAATACCGATTTGGCACTCATTTCGATGGCAAAACTGGAACCCAGACCACATCCACACACACATAATATTTTCAGCATGGCTATCTCCTCACAGAATATGCAGTTGTTTAGCGAGTTTATAATGGTGCCCTTCGGTATCGACCAGGCGTTTTTTTATACTAAGCAGATCAATCGGAATCGGTTTATTACTGCCGTTGATAACCACGGCCTTATTCCGCATACCCGATTGAATACAGCGCGCGACCTCACTGGCCATAATGGTGCCCTGATAGATCTCCTCACAGGTGGGATCGCCATTACGCAGGCCATAACCGATGATGGTCTTGCGAATGCGCACGCCTATCAGCGGTTCGAGCTGTTTAATTAAGGTATCAATAGCGCCCTGAAAACCTGGTGAGTATTCACGCGTATAGCCTTCAGAACAGAGAATGATCACGCTGTTTTGCGCCGCCAGCCGCCGGGTAATGCGCGTCGCCAACTCAGAAGGGGCGATCTGGCACTCCGGGATCAGGGCGAAATCCGCGTTAGATTTGATCGCCGATTGCAGCGTTAACTCACCGCAGTAACCGCCGAGCAGCTCCACCATAAACACCCGGCCGGTTAAGGCACGTCCGGTATTACGCAGCTTGACCACCTCTTTTAAAACCTGCTCACAGGCGCTGGAAAAACCAATGGTGTAATCGCTGCCGGAGACATCGTTATCAATAGTCATACCGACGCCAAAACAGTTAACGCCAAATTCACTTAAGGTGTGCAGGAATTGCAGCGAGCCATCACCACCGGCCATAATCAGCACATCAATACGCAGCCCTTTTAATTGCCGGGCAATGGTTTCATACTCCGGGCGCATTAATTTCCGCGTCGTTCGGCCGGATTGCATCACCGGAATAGCGGCAATGGCATAATCAACCAGATCGCGCCGGGCCATTTCCTGATGACGATTTTCCAGCAACCCTGGAATGCCGCCATTAAATAGCACCATCTCTGCCTGCGTTAATCGCGCGATTTGATAAATAAAATTATTAATCCCTGTGACATCGCCGCCGCTGATCACCATACCGATTCTCATTAATGCCCCCTATTGGCCACTGCACGTCTGGAAGCTATTTTTACGGTGAATGAGACGGTTATTTGCAAGTGAGATCACACTTCAGCCACATATTCAGGCGTCATATCGATTGACACAGCGATTAACAGTCGCATTTTTGTGATTACAATCACACGATTTATTTTCAGTAAAAAATTAAAAGATGATGGTAATCATGGCGTTATATCTTATTGTGCCGGCGGAGCACTTTACTTCTCCGTTTGCCGCTATCACTCTTTTTTTTCATTATGAAATGTGATTACCCACGCATTTTTATTGGCCAATTACGTTTTGTGCCCTGATAAAGGCGTAATGCCTGCGTGCGTTATTTCCCGGTTGCGCCAGGCAATGATTGACTCGGTTAGCGTTGAGCGCTCCAATGGCCAGGCGAACAGATAATCAGGAAGAGGAAATATGACCACCGCGCAGGAGATGTTGCGTCAGCTGGCTGGCGCTGTCGGAGAGAAGCAGGTATTAACCCATGCAGATGATAAAGCCTGGTATATAAAAGGGTTTCGCGTAGGGCGTGGCGAAGCGCTTGCCGTGGTCCTGCCGCAGACCCTGCAACAGCTGTGGCAAACGTTGCAGGTTTGCGTCGCGCACGATGCCATTATGCTGATGCAGGCGTCGAATACCGGCGTCACCGGCGGCTCAACGCCGGATGGCAACGATTACGATCGCGAGGTGGTCATTATCAGCACCCGGCAGCTGAAAGGCGTGCAGGTGATCGACCAGGCGCGCCAGATCATTGCGTTTCCGGGTACGACACTGACGGAGCTGGAGCAGACGCTCCAGCCGCTGGGGCGTGAACCGCACTCAGTGATTGGCTCCTCCTGTATTGGCGCGTCGGTGGTGGGCGGGATCTGTAATAACTCCGGTGGTTCGCTGATTCGGCGCGGCCCGGCCTTTACCGAAAAGTCGCTGTTCGCGCGCATTAATGAGGCGGGCGAGCTGACGCTGGTTAACCATCTGGGTATCGACCTGGGCGCGACACCCGAGGCGATGCTGGAAAACCTGACGCACCAGCGCTACCAGACCGGCGATCATCCGGCGTGGGAGGGCAAAATCTGGGCCGATGATTATGCCGATCGCCTGCGTGATATCAGCGCCGACTCCCCTGCGCGCTTTAACGGCGATCTGCGCTATCTGCACGAGAGTGCAGGCAGCGCCGGTAAAGTGATTGTGTTTGCGGTGCGTCTGCCGACCTTTGAGGCCAGCCCCGCCAGCGATACGTTCTATATCGGCACAAATGAGGAGTCCGTGCTGGTCGACCTGCGCCGCTTCCTGCTCACGCGCATGCAGGAACTGCCGCTGCAGGCGGAATATATTCACCGTAACGCCTTTGATTTAACCGTGCGCTACGCCAAACATATGTACCTGGCGATCCGCAAGCTGGGCCCACAGGCGCTACCGCAGCTGATGGCCAGTAAGGCGAAATGGGATGTGCGCATCAGCCATATCAAGCTCCTGCCGCGCAATTTTGTTGACCGGGTACTGCAATTCTTTAACCAGATTACGCCGCGCTTTGTCGCGCCGCGCATCATGGATTACCGCAGCCAGTATGAGCATCATCTGATGATTAAAGTGGATGCCCGGCAGAAGATGGAGCTGGAGACGCTGCTGCAGCAGTTCTTTGCCGATCGCCGCGGGAGTTTCTTCCATTGTGATGCACGAGAAGCGGCCGACGCCTTTCTGGTGCGGTTTGGCGTCGGTGGCTGCACCATCTCCTACTGCGATGCGCTGGGCTACAACCCTAACGAGCGACTGGTGGCATTTGATGTGGCGCTGCGCCGCAATGATGACGCCTGGCGGCTAACTCTCCCGCCGCACCTGGCGGCTCAGGTTCAGGTGGACTCCTGCTGCGGGCACTTCTTCTGTTACGTTAACCATCAGGATTATGTGCTGAAGCCCGGCGTGGATGCGAAAGCGTTTAAAGAGGAGGTTAAGCGCTATCTGGCGCAGCGCGGAGCTAAATATCCGGCGGAGCACAATGTCGGGCATCTGTATCAGGCTTCGTGCGATCACGTGGCGCACTGGCAACAGCTCGATCCCGGCAACCGCTGCAACCCGGGTATCGGCAAGACGTCAAAGAGAAAGTTCTGGCGTTAAGAAAATGGCGGGGATTCGGCAACCGCCACGCCGCTGCTAAGGCACCGGCGGCTTTGCAGGCCGCCAGAAACCCCGCCCGCTCTCTAAGCCGGGCGCGAAACCAATACACGCCAGCGGCGGCGTTCGCGCAGAAGGCGCAGGTGCAGATCCTGCAGGTGCGCCAGCGTCAGCCCCTCCACAGCGGCCGGCGTCAGACAGGGCAAGCCCTGCTGCTGGCGCAAAGCTTCACTGGCGGCGGTGGCGTTATCCGTTGCCGGACACTGCGCGCGCAGCGTTGCCTGCCAGCCGCGCAGCGTTTCGTCGCTAAGCCCGGCCAGGGCAGCCTGCATATCGCGCAGAAAGCGCTTGCAGTGCGTCAGCAGCGTACGCCACGGTACCGAGGGCGACTGTAAAGCCAGCAGCAACCCGTCCACATCTGCCATTCGCTGATAGCGTGCCGACACCACATAGCCGACCTGCTGCTCTACCCGCAGCCGCTGGAAAAAACGTGGCTCAAACATCAGCGCCAGCGCCCGTAGCGCTGCCAGGCCAGTATCATCCTGCTGCGGCAAGGGGATAAACAGCAGCAGTGCCTGATCGCTACCGGGACACGCCACCGCCGTGATGCCTCGCTGCAGACGTGGCGCTGCCGCCCGCGCCGGAACGCTAAGGCAATCCTCTGGCAGCCCGCGGGCCACCAGCTGGCTCAGTGAACGATCGACACCGCACCACGCGGCAAGCCACTCAATCTGCGCGGGCGGCACGATCAGCTGCCGGGGTAACGCCGCCAGAAGCTGGCGAATCGCGATCGTGTGCGGTGCCGTCGCAGGCGCTACAGCACAAGGCGCATCCAGCGCGCTGATGATGTCGGGCAGGCGCTGCACCGCCTGCGGCGCAGCGGCGGGCAGCGTCAGGACCAGTTGCCAGATACCATGCTGCTGCTGCCAGCTGCCGTTGCCGCCGTCATGGCGCAGCTGCGCCAGCAGCGGCCGCAGCGCTTCGTGCCGCGCCTGTGCCCGATCATCGTCCAGCGTGTGATAACACGCCGGACGCAGCAGCAGGGTCTCCTGCGGCGCCACCGGCGTAATCAGCGGCAGTGACGCACGCTGCACAGTGCACAGAGCAAGCTCGTGGGATGAAGCACGCGGATAAAAGCGCCAGCTGACCGGCGTGATCTCAGCAGACCGCACCCGGAGCCACGGGCCGCGCTGTAGGGTAAACCCTTGTGTCTGCCAAATTTCTTCCCCCGCCTGCTGCCGACTTAGCAGACGGCTGACGGCAGCGTGCGGTAAAGCAGCAACAAAGGCGGAAAAATCTGCGGGAATAGCTTCCGGTGGCGCAAACTGCAGCGCCCGGCCACGCAGCTGCTCCAGAGGTGAGAGCGCCGCGAAATCCTGCTGCGCCAGCTGCAAATAGTGCCGTTGCTGCGCCGCTGTGGTGTGGCCTGTTGCATGCAGGTGCTGCCAAACGCGCTGCTCTATTTGCCAGGCCCGTTCGGCATCTAACGCTGGTGCGCTAAAGCGCAGCGCCAGTACGGCCTGCTGCGCATCCTGATACAGCCACAGTACAGCCAGTGCGCTACAGCCGGTCTCTGTGCGTAGCTGTGCCATCAGTCCGCCTGGTGCCTCATCCAACCAGAAGGCCCGCAGCAACGTGACGTTGTCACGAAGAGAAGCCTCTTCTCCGGGCACTATCAGCGTTAACCAAAAGCGCTCTTCACCCGCCAGCCCAATCACCGCATCACACGCTCTATCAGGGTGCATAAGGAGAGACGTTGCAGAACCCTTGCCATCGGGCATCGCCGCCGTGTACTCCTGCGCCAGCGCCTCCAGCTGATCCAGCGACTGCGGCCCGGATAACCAGAGCTGCATATTTGCCGCTACGTAATAGCGCTGATGAAAATCTCGCAGCGCAGAGCGAACTTCAGTGACGTTGTCACCAAATGCGGATCGATTGCCGACCCGAAAGCGCCTGAAATTCCCGGCCAGGCCGTCAAGCAGCGCAGCTTCGCTGAGGGTATCGGCGTGATTGCGCAGCAGCTGGTACTCTGCGTCGATCACCGCAATCTCCTGCCCGATGGCTGGCAGAGTTAACTGCGGTGCGGCCAGCATATCCGCCAGCCGTGCCAGCCCGTCGGGTAAAGACGCCGGCGGCAGCTGAAAGAAAAATGCGCTGCGGTTCAGCTGCGTAGTGGCATTGATCTGGCCGCCCTGCTGCTGCACCCACGGCATCAGACGCTGATCGTCGCTAAAGCGCTGGCCGCCGCAAAACAGCAGATGCTCCAGCAGATGCGCCAGCCCTGGCCAGCGGTCTGGTTCATCCAGACTCCCGGCGGCAACGCGAAGCAGCGCCGAAGCTGAGCCTGCCTGCGGCTGGTGGATCAACTCACAACGCAGGCCATTGGCCAGCGTCAGGCGGCGCGTGTGCATCAGGTTACCCGCTGTTTGAAGATCAGCTCTGAATTGCTGCGATTACGGAATTGCAGCTGGGCAATTTTGATATCGCTGCAGTTGGCTTCACGTCGCGCCTCAAGAATTTTGCCATGATGCGGTGATTTGCTGCATACCGGATCGGTGTTATCCGCATCGCCGGTCAGCATCCAGGCCTGGCAGCGGCAGCCGCCAAAATCCTTCTCTTTCTCATCGCACGAGCGGCACGGCTCCGGCATCCAGTCAAAGCCGCGATAACGGTTGAAGCCGAACGAGTTGTACCAGATATCGTCCAGAGGTTGCTCCAGCACCGAGGGAAAGGCGACCGGCAGCTGGCGGGCGCTGTGACAGGGTAACGCCGTCCCTTCCGGCGTAACGCTCAGGAAGATCGATCCCCAGCCGCCCATGCAGGGCTTGGGCCGCTCTTCGTAGTAATCCGGCGTCACAAACAGCAGGTTGGTCAGGTTTCCGCTCTCGCCCATGCGCGCCCTATAGTCAGCTACCACCGCCTCTGCCCGGGCGATCTGCTCACGCGTGGGCAGCAGCCCTTCACGATTCAGATGCGCCCAGCCGTAAAACTGGCAGGTCGCCAGCTCAACGTCATCGGCTTCAAGCTCAATGCACAGGTCGATGATTTTATCGATCTGATCGATATTGTGGCGATGCAGCACAAAGTTCAGCACCATCGGATAGCCATGCTTTTTGACGGCGCGCGCCATCTCCAGCTTCTGTTGGAAGGCTTTTTTCGAGCCGGCCAGCGCCGCATTCAGCGTCTCGTCGCTGGCCTGGAAGCTGATCTGAATATGGTCCAGTCCGGCATCGGCGAAGGCGTCGAGTTTTTTCTCCGTCAGGCCAATACCGGAGGTGATCAGGTTGGTGTAGAAGCCCAGATCGCGCGCAGCGCGGATCAGCTCCGGCAGATCTTTTCGCGTCAGCGGTTCGCCACCCGAAAAGCCGAGCTGCACGCTGCCCATGGCGCGCGCCTGACGGAATACCTCAATCCACTGCTCTGTGGTGAGCTCCTTCTTCTGCTGCGAGAAGTCGAGCGGGTTCGAGCAGTACGGGCACTGCAGCGGGCAGCGGTAGGTTAACTCCGCCAGCAGCCACAGCGGCGCATTAACGCCAGGTTTATTCGGGTTCACGACACTGAATCCATTTTTGTTCTACTGCTGATTGCAGAAACTCTTTCACGTCATCGTCAACGCCGCCGGCTTCCGGAAAGCGCGCATTCAGCGTGGCGATGATAGCCGCCACGTCCTGCTTGCCCGTCACCAGCGCCAGAATGGCCGCTGCGGTCTCATTGAGTTTTGCCATGCCTTCCGGATAGAGCACCACGTGGCTCTCCTGCGCGGCTTCCCACTGCATGCGGTAGCCGCGGCGAAATGCCGGAATCAGATTCTCATTCATAAGGTTATACCAGCCTTGTGGTGTGCCATACGGCGCTGTCGGTAACGGTGTGATACGGCGGACGATGCAGTGCATAGGCCATGGTCATGGCATCCAGCAGGGTCCACAGGATGTCGAGTTTGAACTGCAGAATCTCCAGCATCCGGTTCTGCTGCTCTGCGGTGGTAAAGACCTCCAGCGCCAGCGCCAGGCCGTGCTCCACATCGCGGTTCGCCTGGCTAAGACGATTGCGGAAGTAGAAGTAGCCCTCTTCTTTGATCCACGGATAGTGCTGCGGCCAGCTCTCCAGGCGCGACTGGTGGATCTGCGGCGCAAACAGCTCGGTGAGCGAGCTGCAGGCGGCCTCCTGCCAGTTGGCGCGGCGGGCAAAATTAACATAGGCATCCACGGCGAAACGCACACCGGGCAACACATGTTTTTCTGATAACAGTGCTTCACGCGTCAGGCCAACCGCTTCGCCAAGCTGCAGCCAGGCTTCGATGCCGCCCTCCCGATCGTGGCTACCGTCGTGATCGAGAATACGCTGTACCCATTTGCGCCGCGTGGCCGGATCCGGGCAGTTCGCCATGATCGCCGCATCTTTCAGCGGGATGTTGGTCTGGTAATAGAAGCGGTTCGCTACCCAGCCCTGAATCTGCTCACGCGTCGCGTCGCCGTTATGCATCGCAATGTGGTACGGATGGTGAATGTGGTAATAGTCGCCTTTGGCACGCAGCGCCTGTTCAAAGGCTTGCGGCGTTAACGCTTCGGTGATGATCACGATGCGGTCTCCTGCAGGTGGATCGCCATGCCGTCCCAGCTCACTTCAATGCCCTGCTGCGTCAGGAACTGACGCTGCGGCGAGTGTTCGTTGAGGATCGGATTGGTGTTGTTAATGTGAATCAGAATTTTGCGGCGGGCCGGCAGTGAAGCCAGCAGCGCCATCAGGCCCTGCTCTTCGGCCAGCGCCAGATGGCCCATCGCTTTGCCGGTGTTTTTACCCACGCCGGTGGTGAGCAGTTCATCGTCCTGCCACACCGTGCCGTCAATCAGCAGGCAATCGGCTTTTTGCAGCCAGGGCATAATCACCGCATCCGGCTCACCCAGGCCTGGCGCATAGAGTAGCGTCTGGCCGTTAACGGTGTTCTCAATAAACAGCGCCACGTTATGGCCGGGCAGCGGACGATCGCGCCACGGCGAATAGGGCGGCGCGTTGCTGAGAATGGGGATAGCGGTGAACTGCAGGCTGCGGCAGACATCAACGCGGAAAGGATCAAGCGGCGTCAACGGACGATGCTGCAGGCCGCCGTTCCAGTGTTGCAGCATGGTAAAGATCGGGAAACCGCTGGTGAGATCGGCGTGCACTTCCGGCGTGCACCATACCTGATGCGGGCACCCTTCACGCAGGCTGAGCAGCCCGGTGGTGTGATCGATCTGGCTATCGGTGAGGATAATGCTGCCGATGGCCGTGCCGCGCAGCACGCCGTGCTTCACCAGTTCAGGCGTACGGGCAATTTGCTGGCTGATATCGGGCGAGGCGTTACACAGCACCCAATCTTCACCATTGTCGCTGACAATGATCGACGACTGCGTGCGCGCCTGCGCCTGGAGCGTACCATTACGCAGCCCGCTGCAGTTGGCGCAGTTGCAGTTCCACTGCGGAAAGCCGCCGCCTGCCGCTGAACCGAGGACTTTAATAAACATGTGAAGGACCGAAGCAGGAGAAGAAAAGGCCCGCACGAGTGGCGGGCACAGGGTCTTAGCGGTTGGAGATGTACAGAGTCACTTCCAGGCCCAGACGCAGGTCAACAAACTCAGGCTTTTTCCACATAATACTCTTCCTCATAGTACAAAACGCAGAGCAGGCTCTGCTGGAAATGATTGCCACAGGAAAGCATCTTCCTTTAGCAACACACGACGCGGCGCGATGTTGCGTCAATGTCGCGCTGAGATCAACCCTGATTCCGTAAGAGAATGGTGCTAATCCTGCCAGATTTGTCGCAACACGCGCTGCCAGTTGCCCCAGGCAAGCTGTTCAATCAATGCATGATCATAGTTGAGACTCTGCAAAAGCGCATAGAGACCGGGCAATCCGGTGACGTCACCGAGCTCTGCCGGTACGCTGATGCCATCAAAATCTGACCCCAGCGCCACATGATCGGGCCCCATGATAGAGATCAGATGCTCACAGTGTTTAACAATTTCGATCACACCGGTGTCATCATCGCGTTTGCCGTCGGCGCGCAGAAATGCATTGCCAAAATTGATGCCCACCACGCCACCGCTGTCGCGAATTGCACGCAACTGGTCATCGGTAAGGTTGCGCGGCTGGGGGCACAGCACATGTGCGTTTGAGTGGGTCGCCACCAGCGGCGCACGCGAGAGCCGTGCCGTATTCCAGAAGGCTTTTTCGTTCATGTGGGACATATCAATCAGCATGCGGTGCTGGTTAGCGAACGCGATGAGCCGCTCACCGGCGGCAGTTAAGCCGGGCCCGCTGTCCGGCGAGCCGGGAAATCCACCACTGACGCCTTCGCCAAAGCGATTTGCCAGGTTCCAGAACGGACCGATGCTGCGCACGCCGGCCTGGTAAAACGCCGCGAGATCGGCACCGTCGGCATCAAAGCCATCGGCGCCTTCAATGTGTGCCACCATTGCCAGCACGCCGTCGCGGCGACAGGCAGCGATATCCGCCGTGGAGAGGCACAGGCGCGCACGCCCTGCAGAGTGCGCCACCAGCGTTTTCAGGATGTCGAGCTGCTGCCACAGGATCTCCAGCGGCTGCCAGTTTTGCTGCACTTGCTGCGGCGCCACCTCTTCAACGTAGCGCTGCGGCGGCACAAACATCGCGAACAAGCCGCCGGCAAAACCGCCCTGCTGCATCCGCGGAAAATCGAGGTGACCTTTCGCGATACCCGCATAGAAGGCCCCGGCGGGATCGTCGCGGTAATGCAGCCACAGGTTCAGGAGCAGGTCGTTATGACCATCAAAGGTTTTAAATAACATCGCATTATCTGAAAAGAACACCGTGTGACTATGCTACGCGTCCCGGCCCCGTTGCACCAGATTCCAGCGCACAAAGGCTCAGGTTGGTAAGCGGTTTTCTTTCAACCACAGCGATACCCCTTCTGACCAGGTTCATTACCCGCAGCGATCAAACTTGTCCGTAATGCGCGATGGGTTGTCAGTTATGCGTGAGCACGAGGCAGCGGCCTCCGCCAGACTGGCTGCATCATTACAAGGAGAACCCTATGCTGACCCAACCTGCTGCAAAATACCGTGCCTGGCCGGTAATCGACTTACCCGATCGTCAATGGCCATCGCGCCAGCTCACGCAGGCGCCGCGCTGGCTCTCTACTGACCTGCGCGATGGCAATCAGGCGCTGGCAACGCCGATGGACGGTGCGCGCAAGCTGGAGTTCTGGCAGCTGCTGCTGCGTTGCGGTTTCAAAGAGATTGAAGTGGCCTTCCCGGCCGCGTCGCAAACCGATTTCGATTTTGTCCGTCTGCTGATTGAGCAAAACCACATCCCGTCTGATGTGGCGATTCAGGTGCTCACCCAGGCACGTAGCGATCTCATCGACCGCACCTTTGAGGCGCTGCGCGGCGCACCGCAGGCCATCATCCATATGTACAATGCCACCGCACCGCTGTTCCGTGAGCGCGTATTCCGTCAGAGCAAGGCCGAAATCATTGAACTGGCCTGCGCCGGTGCCCGGCAGATCCGCGCACGCTGTGCGGAGCAGCGCGATACCGTATGGACATTCCAGTACTCGCCGGAGACCTTCTGCTTCACCGAACCCGACTTTGCGCTGGAGATTTGCGAAGCGGTCGCTGCTATCTGGCAGCCCGGCCCGTCGCGTCCGATGATCATAAACCTGCCCGCCACGGTTGAGGTCAACACCCCTAACGTCTATGCCGACCAGATTGAATATTTCTGCCGCCACTTCAGCCAGCGCCAGCAGGTTGCGATCAGCGTCCATCCACACAACGATCGCGGCACCGGCATCGCCTGTGCGGAGCTGGCGGTGCTGGCGGGGGCTGACCGCGTAGAGGGCTGCCTGTTTGGTAACGGCGAGCGCACCGGCAATGTCGATATCGTCACGCTGGCGCTCAATTTGTATACGCAGGGCGTGGCGCCGAATCTCGATTTCAGCGATATCCAGCAGGTGCTGGAAGTGGTCACGCGGTGCAACCAGCTGCCGGTGCATCCACGCCACCCTTATGCCGGTGAGCTGGTATTTACCGCCTTCTCCGGCTCACATCAGGACGCCATCCGCAAAGGTTTTGCTGAACGCAGCGAACGGCAGGAGACGATCTGGCAGATGCCTTACCTGCCGCTTGACCCGCTGGATATCGGCTGCAGCTACGAAGCGGT
>Ga0157361_1000207_pt1 | contig 29844 bp, 31 predicted proteins | sample AttlaeALBM2_FD_111481 | JGI IMG/M metagenome (GOLD analysis project Ga0157361, IMG submission 111481) | Fungus gardens microbial communities from leaf cutter ant in Ribeirão Preto, State of São Paulo, Brazil - Atta laevigata ALBM2 | ecosystem: Host-associated > Fungi > Mycelium > Unclassified ...
CTGAACCTGAACCTGAAGACCCACGCAAAGCGGCCATCGCTGCGGCGGTCGCCCGTGCTAAAGCGCGTAAAGCGCAGCAGCAGCCTTCGACCACTGAGGAATAAATGGCCTTTCGTATCGCAAGCTCTCCCTACACCCATAACCGACGCAGCACCGGTAACATTATGCTACTGGTGGTACTGGCGGCCCTGCCCGGCATGGCGGCGCAGTGGTATTTCTTTGGCAGCGGTTTTCTTATCCAGGTTGTGCTGGCTATTGCGACGGCGCTGCTGACCGAAGCGGCGATACTGCGGTTGCGCCACAGCGCCGTAAAGCCGGTGCTGGCAGATAACTCAGCCCTGCTGACGGCGCTGCTGCTCGGGATCAGCCTGCCGCCGCTTGCGCCCTGGTGGCTGATTGTTCTGGGCACCCTGTTTGCGATTCTGATTGCCAAACAGCTCTATGGCGGCCTGGGCCAGAATCCGTTCAACCCGGCAATGGTCGGCTACGTTGTGCTGCTGATCTCTTTTCCGGTGCAGATGACCAGCTGGCTGCCGCCCGATGCGCTGCAGGCGGTAAAACCGGATCTGATGGATTCACTCAGTATGGTGTTTCGCGGCCATACGCTGGCCGGCGATACCATGCAGCAGCTGCAGCTCGGGGTGGATGGCATCAGTCAGGCCACGCCGCTCGATACGTTTAAAACCGGACTGCGCGCCGGCCACAGCGCCGAAGAGCTTCACGCTCAGCCAATCTACGCCGGGGTACTGGCGGGACTGGGCTGGCAGTGGGTCAACCTGGGTTACCTGCTGGGCGGCATGCTGCTGCTGGCAAAAAATGCGATTCGCTGGCATATCCCGGCCAGCATGCTCGCCTCGCTGGCGGTATGCGCCACGCTCGGCTGGATCTTCTCGCCTGAGACGCTTAATACACCGCTCACCCACCTCTTTTCGGGTGCGACCATGCTGGGCGCATTCTTTATCGCTACCGATCCGGTTACCGCCTCCACCACTAACCGGGGGCGTCTGATCTACGGTGCGCTGATCGGTCTGCTGGTCTGGCTGATCCGCAGCTTTGGCGGCTATCCGGATGGCGTGGCGTTCGCCGTGCTGCTGGCAAATATCTGCGTGCCGCTGATTGACTACTATACTCAGCCGCGCGTTTATGGTCACCGGAAGGATTAAGGTATGATCGACGCTATTCGCAAAAACGCGGTAACGCTGGGGATGTTTGCAGTGGTGACGACCGGCGTAACCGCCGTGGTGAACTATGTGACCAAACCCACCGTTGAGCATCAGACTGCGCTGCAGCAGAAAAACCTGCTGGATCAGGTGGTACCGACCGCGCTGTACGATAATGCTATTCAGCAGGAGTGTTATCTGGTGCACAATGCGGCGCTGGGTAATGAGCAGCCGCATCACCTCTATATTGCCCGTAAAGGCGACAAGCCGGTGGCCGCAGCGCTGGAAAGTACCGCCCCCGATGGCTACTCCGGCGCCATTCAGCTCCTGGTAGGCGCTGACTTCAGCGGTACCGTGCTGGGCGTGCGCGTCATTGAACACCATGAAACGCCCGGGCTGGGTGATAAAATTGAGCTGCGCATCTCTGACTGGATCAACAGCTTTAATGGAAAACAGATTAAAGGGGCCGATGACCCGCATTTTGCCGTGAAGAAAGATGGCGGCGATTTCGATCAGTTTACCGGTGCGACCATTACGCCGCGCGCGGTGGTTAACGCCACTAAACGCACGGCGCTCTATATTGAAACGCTGCCAGCGACGTTGCGTTCGCTGCCGGAATGTGGAGAAACACCATGAGTGAAGCGAAAAATCTGCTGATTGGCGGTTTATGGAAAAATAACTCTGCGCTGGTACAGCTGCTGGGACTCTGTCCGCTGCTGGCGGTGACCTCCACCGCAACCAATGCGCTGGGGCTGGGGCTGGCCACGACGCTGGTGCTGACCATTACCAACAGTGCAATTTCCGCCTCACGCCGCTGGGTACCGGCAGATATCCGTATCCCGATTTATGTGATGATTATCGCCTCGGTTGTCAGCTGCGTTCAGATGCTGATCAACGCTTACGCCTACGGTCTTTATCAGTCGCTGGGGATCTTTATTCCGCTGATCGTCACTAACTGTATTGTCGTGGGCCGTGCTGAAGCGGTAGCGTCAAAAAGCAGTATCCCGCTATCCGCGCTGGATGGGTTCGCTATCGGTATGGGAGCGACCTGCGCCATGGTCACGCTGGGATCCATTCGCGAACTGATTGGCAGCGGTACGCTGTTCAACGGTGCCGATCAGCTGCTCGGCCCGTGGGCAACCTCACTGCGCATCGAAGTCGTGCACTTTGATTCACCGATGCTGCTGGCTATGCTGCCACCCGGCGCCTTCATCGGTCTGGGTATGCTGCTGGCAGGAAAGTATCTTATCGATCAGAAAATGAAACAGCGCGCCGCGCTGCGCGCTGAAGCGGAAGCTAAAACAGTGGCTGCGCCAGGTGAAATCGGGAAAGCGGTGTGAATAAAGAGAAGCGCCTGCAGATCCTGACCCGTCTGCGCGATAACAACCCGCATCCGACCACTGAGCTGCAGTTCAGCTCGCCATTTGAACTGCTGATTGCGGTACTGCTTTCGGCTCAGGCGACCGATGTCAGCGTGAACAAAGCCACGGCCCGGCTCTATCCGGTCGCGAACACCCCGGCGGCCATGCTGGCGCTTGGCGTCGACGGCGTCAAAGAGTACATCAAGACAATCGGGCTGTTTAACAGCAAAGCGGAAAACGTGATCAAAACCTGCCGCATATTGCTGGAACAGCATGGCGGCGCGGTGCCGGAAGATCGTGCCGCACTTGAGGCGCTGCCGGGTGTCGGGCGTAAAACCGCTAACGTGGTGCTGAACACCGCCTTTGGCTGGCCCACCATCGCCGTCGACACGCATATCTTTCGCGTCAGTAACCGCACGCGCTTTGCGCCGGGTAAAAATGTGGAAGAGGTTGAAGAGAAACTGCTTAAAGTGGTGCCTGCCGCGTTTAAGGTCGACTGCCATCACTGGCTGATTCTGCACGGGCGTTATACCTGCATAGCACGCAAGCCGCGCTGCGGCGCCTGCCTGATCGAAGACCTGTGCGAATACCGTGATAAGACGGAGATCTGAGCGCGGTGCCGGGGTCAGCGGCACCGCATTCTCCTGTCTGGTTACGCTTCCGGATGGCTCAGCGTAGCCCGTACATGCGGCAAACACTGCGGATAGTGCTGCTGAATAAACTCAATCATCTTTTCCCGCACGTAGCAGCGTAAGTCAAACGCGGTAGGCGAGTTATGTGCCGTCATCAGCAGCCTGATCGTCATGGTTTTTTCGGTTGTTTCCGTTACCTGCAGCACCTGCGTTTCCCGATCCCAGAGCCGGGTTTCATTGAGCACCTTCTCAAAATGCTCGCGCAGCGGTTCCAGCGGCATAGAGTAATCAAGATAAAGAAAGACGGAACCTAAAATCTGTGCGTTATTACGCGTCCAGTTCTGGAACGGATTTTCTGTAAAGTAGGTTATCGGCAATACCAGCCGGCGCAGATCCCAGAGACGCACCACAACATAGGTCAGATTAATTTCTTCAATCCAGCCCCACTCTTTTTCTACCACCACCGCATCATCAATTTTTATCGGCTGCGTAAATGCAATCTGAATACCGGCAAACAGATTGACCAGCGATTTCTGTAATGCAAAGCCAATAATAATACCGGCAACGCCTGCCCCGGCGAGAATCGTCGTGCCAAACTTACGCACACCCGGAAAGCTAAGCAAAATCAACGACAAACAGAGCGTTACCAGCACAACAATCACAACTTTTTTTACATACATGATCTGCGTGCGGATTTTTCGCGCGCGCAGGTTATTTGAGATATTAATGTCATAACGGATAAAGAGCATGTCCTGCGCGACATTGATCATCCTGATCATCAGCGAGCAGAAGGATAATATAATAAAGATGTGCAGAGCGGCATTAATAAAGCCCAGCGACTCCGGCTGAATATTCACATAATCTACGCCGGCGCTGATGAATAACAGCGGTAAAATAAGAAACATCGAGCCGCGCAGATGTTTTTCGAGAGATTTAAACAGTTTTTTATCCCGTCCCTGCCAGTAACGAATCAGGCTGAGAAGGATATATCGCGCCAGAAAGCCCATTGCGAGCGACAGTGTGACGAGTAATACAGCAGGCACCCATTGCGGAGCACCAGATAACTCACCCAGTATCAACGGCATCATCTTCCCTCATGGTTTACTGACGGCACTGCACCGCCAGTACGCTGAACATCTGGCCGGTTTCACGCCGGCCCCCGGAATTGTACTGACATGAGTATATGAAATTTATGATAAACCGCGTCTGCCCACGGCTGTTTATTCGTCTGAAAGGATGAGTTGATGTTTCAGTTAAGCCGTGAACAGCGTTCAGCGCTGGCTGGCCTCAGCGTTTTCGTTCGTTCCCTCAATAAAAAGAGATTTGCTGCACGAACAGCGCGCCATTTCTTTTTTCATGCGGCTAATTAATTGGAGAATTTGTGCGCTGGATCAACTAATTAGCTTTCCGGAAACCCCGCCCTGCTCTTTTAGCTCAATAATCAACCTATTATGCTCATAATTCACGCGAAAACAGCAGCATATATCGTATAAATATTCAGCAACAGTCTGTTATTCCGCTTTATGCCTCTCAGGCGGTTTGTTTCAGCAAAGGGGTTTACCAAACTTATGCGCTGCGTGTTTATTCTGTTACAATCGTTTTACACCCTATTAAACACTAAATCATTGCGCTTAGCCGCAGAGATTGCCCTGCCGGCATTCGCTACGCCAGCGTGTAAAAAATGCTTGCCCTGTGGCCCCGATTCAGCCAAATTAGGCGCCGTTTTTCCTTTCTAATAACAATGTTGCGCGGGATGACCCAGACCGACGCAGACTTAATTCCTGTTACAAAACAGGCGATGTATAAACTGAGGTATACGTGTCAACTGCAAACAAACACACTGACGAGGCAGTAAGCCTCAACGCCTTCCGGCAACCTAAAGCATTTTATCTGATCTTCTCTATCGAGCTGTGGGAGCGTTTCGGCTACTACGGCTTACAGGCCATTATGGCCGTCTATCTGGTCAAACAGCTGGGGATGTCTGAAGCGGACTCCATTACGCTGTTTACCTCCTTTAGCGCCCTGGTTTACGGTCTGGTGGCTATCGGCGGCTGGCTGGGTGACAAAGTACTCGGCACTAAGCGCGTCATTGTGCTGGGCGTCATGGTGCTGGCACTCGGCTATGCGCTGATCGCATTTTCCGGGCATGACACCACGCTGGTTTATGTCGGCATGGCGACCATTGCTGTGGGCAGCGGCCTGTTCAAAGCGAACCCCTCTTCGCTGCTCTCCACCTGCTACGCCAAAGACGATCCGCGCATCGACGGCGCATTTACCATGTTCTATATGTCGATCAACATTGGCTCGCTGTTCTCAATGATGCTGACGCCGTGGCTGGCAGCAAAATATGGCTGGGGTGCCGCTTTCTCTCTCTCCGTCGTGGGGCTGGTGATCACGCTGCTTAACTTCCTGTTCTTTAAGCGGCTGGTGAAAGAGTATGGGTCAAAGCCCGATTTTGCTCCGCTGCAGGTGGGTAAACTGCTGCTGACCATCGTGGGCGTTGCGGTGCTGATCGCACTCGCCACCTGGCTGCTGCATCATCAAAGCATTGCGCGCATAACGCTCGGCGTTGTCGCACTGGGCATTGTTCTGATCTTTGCCAAAGAAGCGTTCACGCTGCAGGGTGCCGCGCGCCGTAAAATGATTGTGGCGTTTCTGCTGATGGTGGAAGCGATTGTCTTCTTTGTGCTCTATATGCAGATGCCGACTTCGCTCAACTTCTTTGCGATCCGCAACGTTGAACACGCCATTTTCGGCATCGCGTTTGAGCCGGAGCAGTTCCAGGCGCTGAATCCGTTCTGGATCATGGTCGCCAGCCCGCTGCTGGCCGCAGTCTATAACAAGCTGGGCGATAAGCTGCCGATGCCGCACAAATTTGCCATTGGCATGGTGCTCTGCTCCGGCGCGTTTCTGGTGCTGCCGCTCGGCGCCGGCTTTGCAAATCAGGCAGGTATTGTCTCCGTTAACTGGCTGATCCTGAGCTATGCCCTGCAGAGTATCGGTGAGCTGATGATCTCCGGCCTGGGTCTGGCCATGGTCGCGCAGCTGGTGCCACAGCGTCTGATGGGCTTTATCATGGGCTCATGGTTCCTGACTACCGCAGGCGCAGCGATGATCGCCGGTAAGGTGGCCAACCTGATGGCGGTGCCGCAGGATGTCACCGATCCGCACACTTCCCTGGCGGTCTACAGCCAGGTATTCCAGCAGATTGGTATTGCCACCGGTGTGATTGCCCTGCTGATGCTGGTTACCGCCCCGCTGCTCAACCGCATGACGCAGGATACCGCTGAAGGTGCGCTGAAGCGCGCCGGCGCCAGCGAATAACCGCATCCGGCTCCGCGCTGCGTACGCCTGTTACTGCGCACCGGAGCCGTTTTTCAGCTGATAAGTCCCTTCCCATCTCTCTTTTTCCCTTGTAGTTTACTCAGAGTCCGCTATCCGGCGTGCCATGTTTGTCACGTCACTCATATCATTTGTTGAGGAGATGCAACAATGAAACTCTATTGCAAGCCCGGCGCCTGTTCCCTCTCCCCCCATATCGTCGCCCGCGAATGCGGCCTCGACTTTACGCAGGTTAATGTTGATCTGCAGAAGAAACTGACGGAACAGGGTGAGGATTACTGGCAGATTAACCCTAAAGGTCAGGTTCCGGCGCTGCAGTTTGATGACGGGACGATACTGACTGAAGGCGTGGCGATTGTGCAGTATCTGGCGGATCTCAAACCTGATTACCATCTGCTGGCTCCGACCGGCAGCCTGACGCGCTACCATACGCTGGAGTGGCTGAGCTTTATCAGCAGCGAGCTGCATAAAGGGTTTTCGCCGCTGTTCCGCCCCGATACGCCAGACGCGTACAAACCGCAGCTGCGTGCCCAGCTGGAGAAGAAGTTTCAGCTGGTCAATGCGGCGCTGGAAGACAAGCAGTGGCTGCTGGGCACGCGCTATACCGTAGCCGATATCTATCTGTATGTGGTGACGCGCTGGGCGAAAGCGGTGAAGCTGCAGCTGGATGAGATGCCGGCGCTGGACGCGTGGTTTGCCCGCGTGGGTGAGCGTCCGGCGGTTCAGGCAGCGCTGCAGGCAGAGGGGCTGGCGTAAACAGTGCGACAGGCCGGCGCTGAAACCGGCCTGCCGTGCAGTCAGAGTTTTTCTGCCGCGAAATGCTGCTGCGGCTGCGCGATAGCGTCCTGTGCCGCGACCAGCTGCAGCTCATACTCTCCCATTTCATGGGTTTTCAGCATCACTTCATATACCGCTGCAGTAACATGCTCCAGCGCCTGCTGCAGCGATTTGCCGTGCAGCAGATCCACCAGCAGCAGACCGCTGGTCAGATCGCCTACGCCTACCGGCTGACGCACGCCAAAGTCCACCAGCGGACGGCTGATATGCCAGCACTCATCAGCGGTAACCAGCAGCATCTCAAAGCGGTCGCTGCGCCGGCCGGCACGGGCCAGATGTTTAACCAGCACCACTTTCGGTCCCTGCGCAATCAGCAGACGCGCCGCATCTACCGCCTGCTCAACGTCAGCCACCGTCTGTCCGCTCAGCATCTCCAGTTCAAGCAGGTTAGGTGCAATCAGATCGCTGGCGGGCAGCGCCTGTTTGCAGTGAAACTCCGCTACGCCCGGCGCCACAATACAGCCTTTCTCAGGATGCCCCATCACCGGATCGCAGAAAAACCAGGCGTCCGGGTTGGCGGCTTTGACTTCACGCACAATCGCCAGAATCTGCTCGCCCTGTTCGGCTGAACCCAGGTAACCGCTGAGTACGGCATCACAGGTTTTAAGGCGATCGATGGCGGCGATACCTTTGACGATATCGGTCAGATGGCTGGCCGGCATCACCGTACCGGTCCAGTGACCATACTGCGTGTGATTAGAAAACTGAACGGTATTGAGCGGCCAAACGTTTGCGCCCATGCGGCGCATCGGGAACTCTGCCGCGCTATTACCGGCGTGGCCAAACACCACGTGAGACTGAATTGCGAGAATATTTTTCATTATAACCCTGTACTGCCTTGCCATGAAAAAGGGCCGGAAACCGGCCCTGACACCTTACTGCCAGTTTATCAGGCAGTAGTGTTTTTTGCCGCGACGCAGCAGCGTAAAGCGGCCAAACAGCTTGTCGCTGTCGCTGAAACGATACTCGGCATCCGCCTGTTTTTCTCCGTTCACAGAGACCGCATTAGAGCCGATCATCGTCCGGGCCTGGCCGCGCGACGGCACCAGCTCTGCGGCAACCAGCGCCTGCTGCAGATCGTCTTCCGCGCTGAGCGTGATAACCGGCATGCCGTCCTGTGCCAGCTGCTCAAAGTCTGCTTCGGTCATGTCGCTCAGGCTGCCTGAGAACAGGCTCTCGGTGATCCTTCTGGCCGCAGCCAGTCCTGCATCACCGTGCACCAGGCGCGTAACCTGCTCGGCCAGCACGTACTGGGCGCGTGGCGCTTTGCCGCTGTTTTTGTCCTCTTCTTCGAGCGCGTTAATCTCATCCAGGCTCATAAAGGTAAAGAACTTCAGGAAGCGGTAGACATCTGCGTCAGCGGTGTTGATCCAGAACTGGTAAAACTTGTAAGGACTGGTTTTTTTCGCATCCAGCCAGACCGCGCCGCCTTCTGTTTTACCGAACTTGGTGCCATCTGATTTTGTAATAAGCGGCACGGTCAGGCCAAAGGCCTGCTGCTGATGCAGACGACGGGTCAGGTCGATACCGGAGGTGATATTTCCCCACTGATCGGAGCCGCCAATCTGCAGCACCACGCCATAACGCTTGTAAAGCTCGGCAAAATCGTAGCCCTGCAGCAGGTTGTAAGAGAACTCCGTGTAGGAGATCCCCTGATCCTCACGATTCAGACGCTGTTTAACCGCTTCCCGGTTGATCATCTGATTAACAGAGAAGTGCTTGCCGATATCGCGCAGGAAAGTCAGCACGTTCATGCCACCAAACCAGTCGTAGTTGTTAGCCGCGATAGCGCTGTTATCGCCGCAGTCAAAGCTAAGGAACGGGGCAACCTGGTTGCGGATCTTCTCTACCCACTCGCCTACGGTTTCACTGGTATTGAGTTTACGTTCCGCGGCTTTAAAGCTGGGATCGCCAATCAGACCGGTGGCTCCACCCACCAGCGCAACCGGCTTGTGGCCGGCATCCTGAAAACGCTTCAGGCAGAGCAGCGGCACCAGATGGCCCAAATGCAAGCTGTCAGCGGTAGGGTCAAAGCCGCAATAGAGGGCAATTGGCCCTTGCGCCAGTCGCTCTGCTAACGCTTCTTCATCCGTTACCTGGGCCACAAGGCCACGTTCCTGCAATTGTTGTATCAGGTTACTGCTGGTCATCACTGACTCCAAATTGATCGGGCTGCACCTGGGCTGGTACACAGCTTTCCGCTACGATGCGGAGACGAAAAAAAAGAGGGCTATAGCATAAAGCGCTGACGCTCACGGCGCCAGCGCTGAAACGGGGAAAAGCGGGTTTTACGGTGCTAACCGGTCAATCGTCCAGCCATTCTCACTGCGCTGATAGAGAAAACGATCGTGCAGCCGGTGTTCGCCGCCCTGCCAGAACTCAATGGCAGAAAACCGCACGCGGTATCCGCCCCAGAACGAGGGCAGCGGGACGTCGCCCTGCTGAAATTTCTGCGTAAGTTCCAGAAACTTGCTCTCCAGTACGCTGCGCGCAGAGATACGGCTCGACTGTTTAGAAACCCAGGCACCAATCTGGCTGTCGCGGGGGCGGCTATGGAAATATTTTATGACCTCCAGCGGCGAGAGCTTCTCCGCCTCGCCCAGCACCATCACCTGACGCTCCAGAAAGTGCCACGGGAGATGCAGCGAGATGCGCGGGTTTTCTGCCAGCTGCAGCGCTTTACGGCTGCCAAGGTTGGTATAAAAGACAAAGCCTGCAGCATCGTAGTGCTTGAGCAGCACAATGCGCTGATAAGGCTGACCGCTGCTGTCTACCGTCGCCACCGTCATGGCGGTGGGATCGGGCAGCTGCGCGGCACACGCCTGCTGCAGCCACTGTTCAAACAGGACCAGAGGATCGTCCGGCAAATCTTTGCGCCGCAAGCCGCCGCGGGTATATTCCCGGCGCAGATGGGCAATCTGTTGCAGGCTGTCGCTGTCGCTCATAGCGTCTCTCTTAATCGTATTAAGACCGGTTGGTGTTCGCCGCGTCCTGCAGTTCGCAGTCGTTGATAATGATTCTGTCATTGCGCTCAACAAAAGCGCTGTTGCCTTTCGACCAGAAAACGTAGTGGTCGTCACTGTAGCGCGCGCCCGACGCGGAGACGGTCTGTTTCAGCGTCAGCGGCTTGCCATCAAGAATAAAGCTGACCTCTTCTTTGCTGTTATCCAGCGTGACCGTCAGCGGCAGCGTGCCGCACTGGTAGTGCAGCGTTTCGGGCTGCGGGGCCGGCTTCTGCAGCATACCGCAGCCGCTCAGTGCCAGGCAGCCCGCTGCCAGCATATATCTCTTCATTACTTCTCCTTATCGTGTCGGCCGGCTATTTGCCGGATAGATAGCACCCAGCACGCTCATTTCACGCGCCCCGGTGACCGCAGGCAGATTGCCTGGCAGGCCAGAGAGGGTCCGGAACGCCAGCCAGGCAAAGGCCAGCGCTTCCATATCATCGCCGCTGACGCCCGCGGCATCGGTAGTGGTCACCTCGGTGCCGGGAAGATGCGCCGCGAGCCGCGCCATGAGCAGCGGATTGCGGCCACCTCCGCCGCACACCAGCAGACGGTCACAGCCGTTACTGAGCTGGATCTGCTGTGCAATTGTCAGCGCCGTCAGTTCGCTTAGCGTAGCCTGCACATCCTCCGGTGCCAGCGCAGGAAAAGCCTGTAGCTGACGCTCTATCCAGTCAGGATTAAAGTACTCACGCCCGGTGCTTTTCGGCGGCGGCAGCGCAAACCAGGGATCGTTCAGCATCTGCTCCAGCAGCGCGGGTACCACCTGCCCGCTGGCGGCCCAGGTCCCGTTATGATCGTAGCTTACCCCCTGATGACGCCAGATCCAGGCATCAATCAGCATATTGCCGGGTCCGGTATCAAAGCCCCGCACCGGCTGCCCCGGGATCAGCAGCGACAGGTTAGCGATGCCGCCAATATTCAGCACCATGCGGCGTTCACTGCTGTCCATGAGCAGCGCCTGATGAAACGCAGGCACCAGCGGCGCACCCTGCCCGCCCAGCGCCATATCGCGCCGGCGAAAATCGCCGACTACGGTCACGCCGGTGGCGGCGGCAATCTGGTTATTATCGCCAATCTGCAGCGTATTAGGGGCGAAGCTGCCGGGTTCATGCCAGACGGTCTGACCGTGGCAGCCGATGGCCACAATGTCATCGGCTTCCAGCGCCTGCTGACGCATCAGGGTGACCACCGCTTCAGCAAACAGCTTACCCAGCTCGGTGTCCAGCTGCCCGAGCTGCGACAGCGTCAGCGGCTGTCCCTGGCATATAGCCAGTACCCGCTGCCGCAGTGCGGGCGGAAACGGGTGACAGTAGCTCGCCTGCTGCGCCACCATGTGACGGTCGATCGCCGCCAGCACCACGTCCACGCCATCCAGACTGGTGCCTGACATCACTCCTATATAGCGTCCTGACTTTATCACGATAGCTCCTCGTTATCCGGCGGGTGCCGGCGCCGGCACTCTGCTGATGCCGCCTTTCTAATATGATGATAACTTTCTGCTTTTCACTCTGCCATGCGCAGTGCAGCAGAGCAGAAATATTTTTCCCGGCGGATTGAATTTTTGTTGATGAGGCATACTCTATGCTGCGACTCTGGTACTGATTGTGCGGCATGGCATCCATGCGTCGCTTTCTGTCTTATACTCTGTGCAGAGCAGGATGAGAACATGGCGTTTTTTATAAAGGAGCTTTCTGATGATTAAGCGTTTCATAGCCGTGGCCCTCGCTGGTGTAACGCTGGCAGGCTGTGTCAGCAATGACACCCTCTCAGGCGATGTTTACAGCGCCAGTGAAGCCAAGCAGGTCCAAAATGTGTCATACGGCACGCTGGTGTCAGTGCGCCCGGTTAAGATTCAGGGTGGCGATGACAGCAATGTCATTGGTGCAATTGGCGGTGCGGTGCTGGGTGGTTTCCTGGGTAACACCATCGGTGGTGGTGCAGGTCGCAGCCTGGCGACGGCGGGCGGTGCGGTACTGGGCGGCGTTGCGGGCCAGGGCGTACAGGGTGCCGTTAACAAATCTAACGGCGTTGAGCTGGAAATCCGCAAAGACGATGGTAATACCATCATGGTCGTGCAGAAGCAGGATGCGAGCCGCTACTCACCAGGCCAGCGCGTGGTACTGGCCTCTAACGGCAGCCAGGTCACAGTCTCTCCGCGCTAACTCTGACGCGCAAAAAAACCGACGCCTGGCGTCGGTTTTTTATTTTTCGCGATGCTGTAATTCGAGAATATTTTTCTCAAGCCGCGCAATCAGCGTGACCATCTGATTGATCTCTTCGGCGCTGATGCCAGCCAGGATATCGTCGCGGGTTGCATCAATAACGTGCTCTACCTGCCCGATAATCGGTGCGGCTTCTTTGGTCAGCCTGATGCGTTTCGCCCGCCGATCGTTTGCGCAGGTGGAGCGGGTTATCAGTCCCTTCTCTTCCAGCTGATCCAGCGTGCGCACCAGCGAAGGCTGCTCAATACCGATCGCTTTAGCCAGCTGGATCTGCGACTGTTCTGGCGGAAGTTGATGAATATTATGCAAAGTCACCCAGTGCGTTTGTGTCAGCTCCAGCGGCTTCAGGCGCTGATCGATTAACGCGCGCCAGATGCGCACCAGGCGCGACAGGTCGGTTCCAAGTGGCGTATCCATTTCATCTCCTTATAATTAGCTTGCTAGCTATCAAGCCAGATTTTACACTATTTTGCGAGTTTACAGGACAAAATACAAATAGCAGGCCAGACGTAGTGGATATCGCTACGCTTATCATGACATTGCCTGAGTCAACAAAGGATGATGACACATGTCCACCCCTGATTTTCCTGCAGCAGCGCCCCTGACCGATCTGGTCTTTGGTGCCTCACTGCTGTTTCCGCCGCTGTTTAAGGCCGTGCTGCTCGGCTTTTTTTTCTGGCTGCTGATCCATCCTCTGCTGCGCGACCGGCTCTATGCCGGTGATATCTGGCACCCCACTCTGCTGGATCTCTCACTGTTTGTGCTTTGCGTGTCAGCCGCGCTGTGGCTGGTGCAATATGGATAACCGACCATGACCTTTAATCCCCTGAAATATTTCTCGACCCTGATTGTTTTTGCGCTGGCGCTGCTGGCCGCCTGGTGGATGTGGAATACCTACATGCAGGCGCCCTGGACACGCGACGGCAAAGTGCGCGCTGAACTGGTTGATGTGACGCCTGAGATCTCCGGCCGCATTACTCAGCTGCGGGTGCGGGACAATCAGCGCGTACACAAAGGCGACGTGCTGCTTGAGCTTGATGCAAAACCGTGGCAAATCGCGGTAGCGAGCGCTGAAGCACAGCTGGCGAAAGCACAGAGCGATCTGGCAAAAGCGCAGCATGAAGCGCGGCGGCGGGCAGAACTGCCGCGTAATGTTATTTCAGCAGAAGATCGGGATATCGCTCAGCTAACCGCTGAAGCGGCTGCCGCTACGGAGAAAGCGGCGCAGGCGACGCTGGATCAGGCGCGCTGGAATCTGCAGCAGACCACACTGACGGCTCCCACCGATGGCTGGATAACCAATCTGACGCTGCGTCCTGGCAACTATGCGACGGCGGGAACACCGCTGTTTGCACTGGTTGACAGTCATTCATGGTATGTCGTGGGCTATTTTGAAGAGACTAAACTGCGCCATATCCAGCCTGGTGCCGCAGCGCGAATTGCGCTCTATAGCGATGGCACCCGGCTGCAGGGAGAAGTAGAAAGCATCGGCAGCGCTATCTACGACCAGAGCGTAGCGACCGACAGCGGCCTGGTGCCGGATATCAAACCCAATGTTCCCTGGGTGCGGCTGGCGCAGCGGGTACCGGTACGTATCCGGCTGACGCAGCTGCCCGCTAATGTCCGGCTGGTTGCGGGCACCACCTGTACCATCTCTGTTGCGCACTGAGGCGAGCATGAAACTGCACTGGCTGGCGTGGCATAACCTGCCCTGGATCAGAGCCACACGCGGTGAATGGCGGAGCGCCCTGCGCATTAGCCTGGCGATGTGCCTGGCCCTGACTATGGCGTATCTGCTGCAGCTGGATGAGCCCTACTGGGCGATGACGTCGGCGGCGGTCGTGAGCTTTCCCGGACTGGGGGGTGCAATCAGTAAAAGCCTGGGGCGGATCGCCGGCAGCCTTACCGGCGCGCTCGCCGCGCTGCTGATTGCCGGTCACACGCTAAATGAGCCATGGCTGTTTGCTTTTTTTATGGCCAGCTGGCTGGCGCTCTGCACCTGGATCGCCAGCCATTATCAAAACAATGTCGCTTACGCTTTTTCCCTCGCTGGCTACACCGCCGCTATCATCGCGTTCAGCAGCGTTAACGTCAGCGACACGGCTGAGCTCTGGACGATTACCCAGGCGCGCGTCTGTGAAGTCATCACCGGTATTCTCTGTGCGGGCATAATGCTGATGCTGCTGCCCGCTACCTCAGATGGCAGCCATCTGATGCGCTCGCTGCAGCAGATGCATCAGCGTCTGCTGCAGCACGCACGTTTGCTGCTGCAGGAGCGCGGCGAAACAGCCCATCTTGCTCATGAGCAGGTTATCAGTGAAATTCTGACCATGAATCTGCTGCGCATTCAGGCATTCTGGAGCCATTACCGCTACCGCCGGCAGAATAGCGTGCTGAACTATGTGCTCCACCAGCAGCTGCGGCTGACCAGCATGCTCTCAGGCCTGCGCCGTATGCTGCTCAACTGGCCCGATGCACCGGACGACGTGCAGGAGGCGTTAGCGCAGGTGCTGGAGCAGCTTACCCGGCCGCAGTGCGATAAATATTGCATCGCGCGCATCCTGAGCCGCGTGACGCCGCCTGACAGCGGTGATTTTCGTCAGCGCGCTTTTGTCACGCGTCTGCATACCTTCTGCCGCCTCTGGCTGGACGTGCAGCGCTGGATCCGTCTGCTGCAGTACCCCGAAACCGGCGTCCGTTTTCAGCCACCGCGCGTTCCGGCACTGTCGCGTGAAGCTGACAGCGTTGAGGCGGCCTGGAGCGCCCTGCGCACGTTTACCGTTATTATGCTGGGCTGTGCTTTCTGGATTGTTACCCGCTGGGAATCGGGTGCCGCAGCGCTGACGCTGACGGCTATCGCCAGCGTACTTTACGCCTCAGCCCCTTCGCCCGGCGGCAGCGTTCTGCTGCTGCTGCGTACTCTGCTCTGGCTGTCGCTGTTCAGTTTTCTGTTTCAGTATGGATTGATGGTGCAGATCAATGCGCTGGGCGGGTTTTTAGCCGTGCTTTTTCCGCTACTGCTGACGCTGCAGCTCTTCAGGTTACAGCAGAAAAAACGGGCGGCGCTGTGGGGGCAGTTCATTGTGTTCATGGGATCGTTTATCGCCGTCACCAATCCGCCTGAGTGGGATTTTCAGCGTTTTATTAATGACAACCTGGCAAAGGTGTGCGGCGTGTTGCTGGCGTGGATGGCCTTTCAGCTGCTGCGGCCGGGTTCTGATATGCGCCGCAGCCGCCGTTATATCCACGCTATTCGTTACGCTTTTCTCGACCAGCTGCGCAGACGACCACGCCTGAGCGAATATCGTTTTGAATCACATATCTATCACCATATCGGCCAGCTGACGCAGAGCCACGATGCGCAGGCCCGTCTCTGGCTGCTGCGCTGGGGCGTTGTTCTGCTGAACTGCTCGCATATTGTCTGGCAGCTGCGCCAGTGGCAGCCTGCGGATAGCGCGCTGGCGCAGCTGCGCGACCAGAGTATTCAGGATCTGCACCCGATCATGAGCCGGCGCGGCGTGCAGCATCGCGCCCTGGAGCAGACGCTGCAGGCGCTTGATAAACAGATATCCCGGCCCGGTTCAGAGGTCAGCGGTGAAGCGAATACGCTGGCAGGCATGTTATGGCAGCTTCGCTGTGCGCTGGCTCAGCTGCAGCAAGCGCTGCCGGAGTAATTACCGGCAATATTTTGCCCACTGATTCTGAAAATCGGTTTGCAGCTGCGCCAGCGTTTTACGATCTTCAAACCGGCTTTTATCCTGTTCGCTCTCCGGCCTGATCACCAGCGCTTTTTCATCATAAGAGTAGATAAAGCGGCGGGTCAGCGTGGTTCCGGTAAAGCTGCGCCCCTGAATTGAGCCGCAGACCACCGGGATAGTCTGCGTATAGATCGCCGTATTGAGGAAATTGGTTTCGCTGGCGCTACGCAGCACGTTCTGGCAATGGTGCTTTTCCAGCTGCTGCACGCTGTGCGGCGTCAGCCACTCCCGGCCGCGGGCGATATGCTCGCAGCTGGCGCGCAGCGGACTGGTATCTATATTGCGCTGCAGCTGACGGCTGGCGTCGAGACGCAGCTGCGTATCCCTGGGCCGATCGCACCCTGCAAGTAACAGTGCCAGCAGCACTATCCCTAAGCTTTTCATTCCTGCCCCTGAGTGGTTCCCTGACTGTATCGCTATGATAGAGCGGAATAATCGTCCTGAGTAGCATTAAACGGTGTCAGAATTTTATTGCAGCGGGCAGCCCTTGCTGCGCTACCCGCGGTTGATCAGATTACGCCACAGGCAAGACGCGCCCCTCCGCCTCCCAGCAGTTCAGGATGATCGGCATGGTTATCACCGCCCACGTGAACCATCAGCGCCTTACCTTTAATATCACTGAGCGATTTCAGACGCGGCGCAACCACCGGATAGCTGGCTTTGCCGTCATCTGTAACATAGAGGGCCGGCAGATCGCCGAGGTGCCCGTCGGCATAAGGACCGAGATGTTTGCCGCTGTTCTGCGGATCAAGATGGCCACCCGCAGCGCCGGCTGCCACGGTTTTCCCCTGCGACTCGCCAGGTTCACAGCTGCCTTTAGCATGCACATGGAAACCATGGATGCCCGGTTTCATACCGGATAACGCCGGGGTAAATTGCAAACCGTAGTCCGTTTCCGTAATGGTCACTTTACCCACGGCCTCGCCGACGCCCTGGGTGGAAACCTGATGCAGCGTGACCTCCTGAGAAGCAGCGCTGGCACCGGCCGAACAGGCCAGCGTAATAAGAGCAATAAGCGTTCTTTTCATAACGTCTCCTTACGGTTGATAGACCCGATAAGTCTGGACGCTTTTTGCCCGCGCTGCTGCAGTTTGACGAAGCTTTACGCTTCAGGGCACATCGTAGCCGAGCGCGGCTTTACGGATACGGAACCACTGCTGGCGATTAAGCGTCAGCGCAGCCGCCTCTGCCGCCTGACCGATGCGGCCGGTTTTACCGGAGCCGATGATCGGCAGTGGCCGGGATGGCAGCATCATAATCCAGGCATAGACCACCTGCTCAATCGTGGCCGCACCGATCTCCCGCTGAACCTGGCTCAGCTCGTCGCGCAGCGGCTGGTAGTGTGGATCGCTGAACAGACGGCCGCCGCCGAGGCAGGACCACGCCATAGGACGCATCCGCGCCTGCTGACACTGATCGAGCGTGCCATCCAGCAGCGCGGTCTGCTCCAGCGGCGAGATCTCCAGCTGGTTGGTCACCAGCGTAAACGGCAGGCGCGACTGCAGCAGCGAAAACTGCGCCGGGGTAAAATTTGAGACGCCAAAATGACGCACTTTACCGCTCTGGTGCAGCTGCATAAACGCTTCGGCCACTTCATCGGCATCCATTAGCGGATCGGGACGATGGATCAGCAGCAGGTCGAGGTAGTCAGTCGCAAAATGCGTGAGCGAGTTTTCCGCACTGCGAAGAATGTGGCTGGCATCGGTGATGTAGTGTCCGATCTGATGCTCAGGTTTGGCCCGTGTTGCGATGCCGCACTTAGTCACAATCTGCAGCTGTTCGCGCAGCTGTGGCGCCAGGCGCAGCGCAGCGCCAAACGCCGCCTCGCACTGATAGTCACCGTAGATATCCGCATGATCGACCGTGGTCAGCCCGAGGGAGAGATGATACTCAATGAATGAGACCAGCTGCTGTGGTGTCATCCCCCACTCCATTAACCGCCAGTAGCCGACCACCAGAGGAGAGAACGCCGGCCCCTGAGGGGAGATAGCCTGTGGTTGTAACATAACAAAACTCCCTGCATTGAATGTTAAAAAAGGGAGTATAACGAAATGAGGACAGAAGCGGCGTTTAAAACAGCGAGGGCTGCTGCGGATCCTGATCTGCATCCGGTTTTTGCTGACGCTGCAGGCGCAGATAGCGCTGCCGGCACAGCCTTAGCACTTCACGCTTCTGCGCATCGCTGAAGCGCATCCAGTTAAAACGCTCTTCACGACTTCGCAGGCAGCCGCGACAATAGCCGCGCGCATCGGTCTGACAGATGCCGCGACAGGGGCTGGGTACCGGGAAAAACTCGAGTTGTTCAGCCACATCTGCCTCTGATTCGCTACTGGATAACATAGTGATAACAGTTTCCGCGTGAACTGCAAGCTGCGGTGCTAAAAGAAAGCGTACCTGCCCGGCTCTCTGATCTAATCAATAAGTGTTATTTAACTTTAACAATAACGTCATCTGAAGTGCGTTTAAGGTTATCCTCAGATTTCTTCTCTACTGTGCGTCCATTCTGACTTGATAATGAACCTCAATGAAACCTGCCATTAAGTTACAGTGTCACGAAAACCGGTTTAATCTGCTGGCTGCCCTGCTGTTCGCGCTGATTCTGAACGCGCTGTTTCTGCAACAGGCGTGGAAAATCATCACCTATACCCGTCTGCACGACTACCTTTTTGCTGCCAGCATGCCGGTCGTGCTGACGGCCGCATTTTATCTTCTGTTTTGCCTGTTTGCCTGGCCATGGGTTCGCAAGCCACTGCTGATCGTACTGGTACTGATCAGTGCAGCAGCCAGCTACTTTATGTTCAGCTTTGGGACGGTAATCGACACCAATATGGTGGCCAACGTCTTTGAATCCAGCGTACAGGAGGCGGGTGCGCTGGTAAGCCCGCGCTGGCTGGTCTGGATGCTGCTGATGGGGTTGCTGCCGGTGCTGCTTATCGTCTTCGTGCGCGTCAGGCGCAGTCAGCGCTGGTGGTGGAGCATCCTGCAGCGGCTGGCGGGAGCGCTGGGGGCGCTGCTGGTGATCCTGCTGATGGCTGCCCTGTTCTACAAAGATTATGCGTCGCTGATCCGTAACAACAAAGGGCTGGTAAAAATGATCACGCCAGCCAATGTGATTAGCGGTGCTGGCCATTATGTCGATAAGCGCTATCTGCAGGGCAGCCAGGCGCTGATTAAAATCGGGCAGGATGCCCGCAAAGGCCCGCTGATCGCGCAGGCAGCTAAAAAAACCCTGGTGGTGCTGGTTGTGGGAGAAACGGCACGCGCGGAGAACTTTTCGCTGGGCGGCTATGCGCGCCAGACCAATCCGGAGCTGCAGAAGCAGCAGGTGATTTACTATCCGCATGCGACCTCCTGCGGCACCGAGACGGCGGTTTCTGTACCCTGCATGTTCTCGGTGATGCCGCGCGAGCATTACGATGCTGACCTGGCACATCACCAGGAGGGCGTACTGGATGTGCTGGCGCACGCCGGAGTCAGCGTATTGTGGCGCGAGAATGATGGTGGCTGTAAAGGCGCCTGCGACCGCGTGCCGCACACTGACATGACGCAGTGGTCGTTACCGCAATACTGCCATAGCGGATTCTGCCTCGATGACGTGCTGCTGCACCGCTTCGATAACTACGTTGACAGTTTACATAACGACAGCGTGATCGTGCTGCATCAGATGGGAAGCCACGGCCCGGCCTACTATCTGCGCTATCCGGCTGCGTTCCGTCGTTTTACACCCACCTGCGACAGTAATCAGATTCAGGATTGCGATCCGCAGGCGCTGGTCAACACCTATGACAATACCCTGCTTTATACCGACAGCATGCTTAGCCAGACTATCGACAAGCTAAAAGCGCTGAGCGACCGCTTTAACGTGGCGCTGGTTTATCTTTCGGATCATGGTGAGTCGCTGGGCGAACACGGTATGTACCTGCACGGCGCGCCCTGGATGCTCGCCCCGTCACAGCAGACGCATATTCCGCTGCTGATGTGGTTCTCACCCGGCTATGCCAGCGCGTTTCATCTGGATGAAAGCTGTCTGCGGCGGCAGGCCGCAACGCAACCGGTCTCCCAGGATAACCTGTTTCATACGCTGCTGGGCCTGTTTGACATCCGGACGCAGGTTTATCAGCCGCAGCTGGATATGATCAAATCGTGCCAGCAGAAAAGCTGACGCTTGCATTAGACCGACTGGTCTACTAGGCTTTTGCTCATGAATAAAAGTGTGCAACGTAATGAAACCCGTGAACACCTGCTCGCTACCGGCGAGCAGGTTTGTCTGCAGCGCGGCTTTACCGGAATGGGACTTAACGAAGTACTCACGCTGGCGGCCGTGCCGAAAGGGTCCTTCTATTACTATTTCCGCTCTAAAGAGGCGTTTGGCGTTGCGCTGCTGGAGCGCTATTTCGTCAATTATCTGCAGCAGATCAATCAGCAGCTGACGCTGCCATCCCTGCCTGCACGTCAGCGGCTGCTGGCGCATTTTCGTTCAGGCCGGCAGCTGTTTGCTGAGCAGGGGCTTATTATGGGCTGCCTGGGCGTCAAGCTGTCGGCTGAGGTATGCGATCTCTCAGAGCCGATGCGCGATGCGCTGCAGCGCGGCGCCAGCGCCATTATTGCCGCTTACGCACACTGCCTGACCGAGGCTGCGGCTGAACAGCCGCTGCTATTTAATCAGACTCCGGTGCAGCTTGCGCAGCGTTGCTATCTGCTCTGGCTGGGCGCCAGTCTGCAGAGCAAAATTTCCCGCGAACCAGATCCGATTAATCTGGCACTCAGCACTATCGAACAGTGGCTTAACGGCCCGCATTTTTAAAACAGATGTTTATAGACGACCGGTCTAATAGAGGAATTACTATGGCGAGCAAACAGCTATTTTCCCCGCTGAAAGTGGGTGCAGTTACCGTTCCTAACCGCGTATTCATGGCACCGCTGACGCGGCTGCGCAGCATTGAGCCGGGTGATGTTCCCACGCCGATGATGGCTGAGTACTACCAGCAGCGTGCCGGAGCGGGCCTGATTATTACTGAAGCGACGCAGGTCTCTTTTCAGGCTAAAGGCTATGCGGGCGCACCAGGCCTGCATACGCAGCAGCAGATTGATGCATGGAAGATGATCAACGAAGGCATTCACGCTGCTCAGGGCCACGTTGCGGTCCAGCTGTGGCATACCGGCCGCATTTCACATTACAGCGTGCAGCCAGAAGGCAATGCACCGGTTGCGCCTTCTGCCCTGCCAGCCGGTACCCGTACCTCGCTGCGCGCCGCTGACGGCAGCGTGTATCGCGAAGAGACCTCCGTGCCGCGCGAACTGACCGTCGATGAAATTAAACAGATTGTGCAGGATTTCGGCCAGGCTGCAGCCAATGCCCGCGAGGCTGGCTTTGACCTGCTTGAGCTGCACTCAGCGCACGGCTATCTGATGCACCAGTTCCTGTCGCCTGACTCAAACAAGCGCGACGACGAGTATGGCGGCTCGATTGAAAAGCGCGGCCGCTTTGCGCTGGAAGTTGTGGATGCAGCGATCGCCAACTGGTCTGCCGATCGCGTCGGGATCCGCGTTTCACCTGTCGGGGCGTTCCAGAACCTGGAAAATGGCCCGGACGAAGAGGAAGCTGCGCTCTGGTATATCAGTGAACTGGGCAAACGCGGCCTGGCCTATCTGCACCTTTCTGAGCCAGACTGGGCGGGTGGCAAACCTTACACTGATGCGTTCCGCGAAAAAGTCCGCACGGCTTTCCCCGGTGTGATCATCGGTGCCGGCGCCTACAGCGTGGAAAAAGCGGATGATTTGATCGCGCGCGGCCTGATTGATGCCGTGGCGTTTGGCCGCGACTTTATTGCCAACCCGGACCTGGTTGCCCGCCTGCAGCAGGATGCTCCGCTTAACCCGCAGCGCCCGGAGAGTTTCTACGGCGGCGGTGCGGAAGGTTACATCGACTACCCGACGCTGTAACCGGCAGCTGCCGCATAACGATGCGGCAGCCCCGTCACCCGCTATACTTGTACTGTTTCTGCGTCAAAATCTGACCATGTTAAAAAAGAGGATGTTATGCGTTTACTTCACACCATGTTACGCGTTGGCGATCTGCAACGCTCAATTGACTTTTATACCCGCGTACTGGGTATGCGCGTGCTGCGTCAGAGTGAAAATGCAGAATATAAATATACTCTGGCATTTGTTGGCTACACCGAAGAGAGCGAAGGTGCGGTCATTGAGCTGACCTATAACTGGGGTACGGAAAAATATGACCTTGGGAACGCCTATGGTCACATCGCGCTGGGCGTAGACGATGTCGCCGCAACCTGCGAGCGCATCCGTAGCGCGGGCGGCAACGTAACCCGTGAGGCGGGCCCGGTTAAAGGTGGCAGCACGATTATTGCATTTGTTGAAGATCCCGATGGCTATAAAATTGAGCTGATTGAAAACAAGCATGCCGGTAATGGCCTTGGTAACTGATGCCTGACGCCAGCCCGCAAATTTGCGGGCTGGTTTTTCTCATCTGCTGCACCCTCCCGCCTTTTTTGCCATAATGCGCGCTGCCCTTTTCACTGCTATGAGATCCTGATGTCTGAATCGAACGCCCAGAACGCCCTTAACCAACGCTTTCGCGGCTTTTATCCGGTAGTTATCGATGTCGAAACCGCCGGTTTTAATGCGCAGACTGATGCGCTGCTGGAGATTGCCGCCACGACCCTGAAAATGGATGAGGATGGCTGGCTGCAGCGTGACGAAACCCAGCATTTTCACATTGAACCCTTTGCAGGTGCCCTTCTTCATCCTGAAGCGCTGGCGTTTACCGGTATCGATCCTGCGAACCCGCTGCGCGGCGCAGTGAGCGAATATGAAGCGCTGCACGCCATCTTTAAACAGGTGCGCAAAGGGCTTAAAGAGAGCGGCTGCAACCGGGCGATTATTGTGGCGCATAATGCCAACTTTGATCACAGCTTCGTTACGGCGGCGGCTGAGCGCGCCAGCCTGAAACGCAACCCCTTTCATCCGTTTGCCACCTTTGATACGGCGGCGCTGAGCGGGCTGGTGCTGGGACAGACGGTGCTGGCAAAAGCGTGCAAGGCGGCAGGTATCGATTTTGACAGCACGCAGGCGCACTCGGCGCTTTATGATACAGAGCAGACGGCAATGCTGTTTTGCGAGCTGGTAAACCGCTGGAAACGTTTAGGTGGCTGGCCGCTGGCGCTAAATGACGCTGAGGCAGAGAGCGAAGCGTCAGGCGAAAGCGCGGCAGAGTAAGAGAATGAAAAAGGCCGGCACAGCGCCGGCCTTTTAATTTATTCCGCTTCTTTGTGTTTCTCAGCGGTTTCTTTGATCAGCGGCTGAAGTTCACCGCGCTGGAACATCTCAACGATGATGTCGCAGCCGCCGACCAGCTCCCCATCCACCCACAGCTGCGGGAAGGTTGGCCAGTTAGCGTATTTTGGCAGTTCAGCACGGATATCAGGGTTCTGCAGGATATCAACATACGCGAAGCGTTCGCCACAGGCAGAGAGCGCCTGAACAGCCTGAGCTGAGAAGCCGCAGCTTGGCAGTTTTGGCGATCCTTTCATATACAGCAGGATCGGGTTTTCTGCGATCTGGCGCTGAATTTTTTCAACAGTACTCATTTTTGCCTTCCTTAATTCTTCACTTCGTGTTTGTTTATTGTAGCGACTTCATCCCGCGACTGAAATCGGGAATTTGCCTCGCTGCGGCATGAATCGCCATGTTTGTTAAGTTTGCCGCCACGGGCGTATGACGAAGTGTGTATTAATACACGATTAGCAATAAATATGCTGCGTTAACCGCCTGAAACCGCTCATTTTTGCTGCACAGCCCTTGTGTTGATGGATTTAATAAAAAAGACCTTACCTTTTGTAAAAAAAGTGGATTAGAATCAATCCGGCGCTGATCGCTGATCAGAATTTTCTAATATTGCCGCGGTCTGCTTCTGCAGCCTGCCGAACCTGTAACCGGACTATGCGTTTACTGATTACGCTTTTCATACTGGCTTTTGCTCAGCTGTTTTTTAACGTGGCCGCTGCTTCACCGCACAAGCCGGTTAACGCCAGCCTGCAGAAAGCGGAGAAAAAGAGTGCGCGCGACGATGAGCGCCGCAAACGACGTCCGGTTAAAACCTCGGCTAAAAAAACACGCGTCACGCCCGTACAAAAAGTTAAATCGAAAAAAAGCCTGCACGCAGAACCGCCTGCGACTTCCCGTACCGCCCGTAAAAAAGCGCCCGCCCTCTCCGCCAGCAAAAAATATGGTCATCAGCGTACCAGCCGGAAAATAGCGGCCGCGGAAGAGAGTACCGATGCGCTGACCGGTATCAGGCTCAGCAAATCCCACCGTCTGCGCTACCAGAAGGCGCGTGAAACCGCCATGACTAAACTTATGGGCCAGCTGGGCAAACCTTATCAGTGGGGTGGCACCTCTCCGCTTACCGGATTCGATTGCAGTGGCCTGGTCTGGTACGCCTACAAAGATCTGGTCCGTTTCAAACTGCCGCGCACGGCCAACGAAATGTATCATCTGCGCGATGCCGCTCCCATCAAGCGCGAAATGCTGGAGAAAGGGGATCTGGTGTTTTTCCGCATCAATAATCGCGGTACAGCCGATCATGTTGGCGTTTATCTGGGTAACGGCAAATTTATTCAGTCGCCGCGTACCGGCAAGGATATTCAGATCAGCGCGCTGGGTGAAGATTACTGGCAGAAGCACTATGTTGGCGCACGCCGCATGATGACACCTAAAACCATTCGTTAGCGGTTGCGCAACACGCCGCGCGCGTTTTGGCCTGAACACATACCGGCTGCCGTAATCTAAATATTTTCGCCTGACCTCAGGTAAAAATCTCGTTTTATGCCCCTCACCTTGCTAGAATCGCCGCCTTTCGTTGCGCAACACCTTTTGCGCACGCTGCTGTCATTATCTGTTACGGTTAATTACTCGCCTTAAATCAGCCATTTTTATGCTGAAACCGGGCAGAAAACCCTGCGCAGACGCAAACGTTTAACACTATACTTATCATAAAGTTGCGATAGGTTTAAGAGGTCCATTTTCATGGCAACAATTAAAGATGTGGCAAAACGCGCTGGCGTATCAACGACCACGGTTTCGCACGTCATCAATAAAACGCGCTTTGTCGCTGAAGAGACGCGTAATGCCGTGTGGGAGGCGATTAAAGCGCTGCACTACTCTCCCAGCGCCGTGGCGCGCAGCCTGAAGGTTAATCACACGAAAACATTGGGTCTGCTGGCGACATCCAGCGAAGCCCCCTACTTTGCTGAAATCATTGAAGCGATTGAAAACCACTGCTTCGCTCAGGGCTATACGCTGATTCTGGGCAATGCGCACAATGACCTGCAAAAACAGCGCGCCTATCTGTCGATGATGGCGCAAAAGCGGGTAGATGGCCTGCTGGTGATGTGCTCTGAGTATCCGGACGATCTGCTTCAGATGCTGGAAGAGAATCGCAATATTCCGATGGTGGTCATGGACTGGGGCGCTTCCCGCGGTGATTTTACCGATACCGTGCAGGATAACGCCTTTCAGGGCGGCTATCTGGCCGGCCGTTACCTGATCGAGCGGGGTCATCGCGATATTGGCGCTATTCCGGGCCAGCTGGAGCGCAATACCGGCGGCGGACGGCACGCCGGCTTCCTGCAGGCGATGCAGGAAGCGGGGATCGCGGTGCGTGCGGAGTGGATCGTACAGGGCGATTTTGAGCCGGAGTCGGGTTATCAGGCGATGCAGCAGATCCTGAGCCAGAAGCAGCGGCCTACCGCTGTGTTCTGCGGCGGCGATATTATGGCAATGGGCGCCATCTGCGCTGCTGATGAGATGGGCCTGCGCGTACCGCAGGATATTTCGGTGATCGGCTATGATAATGTGCGCAACGCCCGCTACTTTACGCCGGCGCTGACGACGGTGCATCAGCCCAAAGCTCAGCTGGGTGAGAAAGCGCTGGAGATGCTGCTGGATCGCATTACCAGTAAACGTGAAGAGCCGCAAACAATTGAAGTTCAGCCCAGTCTGATTGAGCGTCGCTCCGTCGGGGATGGTCCGTTTCGCGACTATCGCCGCTAAGCGCGGCGCTCGCTGAGCCACTCATGGTTTAGCGTCTCAGCATCACCCAGGTATTCCAGCAGCCAGGTCAGCGCCGGCGACGCCCGCTGCTCGGCCCAGCTGACGCAGCAGGGACTCTCCGGAAAGGGCTGCGGTAATATCAGCTCCACCAGCGCGCCGCTATCCAGTAGCGGCCGCGCCAGATGTCCCGGGATCATCCCCACGCACAGGCCAGCCTGCAGGCAGTCGATTCCGGTTTCCCACTCCGGCACCACCAGCCGGCGCTGATTATCCAGCGTCCAGGTCATACGGCGCGGCAGCGCGCGCGACGTATCTTCCAGCACCAGCGACGGCCAGGCGCGCAGCGCCTCTTCGTCAGGATGTGCGCTCTGCGCCAGTGGATGATCCGGACTGACCACGCAGCGCCAGTTAAGGGCGCCCATATCCTGAAAAGCAAAGCGTCCGCCAACCGGGATCGCCTGCGTGGCGCCGATGGCTACGTCAACCCGGCCATCGGCCAGCGCATCCCATACGCCGTTAAACACTTCATAGCTGATGATCAGCTCCATATCGGGAAAGTGGCGATAGAAATCTTTCACCAGCTGGCGCGTGCGCTGCGGCTTGACGATACAATCAACGGCAATAGTGAGCTGGCCGCGCCAGCCGTTGGCCAGCTGCTGACACTGGCGTCGCGTTGCCAGCATTTTTTTGATAACAGAGCGGCCTTCTCGCACAAAATGCTCGCCGGCCGGCGTCAGGACCACCTCCCGATGCTGGCGTTCAAACAGCTCCACGGCAAGCCAGCTCTCCAGCTGCCTGATGGTATAGCTGATAGCAGAAGGCACGCGGTGCAGCTCCTGCGCTGCCGCGCTGAAACTGCCGGTGCGGGCGACGGCATCCGCCACCTCAAGTGCATATTCAGACCACATATTTTTGCCTTCAAAAAATTTAACAGCACTCTGCAAATATTAGCGTTTCACAAAGCTGACTGCACCCTTTTACACTCCTTCGCGTTTCCCTGCCGAATGAGAAAAATAGTGATGTCATCTAAAGGATTTCTGCCCTATCTGGCGCTGCTGAGCATGCTCGGCTTTCTCGCCACGGATATGTATCTGCCCGCATTCAGCGACATGCAGCGTGATTTTGCCACCGCTCCGGGTGTTATCAGCGCCAGCCTGAGCCTGTTTCTGGCGGGCTTTGCCTGTGCGCAGGTGGGCTGGGGACTTCTCTCTGACCGCATTGGCCGCAAACCGGTTTTACTGGCGGGCCTCTCAATCTTTGCCCTGAGCTGTCTGGCCATGCTATGGGCCGACAACGTCTGGCTGATGCTGGCGCTGCGCTTTATTCAGGCTGTGGGCGTCTGTGCCGCCGCCGTGAGCTGGCAGGCGCTGGTTATCGATCGCTACCCTAAAGCGCAGGCCAATAAAGTGTTTGCCACTATCATGCCGCTGGTGGCGCTCTCTCCTGCTCTGGCTCCGCTGCTGGGTGCCTGGCTGATGAGTCATTTTCACTGGCGCACTATTTTCCTGGTGCTGACGCTGATTACCCTGGTGCTGCTGGCAGGTACCCTCAGACTTCGCTCGCCGCGTATCTCTCAGGCGGCGCGCGGCGATCAGCCGGGCTGGCTGACGCTGCTCGCTACCCGCGCCTACAGCGGCAACGTGCTGATTTACTCCGCCTGCTCTGCCAGCTTCTTTGCCTGGCTGACGGGTTCACCCTTTATTCTGGCGGCCGCGGGCTTAACCCCGGCCGATATCGGGCTCAGCTATGTGCCGCAGACGATTGCCTTCCTTATTGGCGGTTTTGGCTGTCGTGCGCTGCTTAATCGCTTTCAGGGCGCGCAGCTGCTGCCCTGGCTGCTGCTGATTTACAGTCTGAGCATTATGAGCCTCTTTGCCGTTGCGCTGCTTCCCGCGCCGTCGCTTTTTGGCCTGCTGCTGCCTTTCTGCGGTATGGCGCTGGCAAACGGCGCTATCTATCCGATTGTGGTTGCCAGCGCGCTGGCGCCGTTCCCGCACGCCAGCGGTAAAGCTGCAGGTTTACAGAATCTGCTGCAGCTTGGCTTATGCTTCCTTGCCAGCCTGATTGTCTCGGCTGGTTTGCAGCAGGCGCTTTATCACACTACGCTGGTAATGGTAAGTACGGTGGTGCTCGCCTGGATGGGCTTCGTCTGGCAGCGCGCAACGGCTAAATCAGCCGATATCGCCCATCCCTGCGAAGACAACGCATAAGCCGGTCTGGTGCTATTTTGCCAGAGAGCGATCCGCCCGCATTCGCGCCGCGGGTCGCTATCTCTTCTGACATTCATAACAATAACAGCGCTCCCGGTCTTTCCGGGACAGCATCTGCGTGCGGCCAGGCCGCTGCGCATTGCGTGAGTCCGGACTATTCATACCTCTGTTAATGTGGTTTAGCTGCGCACGGCACCACCCTGCGTTCTTTCACAGACCTGATGCAGATCCTTCTGTTTCCCAGGTCATATTTACAAGGTGATGGAGAAGCTATGAGTTCATCATGTGCAGAAGCAGTCACTCCTGAAGAGAATCCGTGGTTTCGTATTGCCCGGGAGTTACTTGAACAGGCAGATATTCGCGTTAATGGTTCACGACCGTGGGATATTCAGGTTCATCATGCTGACTTTTTTAAGCGCGTGATGCAGGAAGGCTCACTGGGTCTGGGCGAAAGTTACATGGATGGGTGGTGGACGTGTGAACGACTGGATATGTTTTTTCATCGCGCGCTCAGACATCATCTCGATCATCAGCTGCCGCACCACTTTAAGGATACGCTGCGTATCGCCGCTGCCCGGCTGACCAATCTGCAATCAAAAAAGCGCGCCTGGCAGGTCGGCAGAGCGCACTACGATTTGGGTAATGACCTGTTCAGCCTGATGCTGGACCCGTTTATGCAGTACTCCTGCGGCTACTGGCCTCATGCGCAAACGCTGGAAGCGGCGCAGGAAGCCAAGCTGGATCTGATCTGCCGCAAACTGCAGCTTGAACCCGGCATGTCTCTGCTGGATATCGGCTGCGGCTGGGGCGGGCTGGCGGAGTTTGCTGCCCGCCGCTACGGTGTCAGCGTATATGGCGTCACTATCTCCCAGGAGCAGCAAAAGATGGCACAGCAGCGCTGCGCCGGACTGGACGTCACGATACTGCTGCAGGATTATCGCGACCTTGAGCAGCAGTTTGACCGCATCGTTTCCGTCGGGATGTTTGAGCACGTTGGCCCGAAAAATTATGCGACCTACTTCAGGGTGGTTAACCGCAACCTGAAACCCGGCGGCCTCTTTCTGCTGCACACCATCGGGGCGGTAAGAACCGATATGCGGGTAGATCCGTGGATCGATAAATATATTTTCCCGAACGGCTGCCTGCCCTCTGTGCGACAGATAGCGGACGCCAGCGAGCCTTATTTTATTATGGAAGACTGGCACAACTTCGGGACCGATTATGACACCACGCTTATGGC